>WNGE01012795.1_pt1 | contig 11221 bp, 11 predicted proteins | sample 5400651 | NCBI WGS metagenome assembly WNGE01 (sample SAMN13153370, study PRJNA577476) | soil metagenome | isolation source: 60 cm soil or saprolite under grassland replicate 2 | place: USA:California | collected 2016-06-15 | reverse complement strand
GCCGAACATGAATTCGGCCAGGGTGCGGGCGAGATAGGTTTTGCCGACACCGGTAGGGCCAAGAAAGACAAAGGAACCAATCGGCCGCTTTGGATCTTTCAAATCGGCGCGTGAGCGACGCAACGCCTTGCTGATGGCGGTGACGGCTTCGTCCTGGCCAATCACCCGTTGCTTCATCTCGGTTTCCATCATGAGCAGCTTTTGTGTCTCTTCCTGTTCCATGCGCTGAAGCGGAACGCCGGTGACCTTTGAAATGATGTGCATCATATCATCTGCGGTCACCACCACTTCTCTTTCTTTGCGTTCCTCGCGCCACTTGGTCAGAATTGCATCCAGCTTCTCTTTCGCTTGCTTCTCTCGGTCACGCAGCCCGGCGGCTTTTTCAAAATCCTGCGCCTTGATTGCGGCTTCCTTTTCAAGCCGGATCTCTTCGATTTCCTTCTCGATTTCCTTAACGTCAGGAGGCCGTGTCATGGCGTTGATGCGCGCGCGCGCGCCGGCTTCATCCATGACATCGATCGCTTTATCTGGAAGAAAACGTCCGGTGATATAACGGTCCGAAAATCTGACGGCGGTCTCGAGCGCTTCGTCGGTCAGTTTGGCCTTGTGATGCGCTTCGTATTTTGGGCGCAAACCCTTCAGGATCTGGATCGCTTCATCGACGGTGGGTGCATCCACCTTTATAGTCTGGAAACGGCGCTCGAGCGCCGCGTCTTTCTCGATGTATTTGCGATACTCGTTCATCGTCGTCGCGCCTACGCACTGCAATTCGCCCCGGCTGAGCGCGGGTTTGATAATGTTCGATGCATCCATCGCGCCTTCGGCCGAACCCGCTCCGACGATCGTGTGCAGCTCGTCGATGAAGAGGATCACGGTCTTGGAACGGCGGATCTCGTCCATTACGGCTTTGATGCGCTCTTCGAACTGGCCGCGGTATTTCGTTCCCGCCACCATTAACGCCAGATCCAGCGTGATCACGCGCTTATCGTGCAGCAATTCGGGCACGTTGCCGCTTGCGATTTCCTGTGCCAGCCCCTCGGCGATCGCCGTCTTGCCGACTCCCGCTTCACCGATCAGGACCGGATTGTTTTTCGTCCGTCGGCAAAGCACTTGAATGACGCGTTCGATTTCATTGTGCCGGCCAATCACCGGATCGAGTTCGCCTTTCTTGGCCAAATCGGTGAGATCACGGCCAAAGGCGCGGAGCGCGGGCGTCTTGACGTCCTTTCTTGTTGGTTCGCCGCTCTCCTGGTCCGATTCGGGCGGTGTGAAGTTTGGATCGAGCTCCTTTAAAATCTCGTTACGGGTGCGTTCAATATCGACTTCGAGACTCTTGAGCACTCGCGCAGCGACACCTTCCCCTTCTCGTAAGAGGCCAAGCAAAATGTGTTCCGTCCCGACATAGGAATGGTTGAGCGCCTTGGCTTCCTTGCCGGCAAGCGCGAGTACTTTCTTCACTCGCGGCGTGTACGGGACATTGCCGACCATCTTGGTTTCCGGGCCGGAACCGACTTGCTTCTCGACTTCCATGCGCACGGTCTCAAGATCGAGACCCATTTTTTGCAAAACGTTTACCGCCACCCCCTGCCCCAGTTTGATGAGCCCCAGGAGCAGATGCTCGGTCCCGACGTAGTTGTGATTAAAACGGTCGGCTTCTTTGCGAGCAAGCGCCAGAACCTGTTGAGCACGCGGCGTGAAATTATTCATTATTCGATGGCCTCGGCAGTCGAGCCATTTCCCGACTTCCTTACCATCTTACTAATATCAGGTTTAGGGAAGAGTTTCAAACGCTCGCGAATAATTTGGGCGCGCAGATGGTCGCGCTCTTCCGCATTTAACTTCTGCTGAGAGCTTTTTTGCAAGTGTGCCGGCTGAGTCTCGATGAACAATTCGTCAATAGGCAAACGTCGATCCTCCGGAAATGCGCCCAGATCGACGCCGAGTTTGATGATCGACAATAAATTGAGTGCTTCCTTGGAAGCCATTGCATGCGCGTAGGTCAAAACGCCGTAGGCGCGGCCGATCTGATCCATAAGCGTATTCGGTTTTTTCTGGAGCAACACCTGCCGGGCGTCATGTTCCTTCTCGATAATTGTTTCAATCACTTTGCTCAGACGATTAATGATTTCCTCTTCCTTTTCACCGAGGGTCGTCTGATTGGAAATCTGGAAAAGGTTGCCCATCGCTTCAGTCCCTTCGCCGTAAAGGCCGCGGACGGCGAGACCGATTTTGCTTACCGCCTGAATGACCTGATTAATCAGTTCGCTCAAGACAAGCCCGGGCAAGTGCAACATCGCAGACGCACGCATGCCGGTGCCGACGTTAGTTGGACAGGCGGTCAAATACCCGAGACGCGGATCAAAGGCGAACTCCAGTCTGCTTTCGAGCGCGGTGTCGATCTTATCGACCAGTTTAAATGCCTGTTTTAGCTGCAAACCAGAGCGGATCGATTGCATGCGCAGATGATCTTCTTCATTGATCATGATGCTAAGGGTTTGCCGCCGATTAACCACCACCGCGCTGCCCGCGCCCTTGGCCGCATGCTCGCGACTAATCAGATGGCGCTCGACAAGAACCTGCCGGTCCAGCGCCGAAAGATCCTGCAGGCTTTCGGAAAATGAATCCTGCATTTCGGGCAGATCTTCCACGCGCGGTCTGATCAAATCGAGGATCGAACCGCGCTCCGCCTTCTTTGCCCAACCCGGAAACGGGCGGTTGCGCAAATTGCGCGCGAGTCGAACGCGGCTGCTGATCACAATTTGGTGATGAGGTCCTTCACCGCGCAGCCATTCGCCGGCCGTAGCCGTCATGCTGGACAATTTCATGGTGAATTCGGGAGATCAGTTTCGAGTTGCTTGATTTGATCGCGCAATGAAGCCGCCGTTTCATAGTTTTCGTCCGCGACTGCTTTCTGCAGGTTCTCAGTCAAGGCACGCACTTGGTGGCTCAGCTCGATGGCACGATGCGCGCGTTCCGGCAGTTTGCCCACATGCTCCGTCCCTTTGTGCATCGCTTTCAAAAGTGTGTTCAAGCCTTCGGCAAACGTGACGTAGCACACACTGCATCCCAGACGGCCAGTTTTCTTGAAATCGGCCTGGCTAAAACCGCACACCGGACATTTCTGGCTCGGCGCTCCTTTTTCGATTTCCTCCGCTGCCCCGATGCCGAGGAGCAAATCGGCGAGTGCGAAACCGGTGGGATCCTGGACCCCTTTTTCTTTCGAGCAAGCGTCGCAGAGATTCACCTTCTGCATCTTGCCTTCCAGAATTTGCGTCAGGAAAACCGTCGCGTCATTGCATTTGCAAACGTCGCACAACATCTCTGGTAATTAGACCTCGAAAGTTTGGATACATTCAAACCTGAATATTTCCGAACACTTTCCGCTTCGGAACCGGCGCTGCTCAACTTTCCGCAAAAATCGGTGTGCCTGTTTCACGCGTCATCTCCCGAAATCGTGCCATTGTGCGGGTGGTGATTGGTCCCGGTTTTCCGTTGCCGATCAAGCGCCCGTCAGCTTTGACAACTGGAACGATCTCTGCGGCAGTCCCTGTGAGGAAACATTCGTCGGCCACGAAGACATCATGGCGCGTAATATCTGTCTCCGAAATCTTGATGCCGAGTTCACCGGCGATTTCAAAAACAATCCCGCGCGTAATGCCGCGGAGCGCGCCGGCTGTGATAGGTGGCGTAAAAATTTGACCGCGCTTGATGATAAAAACGTTATCAGCAGTGCATTCGGCGACGTTCCCCGCATCGTTCAACATGAGGGCCTCATCCGCGCCCGCCAGATTGGCTTCAATCCGCGCCATTACATTGTTCAGGTAATTAAGGGATTTGACTGCCGGATTAAGCGCTGCCGGGTTGCTGCGGCGTGTTGCGCAGGTGACGATCGTCAATCCCTTTCGATAAAAGCTCTCGTGATAGAGAGCGATCGTCGCCGCAATGATAATCACGCTCGGATATTTACATTGCGCCGGATTTAATCCCAGATTGCCAACCCCGCGCGTCACCAAGAGGCGGATGTAACCGTCACGCATGCGATTTTGCCGAATCGTTTCGAGGACCGCCTCCGTCATGTCGCGCATCGACATTGGAATTTCCAGACAGATCGAGCGCGCTGAATCCCACAGCCGGGCGAGATGCTCTTCGAGCCGAAAGACGCGCCCATTGTAAAAGCGAATGCCCTCGAAAATTCCATCGCCATAAAGCAGGCCGTGATCGAAGACAGAAATCTTCGCATGCGCTTCCGAATAAAATTTTCCATCGATGTAAATCTTCGCGTCCTTGATGCCGGTTGCCGGCCGTGGCCGACTTTCAACCGCAGGTTCGATTACTGCATCAGCAGCCGGTACGTGAGTTTTCGGTTCGTCCAACACCATCGCATCAGTGGTTTTCATAATTGCAGTAAATATCTCCGGCGTTTCATTGCCTAATTCAAGCTGCAAAAATTGAAAGCCGTTACATCGTTAAAAACGTTACATCGTTAAATCGTGTAATGTTTCGGCATTGTAACGTTGTAACTCTTTTAACTATTTAACTGTCCCTGCTGCAAGACGCCGTCTTTGATGTGCAATTGACGGTCGCCGCGTGCCGCCAGGCGAGCATCGTGCGTCACTACAAGCAGCGTTTTGTTTCGCTCCCGTGTGAGATTCAACAGAAGATCGATAATTGCGTCTCCGGTCTTCGAATCGAGATTTCCCGTTGGTTCATCGGCAAAAATGATATCGGGATTGTTGGTCAGCGCGCGCGCGATGGCGACGCGTTGCTGCTCCCCTCCCGAAAGCTCCGCCGGCAGATGCTGCATGCGATCCCCCAGCCCGACGGCGGCCAGGCTCTCTTCCGCGTCGCCTCTCCTCGCCCGCCCCCCCGCAATCATTGCGGGCAGCAGCACATTTTCCAATGCTGTGAGTTCAGGGAGAAGAAAGTAACCTTGGAAAACAAAACCCATCTTCTCATTGCGCAGACGCGCCTGCGTAGTAGAGCTGCCGCTATAGAGCCGGCGTCCTTCAAATTCGACGGTTCCCGATTCCGGGCGTTCCAGCCCGGCCAAGGTGTAAAGGAGAGTCGTCTTGCCCGCGCCGGAAGCACCCGAGAGAAAGACTGCTTCATTGTGCGCGATCTCCATCGAGATACCGCGCAAGACCTCAATCCGCCGAGCGCCCATTCGGAATGATTGAAAAAGATCGTGCGCAACTAATTGCGGGGACTGCACGAGCAACTATCTGCCGCTAAGATCGACATCATGCAAGATCGAGATGCCTGTAACTGGAAAGCCACTGCAAAAATCCACAGCAGGTTTCCAATGCGGCGTAAGCGTCCCGCTTGCATGCTTGATTCGCAAGCCAGAGGCTTGCACTACTTTAAAGAAAGGCGCCCGTTGAAATCGTTCCGTTGCGGCTTTTGTGGGGGGAATTGTCGTTATGTCATTCCCAACGACTCGAGCGTTGGTTGATCGATCGCCGACGTGACGTAAAGCCCGTGGTCGCGTTGGTAAGTTGCGACTGCCGCACGCGTAAGAGGCCCGAGCAGGCCGTCAACAGCGCCCCGATAATATCCCTGCTGTTGCAGCGCGCTCTGGACGTTGGCGACAATCTGGTCCGGCGGCAAATCGTTATAGGCGTAGATCGGGCCATCATATGCATAAAACGCATTGGGAGCGTAGCCCCAAGCCGGATACCACCAGCCTGCATTCCAATAATACCATCCACCATATGCAAAAACGACGCGGTCGTAATGACTGTTCCACCAGTTCCGCTCGTGCCACACAGGTCTGTAATTCCGAAAAACATAATAATTTGGACCTGCCCACCATTCGCTGCCTGCAAGGCGTCTGTTTTGCTCAAACTTTACACTTTGGATGTGTCTCGGGCGCGCCTTGGTTTGAAGCTTGAACTTCTGAGCCTTGTATGGCTTGCCTTTCCCATGACCCTTGGCCACAACCAGATGCTTTTTCTTCGTGTCCGATTTATGTGATTTCTTGTTCTTTTTCGGTGCACCGAGCGCGGCAAACGCGAGCGCAAGACTGCAAATTAAAATAAAGAATATTCTCATAAGCTTTTTCATTCTGGGCTATTAAGTATTTTGCTCTCCGGTTTATTTAACGCGCGTTTTGAACGCGTAGCCTCATTCATAACGCGTATGATGAGGCGCAAACTGAAATGCTTGGTTAGAAAAGGTCGCCCGATATACAGGTTTCAGCGGAATCCCCGGCTCCGGCCAGGAGAATCGAGAACCTAACATCTTTCGGTCGTGCGAAAGCCGCCGCCGAAATCGTTTGGCAGCGGCTTTCGTGGTGGGAATTGTCGTTATGCCATTCCCAACGATTCCAGCGTTGGCCGATCAATCGCAGCCGTCTCATAGAGTCCGCGGTCACGTTGATAGCCCGCGATTGCCTCGCGCGTAAGCGGTCCAAGCAGACCATCCACTTCGCCGTGATAATAGCCTTGCTGTTGGAGCGCTGCTTGCACATTGGCGATCACCTGATCCGGCGGCAAATCATTGTAAGCGTAGACCGGGCCGTCATAAGCGTAATACGCATTCGGGGCGTAACCCCATGCCGGATACCACCAGCCTGTGTTCCAGTAGTACCATCCACCGAAGACAAAGACTACGCGATTGTAGTGGCTGTTCCACCAGCCCCGATCGTGCCACACCGGCGTGTAAGTCCGAAAGACTGTATAATTCGCGCCCTGCCAGTTTTGGCTTCCTTTGATACGTCTGCCTTGCTGGAACTTCACAGGCGGAGCTTTTGCGGTGTTTGGCTGTTTTGGAACATTGAAGTGCTGGGGCTTAAATGGCTTGCCTGTGGCTGCCTTGCCGGTTGCGGCGGTCTTGCCAGCGGCCGTCGTAGCCTGAGTCGGCTTGCCTGCTTTAGCTTTTTTCCCCCCTCCTGCTGGTTTGCCTTCCGCGGTAGCCTCTCCGGTTCCTGCTGCTTGACCTGCTCCTGCGTGTTTGCCTTTGCCCTTCCCTTTCTCGGCCGGCATGCCCGCTACGTTACCGGTTTCAGCCGGCTTGCCTGCGTAGGCTGGTTTCCCTGCCTTAGCTGGTTTGCCCGCTCCCGCTGGCCTGCCTGTTGTCACTGGCTTTCCCGCTGTCGCCGGCTTGCCTGTTGCTTTCCCGGCCGGTTGCGATACCTGACCAGCCTGTGCACCCTTTTTCTTTGGTTGTTCCTTCTTTTTTTCTTCTTGCGCGCCAAGCGCGAGGGACGCGAGCGCGAAACTGCAAATTAAAACAAGAACTATTCTCATAAGTTTTTTCCTTCTGGGTTGTTAGACATTCTGATGTCTTTATTTATTCAACGTGGGAGCGTCGCCTTCTGGATGCCTCGTGCGCCTCTCGCTGGGCAAAATTTCCAATCTTACGTTAGGCCGGGCATCTTTATGATTTTTCCATCTATGTACGATTGACTCGGTCAGCTTTGCTGTTGACGCACCGCTTCGAACAGCACAATTGCCACGGCGGTCGCAAGGTTCAGGCTGCGCGTTCCGCACATTGGGATCGTGATGCAACTGTCGACGTTGGCCGTGAGCAAAGTCTCGGGCAGCCCTTCTGTTTCTCGACCGAAAACGAGAAAATCGTCCTGCCTAAACGCCACATCGTAGTAAGCGCGCTTGCTTTTCGTCGTCAGAAAAAAATAACGTGTAAGAGACGCCTGTTTTGATTGCAATTGGGCAAAGGAATCCCAAATGCGCAGGTCGATTTCGTTCCAATAATCGAGCCCAGCTCGTTTCAATTGCCGATCATCAAGCGAAAAGCCGAACGGTTTGACCAGATGCAGGGTTGATCGCGTTGCGAGACAAAGCCGGCCAATGTTACCCGTGTTCGGCGGAATCTCCGGTTCAACTAAGACGACATTGAAGCCACTTTGATTCACAGATTTCGCAGATTGGAAGTCCGTGAAATTTAAATCTGCGTTAATCCGTGCAATCTGTGGAGAGCTATTTGAGCTTCGACGCGACGAATTTTTCGAGCTTCACCACGTCGGCGGCGAATTTGCGGATCCCCTCGCCCGTTTTCTCGTACGCCATCGCGTTGTCGTTCAGCATCCAGCGGAACTTCTTCTCGTCCAGCTCAAGCTTCTCGACCTTCGCCGACTTCGCTTTCTCGGGATCGAGTTTGCGTTCGATCGGTTCCGTCGATTCGGAAAGTTCCTTCATCAACTCGGGACTGATCGTCAGGCAATCACAGCCGGCCAATTCCCGAATCTGGCCAATATTGCGGAAACTCGCGCCCATGACTTCGGTCGGGATGCCGAATTTTTTGTAGTAGGTGTAAATCTCCGTGACCGATTGCACTCCCGGATCTTCCGGGCCGGTGTAATCGCGTTTGTTCTCCTTTTTGTACCAATCGTAAATCCGACCGACGAACGGAGAGATCAACTGCACCTTCTTTTTGCAGTTGCTCAGCGGCAAGAAGTCCTTCCCAGGTTGACGCGATTTTGATCAACACCCGTTCGCGCGGAATTTTGCGCTCTTCGTAAAGTTTGATCAGCGTCCGCGCTTTGTTGATCGACCCTTCGACATCGTACGACAATCGGGCGTCCGTCTCGGTCGACACCCGTCCGGGCACAATTTCAAGAATGTCGCAGCCAAACTGAACCAGTAGATGATCACAAATATCTTCGATCTGCTCGTGTCCGCTCAGCTCAGATTTTTTTCGATCGGCTAACACCTCCTCGATCAGATGCGCGTACTGTTGCTTTTGAGTGGCGGCATAAACCAGGCTCGGATTCGTCGTCGCGTCCTGCGGCTTGAATTCCTTAATCGATTCAAAATCCGCCGTATCGGCGACCACCTTGGTGAACTTCTTAAGCTGATCGAGCTGATTCAATTTCGTTTGAGTTTCCTTCTCTTCAGCAACTGCCATGCTCATAATTTTTCCTCTCTTTTTAGTAGAACGTACGCCCCGAACAAAAGATCGACAATCCAAAATCTATAGCGTTCCTGACTCGCGTTAGCAGCTGCTGCGAATTGTTTGTGAATCGCTACCGCGCTGCAGTTTCTGGCTCGGGCATCGACATTCCACCGATGATGCGCCAATCTTTTCCCGTTTTCAGCCACGCATGCGTGATTCGTAGCGTGTGCGGCGCGCCATTGCCTTGCTTGTTCAGCCATTTAAAGGTTATCCAGTAACAAGCAAAAGCGACGTTGCCGGTCACCTGTATTGCACCGGGTTTAAGTTCGACGGTCTTGAAGGTTGAACCTTGATTAGTTTCCAACGTGATCCAGTCCGTGATGTGGTCCTTGCGAACAGGCGTGGCACTCACCGACGGCCAACCGAGAAAATCTTGGTGCCATAATGCGCGATAAACCGTGAGGTCATTGTTCTCCACGTAACGCCAGTATGCGCGCTCAAGATTCCAGATCGCTTGCTCGTCTGGCGATCCCTGCGAAGGAACAGCCCGCTCGGCAGAGACTGCGATACCAAACATGCCGATAGAACAAAAGAGTATGGTTAGGAGAGAGCGACGCATTGCACTAAGGTGATCAACTTCAGCTAGCGCAGACACAGCGCAACCGTTACATCAAGAACAAATAACAAATAACCATTTGCGCGTCAGCGCGGCCGACGTTTTCAGTAGACGAGAGACTCACGCCGACACCGGTCGCGGCTCGGTCGTGCGTTTTGAGCCAAGCGCAGCGCGCACAAAATTGTTTCCGATCTCCCACATCGGCCCCGGGAATTTGCGGCATTCCGTCAGCACTTCGTCCAATGCATTCACGAACATGTCGATTTCGCGCTCGCCAATGATCAATGGGGGCAGGATTTTCATCACGTCCATGGCATGCCCGGCCACCTGAGTGAGAATACGGTGTTTGCTCAACATTTGCGTCACGATCATTTGGGCGAAGAGCACCTTGTCGATCTTGTGCAATAACTTCCAAGCCATCTTAAGTTTAAACTCCTGTGGCTCATGAAATTCAATCCCGACCATAAGCCCTTTGCCACGCACCTCTTTGATGAAAGAATGTTTCGAGCGCAATGCATCGATCTTTTCCATGAGCAACGCGCCCATTTTTGCCGCGTTCTCAATTAAATTTTCCTGGTCAATGATTTCCACCGCGGCCAAGCCACAAGCCATCGCCAGGTTATTGCGCCCGAACGTGGTCGAATGCACGACGCAACGATCCATTCGGCTGAACGTCTTCTGGTAAATGGCGCGCCGCGTGATGATGGCGCCGCACGGCACGTAGCCGCCGCTCAAGGTCTTGGCCAGCGTGATGATGTCCGGCTCGAGATTCCAATGCTGAAAACCAAACATCTTCCCAGTGCGGCCAAGCCCGGTTTGGACTTCATCGGAAATCAGCAGCGTCCCGTATTTGCGACAAAGCTCCTGCGCGCGAACGAAGAAATCGGTCTTCGGCGATTTGCAGCCCTTTCCCTGGACCGTCTCGATCACGAAGGCTGCGACATCGCGAGAGGATAATTGTCGATCCAACGCTTCGATGTCATCGAGCGGAACCCGCGCATCGAATCCCTCCATCAGCGGCCCAAACCCTTCCGTGAAACTTTCGCAGCCCATCAGAGACAGCGCGCCGAGACTGAGCCCGTGAAATGCGCTGCCAAGTGAGACCGCGCGCTTTCGTCCGGTTGCAGCGCGAGCGAATTTCAAGGCGCCTTCCATTGCCTCGGTGCCGGAGTTGCAAAAGAAAACTGCATCCAAGTGTGGCGGCGTTCGTTTCATGAGCGCCTCGGCCAGTAACCCGCTCAGAAGCGAGCAATCCATCTGGACCATGTTCGGCAGATCGAGATCGAGCACATCGCGAATCGCCTGCTTCACGACCGGATGATTCCGCCCGATGTTAAAAACGCTATAGCCGCTCAGAAAATCCAGATACGGCTGGTTGTCCATATCGTAGAGATACGCCCCCTCGGCCCGGGCATAGACTTTGTCGAACCCAATCACCCGCTGCGCTGCCACCAGCGTAGGGTTCACGTGCCGCTCGTGCAGCTCATAATTTTCACCCAGCCGTGCCGCTACGATTTCTTTCAGATCAAAAGCCATTGTGCAATGTTCTGCGATTTGCGTCTGAAACGCAAACACGCCCATGGGGCTGACAATGAAAAGCCGCAGGGCTCCGCTGGAACCCTGCGGCCTTGAGTTTTGCGGATTATTTTCCGCTTAATCTTCGACAACCACGTGCTCCACCACGCGCTTCTCAGTTGGGCCCGTGTAGTAAACACGTACCTTTTGACCAGCTCGCAGCGGGGCCGTCACTAC
>WNGE01011885.1_pt1 | contig 11221 bp, 4 predicted proteins | sample 5400651 | NCBI WGS metagenome assembly WNGE01 (sample SAMN13153370, study PRJNA577476) | soil metagenome | isolation source: 60 cm soil or saprolite under grassland replicate 2 | place: USA:California | collected 2016-06-15 | reverse complement strand
GAGCCACAGCGGGAAATTGCCGGCGTAATGCTCGATCAGGAAACCGATAAAACGCTCGTGCGTGCCGAGCGGTGCGCGGTGAATGCAGATCGGGATCTTATCGATGTTGTCCCGGTCCTTGTAGCGAAGATCAAAACTGCGTGGTTGTGCGAAATCGACCTGGTTGGTCGCGATGGAAAACTCGCGTCCGATCACGCTCCACGCTTGCACGTCGATCTTTGGGCCGTAAAAGGCCGCTTCGTTAGGCACTTCTACATAATTAATTCCGGAATTCTTTAGGACGTTGCGCGTCATCTCCTCGGTCTTTTTCCAAAGCTCCGGTTCATCGACAAACTTCTCACCAAGCTTCGCCGGATCGTGGGTCGAGAAGCGCATCAGATATTTGTCGATCCCGAACAACTTGAAATAATTCAGATACATTTCGTTCACGGCGTTGAACTCCGTCTCGAACTGGTCCGGCGTCATGTAGAGATGAGCGTCGTTCATCTGCAGCGAGCGCACCCGCATCAGCCCAAATAACTCGCCGCTTTTTTCGTAGCGATAGTCCGTCCCGTATTCCGCCAGCCGCAGCGGGAGGTCGCGATAGCTACGAGGCAGGGCCGCAAACAACTTGTGATGATGCGGACAATTCATCGCCTTGAGGCGATACAGATCAGGTGGAGGCAAGGCTTTTAGTTTAGTGGAGAGCAATGACCACCGCTCATAAAGGTCGCTAATCGCAGGGGGCGCTTTCCCTTTTCGGATGTAAGCCTTTAACCGCTCTTGGCTACTGACCTTGTCATCGGTGCCGAGGATGACTGTCGGATGTTCCACCACGCTGAGTGCACTCTCAAACCGTAATAGTTCGTCCTCCAATGGCTGAATGGCATTTCGCAAGTTATTTCGCTCTTCTAAATGCTCGTCTACACCCAACGCTTGGAACATCGATTCGGCGTAGTAGGGAAGGTGTCCGCTCTTTTTGTATAGGCGCTCGCGCGCAATGTGCGGCGTGCGAACGCGTTGATAACCGGCGGCGAACTCGGTTTCTTTAGCGAGTTTCTCCAGTTCTTCAGCGATGACCGCGCCGCGAGGGAGGAACATCGGAAGACCTGGGCCGACGTCGTCGTCGAAAACGAAGAGTTCCAGCTCCTTGCCAAGTTTCCGGTGATCGCGCTTCTTCGCTTCCTCCAGCATGGCGAAATAATCGTCGAGTTCCTTTTTCGTTTTGAACGCGGTTCCGTAAATACGCTGGAGCTGCGGATTTTTTTCGTCGCCTTTGTAGTAAGCGCTCGCGACGTTCGTGAGCTTGAACGCGCCAATGTTTCCCGTGCGCATGACGTGCGGACCGGCGCAAAGATCGATAAAATCGCCGCTGCGATAGAGCGAGATTTTTTCTTCGGGCGGGATGTTCTCGATGATATCGAGCTTGAATTTGCTCGGCTCGGGTCGCTCGCCTAACGCGGCGAGCCGGCCTTTCTTTCCCAGCTCCAGCGCTTCATCGCGCGAAACTTCAACCCGCTCGAATGGGTGGTTCGCTTTGATCTCACTTTTCATCTCCGCCTCGATCTTTTCGAAATCGTCGGGCGAAATGCGGTGCGGAAGATCAACATCGTAATAGAAACCGTTCTCCACAGGCGGCCCTGCAGCGAATTGCGCTTCCGGCCAGATTTTCAAAATCGCTGTGGCCAGTACGTGCGACGCCGAATGTCGGAGCCGCTCGATATCCGTCATCGTCGCGCGTTGGTCTAGAGTTTTGCGTTCTTCCTGCATAACTGGGAGCAATTAACCACGAAGGGCGCGAAGGACACAAAGGATTTTGCGACTCACGGGGTCACGTGCCTCACCACCAAAATTCAAGCCACAGATACAGGCTTGATTTCAGCACGACTTTTTACTTACATCGCATCGTGCCTGCGGTAGCTGACGGAGCACCGGGAAGCGCGACTGGTCAAAGCACTCAAAACGGTGCAGTTGCATTTGCCACCACGCATTGGAGCGTGGTGCTCGCGGCGCAAGGCGAATCAACGGAGGCTAAGGCGGCGCTGGAAAAACTTTGCCGCACTTACTGGTGGCCACTGTACGGCTTCGTCAGACGCGAAGGCTATAAGCCAGAGGAAGCACAGGATCTCACTCAAGCTTTTTTTGCACGGCTGCTCGAACGAAAAGATCTCGAAACTGTCAGGCAGGAAAGGGGACGCTTGCGTTCTTATCTGCTGGCGTCGCTCAAGAATTTTCTGTCCAAGGCGCGGCATCGCGAGCTGACCGTCAAACGAGGCGAAGGCCGGCCTCTGGTTTCGCTGGAAGATTTGCTCGCGCGCGAGCGCGCGGACCAGGAGCCATCGCATAAATTAAGCGCGGATCACATTTACGAGCGTCGTTGGGCATTAACATTATTGGAGCAAGTGCTTACCCGGCTCAGAGCCGAATATGAAGCCGCTGGCAAACTGCCATTATTCGATCGTTTGAAAGAATTACTGGCCAGGGAATCCGGCCAGCCTTCGCAGGCTGAGATTGCCGCCGAAATGCAAATGACCGAAAACGCTGTGAAACAAGCATTTCACCGTATGCGCCATCGCTACCGGCAGTTGTTGCAAGAAGAGATTGCCCACACGGTCGCGGCGCCGGACGACGTCGAGGATGAGCTACGACATTTCATCGCCGTATTGCAAACGTAACCTGTGAAAGAATTTCGGGCAGTACAAGTGGAGAAGATAAATCGGCCGGAGACCAGGATGACGAATGCCAGCAGAGTTTGCACAGAATGCGGGGCCACCGTGTTCGCGGATGCGCCGCAGGGAATCTGCAGCGTTTGCCTGTTGCGGGCTGGTCTCGCCTCACGCGACAACGAAGGTGGCGAGGCGTTTGAACCAACGGTTGCGCGGATGTTGGAAGATTTCGGCGATTACGAATTACTCGAAGAAATCGGACGCGGTGGTCAGGGCGTCGTTTATCGGGCACGACAAAAAAGTCTCAACCGGATTGTGGCGCTCAAAGTCATCGGGCTCGCTCACTGGGCGACAGAAGCACACGTAAAGCGCTTTCGTCTCGAAGCAGAAGCCGCCGCCAGCCTGAACCATCCGTGCATCGTCCCGATTTACGAAGTTGGAGAGCGCGACGGCGCCTGTTACTTCAGCATGGGACTGGTGGAGGGCGGCCAACTCGATACGGTCGCCAAGCGTGAACCGATGCCGATCCGCCACGCAGCGGAACTGATCGCCAAGCTGGCCCGCACCGTCTCCTATGCGCATGAGCACGGCATTCTGCATCGAGACATCAAACCTGGAAACATTTTGCTCGATGCAAATGGCGAACCGCACCTCACCGATTTCGGGCTGGCACGGTTGGTCGAGACAGAGAGTACCGTTACACGCACGCTGGAAGTCTTGGGCACTCCCAGCTACATGGCGCCGGAACAAGCAGTGGGAAATAATGCGGGCGTCACTAGCGCCACGGATACCTACGGACTCGGCGCGGTGCTTTACCAACTACTCACTGGCCATCCCCCTTTTGCCGGCGGCACCACCTATGAAACCGTCCGATTGGTTTTGGACACTGAGCCGCGGCAACCGCGCTCGTGGAACCGGAAAGTAGATCGCGATTTGTCCACGGTCTGCCTGAAGTGCCTCGATAAAGATCCGCAACGCCGTTACTTTTCGGCCCTCGCGCTCGCCGAAGATCTTGAACACTGGCTAAAGCACGAACCGATCCGGGCGCGGCGGACCGGCCTCTTCACACGCGGAAGAAAATGGGTACGGCGGAATCGGAAGTTGGTGACAACGGGCGCTGCCTGTCTCCTTGTGGGCGCTGCTGTAATTTGGTTGTTTCGCGGCGAACTCTTCCGCGCGTCGCAGTTTAATCCTCCAGAAAAAAGTATCGCGGTGGTACCCTTCCTTGATCTTAGCCAGGCAAAAGATCAGCAATATTTCTGCGACGGCATCAGCGAGGAAATTCTTCACGCGCTGGCGAAGGTCGATGGGTTGCGTGTCACTGGTCGGACCTCATCATTTTCATTCAAAGGGACGAGCGTGAACGCGCGTAAGGTTGGGGAAAAGCTAAATGTTGAGAATGTGCTCGAAGGAAGTTTGCGGCGCCAGGGTAACCGCGTTCGCATTACCGCGGAATTGATTAATGCGCGCAGCGGTTTTCATCTTTGGTCGGAAACTTTTGACCGCGAGCTGGAGGACGTCTTTGCGCTGCAAGATGAAATAACTCGCTCGATTGTTGAGGCGCTTAAGATCAAGCTGGCCGTTTCGCTTCCCGCCCGTGAACAACGAAACACCGAGATATACGATCTTTATCTGCAAGGCCTCTTTTTCTCTAACAAGAGCAGCGAAGAGGATTTGCGAAGGGCGCTCAATTTCTTTGAGCGAGCTCTCGAGAAAGATCCGACATTCGCGCGTGCCTGGACTGGGATCGCGAAGGTTTGGTATTTTCTGGCCGACGTATATGTAAAACCGCTCGAGGCTTACCCAGTATCGAAAGAAGCAGCCTTGAAGGCGATTGCGCTCGACGAGAAAGATGCTGAGGCTCATTGCTACCTTAGCGAAGCGAAACGTGTCCTCGACTGGGATCTGGCCGGTGCGGATGCAGAATTGAAGCGCGCGCTTGAGCTCGATCCCAACTCGGCACCCGCTCACCTCTTCTCGGCGCTGCTGCCCCTCTTTCGAGGCGAATTAAAAGAAGGGCTCCGGTTTGTGTTGGAAGCTGAGAAATTGGATCCGGTGTCGCCTATCACGAGCTACGTTGCCACCGCCGCCTACCTCGCCAACGACCAGATCGACGACGCAATTAGTGAGGGCCAGCGGACTCTCCAGCTCGATCCAAATTACTTTTATCTGGATTCGGATCTTGCCGCTGCGTATCGCGAGAAAGGAAACTTCGCCGAAGCGATCGCTCTCTACACTAAAGCCCAGGAGGCGACGCATCTCCCCAGTAGCGGGCTTGCCATCACCTATGCGCGCATGGGCCGGCAAATCGAGGCGCGGAAAATTCTCGATCAGCTCCTGCAAGAAAGGGAGAAGCGATACGTTTCGGGGCCTTTGATCGCCGCAGTTTACGTCGCGTTCGGCGAAAAAGAAGAAGCGTTCCGGTGGCTTGAGCAAGCCTTTGCCGAACACTCGGCAATCCTACAGTGGATCGCGTTTCTTCCCGAATTTCGTGCGCTCCATTCCGATGCACGCTTCCCTCAGCTTCTGCGCCGAATCGGTGTTTCACAGAACTCAATTTTGGCCATCACGGAGACAACTCTATCAGAGACTACCGATCCAAACGCGCAGAGTCACTTCAGCCTCAAAGTTGGAGTGAAGCCACGACTAAATACCCAAAATGATCACATTGTCAGGCTTAGCGTCTCCTTCTACGACCTCACGAGGGATAACAGAATGAAACCAACCGATGCACGGGTTGGTTATAATTGGCTTACGTCTCCACGCGATTGGAGTGATCCGACTCCGAAGTTTCTGATAGCGACTTACGTGCGTCCGAAGACCCAAACGCCTTCCTCTGATGGCCGGCGCTACGGCGGATTCGTCGTCCGGGTTTATTTCGACGGCCAGTTACAGGATGAGCGAGCGACTCCGCCGGAATTGCTGACACTCTTTCCGGCCGAGGACCGGCTTACCTCTCCCCAGAATGCCAGCCCTGGCCCGCAACCATAACCGCAAGCACGCCGAGCTACTTGCAGTGGCAGGCGTGTCGCTTGCAAACCCCACCCATAACAATAGCTCGAGATACTGCAAGGTGGGTAGCCACCGGAAAAATTGTTACACGTCGAAAATTCGCGGACCACCCTACAGGAATGCGCGGAAGCGCACCAACATCGGTCTGTGTCTCCCGATAATCGTGGGCGTGTTTTGCCTGGTTCTTGTAGCATTCGCACAGGATCCCGCCCCCACGCCGCAGACAACTGGCCAGACTGGCGTTATAACCGAGCAGGTTATTGTGACCGGCTCAAACATCCCTACTGCTGAAGAAGTAGGGCCACAACCGGTCGATACCTATCGGAGGATAGACATCGAACGGCTCGGCGTCCGCAGTGCCACTGACTTGGTTCAGAAGTTGCCGGTGGCTACTGGAGCGTCGATTAATGAAAATCTAAACACCATTGGTGATGGCCGAACCGAAATCGATCTGCGCGGTCTTTTTTCCAGAGAAACTCTTGTGTTGCAGGACGGACGTCGTCTCGCGTCTGACGGTTTTGCCGGTTATGAAGTCGGCCTCAATTTTTTCTTTGGTGGTCCAGTTGACCTCAACTTGTTTCCACTTGGGCTGATTGATCACATCGACATTCTGAAGGACGGCGCTTCCGCCATTTACGGCAGTGATGCGGTCGGTGGTGTGTTTAACGTTTGGTTGATCCACAGGTTTCGCGGCGTCGAAATTTACGCCAGCTATGGCAACACCAATCTTGGCGCCTCCAACGATCAGGGTGAAGAGCGGGCATACCTCCTCGCTGGCACCGGTGACGACAAGACGGACATTGTCGTTTACGCTGAGGTGTACAATCGCTCTGCCATCTACAGCCGCGACCGCGACATTTCCTCCAACGCTGACTTTACGCGCTTTGGTGGTGTTGATGAACGGTGGGACGACTTTGCCGGACGTGTCGGAAACTTCGTTTACCAGCCGAGCCGTAACCGCGGTGCTGGGTCACCCACGGGGCATGCATTTCCAAATGTAGCCAACGATCCGCAATATGTGCCGCTCTCCAGTCTTCCGCGGGAGCAACAGCGCTTTAACTTCGAAGCTCTCACACCGGCAATGGCCCCGGTGGATCGTGAATACCTCTACGGCTCGCTCGATACCAAGCTTTGCCAGCAATACTTGGAGCTTTTTGCTGATTTCAAATACGTGCGCAGTTTCTGGGATGGCGCCCTGGCGCCAGCTCCATTTACTTTGGATGTATTCACTGATGCAAGTAACCCCTTTGGCATAACTCACGGGATAAATCCCGCCTTCGTCAGCGGACATGGCGGCAGCACGCCTGGCTTTAGCGTGCCGATTCAGAATCCATTCAATCCATTCACAGTAGCGGATTACACGTCCCCTGGAGGATCTGACCCGAACCATCCAGAGACGCGAATAAGTGCTGTGCCTCCCGGAACGCAGCTCACGACCGGCGTGCGCTACGCTGCTTTGGAAGCGGGATTGCGTACCGACAAGGTTACGGCCCATAACTATGAGTTCACCGGCGGTCTCAATGGTAATCTGGGTCAGTTTGGAGACTATCTCACAACATGGAGCTGGCAGGCAGGATTCCGTTATAACGAAGATCATCGCACCGAGCGCTTTGGCGGGATAGTAGATAGCAATGCGCTGCGAGCGGCATTACTCGACACCAATCCGGCAACCGCCTTTAATCCATTCGGCATTAACCAGAACTCGCCCGCGGTGATTGATAAAGTTTTTGCGACGACCCATCGCCTTGGCACGATCTCGCTCGTACTCGAAGACCTCAAGTTGTACGGTGAGCTCTGGAATCTTCCAGCGGGGCCCATCTCCTTTGCGGTCGGCAGTGAACACCGGACCGAGCACGAAAGGGATGAGCCTGACGCGCTAATGGCTTCCGGTCAAACAATTGGCGCGCCCAAACTTTCTATCGACCAAGAGGAGCTACAGCCTAACTTCCTGCCAACGAAAGGGAGCCGGGACGTCTGGTCCATGTATTGGGAGGTTCGTGTCCCTGTCACAAGCCCCGTCTGGAACTTTCCTGGTCTCTACAGTTTGGAATTAGGTTACCAGGAAAGATATGACAACTACAGCGATTTCGGCGCGACAGAGAAGCCCAAGTTCTTCGTTCGCTGGCAGCCGATCGATTCGTCGCTGACCTTGCGCGCGACTTATAACGAAGCTTACCACGCTCCCACGCTCGGCGAATTGTATACCTCGCAAGCGCGGGTCTTCTCGTTCGTGCCTGACCCGGCCGGCTTAACTCCGGACATTGGGATAAAAACAACGATTGGTGGCAATCCAAACTTGAACGCGGAAGTGGCGTATGAATGGACCTACGGCGTTGTTTGCACCCCGGCAAAATTTATCAAGGGACTCACGCTAAGCGTGGACTTCTACCATATCGATTTGCGCAACACCACCTTCACTTATCCTGCCGCAACCATTGTGTTTGCTAACTTCTTCAGTAGCGCAGGGACCCTGCCCAACGGTGCTCCGAAGGGTGGTATATTCTCAGACCTGATTCAGCGCGATCCCGTTACCGGTGCGATCGTGAACGTAAGCGCTCTCGAGCAGAACGTGGGTCGGATTATCACTGAAGGCCTCGATTACGAGGCTAACTATCAACTGGATACCTCGATATTCGGCCGCGGCAACTTCGGAACATTCACATTCACCGTCAATGGCAACTACTTAGCTCGATTTGTATGGCAGCCGATCCCGTCCGCCCCCAAACTGAATCAGGACAACACCTTTATAGGAGTGAGACGTGGCTCGCTCCCGAGAAACCGCTGGTATGCGAGCGTGTTTTACGACGGTCCAGTGGACTCATGGCTCGGCGGACTCGATACCGGTCTCATCGTTCACTACATTGGGCAATATTGGGACAGCAGCTCCTTCACGTTTGACGGTAAATCTCGCAAAATCCGTGAATGGACTACGCTTGACTTCATTCTGAACTACACATTCAACTCGCCTGCATCTGTAACGCAAAACGAAGTCGCCGGGTATGCTAGGTACAGCGGCAACCGCGGAGTACAATCCATGTGGGTGGCGGGCATGGCTCAATAACACGACAATCACCGTCGGCGTAAACAACGTCTTCGACTTCGCACCGCCCTTCGTTGCTGGCGCGTTCGAAAACGGCTACGACCAGCGGATGGCCAATATCAGGGGGCGAACCTGGTATGTGGCGTTGACAAAGCGTTTTTAAAACTTCTGTAGCATCTCGAGACTGAGCGTACCCGCGGCGCAATCTTGCCCTTCTGCCTACGGAGAAAGATTCCATCAACGGCTTAAAAATGATCAGGTATCCGGCGATGATCGCCGCGTGGAAACTTTGGGATCCGCTACGCGGCGATCCTTGCTTCGAAAAAATCGTCGCCTCCCTGGCGTCTAAGTAAACTTCACCACGGATCACACGGATAACACGGGTCAAGACATGATTCAGGAAGCGTTAACGACGAATAGACACGAATGAACACCAATTTCTTGCAAATGGTTTCTGCCTTCTTAATTCGTGTGAATTCGTGTTCATTCGTGGTTTGATGTTCTGATTCTTATCCGTGACATCCGAGTAATCCGCGGGTTTTCAAAAGATTCCCAAACTTTCCGTGTAACCTCAGGCCGAATTTCCGGCTGTACATCTGCTGTAATCACAACAATCCGGCCTCAACGAAGGAAAAAGAAAAACAATGAATCCGCTGACTCAGCTCAAAAAAACACTAATCCTGCCAGTTCTCATCGCACTCGCCCTCATCGCGCTTTCGTCGCCCACAGTCGCGCGCGCGGACGCGGTGACTGACTGGAACCTGATTGCGTCGAACGCGATTGTCGCGACTGCCGGTCAACCGCCGCCGGTGTCGGTGCTGCACTTCGCGATGGTGCAGGGGGCGGTGTATGATGCGGTCAACGCGATCGACCGCGGCCATCGGCCGTACCTGGAGCAACCGAACGCGAATCCGACCGACTCGAAGGAAGCGGCCGCGGCGACGGCGGCCTATCAAGTGCTGATCGGCGTGTTCCCGAACCAGCAGCCGACGTTGCAGCCGATCTATGACGCCTACATAGCAGGCCTGCCCGAGAACCCACCGGGATCGAAGGCTGCTGGGATCGCTATCGGTGAGGCGACAGCCGCGGCAATGCTCGCAGCACGGACGAACGACGGACGCTTTGGACCGCCGCCGACGCTGTACCCGCCGGCGCCAGGCGTCTGGCGGCCAACACCGCCTAACTACGCGAACGACCCCGCGCCGTGGGTCGGCAACGTACGGCCGTTCATCGTCCCCAGCGCAGAGATGCTCCGCACCGAAGGGCCGAACGCGCTCACCAGTGCCGAATACGCGGAGGACTTCAATGAGGTCAAGGAGCTCGGCTCGCTCACAAGCACGACCCGAACACCGGATCAGACCGATGCTGCGATCTTCTGGCAGGACCAAGCGATGGCGCTCTGGAACCGAGTCTTTCGTACGCTCGCCGCCAGCCAGAATTTGGGCATCGCTGACAGCGCTCGCCTGTTCGCGATGGAGAACCTGGCTGCGGCTGACGCAGCGATCGGCTGCTGGAACGATAAGTACTACTGGCAGTTCTGGCGCCCGATCACGGCGATCCGCGAGGCTGACACCGACGGCAACCCGGCCACCGAGGCCGACCCCATGTGGTTGCCGCTGTTCGACCCAGCGACACCGGTCTGCCACACACCGCTGCTCTTCACGCCGCCTTTTCCCGACCATCCGTCGGGGCACGCCTGTGCGACAGCCGCGTTCGTGCAGACGCTCAAGAACTTCTTCGGCACCGACAAGATTGGCTTCAGCGCCTTCAGCAACAAATCCTGTACCACGCGAAGCTTCGACGGATTCTCGGACGCGCTCAAGGAGGTCATCGACGCGCGAGTGTGGGCCGGGATCCACTTTCGCACTGCCGACACGCAGGGAGCCGTGCTTGGCCATAAGGTCGCCCACTACCTCGAAAAGCACTACTTCCAGCCGGTCCCGTGACACTGAGCGGCGTGGGGCCGCAAACTCGCGGCCCCGCTCGAAGCGCAGCGCCCGGGGGCAAAGCACTCGCGCATTACAGCGCGCAGAGCGCGACGGCTACAGCTTTCGCGTCACCTGTGTGTGAACTACATTTTTGTGTGAGACAAGCTTTGCAATTTCTGATTCTCACAGCGCTTGCTGCGAGCGGTTGCGGGCAAAAAAAACCCGCGCCAATTTCTGATTTCGCGGCGCAGCGTCAGCAGATGGTTCAGCAGCAGTTGATGACGCGTGGCATCAATGATACGCGCGTTCTCAGTGCGATGGGGAAAGTGCCACGAGAAGAATTTGTCGCCTCGGAATCGCGCGGCGCAACTTACGAAGACGGCCCGTTGCCGATTGGTTATGGTCAAACGATTTCGCAGCCATACATCGTGGCATTCATGACAGAGCAATTGCGTCCGAAACCGAGCGACCGTGTGTTGGAAATCGGGACCGGCTCAGGTTATCAGGCGGCAATTTTGGCTGAGCTCGTGTCGGAGGTTTACTCGATCGAGATCGTCGAGCCGTTGGCGAAAACTGCGGAAGCGACATTGCAACGG
>WNGE01015381.1_pt1 | contig 11225 bp, 17 predicted proteins | sample 5400651 | NCBI WGS metagenome assembly WNGE01 (sample SAMN13153370, study PRJNA577476) | soil metagenome | isolation source: 60 cm soil or saprolite under grassland replicate 2 | place: USA:California | collected 2016-06-15 | reverse complement strand
GTTGGGGAAGGGGGGCGCGTGCCACTCCCCAGCGGTTGCGCGCCCCACTCCCGGCATCCCGGCTTCCGGGATGCGCCCGCCCGCGCGGGCGAGCCGGTCGAGGATCAGGACGCCGCCGCCCGCGCGGCCCGCTCACCCCCTCTGTCCGACGCCGGCCGGATCGCGGCGGCCCGGTAGGCGACCCCCGACCGGTCGCCCATCTCCCACGGCGTGGCGACCAGCCCGGCCAGCTCGACCCTGACGCCCTGGTCCACGCCGGCCGGCTCGCCGGCGACCTTGACGGCCAGGACCTCGCCCTGGTCCTCGAACATCGCCGCCACCTGCACCGTGTAGACCGGCTGGCCGGCCTGGTCGGTCTTGGGCTGCCGGGTGGTGAAGTCCACCACCGGCTCGGGGCGGCTCATGGCGATGAACGTCATCGCCGCCGTGTGCACCGGAAGACGCATCGTCCTCTCCTCTCTGCCCGGTCCGGCCGCCCGTTGCGGCCGAACGTGTGTGCGATGCCAGCAGCGTAGCAACCGGCACCGCGACTTCAAGCGGTAGGTGTCTACCTGCCGCAGACCACAACATGTGGTGTTTTGTGAAAGACCGATAAAGGTTGGGAAAGATCGGGAAGGATCAGGAAAGCGCCGCAGCGTGCAACGGGAGCTTTGAGTGTCTTGTCTACGCTCGAAAATACGTAGTTCGTCGTGGCGACTCTCCTCGCCGCCTGCACCGGAAGACGCATCGGCCTCCCCTTTCTGTCAGGCCCCAGCCGCCGGTTGCGGCCGAACGTGTGTACGACGCCAGAAGCGTAGCAACCGGCACGACACCGCAACCGCGCCTTGCATAGCGCTTGCAGCCCACCCAAGCCGGACCAGACGGACCCGGCCGGACGGCACCGGACCAGGGCAAACGCCACCGGACGCCACGAGCACAGCGTTCGCACCGAAACCGCCCGAAAGATGACCCGAACGGGCTAGCCCGCATCCTGCCCTCCTACTCTCCTGCCTGGTCCGCGCCGGCTGGGCCGTCGCGCCCGGTGGCCTCCTGCTGCTCCTGGGAGTCGCGCCTCCCGCCGACACGTGTCCGCTCTCACGCGCCCACCTCTGCGTCGTTCCGCCCGGGAACTCCCAGCAGCTCGGCCCACACCAGCACTGTCAACTTGCCGACAGGCGCCAGACAGCCCGAAGCCGCAGGGCCTTCAAAGGAAGAAGAGAGCAGGAGCCGGGACGTGGCGAGCAAGCAGTGTGCGCAGAAGGCGTACCCCGCAGGCAGGCTCGAGGGTCGCTCCAGACGGAGCATCCCGGCGCCCGATGGCAGCCGTAGCGTAAATGTCCGTATCGCGTAGTTATTAACTTACACTATGGTCATAGACCTAGACACAGGTGGACTTGCGTGGGTCTGGATCTGTATCTATGCTGCCGGCATGGACCTCGCACCTCTACACGCAGCTCTCGAGGGCCTCGACGCCGAGATCGCGCAGGCTGAAGCCGAGCGCGCGGAAGCGGAGGCCCGTCTTCACGAATGGGAGCACCACATGCAGACGTTGCAGGCTGAACGCACCGGCATCGCATCTTATCTCCGCCGGCACGAATCGGGCTCTGAACTGGCGAACGAGTGGATCTCACTTCCCAGAAGCGAGGCGGTCGCCCGAGTCCTTGCCCAGGCCGGCGCGGCGAAGTCGCCCACCGAGATCGCCGAAGCCCTGGAGGCCATGGGGCGGGATGACGACTATCGGGACGTCGCTGCGGCGCTGAGTCACCTCAAGAGTCGAGGGCGCGCGAAGAACGTGTCCCGTGGGTTGTGGATGCTCGTCACCGAGACCCCGGACGACATCGAAGGCCCGGACTTCGACTACGAAGCACCCATACCGAATGACGCCGACTACGAGCCGTCTGCCGACTTTGATGACATTTACTGGAATGCGATCTATCATTCCGCCGATCAGGCGGAGGAGGACGAGGAGGAAGAAGAAGCGCCTTTCTAGACACCAAGGCCCCGGCCGAAGCCGGGACCCTGGTCAAACCCGGGAGGGGAAGTCGTTGGTCGCGGCCCTTCCCTCCCGTATGGGCCTGTAGCTCAGTGGATAGAGCACCCGCCTGCTAACCGGGGAGTCGCAGGTTCGAGTCCTGTCAGGCCCACGAACCCTTTCCATCCACCAAGTAGGCTACACAATTGTAGTTGTCACGCTTGAACGAGTCCACCGCCGTAGGGGACCAGCTCCTTGAGGGTCCCGATCCTAACGATTAGGAAAGACCCGACCCTGGCAGCTCGTTCGCTGCCCGTCAGCCCGCCATGTGCTGGCTGCCGACCGAGATCTGTAGTCGCCGAGCTGGAAGACGGTGAGTGTCCCGGCTTGGGCAGACCATAGGAGTTACAACCTTCTCTACTGGATCAAGGCCGTCCGCCTCGGGGCCTGCGCGCGGCGGCCTGACGGCCGCCGTGCTCGGCCCCGGCCGGGCCGGACCACCACCAGCACAAGTAGGACGACCATGAGCGACAAATCGCCCCTCGCCGAGGTCATCCCCGCGCCCGCAAGCAGGCCGGACTCCGCCAAGGCGAACTGGCTGACCGGCCTAGCGTCAGCCAGTCGTGGTGAGCCAGTAGGAGCGCGGCACGACCGAGCGCTTGATCAGCAACTTGTTCGCCCTCATCACCAGCTTTGCAGCCTGGCTCATGCCCCTGCCGATCGAGGATGCTGCGCAGTACGCCGCCAACCGCCCGACCCCCACGGCAAGGCGACCCAGCCCTCCACTGTGTCACCCCGCCATCACATCAGCACACACCATGGGCCTCCAACACCCGCTCCTCGACCCGACACCCTGTTACGGCACGCCGAGCAGCTCCCCAGCTCGGCCACAATCCGAGTCCGCTTCGTCAAATACAGCCGCGACCGCAACAAGCCGTCTCGCATTCTCACACCAGCAGTCAACTGCTGCTCTTGCTGCCAGCGACGCACCGAAGTCGCCTTCGCCAGACCAGATGTCTTTCGGCCTGCTAAATACTCGCCTCAGCCATATTAACCACTTCTCCCAATACAGGGTAGCTCGTTACCTCGTCCCGCTCTACACAACATGCCAACATCCGGGCTACGACTTCCTCACTCGCGAGTTCCCGGTGCCGACCGGCAAATGGCCTGACAATCCAGGCCAACAGTTTGACCAGGTCATGTCCGTTCATCGAGTATCTTATGTCTGCGGGAGCGCGGGACATTAGACTATTTACCTTTTCCTCGACCGCTTGCTTTTGACCGGACGCTGCATTTTTGTTTAGCCAGCGCTGTATGAACAAATCACGATCGAAGACTACGCCCGATGCCCTTCTGACACAGCAGGTAATAGGATCCAGCCATGTAAGGCCGAGCCCGAGGACGAAGTGAGCCGCCCTGATAAGGAAAATCTCCTTCAGGATCGGGGATAGAAAATCTAATAGTTCGGTCGCCTTGACTGTGCAGGTACCATGAAATGCAAACGCTAAGTACTTCTCGATGTGCCGTTCGTTAAACCAGTAAGCCTCCATGCAACTATAGTCAGTTCTTCGCAGGAACCTCCATTCCGGTTCAGCAGGTGGTATTAGGTAATCAAAATCTGCGTCTATCACACACAATATGGAAGGGCTTTGAGAACCACCGAACATTGCTTCAAATCGCCTCGCCAGCGCAACCAGTCTGCCACGTGCCCCACCACCCTCCAAACCCGCCTCAGCCACCGTCTCGGCAGGGACATCCACGTCATCAACTTCCCGGATCTTCGCCTTAGTGCCCCTCACCAAGTATTGAAAGAACACGCGATCCGACCGACCTTCGACGTAGAAGTCGACTAGCGAAGGCTCCAGTCTGTAAAGTGCTACTAGCTCAGAGATTGTTCTTCTTGGTAGCTGGGTGGACACGAGGCACCTCAGTGGAATGCCGCAGCGGCAGAACGTATTCTCTATACGAGGTAAGCAACTCGACGGAGTGAGTTGCAAGAAAGAGCTGGATGGGACTACTGTCGGTGCAGCCAAGCAAGGTACTGACCAGTTCCCGTTGCCATTTAATATTCAACGACAATTCGGGCTCATCCACTAGAAATAGGCTCGGACGCTGGCGTGCAGAAAGAATATTGCAGAGCAATACTAAGAGCTGACGTTCACCAGAGGACAGCACGGAAGGATCTAACTCAAAGTTATCGGTAGCGACCCTTAGCCCTGTTCGAATGTCAAACTCAACCTGTTTATCCATAAGGAACTCGTTCAGGCTATCAGTGAAGAAGCCCAGCAACTTGGAGATCTCGTCGAGAGCGTCGAGCCTGGCCCTATTACCGTCAAGATACGGCTCCAGGACTCTAGCGACAATCCCGAGATTCTCGTCGGGCACTTTATCAATAACGGTTGACAAATCGGACGCACCCACAGAAAGAGATACACCAAACCTTTCTTGTCGACGACTCCTCTCGGCGAGGTTTCGCAGAGTATCGCGTAGCTCGTCCCGCGTCATCTCTGGCTCAGCGCCCTCATCGTCCCGGCCGGAGGCTCGCGCAAGTTGCTTTACCACGTCGGCATAAATAGTGTCAGCATTCACAGAACCTATGTTGGTACCAGAGATTACTTGTGATCTAGCCCATTGAGTTGCACGGTCTATAGCCAATCGTACCTGATCAACCTGCTGGGCACGGCCGGTCAATCGCAGATTCCTCATCGCACGATCAAACGATTCTATGTCAAGAGCCGATAGTTCACTCCCCGAGAAGTGTGACATGTGGGAAGGAGGTAGTCCGTCGCTGTCCAGTTCTCTTTCGTCAGATAAATAATAAGAATCCAGACCGATCGCTCTGAAAACCTCACGAGAAAAGCGGTCCTGCTCATCGGCGTACTTTCCCCGTGCGGGAATTCTACGATCTTCGTCAATTACATAGGGAGCTAGGGCGACTTCACGGCCCTTCTTTTTGAACACTAGTTCGAACGAGCCACTCGTAGGAGCGTCACGTCGGGCGCATAGCGAATGGCCGTCTGCGAAACACAGTTCAAACTCCTTAAACGGTACGCGAGTTATGGCGGTCTTGTGACCGCGCCCTGGCCCCGGTGAAATCATGTGATGAAGAAGGCGTAGAAGTGTCGTCTTGCCACTTCCATTGTCGCCATAGAATATGATCAGTCGCGTGTCTGCTTTCTCCGTGGATTTTTCAGGAAACATATAGTTGTAGCGGCCGAACAAGCCGACCACCGTAATCTTGGTCACCGATTGGGGCGAGTGACCATGACCAGCCTTCGCATGACTTGTACGCCGGCTCATCCAAGGCTCCTGGGTAGCTTGCGATCTGATCGGGCAGCATTCCACTTCAAGAACACTGGAACAACGTCACAGTAGCGGGAGACCGCCGAGTAGTCCATCGGCCTGGACCCAGGCTGGGCTTCAGCAACCAATGCATGTGCATCTACGACGGTTGCAGGTTCTTGGCTATGTCGAGTCAGGTATAGACCTGTCGCACATTGTCCCAAAGTGTCCCCTAGGCTTGTAACGATCGCTCTATCTTATCGTCTCACACAAGACTCCTATCGCGAGTAGGTCGAAGTTTCAAACCTCGTATCACAACGAGCCCTTGCGCAACGGCCTGCGTCTGTGGACGAGCTAGCCCGCAGGCGCGGCCTTACTGTAGGTCGTTCGTCTCGCTTCGCTACGGGGCTCCGCCTTGACTACCGGCACCCCGACAGCCCCGGACACTCCATCAAAGTCGCCCTCGACCGGCGGCGAGCGCCTCGGGGTACTGCGCGCGCCGGCCTGACGGCCGCCGTGCGGCCGGACGGCAACCCCCCCTCGGGAACCCGAGGACCCAGCGCCGCCGCGTGGCGGACCATGATCGCCCGGCACCATTGGCGGCGGCCACGACCCCCGGTGCCCGGCTGGAGCCGTCCCTACCGCTCAGCTCTCCGAGCATCGTGCCGGATCAGACGGTCCTCGCCTGCCGTCCAGCTCACCAGGCGTGGCGCTGCTCATTACCGCCAGCGGCGCCAAGCGTGCGCCGCGTCATCGGTGGCGCCGAAGCTCCGCAACGGCCGATGGCCCTGACGCCAGGCAGGCGACCAGCGCGTGACCAACCGCCGTCTGCACCAAGTCGACCAGCTCGCGCACCGCACCATCCGCCGACAGCGCCGGGGCGGGCCGCGCCGTGGCGTGGTGGTGCGCGTCGAGCGCGCGATGGTCGCCAACATCGGCCAGCAGGTCGGCGACGCTGCACTCATACAACTCGGCGAGCCGGTCCAGCACCGTAAGCGACGGCGCGTGGCCGCTCGCAGCAGGCCAGACCTCCCAGTAAGAGAGGTTCTTGAACGTCTTCGGGTCGTCCGGCCAGCGCCGGTTCCACTGCTCGGCGGCCTGGGGTTGGCTCCAGCCGTGCGCCAGCCGCAACGCCAGCCGCGCGTTGACCCGGTAGCGCTGTTGGAACACCGCGGCGATCTCCACCCACGTCCGGCCCTGGGCGCGCAGCCCGACCGCGATGAGCCGCCGCTCTTGGCGCAGGCTACGCGGCCGGGTCATCGGGCGCCTCCCGCCGACGCGCCATCAGCCGCGACCGCCGCGCGAGCTGACCAAGGCAAGGTCGGCCTGCGTGACCGCGAACCGGTACAGGTGATGCGACGTCCAGACCGCCAAGTCGTGGCCGGACATGACCTCCGGGACCGGGCCGAGCACGCCAGGAACCCAGGCCACATCCAGCGCCAAGCCCAAGTCCCAGTCGCCTGCGACGAGTCCCCGTGGTCCCGCGTAGACGCAATGGATCACCGGTCGGTCGGGGCAGCCAGACCGCGTTGTCGCAACCGCGGTCAGCACGCTGGCCGCCGTTGCGGCATCAAGCGCGGTCTGCGCCGCAACGCCGCGGTCATCGCCTGCCGAATGCGGCATCAGCACCTCCTACCCGGCCAGGTCGAGCCAACGGCAGCCGCTCTGCCTCGCGCCCGGCTGGCGCGACGGTCGGTGCCGGCTCGCTGGTGGCGGCGAGCGCGCCGACCTGGCGGCGCAGCCGTGCCAGATCGGCGGCCAGTGTCCGCATGCGCTCCTCCGCCACCGCTAGGGCCTTGACCACCTCGACGGCGACCGGTGACGACGGGGAACGCACCTGGTCCCAGTCGCGGTCCGCCTGCACCCACAGCGGCAGCAGTTCGCCCGGTGCGTCCAGCAGCCGCTAGTCGGCCGCGAACGCCCGGGAGCAGCGTGCCTCGGCCAGCTCGACGGCCGACAGGTACGAGTCCGACCTGCCCAGGCGCCGGGCGAAGCCTTGCAGGCTGTGACCGGCCTGGCCGCGCAGCTCGCGCAGTGTGAACCCGAACCGGTGCCGCGCCGAGAGGGTCGGGTCGATCGGCTTGGGCGCCCGCGACATCAGCGGCCCTTGAGCTCAGCGCTGGCCGTTGGTGTGGTAGCGCACGACGCCGCGGACCTCCCACAGCACCAGCAGCACCAGGCTCAGCAGCGCGGCCATCCCGACCATGATGAGCATCGCCACGCCCAGCATCGCCATGAACACGTGCATCCCGCATCCCTCCGACCATGTCTCGTTGCCGCTGTTGGTGGTGGTGGTGGTGGTGACCGGTGGGAGTGGCCCCACTCCCCCGTGGGGCCACTCCCGGCTTGGGAGCCTTGCGCTTCCTCTTCCCCCGCCCAGTCAGGCGGGGTACTTCGCAAGGCGCCCCGGAGCAGGTCTGGTAGGAGAAGTTCCGGTAGTAGTAGGTGTGCTGGTGGCAGAGGTAGCCCGTCTTGTCCGGTCGCTCTTCCCTCCCGGCGGGCACGGATCGCGCACGCACGCGACGTTGCGAGGGAAGTTCTTTAGCCCCGTGCAGACCGTCGTTTTCGGGGCGGGAACGAGGGGGGCCAGCCGCCGTGTCGCACAAGCCGGGTAGCCACTGGACGCCACATCCCCACGGCTGGCCCCGTGCCGATCACCTCCCTTCGGGCGTCGTGATGGTCGTGGGGCCGGCCGCCCGCCACATGCCCCGGGCGCAGATCGCCGCGCGCCACGGCGGCCATCCGCGCCTCCCACTCGGGGACGGGCAGGCGACCGGCCAGCCCCACGCCGAGCGCTCACCGGCCCCACACCTGCAAGCCGGCCACGACCACGCCGGCCGTGAGCGCCACCGCTACCAGCAGGTAGCCGGCTGGCCGCACCGGTGGCCGCAGCCCGCCGGCCTGTCCCGCCCAGCGCCACACCGCCCACAACTCGGCCGCGTACACCCCGAGCAGCAGCCCGCCGACCGGCCGTGCCAGCCCGGCCCCTGCCGACAGCAGCGCCGCGACGCCCACGGCGTAGACGACGATGAGCACGGCGTAGGCGGCCACCAGCAGCACCAGCCAGCAGCGCCACACAGCCCGCAGCGGCCCCGACCCCTCGAGCGGGCGGCGCACGCTAGGCCACCGCCCGGCTCGTGTTGGTGGGGGGCACCGGCCCGACTTCCGACAGCCGGCCTGCCGGCGCCCCCGCCGTCTGGTGCGCCTGGTCGTGGTGGTCACGCCACGCCAGCTCGGCCGCCGCCCGCACCGCGCGGAAGCCCGCCACGTCAGCGCCGACCGGCGTGGGCGTGGTCCGCCACGGGCAGGCCCGGCACCACAGCGAGAACTCGCCCGCGTCCAGCACCGCGCACGGCCCGCTCACCAGCGCTCACCGGTCCCTTGGTCCGGCTGGTCGAGCAGCGGCATGCGGATCTCGACAGCGGCCAGGTCGCGGCGCACGTCGGCCAGCCGCCGCTCGCGGCCGTTCGGGTCGTCGGCGCCGAGCAGGCCGGCAACACGACGAAGGGTGGTGGGGTCGGTGATCGCCGGCGTGAGGCCCTGCGCTGCACGCTCCGTCGCTACGCGCCTCGCCAGGTCGGCATCGCTGCCGGGTGCTTGGTGGTTGCGGAGCCGACGTGCCACGCGCACCTCCCGACGAGTGGGGGAGGGATCGGTCAGGCTGAGCGGGCCTGCCGGTCCCTCCCCGGGGGGCGCCTCCCGCACCGAAGCGGGCGAAGCGCCGTTGCTGGTAAGGATCGAAGCAGGTGAACAGTACGAATGGGCGGGCACTGGACTTGACACTTGCTTGGCACTTACAGCCCTTGATCTCGCAAGCGCCGTAAGATCCACTGGAGCCGGGCTTGTTGGGAGAACCGATGACGGCTGGATTTCAGGGCTACAGGACCCCGCTCCAACGTGAGCGGAAGCGCCGAGGGTGGAGGCAGCAATACGTCATCGACGCCCTGAAGCAGCTCACCCATGACCAGGGCTACGGCAACACCCTCGACGGTTTCGACGTGACTTCCCTGAGCCGGTACGAGAACGGACGACTCGGCCGCCCGCGCGACCCACTGCCCGAGCTATTCGCCAAGCTCTACGGCAAGCGTGCCGAGGAGTTGTTCCCCGGACGCCGGCTCCTGGAAGACACCACTCTCCCGGTTGACAATCAGGCCATCGGCGCGTCTTCGCTGGAGATTGCCACCGAGGTCTTCAGCCGAATCTGGGCTAACCTTGAGTCGTTGGCGAGCCTCGGGAACGTGGACCCTGACATGCTCAGACGACAGTTCCTCCAATTCGTGGTCAGCGCGGGCGGAGTCGCAGCGAGCGCCGCCTTGCAGCCCTTCGGCAGCGCCCGGCTCGGCAGCTCTCAGCTTCGCCAGCTCGCAGACCATAATGTGACGGCGCAGGCAGTTACGCTCGTGACCGGCCAGTACCGGCGCTTGGAGGCCACGACGGCAGCGGGAGAACTGCTCGATCCCGTACGGGCGCACTTGGGCTTTGTCTCGCGCCTGCTCGATACCGAGGCTCACTCGGGCAACGTGCTGCTCGCTGCATCAGCGAGTGAAGCGGCAGGACTCGCGGCATGGCTTGCGTTCGACCAAAGCGACCACGATGGGACCCGGCAGCACTACCAGTCCGCCGTTGGGTACGCCGAACGAGCAGGCAGTACCGTGCTCCAGGCGTACATGCTCGGCAGTATGAGTCTTTGGGCCGCAGCGCTCGACAATGGGCGTGAGGCAGTCGAGCTTGCGGTGAGGACACGCCGCCTCATCCCTTGCCATGCGCCCCCGTGCCCGCAAGCATGGGTCGCTACAGTGGAGGCTACCGCGTACGCGAGCATGCACGACGCGAAGGCGTCGCTTGCGGCGCTCGGGTGTGCAGAGGAAGCGATAGAGCACGGCCAACCCGACGCCGAGCCGTTGTGGCCGTGGGTCTACCCCTTTGACGAGCCAAAGATCGCCGCGTATCGCGGAGCTTCCGCCGTCAAGTTGGGACTCCCCAAAGCCGGGTTACTGGCGCTCGACACGGCCCTGAGCGCTCACGGCTCCGCACCTACCAAGCAGCGAGCGCTGACCCTCTGCGATCAAGCAGCCGCGTATGCCCTGCTGGGGGAGCTTGACGAGGCATGCCACCTGGCTGATGAGGCGCACAGCATCGGGGCGCAGACGCGCTCGGACAAGATCGTGCATCGGGTACGTGCAGTACGGGCACTGCCGACGATGCAGAAGCGTGCCCGAGCCGTGCAGGACCTCGACGAGCGTCTTCGGGAAGCCGGCTCGCCATCGTCTCGGCAGGTCTAGATGCAACAGCTTGCAGAGGCTCGTAGCCCCGTTCGGAGGATTGGCATCGTCGGTCACCAAGGCTTGCCACCCGCGACACGGGAACTGGTGAGCGCTGCGCTTCATGACGTGCTCGTCCGATGCGGGAGCGACATCATCGGGATCACATGCCTTGCGGATGGCGCCGATCAGCTTTTCGCCCGCGCTGTGCTCGCCCTGCGTAACCGGCTTGAGGTCATCGTCCCCGCTAAGCGCTACCGGGATGGCCTCAGCCCAGCGGCACAGCCTGAGTACGATCAGCTCTTCGCCCGCGCCCATCGCATCGAGGCGCTTCCGTTCGTCGAGTCGACGGAAGAAGCCCACATGGCAGCCGGGAGGTTGGTCGTCGCTCGGTCAGACTTGCTCTTGGCAGTGTGGGACGGGGCACCAGCGCGCGGATATGGCGGGACGGCCGACGTGGTGGCCTACGCCAAGGAGCAGGCTGTACCTGTTGAAGTGATCTGGCCGAAAGGCGCCTCTCGGGACTAGCTCAACCGCGACCAGGTGAGCGTCATGTTGCAAGATGCGCAGAAACCGACACTGGCCTTGCTGAGCGCGCGGACAAAGGCGGCGACGGTCTTGGGGTTGGAGTCCGCGAAGCGCTTGTTGACCGCGTAGCCGCCCACCGGCAGCTTGTCGGTCGGCCCCGAGAACGGGTCGATGACCGCCCTGGCGCCGAGGGTCGACTTGAC
>WNGE01012993.1_pt1 | contig 11225 bp, 7 predicted proteins | sample 5400651 | NCBI WGS metagenome assembly WNGE01 (sample SAMN13153370, study PRJNA577476) | soil metagenome | isolation source: 60 cm soil or saprolite under grassland replicate 2 | place: USA:California | collected 2016-06-15 | reverse complement strand
TAGTCGCTCCCCCGTAGCACCACGAGCCCCCTGGCACGAAGCGCGGATTCGAGCGCATGGAGGCGCGCCTCGGGAGCCTGACGGCGCTCGCTCCACAGCTCGGACGAGCGAGGCCGGGGCAAGGCCAGGCCGCGCACCTGACGCAGCCGCCAGGGCGTCAGGCCGCGGGCAAGGCGGCCGCGCAGCCGCGCGAGCGGCTGCAGCAAGAAGAGCAGTGCGGTGAGCCCGCGCAGACCGAGGCGCCTGACGCGGGAGGAGGGCGGTGCGCCGAACGGCGCCGAGGCCGCGGCCAGGACCGCGTCGATGGTAAGCGCGGCGAGTGCGAGCACGAGCAGCGGGCCCGCGACGTAGAGAGGCCCCCAGAGCGGCGCGAGCGCCGTCAGTGCCGCGAGCGCGACGACGATCAGGTACGCCTCGGGCATCCGCAGCAGCAATCGCAGCCCGCGATATCCGGGTGCGTACAGACGCTGGAAGGGGGCGCTGCCCCACAGGCCGTAGTAGATCCGCCACCGCCGGCCGCGGCGTTCCGGCGAGGCGCCGTACGCGTACATCCGCCCCGACCAGCCAACGTGGCCGCCACGGCTGTAGCGCTCGGGCCACTTGCGCTCGAGCAGCGCCTCGGCCTGGCCGTAGCCGGCCTGCTGCCGCCAGAAGGCCCGGATCCGGGCACGGCGATGGTGCCAGACGACCGCGCCCGGATCGAACCCGAGCGTCCAGCCGCGCTCGCGCAGCCGCCAGCAGACGTCAACGTCGTCACCCGCAGTTCTGAACTGCAGGTCGAAGCCGCCGATCTGCTCGAGGCATTCCTTCCGGAAGGCCATGTTGCAGCCGGGGATGTGCTCCGCCTCCGTGTCGGTGAGCAGGACGTGCGTGGGACCGCCGGGGACGACCGACACGCAGCGTTCGATCGTGCCGGCGCCCGGGTGGGGCGTGTTCGGACCGCCGACCGCCGCGTGCTTCGTGGTCGCGAACGCATGCGCGAGGTGGGTCAGCCAGTACGGGTCCGGTGCCGCGTCATCGTCGATGTACGCAACGATCTCGCCGCGTGCCGCGGCGAGGCCGACGTTCCGCGCGTGCGCGAGCCCGTGCTGCTCCGTCTCGATCAGCCGCACGTCGTGCGCGCGCGCGATCTCGCCCGTCGCGTCGGTCGAGCCGTCGCTGACGACGATCACCTCGTAGCCGGGGTACTCGAGCCGGTCGAGTGCCACGAGGCAGCCTTCGATGGTCGAGGCCCCGTTGTAGCTACACACGATCACGGACGCGAACGGAACGTCCGCTGCGGCCGCGAAGGGCGCGTCGGCGAAAGCCTCGCCGGCGGCGGCGAGCGCCGGCTTCGGACGCCGCGCTCGATCGGTGACGCCGAAATCCCAGTCCTCGATCTCGTAGCCGCCGCGGTGCCACTCGTCGGTCCAGGCGAAGACGAACGCGCCCGCGCAGCCGCCGGCGAAGGCCGTCCTTACCTGCCAGTCGAGCGCACGCGCCTGCTCGCCGAGCCCGTGGGTACGACTGTCGAGGCCGAGCTCGGTCATCATCAGCGGCCGGTCGCCGGCGATGTTCTGAAGGCGGGCGATGTATCGCTCGAGCGCCGGTTGCGACTCGAGGTACACGTTGAAGCAAACGAGGTCGAGGAACGGAAGCTCCAGGTATTCCGTCGACGGGTAGTTCACGTACGTCACGAGCCCCTCGGGGTCCTCGTCCTTCGCGGCGCGGTACAGTCGCTCGAGGAATCGCTCGACGCGGCGGGGGCCGTGCCAGCGGACGATCGCCGACGGGATCTCGTTGCCGACCGCGTAGCAGAGAACCGCTGGATGTCCGGCGCAGGAGCGTACGCCCATGCGGATGCGCTCCTCGATCCGGCCCGGCGGGACCTCCTCGAGGAACGCGACGTGCTGCTCCCAGGGGAGGCCGACGAGAACGCGGAGGCCGTGCCGCCACGCGGCGTCGAGCAACCAACGAGACGGGGCCGTGTACGTCCGGACGGCGTTGAGGCCCGCCGCCGCGATCGCTGCAAAATCACTCTCGACCGCTTCCGGGCGGTACTGCTCTCCGCTCGCGCCAAGCGCGAACGGCCCGTACGTGACGCCGCGAACGTACAGCTTCTCCTCGCCGGCGAAGAGGAACTTCCCACGCACCGTCAGCCCGACATCGCCAGCGGCCGACGGCGGGGAATCGCCGAGCAGCTGGTGCGCGGGCGTCGCCATGATCTCCTGCTCACATGACGTCCGAATCGCCAAAAACTTGCGCTCTGCTACGGCGTCATCGAACCGTTGCCGCGGAAGGCGAGCCGCCGGGCACACGCGAGCGGCAGGACTGGACGCCGTCGGAGAAGAATGTCTAGTTCCACGGCCGGCGTGCTTGCCGGCGGGATGAGCGGCCCAAGTTGAGCTGATGACCGAGAGTCGCAGCGCGGCGACGTCCTCTACGCGAACCCGTCCTCTGCCCATCTGCGAGGGCCTGATGCAGATGGTCTGCGGTGGATTTGCCAACCAGGACGAAGCCGAACGGGGGACTCATCGGGGACTCACACCGTCACGATTGGCAACAAAAAACCCGCCTGAGCGGGTTTTTCCTAGAGCGGATGAAGGGACTCGAACCCTCGACCTTCTGCATGGCAAGAGCCAGCGACCGTTCGCGCCCGTGCGCGCCCGTTCGCTCAAACCGGCTGTCTGCAGGCGTTTCCGTGCAAGTGAGCGAACGCGAACGAACCCGAGCGAACGCCCAACCTTGCCATCCTTGCCACGGAGTCGGGAGCCGAATCCGAACTCGACGGGCTTCGCTGCGGCCCGCCGGTCGCCTCTCTCCACGAAGATGCGACGCGCGCCTACTGCGCGCTGCGCGAGGTGACGCCGGTCGAGCCGACGCCGGCGTTGGCTCAGCCGCTGCTCGCCCATCATCCCTCGAGGGTCGGCGAGCCTGGCGACGCCCTCCTCGATGGCGGCGCAGGAGGTGGTCTCGCTCAGTAGCTACTTCGTCCTGGTCGCCTCATCGCCGCGGGGGCGGCGGCCGTCGGCCGCCGCCCCCTCTTCCCAGTCAGCTCACAGCGGGGTGCCGGCGTCGAATGCTTCGTGAGCGCGGCCGTCCCCGACCGGCGTGAACGTGTCGACGTGGAACCCCGGCATTGTCGCCGGAGGCGGGCCTGAGCCCGTCTGCGGGACGGGGGCGGACGTCTCCGGCGGAGACAGACCGGCCCCTGCGCAGGGACCCGCGTTCACGCCGATGGACGGCGGCGTCGACAGCACGTCGGCCCTCGTCTCCGTTGCTCCCTCAGACGCCGCTCTCGTCGCGCTGACTGCCCCGGTGGCGAGATCGACCTCGATCGTGATCTTCATCTCATCCTCCGATCAGCGCAGGACGGCGTACTTGCCTTCGAAGTTGGTCGCGATCCCGCTGGTATTCGTGACGGTGAGCCAGTACGTGAATGTGTTGTTGCCAGCCCTCTCGATGGCGACGTCCCATTTGATCTTGCCGCCGGCCGTCGTCGGCCGGAGCAACCAGACCACGAACCAGTCCACCGGCCAGTTGAACGTGAACCACGACTGTGTCTGGCCGGGATTCAGCGAGCCGACGAACTGGGTGTTGACGAGCTGGAGATCGTAGGCGCCGACTTTGTGGCGGTGCAGGTTCGTGTAGCCGCCGCTCGTCAGCTCCATGATCTGCGACGGGGTTATGCGGCCCGGCCGTGCGTCCAAGACGGTGTCGATCCGCCCGAGGAGCTTGGTCGCCTCCATGAAGTCGCGCTCCCAGCGGAGGCGCAGCAGGTCGACCGTCTCGACGAGGTCGTGGACGCGATGGATGTCCTTCGTGAGGACGATGAACGCTTGGCGCCAGTACTTCGGCGCCGCCGCGACCGACGGGATCCTGGCTCCCTCCTGGTTGATGATGTGCTGGATGTTGAGCCGGACCGGCGTCGCCGTAAAGTCGGTCGTGGAACCGCCGACGGGCTGGACGTTGCGCAGGAGCGTGATCTCGCCCACCTCGCCCGGGCCGAGGAGCCCCATGAGGTAGAGGTCGAGATTGCAGTAGATCCGCTGGTCGGACGGGATCGACACCTTGCGGAACGTCCCGTTCGGCAGCTCGACCCAGTCGTTCACGTCGTAGTCCATCGGCGACTTCTCGTCGTCGAGGTTGAGCGCCCAGTGGCCGAGCACGCCCCCGAGCAGGTGGTCGGTCATCGTCGCGTTCGTGCTCGGATCCCGGTAGCGGGCGAACGCGGCGAACTGGTGTGCGAATTCCTGGAGCACGACGTAGCGCCAGAGCGGGAAGTGGCCCTGGTTTAGGAAGTGGAACCCCTGAAGCCGTGTTGTCCCCCAAGTCGCGCGCCCGTTGAACGCCCCCATCCCGATGCCTTGCACGTCGTTGTAGATGCCCGACCAGAACGACGCTCCGCCTTGCGGCGGCATCCCGCTGGCGGAGTCGGTGAAGAACGTCACGTGGTCGTAGTCGTCGCCGTGCCGCGTGCGGAACAGCTGGTACCCGCGGACGAAGTCGACGTACTGCTGGCCCTGTGGCGTCGTCTTCACAAGCGTCCCGTCGTCCTCGACGACGCAGACGTCCCCGAAGTCCTGCACCGTGACGGCGTGCTCGACGATCGGCCCCTCCTCGCGGGCGGTCAGCTCGTGGAGGCGACCCCAGTCGATTGCGCTCATGTCGTGCATGACGTAGTGCTCGAAGAGGTAGTTGGCAGCGGAGTCGCGGCCGTCTGCTCCGAGCGGCTCGACGACGTCCGTCTCGAGGCCCATGAAGGTCTCCGGGACGATGACGTCGTCGTCGAGCGTCTCCTCGGGGAGCTTCTGGAGGACGTAGACCACGAGGGCGATCTCGTCGCGCTGCACCTCGCCGTCGCGGCGCTTCAGGTTGACGCCGACACCGATGACGTTGTCGTCCTTATAAAAGCGGCCGCGCGCCCGCTCGAGCAGGTCGGGGATATCGACACCCGCCGGGATCGTGACAGCCGGCGCCTCCAGAGTGGGCGCTCGCGTCCCGGCAGGGGCCACCTCAGTCTCGATGTTCGTCATGACTTCTCCCTTCGCAGAGCAGGTGATCGAGAAGTCGCTTCTCGGCGGCGAGCGGGCGCGGCGGAAAAACGGCGCTACTCGGACGGACGGCGCTCGCTGGAGCACCGACGGAGCGCCGCAGGCCGGGCATGTCGCCGTGGCCATACTGCCTCCCTCGTCCGGAGCGGAGGCGATCTTGACACAGTCGCCGCTTGCTGTCAACGGCCGCGCGGGATGCCCAAATTTTGATCCTTCGACGTCGTCGGGGACCGCGTGTCTCTGGGTAGCCAGACGGTGTGTCAGACTCGCGCCCTGCGAACCTCACTGCTTGTCCTGATGGGGCTCAGCCAGGGCGGCTATGTGGGCAAGAAGCTCGTCTCGATCGCGACGCCGGTCCTCTATGCCCCACCTTCTCCTTCAAGCGCGGCTGCGGCCCCAGGCGATGTTGTGACCCTCAACGGGGCGTCGCTGGGCGAAAAGCAGACTGCAAGCGTCGCTGGGCGAAAAGCAGACTGCAAGTCAGCTTCTTCTGGATGGTCAGCCGATCCTCGCCACTAGCTGGTCGGATACCTCGATCACGTTTGAGGTTCCAGACGCGTGGAGGCGGCCGACGAAGCAACGAGGTGTTGCTCACGGTCACCTAATCGCGCGACGCGTGCCTCCGGCGTGTGAAAGGGCACGAAATCAGCGCGGTGCCGCCGCTCGCCGGAGGCGAGCGGCGGGCCGGCTCGGAAAGGAGACCACGTTGACCGAGCATCTTCCGGAGGAGACGATCCGGTCGTCGCCACCGGTTCTGATCCCGACGATCTGCCGCCGGAGTTCTCGGACGAGTTGATCGACGAGCTGCTCGCCGGCTCGCGCACGCCGGAGGAGATCACCGGCCCCGAAGGGCTGTTGCGGCGGCTGACGAAGCGGCTGGTCGAGCGGGCGATGGAGGCCGAGCTGAGGGACCACCTCGGCTACGAACGCGGCGAGGCGCCGCCGGCGGGACCGGCAACGCCCGCGAGGGCTTCAGCAAGAAGACGATCCACACCGAGCATGGCAGCGTGCGGATCGAGCAGCCGCGCGACCGCCGCGGCAGCTTCGAGCCGCAGATCGTGCCGCGTCACCAGCGGCGCTACCACTGCTTCGACGAGAGGATCGTCGCGATGTACGCGCGGGGGATGTCGGTGCGCGACATCCAGCTGCACCTGCGCGAGCTGTACGGGGTCGAGCTCGGTCACGACTTGATCTCGCGGTCACCGACGCCGTCTTGGACGACGTTGGACGCCGAAGTGTGGCCGGTGACCCGGGGGCGTCGGGATAGGAATCCCCGCTGTCCGACTTCCGGTTGCGGCGATCACCACATGGTGGTTCACGGGGTCGGTGACACAGCTACCTGCCCCGTCAGAAGCCATTGGATTCGTTGGTGTGTCTGTCGGCGTGAGGTCCGACCGCCTCGTGCTCCGAAAGCTGACTAGATGCTGACTTTCCGCGCTCCTGTCGCCGCGACTCTCGACGGCGACCAGCGCGAACTCCTGCCTGTGAGGCTGTCGCACAAACCCCGGTTTTTGATCGGGGTTTGTCGTCCGGGGAGGCGAGGACGATTCGGTGAGCGTCCTCGCTCTCGACCGGAGGTGACCGGTGGCCCCGAACTTCCTTCTCTGTGATCGTGACCAGGAGCTGCTGTTGCCGCCGAGCATGCGTGAGTGGCTGCCGCAAGATCACCTTGCCTGGTTCGTGCTGGACGCCGTTGAGGAGATGGATCTGAGCGCGTTCTACGGGGTCTACCGGGAGGATGGCTGGGGGCGGGCGGCGTTCGACCCGCAGATGATGGTGGCGTTGTTGCTCTACGCCTACGCGGTCGGCGAGCGCTCGAGCCGCGGGATCGAGCGGCGCTGCCGCGAGGACGTCGCCTTCCGGGTGATCACGGCCAACCAGATCCCGGATCATGCGACGGTCGCGCGTTTTCGCGCTCGTCACGAGCAGGCGCTGGCGGACACGTTTGTGCAGGTGCTGGCGCTATGTGCGAAGGCGGGGCTGGTGTCGGTGGGGCTGGTGGCGCTCGATGGCAGCTTGCTTTCGGGCAATGCCTCACCGGGAGCGACTCGCAGCTACGCCACGATCCGTGAGGAGGTCGAGCGCATGCTCGCGCGGGCCGCCGAAGCGGACGCGGCCGAGGATGAACGCTTGGGCGACGCGCGCGGAGACGAGCTGCCGGCCGAGCTCTCTGACCCGCGTTCGCGCCGGGAGCGGCTGCGCCGCTGCAAAGAGCAACTGGAAGCGGAACAGACCGACGAACAGGCTGCCTACCAGGAGAATCTGGCCTGGCGGGCTGCCTGGGAGGCCGAGCACGGACGCAAGCTCGCCGGGCGCAAGCCGACGCCGCCCGCGGCGGACGCGCTCGCCGCCCGGAGGATCAACACGACCGACCCGGACACCCGCCTGATGAAACGGTCCGGCGGACGCTCGGTGCAGGGCTACAACGCGCAGGTCGTCGCCAGCCCGGAGCAAGTGATCATCGCCGCCCAGGTCACGCAGTCACACAACGACTCAGACCAACTGGAGCCGATGGTCGCGTGCGCCGCCGACACGCTGCGCGAGGCCGGCATCCAGGAGCCGATCGGGATCGTGCTCGCGGACGGTGGCTACTGGAACTCGCCCGCGATCACCAACGTACGCGAGCAAGGCGTCGACGTGCTCGTCCCGACCCAGGACCGCCGGCGCACCAGACCGCGCACGCTCTCGCCCCGCCAAGGCGACGAAGCGCAGCGGATCGAAGCGGTGCTCTCGCAACCCGAGGGGCAGGCGCTCTACCGCCGACGTCAACAGATCGTCGAACCGGTCTTCGCGCACACGAAATGCATCCGGCGCACCGACCGCTTCCTCCGCCGCGGCCTCGCCGCCTGCCAGGCCGAGTGGCAGCTGATCGCAGCCACCCACAACCTGCTCAAACTCTGGCGCGCCGGCCTCACTCAGGTAACAAAGGCGATCCCGGAACCGCTCGCCGGCTGACGAGGCCGACGCCGACCGCGCCGACCCGATCCGAAAACCCCGCCGACCCGTCCACTTCGGCGCGGACGATAGAAAACCCCCGCTCAGAGGTTTTGTGCAACAGCCTCTGTGCGGGGCTTTCAGAGAAGCGGATGAAGGGACTCGAACCCTCGACCTTCTGCATAGCAAGAGCGCGCGATGTTCGCACCCGTTCGCGCACGTTCGCTCAAACCGCCTGTTTACAGGGTCTTCGTCCGCCCGAGCGAACGCCAAACCTTGCCATTCTTGCCACGACTGGTGCGGACCGAGACGCACCCGCGGCGGGTTCCTAGCGGGCAGGATTCGGTCCCATAGTCACCTCGCGCGACCGTCAAACATGACTTCCCCTCGCCGGACTCGGCCCGGCGATGAACCCACAGGCGTGCGCACATGCTTTGGACCCCATCTCATCACCTCTTTTCGCCTACTTGAGGGGCGTCGAGTTATCCGTCATCGCTCGGGCGAAGGGACACTCGCGCAGCCGACTACGTTCACGCCAAGCGAGAGCTGTTGGCTCAGGATGTCGGAGTAGTCTCCTGCCGTGCGCGCGGCACTGGTTCTGTTTGCGTCGCTTCTCGGTCTCGTGCCCGTCGCTGCGTCGGACCCCTCGACGCCGCCGCCAGGTCTTTCGTCGCGGGGCCGAGTCCTCTGGAACTTCGAAGCCCTCCTCCACGACCGCTTCGGGAAGCGCGACGTCTGCACCCGAAACGGCTCGCTGAATTTCGTCAGCGGCTCGTGCACGCCGCTGGCCGTCTGGCAGCCGTACTTCTATGTCTTCACCACAGCGCGTCACTCTGCGTTTGTTGCGACGTCGCCGCGCCCGGCTGGCTCGTTTGGCCAAGGGGCCGGTCTGGTGCGGATCAGTGGCCACTACATCAAGTGCGGGACGCACGCTCGCAAGTTCGTTATCAAGTACTTCATGGCCGCGAGCTTCACCGTCGCGTGTGTCCCGCCGCTTCCATGACCCGCTGCCGTCGGGCGTTACTCCCGCGCACTCGCACGTGAGTCAGTCCTGACGCCGCTATCGTCAGTCTGATGTTCCCGCGCGTTGACCGTCGGTGCCGCGGAGCTACTGGCGCGATGAGGTTCGAGTAGCGCCGATGCTGCTTCGCGAACTGGAAGCGGGCTTCCGGTGGGGCGTGCTTCTAGTGACTGATGAGCGCGCGACCGACGAGATACCCGGTTGGACGTCGAACGAAGAACCGGTCACCAGCAGCCCAACAGCGGCGGTCGTGCGCGTTAGGCATCGGGACGAAGGCGATGTGATCGTCCAAGTGTGGGACGACGGGAGAGCAGTCCGCGGCGGCTTGCATTCAGCGGGTGCTCGATCTTGGAAGCGGCGTGCTGAAGGTTTCGGACGCTCCGGGCGACTACATACTGCGCGTTCCGGTCGGGATCGGGCCGGCGAGTCTCGAGGTCTACACGGATGCCGCGGTCGAGGCTACGCATGTCGATCTGGTCGTGGCCCTCGAACCCCCTGGCAGATGGTATGACGCCTTAATTAGGGATCACCGCTTTCAGGGGGCATTCCGCAACACTCGCGCAGCGCAGCGACCCCGCACCGACGAGGCACCAGGAGGACGGTGCGCCGTAGCATGGCCACGGCGCCTGTTGTCATCCGCGGTGCTCTCTGAGAGTATGGTCGTCCATTCCGGGTCGTCGAAACCGAAAGGGGAGTCGGTCTATGCGAAAGCTGTTTGCACGTATCTTCGTCCTCGGCATGCTAGGAGCTGCGGTCATCCTCATGGTTCCTGGCGTGGGTTCCTCTGATCCGGACTTGACCAATGTCGCGGCTCACCGGCACTTCATCGTGACGCCGAACGGGGATTTCATCCCTGTCGGCCCCGACCTGTGCGACAACCCGGATCTGCAAGGCGCCTTCAACCAGTTCCACAACAACCTGCACATCGCGACTGCGAGCTCGATTGGACCGGTCGCGCCCGGACTGCATAACGGCCAAGGCGGCGAGCTCGTCGCCCGCTCGTGCTCGTTCGTTCCGCCGTCGTAGAAGCGCGGGGCTTTTGGACGAGTGCCCCTCCCGACTTGCTGGGAGCTCGCGAGGGGCACCCTCCGGGGATTCCGGAACCTGGTCGCTCTCAGAAGCTGATCAGCTCCCACTCTTCGGCACCTCCACGCGCGCGTTCCACCGGCGCGGGATGAGCCCTGCTCGGGCGTCATTGGCGCGCACTGGCCCAGGCGACGCGCCTCTAGCATGTGGTTGTCCCGCAATGTGTCGCGCCGAGCGGCCCACCGGTGGCGTAAGAAGCGAATCGCGGGGTGTTCGTACGCGTGTCGCGCGATCGGCGGCAACGAGTCGACATCGGACTCGGCTCGGGTGCATTCCGGAGCGCTCGCCCAGCCGACCGTGCAAACACGCAAGCTGCGGACTCAAGCTCCGGCTACGGTCCCGGCGTGGCTCATGACACCCCGTCCTGGGAGCAGATCTGCATCAGCACCGAAAGGCTCTGCCTGCGCACGCCGAGTCCCCAAGATGCGGAGGCCATGCACGAGCTGTTCGCGGATCCGGTGGTCATGCACGGCTTGAACAGAGAACCCGTCTCCGAGCTCGACGAGACCCGAGCCATGATCGAAGGAGGGGTGGACGGTTGGAGAACCGACGGACTCGGTCCGTTCATTCTCGAGACCGCTACTGGCCGTCGAATGGTCGGCCAGGCGGGCCTGATGATCTTCGACACGCGCAGCTGGACGCCCTCGACTTGGACAAGCGCGGGAAGCCATGCTCAGCCCGAACTCGGCTGGGCCCTGATACGGGCGCACTGGGGCTTCGGATATGCGACCGAAGCAGCCGCAGCCATCCGTGACTGGGCATACAAGTCCCGATCCATCGACCTGCTGGTCTCTTTGATCTCGCCCAACAACGGCCGCTCTCAGCGCGTCGCGGAAAGACTCGGCGCGACACCGACCGAGACCGTCACACCTGCGCACACGAAGCAGAAAACGGTCGTCTGGAGACATACGCCCGCTGCTTGACGCAGAAGCGAAGCCCGCCCGGCCCTCGGGTTGCACGCGAAGTCTCCGCTCAGGCGTCTGAACTGGCTGGCAAAGCCTATGGTCGTACTGCCCCGACGCTCGTGAAGCGGAGCTGCTACGGGCTGCGGCGAAACAGTCGCGCGAAGTTGAGCGCGTAACCCCATCCGAACGCTCTAGGCGTGATCAAACGCGGCTCAGCTGGGTTCCACCAGCGCTGCTTAAGGCGCG
>WNGE01013505.1_pt1 | contig 11226 bp, 11 predicted proteins | sample 5400651 | NCBI WGS metagenome assembly WNGE01 (sample SAMN13153370, study PRJNA577476) | soil metagenome | isolation source: 60 cm soil or saprolite under grassland replicate 2 | place: USA:California | collected 2016-06-15 | reverse complement strand
GTGCAGTCGCTGCAGGCGCCGCGGAGGACGACGTCGTGGCCGGCGACGGAGTAGCCCGTTCGTCCCTCGACCTTGTGCAGCGCACGTTCGAGCTCGTCGTCGGCGAACGCTTCGACCTTGCCGCAGTCGTCGCAGACGAGGTGGTGGTGGTGCTCGCCGTCCGCGTGGATCGGTTCGAAGCGTGAGGTGCCGGCGCCGATGTCGATCCGCTGGACGAAGCCGTCCTTCGTCAGCTGCTCGAGCGCCCGGTAGACGCTCGCGGTTCCGACCCGGCGGCCGTCGGCCCGCAGCTGGTCGAAGATCTCCTGCGCGGTCAGGCAGCATTGTTGGCGGCCGAGCAGCTCGATGACCGCACGACGGGCGCCGCCGTTCCGGTGGCCTTTCGAACGCAGCGAGGCGATCGTCGTCTGAGCCCAGGAGCTCACGGTCGGTTCGGGCATCGCGCTAATGATAGCGGCTCTCGTATAAGAAGAGACCGGGAATGAGTATCGTTAGCGTATGGTCCGTCGCGTGCTGCGCAAGCTCCGAATCGGTGCCCTGCTCGCCACGCTCGCACTCGTCGCCGCCGGTATCGCGCTTTCGACGGTCCGCGCCTCGACGACGCGCGGCAACGGCCTGCAGGTAGTCGCGGCGGAGAACTTCTGGGGCAGCATCGCCTCCCAGCTCGGCGGCGACCGGGTTCACGTTACGAGCGTGATCACGAGCCCGGCGACCGATCCGCACGATTACGAGCCGACCGCCGCCGACGCGCGCACGATGGCGGGAGCACGCATGGTGATCGCGAACGGGATCGGCTACGACCCCTGGGCGGGCAAGCTGATCGCGGCCAACCCGGTGCACGGGCGCGTCGTGCTCACCGTCGGCGATCTGCTGGGGATCAAACCCGGCGCGAACCCGCATCGCTGGTATTCGCCGAGTGACGTGCAGAAGGTGATCGACGAGATCGCCCGCGACTACAGCAAGCTCGACCCGAAGGACGCCGGCTACTTCAAGCAGCGGAAGGCGAGCTTCGAGAAGCGCGGCCTGGCGCGGTACAAGCGTCTGATCGCGACGATCAAGCGCAAGTACCACGGCGTCCCGGTGGGCGCCTCCGAGAGCATCTTCGCACCGCTCGCACAGGCCCTCGGACTGAGGGTGCTGACACCGTCCTCGTTCCTGAAGGCGATCAGCGAAGGCGGCGAGCCGACCGCTGCCGACAAGACCACGATCGATCGTCAGATCGCGCGCAGGCAGATCAAGGTGTGGGTGTTCAACCGGCAGAACAGCACCCCCGACGTGCAGCGAATCACCGATGCAGCCCGCAGGAAGGGCATCCCGGTGACGACCATCACCGAGACGCTGACCCCGGCCTCCGCGACGTTCCAGGCTTGGCAGTCGCGCCAGCTCGAGGCGCTCGCCGCGGCGCTCGAGAAGGCGACCGGACGATGAGTCGGCGCGAGCCGCGTCGCCGGGAGACTGCCCTCGCCTTCGATCGAGCGGCCGTGCGCCTGGGCGGACGAACGATCTGGAGTGACCTCTCGCTGTCGGTTGCGCATGGCGAGTTCGTCGCGATTCTCGGCCCGAACGGCGCCGGCAAGTCGACCCTGATCAAGGCCGTGCTCGGCCTGCTGCCGCTCGCTGCCGGACGAGCCTCCGTGCTCGGGCGGCCCCCGGGAGCCGCCAACGACCGGATCGGCTACCTGCCGCAGCGCCGTAACTTCGACGCCGGCACCCGCATCCGCGGCCTCGACATCGTCAGGCTCGGCCTCGACGGCGCCCGCTGGGGCGTTCCGATCCCCGGCCTCCCGAGTCGCGCCCGCGATGCGGCGCGGGTCGCAGACGTGCTCGAGCTCGTCGGTGCTGCGGGCTATGCACGCCGGCCGATCGGCGAGCTCTCCGGCGGCGAGCAGCAACGGCTCCTGATCGCCCAGGCGCTTGTCCGTCGGCCCGAGCTGCTGCTGCTCGACGAGCCTCTCGACAGTCTCGACCTCCCCAACCAGGCTGCCGTCGCCGCGCTCGTGCGCCGCATCTGCCGCGAGGAGCAGGTGGCCGTCCTGCTCGTCGCCCACGACATCAACCCGATCTTGAGCTACCTCGATCGCGTCCTCTACATCGCCGGGGGCAGCGCCGTCGAGGGCCGGCCGGAAGAGGTGATCTCGAGTGAGACGCTCAGCCGTCTCTACGGCGCGCCGATCGAGGTCCTCCGCGCCTCCGACGGCAGGCTCGTCGTCGTCGGACAGCCCGAGGCGCCGTTCGTGCACGGCGACCGTCACGCGCATGCTTGAAGCCGCGCTCTTTCAGGGGCTCTCCTGGAACCCGGCCGACGACGTCCGCCAGCTCTTCTCGTTTCCGTTCATGGTCAACGCGCTCGAAGCGGGCACGATCGTCGCCGTCATGGCCGGAGTGACCGGCTTGTTCATGGTGCTCCGGCAGCAGACGTTCGCCGGGCACACCCTTTCGATGATCGCCTTCCCCGGCGCCGCGGCCGCAACGCTCGCCGGCTTGCCGATCGCCGTCGGTTACTTCAGCTTCTGCGGGCTGGGCGCGCTCGCCCTCGCCGGCATCGCGGGCTCGCGCCGAAGCTACAGCGCCGAGTCGGCCGCGATCGGATCCCTGCAAGCGCTCGCGCTCGCGCTCGGCTTCCTCTTCGTCAGCCTCTACCACGGCGTCCTGAACGGCCTCGACTCGCTGCTCTTCGGCACCTTTCTCGGCATCACCAGCCGGCAGGTCACCGTGCTGCTCGCGGTCGCGGTCGCCGCCGTCGCGCTCGTGGCCGCCGCCGCCCGGCCGCTCTTCTTCGCCTCCGTCGACGCCGACGTCGCCCGCGCCCGCGGCGTCCCGGTCCGGCTTCTCGGCTTCGGCTTCCTGCTCGTCCTCGGCCTTTCGGTGGCGGAGACGAGCCAGATCACCGGCGCGCTGCTCGTCTTCGCGCTGCTCGTGACGCCGGCCGCGACGGCACACCGGCTCACCTCGCGCCCCGCGCTCGGCATCGCACTCTCGGTCGCGATCGCGCTCGCCGTCACCTGGCTCGGCCTCGCGCTCGCCTACTTCTCGATCTACCCGGTCGGCTTCTACGTCACCTCGCTGTCCTTCGCGCTGTACCTCCTCGTCCGCTGCACCCGCGCCCTCGCGGGCCGTCGACTTGGGAGCGCGTTCGCGCCGGAGCTCGCCTGATGTTCGCGCAGGAGTTCATGCGCAACGCGCTCGTCGCAGGCAGCTTCGTCGGACTGGCCTGCGGGCTCGTCGGCTACTTCGTCGTCCTCCGAGCCCAAGTCTTCGCCGGCGACGCCCTCAGCCACGTCGCCTTCACCGGTGCCCTCGCCGCCGCCGTCCTCGGCGTCGACATCCGCGCCGGACTCTTCACCGCAACCATTCTCGGCGGCATCACCCTCGGCGCCCTCGGCGACCGAGCCCGCGCCGACGACGTCGTCATCGGCTCCCTGTTCGCCTGGACACTCGGGCTCGGCGTTCTCTTCCTCTCCATCTTCACCACCAAGAGCAGCGCCGGCAACGGCACCGCAGGTGTGCGCGTCCTCTTCGGCTCCATTTTCGGACTCAGCCGCACCGACGTGAGAAACTCCGTCGCGCTCGCCGTCGTGGCGAGCATCCTGGTGCTGGCGATCGCGCGGCCGCTGCTCTTCTCGTCCCTCGATATGGATGTCGCGGCGGCCCGCGGGGTGCCGGTACGCGCACTCGGACTCGGCTTCCTGGCCATCGTCGGGCTCGTCGCCGCACAAGCAAGCCAGGCAGTTGGCGCATTGCTTCTCCTCGGTCTCCTTGCAGCACCGGCCGGCGCGGCACAGAGGATCACCACCAACCCCTTCCGCGGCCTCCTTTTATCCGCTGCCCTCTCCGTCGGGTCGGTCTGGATCGGGCTCACGCTCAGCTATGCGTTCCCAACGCTTCCACCCAGCTCGATGATCATCGCAGCGGCCGTCGGCATCTACACGCTCGCCGTCGCGGCGACCGCGGTCCGCGACCCACGAGCGACCTGGCACCGTCTGACGAGGCCCGCCCATTCCCCGGCGGCAGCCGCACACACCCACGACCACGCTTAAGAGCTCCTAACGTCAACGCGGGAACCGGCTTCTAGGCCAAGCCTGCGTCGCATCTTGTGCGAGAGGATGCATTCGGTCACGAGGCCGTCACAGTTTCGGTGTGGTGTCTGACACCGTTTGCAGGGACTTCCCGGTTGGCCTCGGCCGGTGCGGTCGGTGCAAGAGGCCCAGACCGGCTTCGTTATGCCGTCACACTCTTGTGACGGTGTCTGACACCGGGAGGTGTCCGGACGAGACGGGGCGTTCGGCCAGTGCTGACCCGCCCGGGCAGGTTAGGCGCGCTAGAACGCGCGCTGCCTGAACTACCTCGGCGTCTGGGAGGCCACGATCACGGCGGTCGAAGATCCGGAGTTGAACGAGAAGGCGCTCGGCGGCCCGGTCGACGTTCGCCGCGTCAGGCCTCACGACGACGACTGAGCGTGCCGGCCGGAGGCGACTGTGCGGGGGCCGCAGCCCCGCACAATCATCGTTCAGCTACGCGGACGCCCAGCTCTCGGTCCAGGCTCGGGACCACGCCCCGGGTTGCTGCCACCAGTTGGCGTCCCAGTGAGCGGCGACGTCCAGGCCGGCTATTCCGGCCAGCCACTCGCCGAGGGCGGTCTGCTCCTCGGGCGAGAGGGTCTCCGCCCACGCCTGGAACTTGTTCGCCAGGCTGTCGACCGTGCCCTGATCGGGCATGTCGAACCTCCTTTTGACGTGTGCCTTGCATCCTCCCAGACGAGCGCGCAAACCTCCAGCTTCCGTCGGAGTCGAGCGAGTCAGCTCACTGTCTGAACGGGCACCTCGTAGAACTCGACCGACGTGCGGCGGCCGCTCGAGCCGGGACTCATGGCGTTGAGGGCCTCGTCTCCGCGACGCATTGCCTCCTCGCTCTCGAAGAGCGTGACACCCACCCCTTTGCCGGTCTCGCGGTTGACGAGCATCAACATCTTCGCTCCCTCGAGTCCAGGCGGCGGGGTGCCGGATTCGACGTCGGCGCGAACCATGCTGATCATGTCGTCGACGTTGGCGGGATCGCCCTCGAATGTCGCCACGCGTGCGTGCATGTCTACTCCTCTGAGTTGACTGGGAACGCGCGCGAGCTTAACGCTTCGGCGTCGAGCGTTCGGATCGAGGCTGCAACGCGTCGGGGGACGCCCATCCTCGCATCGCCGCGTGCGTCCCGAATCGGGGAATCAACGATGTCGACTGCGATCCTCGAACGGTCGGGCAGGATCCGGCGTGCCAGCGCGGTGAGAGGAGGCGGTTCGGCTATCCAAGCGGCCTGCGTTTGGATCGGAGGGTCCAACGGGCAGTTAACGCCTGGTGGCTACAGCCGGATGGCTCTCGATCGCCGTCGCCGCGCTCTCCGGAGGGGCGGCTGCCGGCTGGGCCGCGCCCCGCACCGTGAGGCGGTTCCGGCTGCGGCGAACCTTCCGATCCGGAGTCGACGGCGACCTCGGCGACGCGAGATCGTGGGAGGCCCGCACCGACCGCAGCGAGGAGCGGGCGCGGCGTGAGCAGCTCGAGATGCGCCATCTCAGGCCGACCGCCCGCAGCCGCTTCACCGCACGCTGGCGGACGATCCAACAAGGTTTCGTGGACGATCCGGACGAGGCGATCCTGGAGGCTCACGCCTTGATCCAGGAGCTCATGCGCGAGCGCGGCTATCCGATCGACAACTTCGAGCAACGCGCGGCGGATCTCTCGATCGATCATCCGCACGTGATCGAGAACTACCGTGCCGCGCATGCGATCACGGTCGCGCGCGCCCGCGGCGACGCCACCACCGAGGACGCGCGGGTCGCGTTCGTGCACTACCGCTCGCTCTTCGAGGAGCTGCTCGAGCGGCCGACGCCCGCCGCCGCGGACGCGCAGCTCCAACCCGAGCTCGATTAACGCGACACAGGTAGCAGCGGCGCGCGCGGTAACGTGCGCGCACTCGACGGGGAGGTCGAATGGGCATGCGGGCTCGTCAGTTGCCGCACGGCGCGACATTGCGCCAGTTCTGCACGGTGTCGTTCACCGTTTGGGTGCCGGACGCTCCGTAGGAGAGCGTCAGCTGGCGGTTGGCGAGCTCGTCGCAGCTCGCGCCCTTCTCGACGTGGTCCCAATCGCCGAGCGTGTACTTGTATTCGAGCTGCGTCGCCTCGAGCCCGTACAGGGTGATCGTCCAGTGCGTCGCATCGACCCTGGTGAGGGCGACGGCGCCGGGATCCCAGTCCGGCAGCCCACCCTCGAGCCGGCTCAGCGTGCCGGCGATGTGGACCGAGCGGCCCGTGGAGTCGGTCGACGACGGCACGGTGACGTTGAAGACGACTGTCACCCTGCGCAGCTCGGCCTTGGCCGAGACCTCGGACGAGTTGCCGGAGCGATTGAACGATGTGTCGACGGCGCGGACGACGTAGTAGTACGTCTGTCCCTGGAGCACGTCGGCGTCGGCGTAGCTCGTCCCGGTGAGGCGGGCGATCTGCGTGTACGGGCCGCCCGACGCAGCGCCGCGGAGCACCTCGTAGCCGTACAGCGTCGGGTCGCCGGAGACCGCGTTCCAGGCGAGGGCGATTCCCGTCGGAGTCGCCGACGTGACGTGCAGGCCGGACGGCGTTGCGGGGGGCGTCGTGTCGCCGCTGGCGTTGACCGTGAGGATCCCCGGGTTCGGCGGCGTGCTGCCCGCCGGGACCGGTCCGTTGAAGTCGGCGTAGAGCCAGTCGCGCCCGTTCGTGGTCGTGTACCGGTAGAGATAGTCGTACGTTCCCACGGCCTCGGGCAGCATGCTCGCCACGAACTCGTCGTTGTTGCCCGCGTCGACGTTGAAGCTCGCGTCGACCCACGTCCACGCCGCGTTCCCGGCGGGGTTCGACCCGTGCGGCCCGAAGCCAAGCTGCGCGCCGAGCGACGGCGTCGGCCCGGGCGCGCTGGTCGCGCCGTCGATCCACACCTGACCGTAGACGTTGCCCGTGCGGTTCACGACGCTGATCGTGTGGGTGAGCGTCGGCGGCCACTGCGTGTTCGCCCAGCCGATCGTCAGGTGCGGCAGCGCACTGACCTCGTTTGAGTCGGCGCTCTCGTTACCGGGCGCGTCGAGCGCGCGCACGACGTAGTACTCCGTCTGCGCGTTGCGCAGGCCCGTGTCAGTGAACGTCGTGCCGGTCACCGGAGCGGCGTTCGCCTTCACGTAGCCCCCGCCGCTGACCGGACTGCGGTAGACGTTGTATCCCGCGGCGCCCGCAACCGCAGACCAAGACAGCGACGCTTGCGCGTTTCCTTCGGTCGCGCTCAGTCCGCTCGGCGCCACCGGGGGCTCGAGATCGACGGTTCCCGTCGCGAGCAGCGCGCCGGCGAGGGGGCCGAGCGTGATGTGCAGCATGCCGCCCGAGACGGCGGCATTGCCGCTGCCGCCGTAGCGCCACTCGAATGAGGTGCCGTCTGGGACGTAGCCTGCGACAGGGATGTCGAGCGTTATCGACGACCCGCTGCGGTTGACCGCCACGATCGCGGCGTTGCTCGACGTCTTGCGTCCAAACGCAAGTGCGCCGGTGCCGTTGTCCGCGAGCAGAATCCGGAAGTCGCCGTCGGTGAGCGCCGGGACGCCGTGCTTGAGCGCGCCGAGCGCGCGATACGAGTCGAGCAGCGACGTGTCGGGCGAGCCGCCGGTGTCGGCCCAGGGGTAGGTGCGGCGGTCGTCGGGATCGTCCGCGCCCGTCATTCCGACTTCGTCGCCGTAGTAGACAGTCGGCGCACCCGGCACGCCGAACTGCACGAGCGCCGCAAGCCGCATCCGCGCCTTGCCCTCCGCGAGCGCCGCCGCGTTCTGCTCCTTCGCCGCCGTCGTCTGCGCACCCGGCGTCAGCTGCCACAGGAGCCGCGCCGTGTCGTGCGAGTCGAGCAGGTTCATGAGGTCGTAGCCGGCGGCGCGCGGATAGTCCTCCCAGATCGACTCCAGACGCGACGCCGCCTCCGACACCGACAGCTGCCGCCCGCTGTCGCCGAAGCCCTTGCCGTCGAAGCCCTGGGGCGCAAGCAGGCCGACCACCGCGTCGCGCAGGCGGTAGTTCATCGTCGCGTCCGCGCGGTCACCGCGCAGGTAACGCAGCGTCGTCGAGTCCTTCTGCCAGAGCTCGCCGATGATCACCGCGTTCGGGTCGGCGCTCTAGTCGAAGCCGAACCAGCCGATGTAGTCGCTGCTGCCGCACGGCACGTTGTTGGTCGTGAACGTGAACCACGAGCGCCACGTCGACGTCAGCGACTCGCACGCGCCCGTCTCCGTGTAGTGGTGGTAGCGGTCGAAGAACGGACTGTCCGACGACATGTGGTTGAACACGCCGTCGAGCACGACCTTCATCCCGCGCGCGTTCGCCCCGTCGACGAGGTCCTTGAAGTCCTTGAGCGATCCGAAGTACGGGTTGATCTGCCGGTAATCGGCGGTGTCGTAGCCGTGATTCGACTTCGACGCGAAGATCGGGTTGAAGTAGATCGCCGTCACGCCGAGGCTCTTCAGGTAGTCGAGTTCGTCGGTGACCCCTTGGAGGTCGCCGCCCATGTAGTCGCGGCCGCGCGGACTCTCGATCGTCGGACTCCAGGCCGGCGGGTGGTTGTCGAACCGCCACGGGCAGTTTGTGTTGCGGTCGTCGTAGCCCCGGCAGTAGCCCTCGGGCTTCGTGTTCCACGGCAGCTTCAGGGCCGGATCGTCGTAGCGGACGTCGCCCGTCTTCGGGTCGTTCTTCACGTTTCCGTTGCGGAATCGGTCGGGGAAGATCTGGTACATCACTGCGCTCCGCATCCACGCGGGCGTCGTGAAGCCGGGCGCATAGAACATCAGCGCGTAGCTCGAGTCGACCGGATCGTCGCTCGTCATGCCCAGGCCGCCGTCGAGCGCCGCGGTGTTGTCCGCGTAGTAGTTCGTGTCGGAGCCGTCCGTGACGATGAAGCGGTACCAGAGGTTGTCGGGGCTCCCGCGCGTGAGCGTCGTCTGCCAGAAGTCGCACGTGTGGCCGGCGAGGCTCGGCTGGTAGCCGCCGACGTCAGCCGCGACGCGCGTCATCGGCACGATCTGCTGCGCGCTCGTATTGACGTCGTAGACACGCAGCTTCACGGACGTCACGTCCTCGTGGAAGGTGCGGAAGCGCACCTTCACCGACGCGCCGGCCGGCACGGCGCCGCCTGGCGTCCGGTACAGGGTGTCGCGGGAGTCGTGACGAAGGCCGTCCCACTCGACGTTGTTGTCGTGCGAGCTCTGCGGCGCGGCGACGCTGACCCTGGGCACATGCGTCGACGAGTTGTACGAGAAGGTGACGGTCGAGCCGGGCGCGGTGACGCTGAACAGCGAGAGCGGGATGTTCGGGCCGTTCTGCTGTGCGTGCAGACCGTAGTTCTCATCCCACGAGTCGTTCAACGTCGCCTTGTACTCCCAGTCGCCGGCGGGCACGCTGAAGGTGCCCTGCCAGACGTCGTCGTTCGCGTCGTAGACGAGATGGGTGGCGGCGCAGTCGGCCTGCCAGTCGCCTGGACAACCGAGCTCGCTCTGCAGCGAGCCGGCGATCGTGACGCTCGACGGCGCCGGCGTGCCGACGGCCCCGGCGGCCGGGAGGCAGAACAAGACAGAGATGAGGACGAGCAAGCGGCGCATCAGACCCGCGCCCGACCCTAAACGAATGCCCAGCCGCTCGCTAGCGCAAGCTCGCTCAGCCGGCTCTCCGGATCGCCTTGATCAGGTCCCACTTACCCATCTTGGAGCGGCCGGGGATGTCCTTCTTCTTTGCGATCTCGTAGAGCTGCTGCCGGTTGCGGTCTTCGAGCGCGTGACCGGCCTGCCCGCCGCGTGCACGGCTGCGGGCCGCCTGCTGGCTGAGCGACCGGCGTGTGCTCTTGGGGAGGTGCGCGATCGTGCGCTTGCGCCTCGCCGCCTGCTGCGCCTTCTTGATGTTGCGCTTGGCTGCTGTGACTTGTTTGGTGCTCATGGTCTGGCTCTACCCGGAAGCTCCACAACTATGCTCGCCGGATGGCCCGGGTCGCCGCGGACGTGCTCACGGATCCGCCGCCTCAGCCTGCGGACGAGCGACTGGCGTACGGGCCCGAGCCGCTGCAATTCGGAGACCTGCGGCGCTCCGAGTCCGACGCGCTCGCGGTCGTTCTGCACGGCGGCGCCTGGAAGGCGACGTACAACCTGATCCACACGGGACACCTCTGCGCGGCGCTGCGCAACGCCGGGATCGCGACCTGGAACGTCGAGTACCGCCGTGTCGGCGATCCCGGGGGCGGCTGGCCGGGCTCGCTCGAGGACGTGCTGCGCGCCGTCGAGCACGCGCGCGGCCTCGCCGACCGGCTCGTGCTCGTCGGACACTCGGCCGGCGGCCACCTGGCGCTGCTCGCGGCGGCACGCGTGCGCCTCCCGGTCGTCGCGATCGCAGCCGTGTGCGACCCCGCCACGTGGCAGCACGAAGCCGTCCCGCTCCTACTCGGCGCCGAGCGCCCGCCCGAGGCGTCGCCGCTGCGGCAGCTGCCGCTCGGCGTCCCGCAAATCCTCGTGCACGGCACGGCCGACGAGGTCGTCCCGTTCGAGCAGTCGGCTCGCTACGCCGAAGCGGCTGGCGGCGAGGCGGAGCTCGTTCCACTCGAAGGCGCAGGCCACTTCGAGCCGATCGACCCGCTGTCGCCGGAGTGGACCGCCGTGCGGGACGCGGTCCGGAGGCTTGTCGATTTTCCCGCCGGCCGTTCGCCGTCACCGTGAACCGACGAAAGCGACGGGCGCTACCCGCGACGGTACGTCGCGACGAGCGCCGAGCGTGCGAGCACCCGCGCGGCGCGAACCGCGGCCGCGAACGCCGGCGCGCGGGCGCCCGGGGCGAGACGGAGCGGCTGCGCGAGCGCGTAGAGCACGAACACGTAGCGGTGCGCCGGGCCCGGCGGCGGGCACGGTGCACCGTAGCCGCGGCGCCCGAAGTCATTCGTCCCCTCGCGCGGCGCGCGCCGGCCCCCGGCGAGCCCGCGCACACCGGCCGGGATTCCCCACGCGAGCCAGTGCGTCAAGCCCCGCGCGTCGGGGTCGTAGACGCGCAGCGCGAACGAGCGCGTGGCGGCGGGAGCGGCCGTCCAGCGGAGCGGCGGCGATTCCCCGCCGCCGTCGCAGGTGTAGCGGCGCGGGATCGCGTCCCCTGCGTGGAACGCCGGGCTGAGCAGCACCAACGCGGCCGCGGCCAAAGCGAGCACGGCC
>WNGE01010010.1_pt1 | contig 11227 bp, 7 predicted proteins | sample 5400651 | NCBI WGS metagenome assembly WNGE01 (sample SAMN13153370, study PRJNA577476) | soil metagenome | isolation source: 60 cm soil or saprolite under grassland replicate 2 | place: USA:California | collected 2016-06-15 | reverse complement strand
CCGGAGAAGAGCAGCTCTGCCACGCGGCGCTGCCGAGGCTGCACTGGAAGGTCGAGCCGGCCTCGGATGCGCTGAATTGGAAGGTCGTGCTCGTCGAGCGGGTCGTCCCCGCGGGGCCGCCTGTCAGCGTCGTGTCCGGAGCCGTCGTATCGACGACGAACGCCGACAGCGTGACGAAGTGGCTGTTGTCGCGGAGCAGCTTGACCTGCCACGCCCCCTCGTTCGTGGGGCCGGGCGTCTGGCAGGGCCGGGTCTCGTAGTTCGACTCGCGGTTCCACGCATCGCCGGTGGCGACCACGTTCGGCCGGTACTGGAGATAGCCGCCGGTGCCGAGCGGTCCGGTGCCGGTGGGGAGCAGGCCGCCGCTCGTGACGTCCGGACGATCGCCGCCCCCCGTGTTCGCGCAGGCGATCCCGCCCGACGGGAGGAGCCAACGGACGGACCAGTCGGCCACGGCCGTGTTCGCCGAGGAGGCCTTGAGCTTGCCGACGCCGAGGACGTTGACGTACGCCGTCGCACCGGCCGCGAACGACGCCTGCGGAGTCGTCAGCGCCGCGTCGGCGTAGGCGTAGGCCTTCGCGACGTCGAAGTAGAGGGACGCGGTCTTGCTGGGTGCCGCGGCGCAGCCGGCGGCGGCGAACTGCTGGAGCTGGTAGCGCCACCCGGACGTTCCCGAGAGCGGATCCGTCGCACGCACGGTGTAGCTGCCGGCGACGGCGTTGTTCGCGGGCGCCGCGTTGCATGCCGACGTGGAGCGGACGCCGCCGCCCGAGTCGCTGACGACGAAGCGGTAGTAGGTGCCGGGGTCGACCGTGCCGGTCGCCCAGACGACGTTGCCGGCCGTGTAGAGGTAGTCCTCCGCGCCGGTGGCGCTTCCGACGTGGAGCTTGCCCAGCCCCGTCCCCGCGAACGCGGCCGCGGGAAACAACCCGAGGCCGGCGAGCACGAGGAGTGCGAGCGCGACCGCGCGCCATGGGCGCTTGCGGTTCGTCCTGCGGTGGTTTGCCGTCAGCGTGTTCATTGCCGCATGTCCTCCAGGCTCGATGGCTCTCGCCGGGCATTCGCGCGCGGATGGGGAGCGTGCGCCCGGCGAACGGGGTACGGGGGTATGGAAACGGGGTCGAACGTTCCCCGTATCGGCCGCCCGTGTCCCTGACTTGAGGCTGACCTAAGACAAGGACCGGTTGTCTTGACAGACGACACGCGCGATGGGGCCAGGATGGGGCGGGCTCATCGTGCGATGGCATGCCCAAGTCGTAGACGCCACGCCACGACGCCTCGCTAACGTTCCTGCTATTCCGGCTCTTTCCGACGTTGTGCTGCCCGCCGGTTCTCGTCTCGGCGCGGACCGGCCGGATATAGATTTACCGCGTGGACCCGGCATCCGGGAGCGAGCTTCGCCGGGCCGCCGAGGGCGGAGACGTAACCGCCATGAACGAGCTGGCAAGTGCTCATCTCCTGCGCCAGGAATACTCGGACGCGGAGACCTGGCTCGAGCGGGCGGCGAGCCTCGGCGACAGCACGGCTCTGACCAACCTCGGTGCGATCCTGAACGAGCGGGAACCGGCGCGGGCGGAGGGATACCTGCGACAGGCCGCCGCCGCCGGGGACCCAATGGCAATGCACAACCTGGGCTACATGATCGTCGACCGGAGCCGCGACGAGGCGATGACGTGGTATCTCAAGGCCGCCCAGCGGGGCTACGTGGCCTCGATGTACAACCTCGCGACCATGCTGGAGTCCGAGCGACCCGTCGAGACGCGCCGGTGGCTGCTGCTCGCAGCGCGCGAAGGCGACGCCGCCTCGATGCGCAGGCTCGCCCGCATGGCCGAGGATTCCGATCCGGCCGAAGCCGCGCACTGGTACGACCAGGCGGCCGAGGCGGAACGCGCCGCCGCAGCCACCGCGTCGACGACCGCGCCCGGCGGCGAGTAGGCGCCCCGTGGGAGATACACGGCCGGCTCCCGACAGCCTCCTGACGGTGGCGGCCACCGATGACGTCTTCGTGTCGTACGCGCACGAGGACCGTGACTTCGTGGTCAGGCTCTACGAGGCCCTGCGAGAACGGCGGCGCACCGCGTGGGTCGACTGGAAGGGGATCCCTCCGAGCGCGGAATGGATGGCCGAGATCGAGAACGCAATCGTCTCCGCCCAGGCCTACGTGTTCGTGGTCAGCCCCCGCTCGGCGTCGTCGCCCACCTGCGTGGAGGAGGCCGGGATCGCCGCTCGCCACAACAAGAAGGTCATTCCCGTCGTGGCCGAAGAGGTCGACCCCATGCAGCTGCCGCCAGTCGTCGCCGCCCGCCAGTGGATCGACGCGCAGCCCATCCACGACTTCGCCGCCGTCGTCGACACGCTCGTCTCCACGATCGACACCGACCTCGAGTGGGTCAGGACGCACACGCGCCTCCTCCAGCAGGCGGTCCGGTGGAGTGCCGACAGTGAACGCACCTCGTTGCTGGAAGGTCGCGAGCTCGAGGACGCCGAGGCCTGGCTGGACGCCGCCGGCGTTCACGAGACGCAACCGACCCCGGAGCAGCTGGCCTTCATCGCGGCGAGCAGGTGGAGCGCCGCCCTCGCCCAGGCGCGAGGGCACTACGAGCGCTCGTTCGAGCTGTCCCGCGCCGGACGGCGCCAGGCCGCCGCCGCGCACCTCCTGCGGGCGGTAGAGCTCGCGCCGCCCGGTGGGGCTCCGGATGAATATCCGGCTTCCGAGGGCAGCCCCCGGTGGGCAGAGGACGCGTGGACGGCCTACCGCTATCTCGACGCGGAGCGGGGACGCCTACGCGGGCGCCTCCACTCTCCGGCGCCCGTCTCGTGCGTGGCAGTCGACGCCGCTGCCGGCCTCGCCGTGGTCGGCTGCATGACGGGGAGCGTCGAGCTGTGGGAGCTCGCGGAATGCGCGAAGGTCCGGAGCCTGAGCGGCGTCGAGGGCGCGGCCACCGCGGTCGGGCTCTCACCGGCGCGCGAGATCGTCGCGGCCGGCGCGGACGGCTCGCTCTTCGCCTGGGCGGTGGACGGGGGAGCGCCGCGGTCGCTGTTCCGCTCCGCCGGCAATCCGGTGACGGCCATGGCGTTCGCTCGCGACGGCCGGCAGGCATTCGGGCTCCGGGACGGCCAACTCGTTCTGCTCGATGCCGCCGGCGGCGAGCTGCAGCGTTCGCGGAGGCACTCGGGCAGCATCACGAGTGTCTCGTTCGACGCCGCGACTGGGACGGTGACGACCGCCTCCGGGCGGCCCGCCGCGGGGGAGTGGCTCGGGGAGGGCACGGCGAGCGCCTGGAACCCGGCGGATGGATCCGAGCGCGTCCTTCTCTTCGGCACGATCGAGGGCTCTCCGATCGCGGTCGCGCTGAGCTCCGATGCCGGCGCCGCGCTGCGGAGCCTGGCCGGAGGCGCAGTCGAGCTCTTCTCCGGCTCCCCGCAGGAGCGGCGGCTGCTCGCGCACCCCGAGACGGTTCGCGCGGTCGCCTTCAGCCCCGGGTCCGAGACGGCATTCACGGGCTGCGACGACGGCACCGTTCGCACCTGGGATGTGGCCCAGGGAAAGGAGCAGGGCGTGTTCGACGGCCATGTCGGCCCCGTCACCTGCCTCGTGCCGAGCGACGACGGCACGATCCTGCTGAGCGGCTCGCTCGACACGAGCGTCGCGGTCTGGGATCTCGCCCGCCCGCCCGCACGCGCCGAGGTCGCCGGCGGCGCACGTGCCGTCGCGGTGTCGGCGAACCACGAGATAGCCGTCGGAGACAGCGACGGCGTCATCCACGTTCTCAACCGGCGCCCGGGTGGGCGGGAGGCGGCCACTCTCCGGCGGCCCGGGCCGATCTTCTCCTTGAGCATGAGCCCGGACGGCGGCACCGTGCTCTCCGGCCACGAGGACGGCGGCGTCGGCGTCTGGGACGTCACCTCAGGGAGACGCGCCGCATCCCTCCCCGACCACGACGGCACCGTCTGGGACCTCGCGTACAACTCGGATGCGACGCTCGCGGCGAGCGCGTCCGAGGACGGCACCCTGCGCCTCTGGGACGCCTCCACGTGGACGCTGCGCACCGTCTTCACCGGGCACGAGGGCACCGTCTTCGGGGCTGCGTTCACACCTGACGGACGCCACCTCGTCAGCTGCGGCGGCGACGGCACCGCCCGTCTGTGGAGCGTGGCCGACGGGAACGAGATCCGCCGCCTCGGCCGTGCGGAGACTCAGCTCGCGTGTGTGGCCGTCGCGCCCGACGGGGCGAGCGTGGCGGCGTCGGGCGAGGACGGGACAGTTCGCATCTGGGCGATCGACGGCGGGACCGCTCCATCCGAGCGAGCCGTCAAGGCACACGATCGGCCGGCGAGAAGGGTGGCGATCAGCCCAGACGGCCGCCTGCTCCTCACCGCCTCGTTCGATGCGTCGGTCAAGTGCTGGGAGCTCGAGACCTTGCACGAGGTGGGGACCTTCACCGGACACACCGACAGCGTCTACGACGTCGCCTTCGGCCCTGACGGTCGGGCGTACAGCGCCGGGATGGACGGTGCGGTATGGGTGTGGGACATCGAGTCGGGAGAGCCGATCGGCTCGTACGGCGTGCCCTCTCAGAGCATGAGCAGCATGGCTCTGAGCGCCGATGGGACGACGCTCGCGGCGGGCTCCCTCGACGGCGACGTGTACGTCTGGAATACCTCAACCGGGAGACCGGCGCAGACTCTCGCCGTCGGCCACACCGGTACCGTCGACGGGCTGGCGTTCGATCCGGGAGGATCGCTTCTCGCCAGCGTCTCGCGAGACCGCACCGTCCGGCTCTGGGCTCTCGAACGCGCCGAGCAGGTCGTGACGCAGCGGCTCATGGCCCCCGCCACGAGCGTCGCCTGGCATCCAACGAAGCCGAGCCTCGTGTGCGGAACCGGCGACAAGTCCGAGCTGACGGAGAGCTCCGAAGCATTCGGCGCGGCGGGAGGGCGACTGGCCCTCGCAGGCCCGGGCGCGGGCGGCGCGATCGTGTGGGACTTCCACGCGGGTCCGCCCCGTTTCCTGGAGCGCCACGCGGGACCGGTCCAGGGCGTCGCGGTCACGGCCGACGGCCGCATCGTCACGGCCGGGGACGACGCGTCCGTGCGCGTGTGGGACCCGGAGTCGGGCCGCCAGCTCCGCCTGCTCATGGGACATCGCGACCGGGTATGGGCCGTGGCCGTGAGCCCCGACGGCTCTGTGGCGGCGAGCGGATCGATCGACAACGACGTGCGCCTGTGGGATCTCGAGTCCGGGACGTGTACGCGGGTCATCGAGGAGCACCAGGGAGGCGTCGGGAGCGTCGTCTTCGACTCCAGCGGCACCCGGCTCGTGACGGCATCGGCCGACGGCACGGTGCGCATCTTCGACGCGGCGACCGGTGCGGAGCTGCGGGTCCTGCGCGGGCACGAAGGGGGCGTCGCGACGGTTGCCGTGGACCCCGGCGGCACTCGAGCGCTGAGCGGCACGCTCGGCGGCGAGCTCCTGTTGTGGGATCTGACGCGCACCGACCCCCCTCGCCCGCTTCCGCCACACGACGATTCCATCTGGGGTATCGCGATCGGGCCCGACCGCCGTACTGCGGTGACCACCTCCGAGGACGGAACCGTCCGCGTGTGGGATCTGGAGGCGGTCGAGGTCCGCCACACGCTCACGGCTCGCGGGGTTCCGCTGCGTCATGCCGCCATCAGCCCGGATGGATCGGAGGTGGCGGTCGGGTCGGCCGACTACGCCGTGCGGCTCTGGGATCTGCGCTCAGGCGATCTCACCGGCATCCTCACAGGACACTGGTCCGAGGCGCTGGGCGTGGCATACGACGTGCACGGGACGACCATCGTCTGCGGCGCGGAGGACGGAACGGTGCGCCGGTGGAGACGCGGCCAGGAGGATCCGCTGGACTGGGTCGCGGGACAGACCGGTGACGTGCTGGCCGCCGACTACGACACGAGCGGAGAGCGCATCCTGGTCGGAGGCGCCGACGGCTCGTTGCGGCTCTGGGACGGTGAGCGCGGCGAGTTGCTCGCGGTGCTTCGGGGGCACACCGCGCCGGTGACCGGTGTTCGCGTCCATCCGGGCGGAGGGTGCGCTGCCAGCTGTTCGATGGACGGCAGCGTACGCCTCTGGGATCTCGTCACGGCCCGGGAGCTCCAGGCCTTCACCGACAACCAGGGACCGGTATCGGCGGTGCTCTTCCTCGACGAGGGCCACGTCGTCCTCAGCACGTCGGCTGCCGGCGGCGTGCGTCTGCGGAGCACGCGAACCGGCCGGTTGCTGCGCAGCCTGGCGAGCGAGAAGCGAGCTCAGACCGACCTGCTGGCCGAGTCCGTGAGTGGCGTGACGATGCAGGTGTCGATCGGAGGGGGCACCGGCTACTCGGCACTGGCCCGCGAGCCCGGCGGGGAGTCGGTGGTCGCAGCATCCTCGCAGCACACCGCCGAGCTGTATCTGCTGCGTCCCGATACCCCGAAGGCTCCTCCGCGGGTCAACGCGAAGCTCGCGGATCCGTACGCGGACTTTCAGGGCCTCTACCGTTCAGTGGGGCTGCGCGTCGCACGCGACGGACCAGGCGTGGGCGAGGTGATGCTCGCCTGATTCGATGAGGACGTCGCGCGCCCAGGACCGGCGGCACACAGTTCTTCGACGAAGCATCTGGCCGGCGCGGGCCGCACCTACGGCCGGGACGATGCTCGATCGGCCTCGTCCAGGAGCTGATCGAGCGGCGCGCAGCTCGGGCACGGAAAGACGCGCACGACGCCGTCGCTGCCGGCGGCGACGATCGACCTGCCGCCGCCGCCGAACACGGGGTGCTCGAAGAGAGCTGGCCGCGCGACCTCGAGCACCTGCTCGCGGCTTGCGACCTCCCAGACGTGCACCGCACCGTCGTTGGTCACCGTCATCAGGAGGCGCCCGTCGCGGCTGAAATCGGCGAACCGCCCTCGGAAGGAACCCATCGTCCTCCAGCCGCGGGTCTCGCGGACATAGGTCCAGTCGTCGACCAGCGGCTCCAGCGCCACGGACCCGCCGTCCCGGCTGAAGTCGCGATCGGGGGCAGGTCGAGGAGTGCTGAAGCTCGCGACGCTCGCTCCGCTGCGTGCGTCCCAGACCGTGGTTGCGCCACGAAGCCGCGTCGTCAGCACGCGGTCGCCGAGCGGCGCGAAAGCCGCCTGGTCGATGGAGTCCGGCGGTTGTGTGACCGTCCTCAGGACGCGCCCGCCGGCGACGTTCCAGATGACGATTCCCACGAGCCGATAGAAGCGCCCGCCGGGCCGTGGAGCGACGAACCGCTCGGAGACGATCGTTTTCCCAGTCGATCCAGACGTCCTTGCCGCGCGCTCGAAGCGCAGCCTCGAGCTCTCGGACGAAGCCGATGTCCTCACGCGCATACGAGACGAAGACGTCCGGCGTCCCGGCCCCGAGCGGACGAGCGCCTGTCGCCGCCGCCGACTCCGCTCGACCGGCGGGCGTCGAGCGGACGATCCGATCCAGCACGCGAGCGAGCGGCGGCCTCCTCACCCACCAATTAGACCGCGGCTCGCCAACGACCTCAAGGAGGGCACCAGCCGGACGATCTGGCGCTCAGCCCCTCGCCACGACCTCGAGCGTCCGCGGCTCGAAGCTATCGACGACCTCGCGAAGCCTCGCCACGCGTTCCTGATAGCCGGCGAGGGCACGCCAGTTTCGGACCGCCTGCATGCTCTCCCAGGGGCCGAGGCTGACGAATCGCTCTGGGTTGTCGGCGTCGCGGAAGAGCATGGCCCGCGCAGCAAGGCCCTCGCGGTGGCTCCACTCGGCCCACTCGCTCCAGAGCTCGATGAATGTCGCTTCCCGGCCTCGCTTCACGACCCAGCTCGTGTGCGTGTACGGCGTGGACATCGGATCCTCCCTTCTGTGCTCCTGGTTTCGATCCTTGCGCCGCATACGTCCAGAGCATGCCAACCACATCGAGGCAGCCAGAGGCATAGGTCAGTAATCGCACTGTATAGTGCGATATCGCGCTACTTTCCCCCGGGTCGACCGCTTGGAGGTCAACGTGCGTCGAGCCTCGTCTTTGGCTGCTCTGCTGCTTGCACTCACCGTCGCCGGCGTGGCGGCCGGCTCCACTCCTGGGCCGTCGTTCAAGGACATGCTCGCCGATTCGTCAGGTGCGCCCGACGTCTCGAGCGTCGTCGTCGCGTCGGACGCACGCGGCGTGACGTTCGTCATCCGCACGGCCGATGCCGGCTCGTGGACCAACGCTGCGGCGATTCTCGACATCGACGCCGACGCGAATCCCGCCACCGGAAACGCGGGGGGCGCAGCGGGGATAGAGCTGTCGTACGTCCTCCACTCGCTCCACGACAAGTTCACGCTCGATCGTTCGAACGGAGAGTCGACCGCGGATCCCGCGGCGACCGCGACGTTGAGCGGCGCGACGCTGACGATCGCAGTGCCGTTCGCCGAGCTCGGGCCGTCGGACAGGATCGGCTTCTTCATCGCGACGCCCGGACCGAACGGCGCGGACAGGGCTCCGAACGCGGGCGAGTGGCAACTGTCGCCGAATGCCGCGGTGACGGCGATCTCGCCGAGCTTCTCGCCCGCAACGCCGAGGCGCGGACACACCTTCGCGCTCACCCGTGTTACGACACGGTTCTCGGACGGCACCTCCGGCACCGCGGTCGCGACCTGCACGGCAAGGCTCGGCACGGTCCGGCTCGCCGCCGGATGTCGGTGGCGTCTTCGCGCGAACGCGAGGGGCAAGAAGCTGACCGTCGTCGTTCGCGCCGCCGGGCTCGCAAAGATGGTGAGATTCACCGTGCGTTGACCCCCGAGCTTCCGGACGACCTCGACTTCTTCCTCACGCTCTCGCTCGCGAGCTCGAAGACGTGGCCGCTCGTGCAGCGTGAGTTCGAGGCGGCCGGAGTCGATCCGTCCAACTGGGGCCTGCTGGTCCATATCGACGCACGCACGACGATGACGCCGACGCAACTCGCGGCCGAGGTGGGCATCACGACGACGACGATGCGTGACCAGCTGGAGTCGCTCGTCGACCGCGGCTTGATCGAACGCCGGGCCAATCCGTTCGACGCGCGTTCGTATCTCGTCGTCCTGACGCGCCGAGGACGCAGCAATCTCGAGCTCGGTCTGGCCGCGTCGCTGCGGGCGAGAGAGGCGCTCCAGGAGCAGTTCGGCTCACTCGAACCGCTTCGCGCCGAGCTCCTGCGTCTCGTTCGCGACAGCGCGACGGTGCTCGAAAACGCGGAAGCACGCGAACGAGCCCGGCAACTCGACGACGCGCTGAAGAAGCGGCGGGCATGAGAAGGCCGCTCCTGAATCATGCGCAGACGTGATCGAGTATCGACGCGAGGACGACCGCCGAGTCGAAGTAGGTCTCGGCGATTCGCCTCGCGGCCTGACAATGCTCGACATAGGCGTCATCGACCTCCTCGAGCGCGGCACTCGCCTCCTCGACTGTCTCGAACGTCAGCAATCCCATCCCGGTCGGGAGGTGGTCCCCGAGCCCCGTCGACTGGATGACGGCCGGCTTCCCGGATGCCAGGTAACAGGCGGTGCGGTCACTGAACCAGCCGCTCCGCGACTTGACATATCCGCCTTTCGCCACGCTGAACTCGGCCCGCGAGAACTGGATGAACTCCCGGTAGCTCTCCAGGTCGCCCGCATAGAGATAGGGGTCGCGGACGATCCACTCGTTCCGATGCAGCAGGCCTAGATCCTCGTAATCGTGCTGGAACATGCAGAGCGCGACCTCGATCGGGCGCCGCGCTCGCTTCGCCACGTCGAGAAAGCGAATGAACTCCTCCCGCTTGCCCCCGTACAGCTCACCTTCGAAGTGCGCGTACTGGGAGCCGTGCCAGTCTCCGATCGTCGAGAGCCGCTCGCAGGACGCGTCGATATGCACCGGCCAGAGGTCGAGGACGACCGGCGGAAAGATCGCCTCCCACGCGATCCCGAGAGTCGGGATCCTGAACTCCGGGCGGCCCACGTTCTGCCCGACCGTGAAGAAGAACTGGTACTGGTCCAGGCCGAGGTCGAGCTGATTGGCCCAGATCTGCGTGAAGCCCGGATCGAGATCGACATACGCGCGGCGCTCGATCCGTAGCAGGGGCGAGCTCGGGGGCAGCGGCCCGGCGACGTTGAGGAGCACGTCCGCTTCGGCTGCGACCTCGCCGAGGGCAGCCTCGGTCATCCCGAAACCGGGAACCTCCCCGTCGTAGAGGATGGAGTAGCGGCCCTCGAACCCGAACGCCTGCGCCATCTCGTGGAAGCGCTGACCCACGTAATCGACGCTGTGGCAATCCTCGTGCGGCCGGGCGCGGCCGCTCTGTGCCGGTAGCCGAGGATCGAGCTTCGCCTGGTGGTCGACCCAGAAGCTCTCCACGCCGAGGCGGTCGAGCCCGAGCACGTAGTGGAGGAAGGTCCAGGTATTGCCTGCGATCTCCGGCAGGCCGCTCACACCACGGCTTGCTACGACCGCGAGCACGCTTCGTCGAGCGGGAGGATGGGCGTCAGCTGCTCGAACCAGCGCTCGACCTCCTCGAGGGCATCGAATGCCCACTCGGCGTTTTCCTCCCACGCCGCAAGCGCAGGCCAGATGACGCGATTCGCAATCCGCCCCAGCTCCGCGGTTTCGAACGTGAGATTGAGCTCCGCAGCCGAGGGCAGACGCCAGTCCGCGCGACCGACCTCCTCCTCGTACAAACGGAGGATCGGCATGCGGTCAGGGACGGGGAACCGAGAAAGGAAGGTCGAGAGGTCGTAGGACACGGGCCCGACGGCCGCGTGATCCCAGTCGATGAGCCGCGCCCATGTCTTGCCACCAACCGAGGCGACCATCACGTTCATCGGCCAGAGGTCGCCGTGGAGCAACGTTTCGGGCCCACCCGAGCGCGTGAGCACCTCGGCTCGCGCCCCCTGCTCGTCGAGCAGGCCGGCCAGGCGCGCGAGTAGCCGCCCGCACAGCGACGAGCGCTCGACACCGAGACGCCGTCCGCGCGCACCCACCGACTCGAGCGACGCGATCGCGTCGCGGACGCTCGCCGCGTAGAAGGAGATCCCGACGTCACCCCCCCAGAGGCGGATCTCCGGAAGCAGCGCGTGTCCCGCGAAGCGCGTGTGGATCCGGGCGATCGCGGCGACGGCGGGCGCGACCCGGCCGAAGTCGGGCCGCGCCGCGTCGAGCCCACTGTCGCCGAGGTCCTGGTAGAGGTGCCACACCGACGAGGCATCACGCTCGGCCGCGAC
>WNGE01008467.1_pt1 | contig 11229 bp, 15 predicted proteins | sample 5400651 | NCBI WGS metagenome assembly WNGE01 (sample SAMN13153370, study PRJNA577476) | soil metagenome | isolation source: 60 cm soil or saprolite under grassland replicate 2 | place: USA:California | collected 2016-06-15 | reverse complement strand
GCGGTGGCGTTGCTCTCGGCAGCGAAGGCGTTTCCGCTCTACGCCTACGTGGTGCTGAGCCTACTCGTTGGAGTCCGCACCGAGGAAGCCAGGGCACTGCGCTGGGATCACGTGGACCTGAACGGCGACCCGGATGCCGATCCGCCTGTGCCGCCGCATGTGGCCGTGTGGCGTTCCGTGCGGACGCACGGCGACACGAAGACCCAGAAGTCGCGGCGCACGCTCAGGCTGCCTCAGCTTGCCGTCGAGGCGCTCCGGATCGGCGAGGAGTGGACACCGCGCGAGCTGAGGCACACGTTCGTGAGCTTGCTATCGGACAACGGCATGGCTATCGAGGAGATCAGCAGGCTAGTTGGCCACAGCTCAACGAACGTCACCGAGACCGTCTATCGGCACGAGCTGCGGCCGGTCCTCCAATACGGTGCCGAGGTGATGGACGACCTCTTCAGCAGCGTGGCCAGTGCATCGCAGCAGGAAAGTCGCAGGAGGATAGTGCGCCAGCGAGGTAACAGTACCGGGGCAGCGGCTTCCACTCCCTAGAGCGGCTCTTATCGCAGGTCAGATTGCATGCGGGTCCGCGTCCTACTGGTCAGAAACCTGCCTGATATCCATGGTAAGGAGAAGGTCTACGGTTCGATTCCGTAAGGGGGCTCCAGGTCAGGAGCAAAATTCGAGCAGAATCGACAGCCCGGTGGGGACATTGGTGGGGACTAACGGTCCGAGGCCGCTCATGTGCGAGGCTGTGCGATCCCGGTAGATGCTGGACACCTTGGTTCTGGTTCCCTGGCGACAGTTTGCGGACGTGGTTCCGGTAGCTAGGCGACAGTAGTTCCGGTAGGTGGGCGACACTCCGAACTGGTTGCCGGCTTTTCCGCATCTGGTCCGCTTCGCTGCGATCAGTGGCTGATCGCGGCGAGAGGGGCCGGGTGTGCTGGTGGAGCTGGGTGTCGTGGAGCAGCGGTATCGGGCGGTGCTGGAGGTCCTGGAGGAAGGCGCGCCGGTCATTGAAGTGGCGCGCCGGTATGGGGTGGCGCGGCAGACGGTGCACCAGTGGCTGGCCCGGTATGCCGGCGGCGGTGGGCTGGCGGGGCTGGCGGACCGGTCGTCGCGGCCGGTGTCGTGCCCGCATCAGATGAGCGCCGTCGTTGAGGCGCGGATCGTGGGCATGCGGCGTGATCATCCGGGGTGGGGGGCGTCGCGGATCGTCTGGGAGCTGGAGCGGGCGGGCGTGGTGCCGCTGCCGGGCCGCTCGGCGGTGTACCGGGCGCTGGTGCGCCATGGGCTGGTGGAGGCCAGGAAGCGGCGCCGGCGGCGGGAGGATTACCGGCGGTGGGAGCGGGGCCGGGCGATGGAGCTGTGGCAGATGGATGTCATGGGCCGCGTCCATCTCGCGGACGGCCTGGAGGTCAAGGTGGTGACCGGCATCGATGATCATTCGCGGTTCATCGTGTCCGCGAAGGTGGTGGCGGCGGCGACAGCGCGGCCGGTGTGCCAGGCGCTGGCTGAGGCGCTGCGCCGGCACGGGATCCCTGAGCAGATCCTGACGGACATTCAAGGTCTTCACGGGCCGGTTCGGCCGCGGCCCGGGGCCGGTGATGTTCGACCGGATCCCCGACGCGGTCGCGGTGATGGATCCCTTCCACGTCGTCCGGCTCGCCGGCGACGCCCTGGACCGCTGTCGGCGTCGCGTCCATCAGGCGAGCCACGGTCACCGGGGACGCAAGGACGACCCTCTCTACAAGTCGCGCCGCACCCTGCACACCGGTGCCGGGCTGCTCACCGACCGCCAGCGCCAGCGACTCACCGCGCTGTTCGCCGACGGCCGGCACGTCGAGGTCGAGGCCACCTGGGGGATCTACCAGCGCATGATCGCCGCCTACCGCGAGCCGAACCGCACACGTAGCCGCGAACTGATGAGCACGATGATCGACTCGGTGAGGACCTTCCGACACGAGGACCTTGATCTGTTCCCGGTGGCACCCCGTAGGCGCGGGATGCCACTGCCGTTTCCGCCTCAACGCTACCCTCGCCTGCCGGAAGCCCTGCCTAACCCTGGAGCCGTATCCGAGCTGCCCCAAATGCCGTTCCGCGGTCTGGCAGGCGCGGTCGGCCAGCCAAGTACGCACCTGCGGTGTACAGCTTTGGAAGCACACCGGGCACTTGGTCGGCCTGGCGGCCGAGCCGTCGAAGGTGATCCGGTACATCTGGTGCCCGGCGGCGCTCTCGCCCAGCTCGGCGACCACGATCTCCACCTCGTACGGCTTGTTGCTCTCGGTGAAGATCGTCCTCAGGATCGAAGAGCAGCCCGAGCCTGGCGCAGGCATCCGGATTGCGCCCGCCCCGGAGCGCGCTGCGCGCAGATCAGCTCAGATCACAGTGTCCACGGTTTGAGGGGAACCCGGGCTGCCGTTCCTGTTCCGGAGCGTGGCGTGGTGGGGATACTGTGGGTGGCTGATGGCTGGCCCAGCGTGTGGGCGGGCGTGGGGGAGTGTGGGGATGGATCCGGTTTCGCTGATTTTGGCGGCGTTGGTGACGGGTGTGGCGACGGGTCTGGCGACGGGGCCGGGGGAGAAAGCGGCGGCGGCGGTGGGGGAGGCTTACCGGGGGTTGCGGGATGCGCTGAGGCGGCGGCTGGCGGGGCGGCCGGCGGCGGAGGATGCGGTGGAGCAGTACGTGGCCGATCCGGAGGCGTGGAAGGGGAACCTGGAGGTTCACCTCAAACAGGCGGGGGCGGATCAGGACCAGGCGGTGCTGGAGGCGGCGTCGTCGGTGCTGCGGCAGGCGGATCCGACCGGGGCGGCTGCGGGGAAATACACTCTCAATCTCGCCGGGGCGCAGGGCGTGCAGGTCGGCGACCACAACCGGCAGGAGAACGTTTTTAATGCCCCGCCCGCTCCACCCGCGGGCTGAGGGTCAATTGAGATGAGCCGCCGCAAACGCCGTGCTAGCGAGCCTGGTGCCGGGGGTGGAGATGCCGGGCGGGCGGGGCGTGCAGGTCGATGACGACCACGTGGCAAGCGCCGCTGGAGGCTGAGCTTATGGCCGTAGCGGTCGACAGCGCCGCTGCCCTAGTATCCGCAGTGCAGGCGCTGAGGGCCTTGGCAGATGCGGCAGCCTCCCGTGCAGGGAAGTACACAGTCGACATGCGCAGCTCACAGGGTTTGCAGGTTGGCGACCACAATAGACAGAGCAAAGCGTTTCAGACCCCAGCCGGCAGCTGAAGACCGTCGGATGGCTAGCCAGCATAATCATGACGATCCCCAGCATCTAGTGGATGCGCGGGGCAGCCAAGGCGCGCAAGTAGGTCATCATAACAAGCAGCAGAACAAGTTCATCCAGACGTATATCGAGAACCTTTTCATCCACGCAGCGCCTGGGGTAGAACTACCTGTAACAACTACCGTATTCGACCCTTCTCTCTTGTCGGCCTCCACTGGCATCAGCCGACGCCTGCTGGCAGCCATACTAGAAAGGGGGATCGCGCAGACCCAAGTAGCAACACATAATGGGATGCACATTCCACAGGCTGCAGATCAGCTCTCAAGTCTCACACCTGTAGCTGACCGTTTGCTCGAGACTGATGCCACTCCGGGCACGCGAGAGTTGTTGCTTGACTATTGGATGGCTCTCACTCACGTGCACCGAGATGCGGGACTCGCCCAATCGTCCTTGGTTTCCGGCCAACGCGCTCTCGCGATCTACCGGACTCTAGAGAGTGAGCGCGCGCGCCAGCTTGCCCGGCGTACGTTGGATACAATGGCATCTGCAGCGAGCAAGGCAAACATTCCTCATGTTCCTGAGCATTATCTCAGCCTAGCGGCATCCCTCGCTAACAACAAAGGACAGGCTGCTAGGGTTTCCCTCACAGCTGCATCCGTTCGGGCCGCGGCCGGAGACTATGCGCATTCAGCCCATCTTATCGACGAAGAAACGGTTGAAGCGGTCGCGGGGGCACATAGTGTTAGCTTGGCTGCTGCCGCATTGATACGCCGAGGAGTCTCCCGAGCCCTTGCGAAAGGGCAGTTGACCGCTGCTGCAGAGCACGACATAGAAAGGGCAGAGGACATGCTAGAGTCCGCATTGAGCGACGGACCTCGACTCCTGCAGAGACTACAGTTGATGGAGGGGAAGATCACGTTGATGTCGATGCGGCCGAGTACGCTCTCATGCCTCTGGGCGGAGAGAACCCTTGTTGATATGGTTGCGGTAGGGGCTCTGCACGGGGCATCAAGCAAACGGATAGCCAAGATGCGCCTTCTAGTCGACGGCATGAGTGGGTAGGGGCCAAATCATCACCCGTTCGAGATCAACAGTGCGGGTAGCCGGCGCGCGGGGATGCACTCGCGGAATACTCAAGAGCGCCAAGTCCCATGTCCGCTCACATACTTCGCAGAGAACGCTAACCGACCGGAATATTACCAATTTTGAGTGAGAGCAGCATTGTGAATGGTAGATATAGCTGTATGCGACGAGTGGCTAGGAAACCGCGGCGGCGCCGAGAATGTAATACAGCAGATTATGTCGGTCGTAGGCGCCCAAGAATTGTGGACAGCCGCCGCACATCCTAGATGGCTCCAAAGCAATATCATCATGAGAACCGGTATCACTTCACAATCAGCAGCCGAGTACCGTGATCTGTTCAAATCAATCGACTATGGGATTGGGCGCGCGGCACAGGCGGTCTTTGTGCCTGACTCGGCTTCTGTGGTTCGTAGTCATCACCACTTTAGTGGGCTCTTCGCAATCAATGCGCAGCGGGAGGTAGTGTATGTACATGCCGTGCCAAGACTATGGTGGCAACCGGAAAATGTCCCCTGGGAGCGCAAACTCATAAGTGACCGTCTCTGGCACATCGCACGTGACCTAGATTACGATCAGGCTCAGCGTGCGGATGTTATCCTATGCAACGGCGAGCTAACCCGTGCCAGAATTGCGCAATATTACGACAGACATGATGCGATCATTGTTACGCCTCCGCTAAATCGCTATTCGCTCCGTCCATCTGTGCGGCAAGGCTATATAGTGACAGTAGCGCGGCTAGTTGAGGGTAAACGATTGAGTTCCGCAATTACGGCATTTAGCCGCCTTCCAAATAAGTGGCTCATTGTCGGCACCGGTCGCGACTACGATCGCCTGTCTTCTATGACCCAAACCATGAGGAACGTCAGGCTGCTAGGCGACATGCCTTCTACTTCCGTGCGCCGTATAGTCCAGCACGCTGGAGCGGTACTCAATCTTGGTGAGGAGGAATTTGGGATCGCGGTACATGAGGCGCTACTCGCCCAGACACCTGTGATTGTCGCTGCGGATTCCGAGGCCGCCGGGTTCGTCCGTAAAATGCAATGCGGCTACGTCGTTGATCACGCAAGTCCGTCTGAGGTTAAGGAGGCTATTGCAGCACTTGCTGTTCTGCGGGTCGATTGGGCGGCGGTAATTGATTATCTGTCAACATATAACATGGCGAGATTCCGAAAGCAGATACTGTCAGCAATCTATTCTGATGGCATAGGGTGAACGGCCAGGGAGTTGATCTGCGCATTGAGCCAAGGTGTTGCTTGCAGGGACAAGTGAGGGGAGTGCCTAGACGGCTTCATCTCAGATCGACGGAATTGGCTAAAGCTGCTTGCTGTGGTTTCCGCGATGGCGTGGTGGCTTCTTCCCTGCATCAGCTTGCACGTGAGGAAAGGTCAAATGATGCCCGACTTCGCTGTCTGCATAGTATTGCCAGCGTACAATGAGCAACACACGGTTGCGCATGTGATTGATCAGATTAACAGCACACTGGGTCCTATATATGAGCAGCGCTATAGCGTTGTTGTGGTTGACGACGGCTCAACAGATGATACGGCACGGGAGGCGTCGGCGGCTGGCGCATACGTCCTAAGTTTGAGAAAGCATGAAGGCTTGGCTGCGGCTTTTCGTGCAGGAGTTTCACATGCGATGCTTGTCGGCGCTGATGTCATTGTTAATGTAGACAGTGATGGCCAACATCCGGTCGGTGATCTGCCTCGACTAATCGGGCAGATTGTGCTTGGCTACGACCTTGCTATCGGCTCCCGCTTCATCCATGACTCGCCTGGCTGGAAGCCATGGATACAGACTTTCCAGAGCAAGTCATTTTCGCGGCTATTCGGCTATGCATCCGGCGTTCAGATAAGGGATGTCCATAGCGGGTTTCGGGCATTCAATGCAGGCTTGGCTGAAAGAGTCATGATTACTAGCTCACATTCATATACTCGCGAGCAGTTTTACCGTGCATCCCAGCAGGGTGCACGAATCATTGAGATTCCCGTGCGGTATACCGCTCGGACCATGGGACGAAGCCGTCTTATACCACATCGCCACCTAACAATGCTGGGGATCACGCGGGACTTGGTAAAATGGGAAATGGAATATAGAAAGCCCCGAAGGACGATAGCGATCTCAATAATGTGGGGGCTAGGCACTGTTGTGTGCTCTTTGTCGATGAGTGCGATTATCTACTTGAAGGAGAGAACCGCTCTCTATCTTGCAGAGATCGGGGCTGGCAGCGCCTGGACCTTCGTCGGCGTGAATGACGTTGAGGATCGGAAGGGCAGCTGAGCGATCACTCGGTGGTACGTAGCGCAACGGATTTGCTAACAGGAGCCGCTGCAGCAAGCCTGCTCGGCCTGGGTATCACCAGCCCCAGCCTGCTCGCCCGCGGCGCCGACCTCGACCAAGCCAGCCAACGCCTGCTCATGGAAGCGGCTGATGAACTCCTATCGGCACATCCGCGGCCACCTGCCGCTGCGCTAAACACGACCGCAGGCAGCGCCACACTCCTCAACCACGCACTCGCCTCCAGCAACCCCAAGGCCGCCCGGCTACTCCACCAGCCCGACCAGGCAGAACGCGGCGATCCAGAACCCGAACCATAACCTGGCCACCGCGGGGCTCCCTGGATGATGTGGTCGTTCGTCCGCGCCTACGAGATGGCAGCGGTCTCGCATGGATGGCCTGTGACCTAGGCTCGCTGCTCTTGTACCTGCGGTGGCTGTCTCCAACCGGTGACTGCGAGCAGCAATGCGCCGGACTTCGCCGGTGTCCGCGGCCGGCCGGAGTAAAATGTCTCCGGTCCTCCCGTCCTCGTGATGGGTGCCTGGGTTTGCGCTCCCGTGGCCTACCCCTGAAAGATTGGGATAACGGGTATTAGATCTGCAGCCAGCCACAGGACAAACTCAAATTGAGGGGGTTAAGTTGTCCACAAACGACAACGAGATAGTGGAAGAGTGGCTTTCGCGGCTTAAAGAGCTTCAGCCAGCCGATGGAAAGCTCACTGAGGAGATCGTAGCGACAGTTGGACCGTTTCCCGTGTATAGGCCACCTGGAGACGCGTTCGACAATCGAGATGACCCTGAGAAGTCCTATCAGCATTACGCAGGAGCGGTCGCACGGGTCTATGCTCTTGAAAGGGCGACATTTCAGGCGAGGATAATGGCGAAGAACGATCTAGATGCGCTGTACTGGTCTCAGATCGTAACCTGGCTAAAGACCATTCAGTAGGGGTTCGCCATCTCACTCCAACCGGACATGGGCGAAGCTGATGACTACTACGGGTACTGGGTCCTCGCGCACTTCTTGTTGGATGGCCACCACAAGATCGAAGCCGTGGGCTGGCTGGCAGTGCTTTCGGCGGCGAGAGTGGCGGCCGAAGGTGGCCCGTCGCCGTCGAACCGGCTCCAGTTGGTGTGGCTGATCGGCGCGGGCCCGCCGCCGTGCAGGACCCAGTGCCAGGTGCGGGCGACCAGGCTGTCCCGGCCGAACTCGGCTAGGTCCTCGTCGATGAGGAACTCGATGACCTCACGGTCTGGGGTGATCGCAGGCGGCAGCGGGTCGGGGATGTCGATCGCGGGCATCGCGGTCACCTCCTCGCTTCCACCATGATGCGCCGCCGCTGTGGGATCAGTCAGCAGCCTCCCGGCCAGCCTCTCGTTCTCGGGCAAGCTCAATGATCTTCGCCGATGGCTGGATCTCGGGCTTGGGCGGCTGCAGGATCGCGTCTCGCTCGGGCGGGTTCCACGTGGGAAAGGCGTGGCCGAGGTCTTCGAAGTCGGGTGTGGGTGCCGAAAACTGTGTCACTTCATGCGACCTTGTTGGGCTCGAATACTCGATCACGGCGGTGACCTGCAACTCCTCGTAACGACGCGGGGCTGTCATGCGGCGATCTGGTACTCGCTCGTGAGTCCGCTGAGAACTGGTTTTCGTCGGATCCGGTGTTCGGCGAGGTTGATCTGCGGTGGCCAGGTGTGAGCTTGGTCCGGTGCGAGCTGACCAAGGGTGCGGTGCGGCCGGGCGGTGTTGTAATGCACGAGGTATTCAGTCAGCACCTGGCGTAAGTGGTACTCGCTGACGATCAGCAGCTGGTCGAGTACCTCACGGCGCAGCGTGCCGATGATCCTCTCGCAGATGGCGTTTGCTCTGGGCGCCTGCGGCGGGCTGGCGAGAATCCTGATGCCGTCCGCCTGGAACACGGCGTCGAAGGAATCGGTGAACTGACCCGCCCGGTCCCTGATCAGGAACTTGACGGATACCGCGCGCTGGCCGAGATCCATCAGGAAGTTACGGGCTGCCTGTGTCGTCCAGGCGCCGTCAGGATGCGCGGTGATGCCGGCCAGGTGAACGCGGCGGGTGCCGTGCTCGATGACGATCAGCGCGTAGATGCGCCGGAGCAGTACGGTGTCCACGTGGACGAAGTCGGCCGCGAGGATGCCGCGGGCCTGGGCGGTCAGGAACTGCTTCCAGGTCGGGCCACGGCGGCGGGACGCGGGATCAATCCCGGCGTCGTGCAGGATCTGCCACACCGTGGAGGCCGCGATCGAGTGGCCGAGCCTGACAAGCTCGCCCTGCACCCGGCGGTGCCCCCACCTCGGGTTGTCCGTCGCGATGCGGATCACGAGCTTGCGGATCGCGGATGCCGTGGGCGGCCGTCCAGGACGCCGCCGGCTGGTGTAGTCCCATTTGCGTGTGACAAGTCGCCGGTGCCAGGTGAGCAGCGTCGCCGGGGTCACCGCGAACACCTCGCCCCACCGGCGCCGCGGAATCAGCCGGGAGAGTACGGCGAGCCACAACCGGTCGGACGGCTGGTAACGGACCCGGCCGATCTGACGACGCAGCACCGCGTTCTCGTGCCGGAGTACCAGCAGTTCGGCATCCTTGGACACCTCACCTCGGCCCAGCACCATCAGGCAGGCGAGCAGACTGCGCAGGATCAGATAGACGCTCGAGAAGATCACTCAGAGATGATCTCAGCCTGGAAGATGCCACCAGCCAGGCCAGATCGAATAATCGAGCCCCACAGGGTAGCTGGCGGCGCCCCGATTCCCCGGTTATGCATCTGCGTTGGAGGGCAGGGGAGGCTGGGTGGCGGCAGCTGGCAGCGGACCGATGGCATGGGGAGGCGTGTCAGCCGGTGGCCCAGGGCCGGAGCTTGCCGGGGTTGAGTATTGCCCAGATGCGGGTGATCCGGCCGGCTGCGATCTCGAACGCGTACACCGCCACGGTGACGCCGTCTTGCTGGGCCACCAGGCCAGGCTGGCCGTTGACCGTGCGCTCCAGGAGCCTCACGTTGCCGGGTGCTACGCGGGCGAGATCGGCCAGGTAGCGCGCGACCCGCTCGCCGCCTTCGATCGGCCGGGCGCGGCGGGGACCAGGCCACCGCCGTCGCCTGTCAGGGTGGCGCCGAGGTCGAGCAGGCCGATGAGGGCGCCGATGTCCCCGGCTTCCCAGGCCTTCTTGAAGTCCCTGACGATGCTCGCCTGCCGGCTGGCGGGGTCGCGGGAGCCTGTGCGGCGCGGATGCGGCGGCGGGCCGCCGACGCCAGCTGGCGGCAGGCCGCCGGGGTCCGGCCTGCGATGCCGGCGACTTCGGCGAAGGAGTAGCCGAAGACATCATGCAGGATGAACGCGACGCGCTGCGCCGGGGTCAGTGAGTCGAGCACGACCAGGAAGGCCATGCTGACCGACTCATCCAGGGTGACCCGGTCGGCCGGGTCGGCTGTGGAGCCGCCCGGCCGCCCGCTGGACCACTCCGCCGGATCGGGCAGCGGCTCGGGCAGCCATTCGCCCACGTAGGTCTCTCGCCGGGCCCGCGCCGAGCCGAGCAGGTTGAGGCAGATGCGGCTGGCGACCGTGGTCAGCCAGGCGCCGGGGATGCGATGGCGTCGCCTTGCTGGCGGGACAGGGCATACCAGCGGGCGTAGGTCTCCTGGACGGCATCCTCGGCCTCTGCCAGGGAGCCCAGCAGCCGGTAGGCGAGGTTGATCAGCTGACGCCGCTCGCTCATGATCGCGTTCAGGTCCGGGTCGGGTCGGCCGTGTCCTGGCCCGGATCGGGTGGTCATGGTGCCGGCGCCTCCCTCGGTCGCATCTGCCCTGACCAGTTCGACAAGACAGCGCACCGAACTGTGAGGCTGGCGCGTCCCCTCACATTCCGGGGGGCTGGGTTGTCGTACTGCTGAGAGCAACACACCATCCAGCGAGCAGGAAAGCCCGCCAGCATCATGGCCGGCTCTTGTGAACGCCGCGATCACCGGCTGCAGCTCCGCCGGCCCGGATGTGACAAGGAGGAAACGATGAGCGACTTTCAGGCCATCGCGGACCGTGTCGAGATCGAGGCGCTGCGCGGCGAGTTCACCGACGCGGTGATGATGAACGACCACGACCGCCTCGCGTCACTGTTCACACCCGACGGCGCAGTGCGGATCCCTCTCGGCAACATCGAGGCCGCCGGCCGAGAGGAGATCCGCGCCCTCGGCGAGCGGCGGCAGGCGCTCGCGGATTACTTCGTGCAAACCACCCACCCGGGGACGATCCAGCTTGACGGCGACACCGCGACCGGCCGCGCCTACCTGAGCGAGCTCGCCCGCGGGCGCGACGGCAGCTCGCATCTGAACTACTTCGTGTACCACGACCGCTATCAGCGCACCCCGGACGGCTGGAAGTTCACCGAGCGCGTCGCCGAGTTCAGATACCTCGACACCACACCGCTGGCGGGCTCGCCGCCCCCGCGGCGGCGGTGGCTGACCCGCCGGCCGGGAACACGCCGGCGCAAGGACCGGAAGGGGATCAGGAATGAAGGCCGTCCGCATCCACGAGCCGACCGGCATCAGCGGGCTTGTGTACGAAGAGGTGCCCGATGCCAGGCCCGGGCTCTGCGACGTGCTGGTCAAGGTCGCCGCGTGCGGCATCACGCACAACGAGCTGGACTGGCC
>WNGE01018515.1_pt1 | contig 11230 bp, 11 predicted proteins | sample 5400651 | NCBI WGS metagenome assembly WNGE01 (sample SAMN13153370, study PRJNA577476) | soil metagenome | isolation source: 60 cm soil or saprolite under grassland replicate 2 | place: USA:California | collected 2016-06-15 | reverse complement strand
CGTTTACGGGTCCGCGTAGCCGGCTTGCGCACCGGGCGCGCGCCCGGCAGGCCGTCAATCCGGCGCGAGAGTTCAGCGACCTGCTCGGACAGCCGCTCGACCTCGCGCTTGCTGGGCAGGCTGAGCTGCGAGAGCGCGCTCTCGATGGCGGTCTCGATCAGGTCCTCGAGGTCGCCTCGCCGGCGCTCGACCTCGTTGCCGACCAGCTGCGCGGGCACGTTGAGCGTGCGCCGCACATAGTCGAGCAGCGCCGTCCCCCGGTCGTGTCCGGGCGTCTCGCCGTTGACGCGCGCGCGGCCTCGCTTCTCCTCGCCGAGCACGATCTGCGACAGGATCAGCGGGGTCAGGTCGCTGCCGGTCTCGCGGTCGACGACTTCGATGTCGTAGCCGTCGCGGACCAGCTCCGAGATCCCGCTCAGCGTGATGTAGCGGCTGGTCTGGGTGTCATAGAGCTTGCGGTTCGCGTACTTTTTGATGAGGTGCTTGTCGGCCATCACTGATTCGATTCTAACGCAACGCGTTATACTGTGTCGAAGTACCCCAGCCAGCCAGCAACCGCATAGGGGGTTTCTATGGCAAAGAGCACGAAACGCGCGTCAAACAGCCTGGTCAGCCAAGCTCGAGAAGCAATCAAGCAGGCTCAGAAGAGCATCCCCGCCGACTGGCGCAAGCAGGCGGACCGGCAGTACAAGGACCTCCGCAAGACGGTCGACAAGCAGCTCAGCCGGGTCGCCGACCGCAACGTCGTCGAGCAGCTGCAGCGCCAGGTCGAGCGCCTGACCAGCGAGGTGGAGAAGCTCACCCGCGGTGCGGCCAGCTCGGCCGGCCGCACCGCCTCCTCGGCTCGCCGGAGCACCGCGCGTGCCGCCGGCACCGCCACCCGGCGGGCGGCGTCCACGCGCACCCGCGCCAAGACCGCCGCCAAGAAGACGACCACCAGGGCCAAGGGTTCCACCACCGGCGCGCGCCGCACCGCCGCGTCGGCGGCCGGCACCGCAGCCCGCCGCGCGACGTCGGGCGCCTCGCGCTCGCGCTCGACCCGGTCCACGGCGTCGCGGAGACGGCCCAGCAGCAGCTCGTCGACGCCCTCGCCGGAGTCGTCGTCCGGCGACAGCTCGAGCAGCTAGAGCGCTCCCCTAGAACAGCGTTCCCGAGACCGGGGCTCCACCCACCGCCACCGCGGAGGGCCGGAGCCCCGGCCACGTTTCGGGCGCCATCGCCAGCGGGTCCCGCTCGTAGACCTGGAAGTCGGCCAGGCGACCCGGCTCCAGAGTGCCCCGCTCCGCTTCCGCAAAGGCCGCGTAGGCGCCGCCCGCGGTGTAGGCGCGCAGCGCCTGGAGCGGCGTCAGCCCGGCCGGGTCCGCCACCGCCGCCGCCAGGCCGGCCCAGGGGTCGGGATCGGGGACCACCGGCAGGTCGGAGCTGAAGGCCAGCCCGGCGCCGGCGCGGAGCAGCGCGCGGTGGGCCGCCAGGTGCGGCCGCAGCGATTCCGGGAAGGCGTCCCGGGCGCGGGGCCGGCCGAGGGTCGCGAACAGAGGCTGCATCACCGCCACCATGCCCAGGCCGGCCAGGCGGCGCTGGAGGTCGGGCGGGCAGGCGGTGCAGTGCTCGACCCGGTGGCGCAGGCGCGTCGCCGCCGGTCCCGCATCCTCGACGGCGTCGCAGAAGGCCGCGATCGCGGCATCGCCGACGGCATGGGCGGCCACCTGCAGGCCGGCCGCTGTGGCCGCGGCCACGATCCGGGCCAGCTCCACCGGCGGGGTGCGCCAGAGCTGGCTGCTCGCTCCCCGGATGGCGACCGCGCCGGCGACCGCCCCGCCGTCCACGAAGACCTTGAGGGGGCCAGCCCGCACCCGACCCCCGAACCCGCGCCGGAGGCCGATCCCGGTAGCCGCCTCCAGCAGCTCCCAGGAGAGGAACTCGTTGACCCGCAACTTCAGGCGCCCCTCGTCATCGAGCTCGGAGAAGGCGGCGAGGTCGTCGGCGAAGCCGCGGTTGACGGCAGCGCCGACGGACGTGATGCCGCGCGCCAGGAGCAGGCGCTGGCAGCGCAGGATGCCGGCCTTGCGCTCCGCGAAGTCGGGCCCCGGCTGATGGTCGGCGACCAGCCGCATCGCGGCCTCCACCAGGCGGCCGTCGAGGCTGCCGTCGGGGCGCCGCCCGAGCGACCCACCGGGCGGGTCGGGCGTGTCCGGCCCCAGGCCGGCGGCGGCGAGGGCCGCGGAGCTGGCCACGCGGCTGTGACCGCCGCGCTCGTCCGCGTACATCGGGCGCCCGCCGACCACCGCGTCCAGCTCCTCCCGGGTAGGGGCGCGGCCCTCCGCCAGCTCGAGCGCCGAGTAGCCGCGCGCCACCAGCCAGCGGCCCGGCGCCAAGCGCGCGTGGACGGCGCGGATGCGGGCCTGGACCCCGGCGATGTCGCGGCTGCCGGTGAGGTCGGCGCCGAAGGAGGTGAGGCCGTGATAGACGACGTGGGCGTGGGCGTCGTCGAAGCCGGGAATCACGGCGCCGCCGGCGAGGTCGACCACCCGCGTCCGGGGCCCGCGGAGCGCCCCCATCTCCGGCCCGCCCACGGCCAGCACCCGCCCGGCGCCCACCGCCAGGTGGCTGACGGCGCGCATCCCGAAACGGCCCAGCGGATGCACCGAGCCTCCCCGCAGCAGGAGGTCGGCTCTCACACGTCCTACAGTATTTGCCCGTGCCAGTCGTCGACCTGAGGTCCGACACACTCACCATGCCGACCCCGGAGATGCGGCGGGCGATGGCGGAGGCCGAGGTCGGGGACGACGTCTTCGGCGAGGATCCCACCGTCAACCGCCTCCAGGAGCTGGCGGCCGCGGCGGTCGGCAAGGAGGCCGGGCTGTTCGTCGCCAGCGGCACCATGGGCAACCTGCTCGCCCTCCTGGCCCAGCTCCGGTCCGGCCAGGAGCTGATCGCCGACGCCGAGTCGCACGTCTTCCTCTACGAGGGCGGCGGCATGGCGACCCTGGGTGGCGTCCAGGTTCGGCCGCTGCCGACCGAGCGCGGCGTGATGACCGGCGCCCAGGTGGCGGCTGCCGTGCGTCCCACCGACGACGTCCACCAGCCGCTGACCGGGGCCGTGACCATCGAGAACACCCACAACCGCCACGGCGGCGTGGCCTGGCCGGTGGCCGCCGTGCGCGAGGTCGCGGAGGTGGCGCACGAGCACGGGCTCGCCGTCCACATGGACGGCGCCCGCATCTTCAACGGCGCGCTGGCGGTGGGAGCCTCGGCGCGCGAGGTCGCCGCGCCCTGCGACACCGTGACCTTCTGCGTCTCCAAGGGCCTCGGCGCCCCGGTCGGCTCGGTGCTCTGCGGCGCTGGTGAGGTGATCGAGCGCGCCGCCCGGTGGCGGAAGATGGTGGGCGGGGGCTGGCGCGAGGCGGGGATCCTGGCCGCCGCGGGAGTGATGGCGCTGGCATCCGGCCTCGACCAGCTGCCGGTCGACCACGCCAACGCCCGCACGCTCGCCGAGGGACTCTCCGAGCTGCCGGGGATCGACATCGACCTGGACCGGGTGCAGACCAACCTGGTCGCCTTCCGGCCGACTTCGATGAGCGCGGAGCACTTCCTCGCCGAGTGCGCCGCGCGCGGTGTCAAGGGCGGCGGCGGCTACGGGCGAGTGCGGTTCGTGACCCACAGCGGGATCGGCGCCGAGGACGTGCAGCGCGCCCTCGAGGTCTGCTCGGAAGTTCTCGGCTAGCCGCCACTCAGAAGGGCGGCCAGCAGCGCGGGGTCGATGTTGCCGCCGGTGACCAGCGCCGCGGTCGGCCGGTCTTCCGGCAGCTGCTCGAGGGCGGCGTAGGCGAGCGCGCCGGCGCCTTCCGCCACCACCTTGCCGGCCACCGCCAGCTCGGAGATCCCCATCTTCAGCCGCGGCTCCGGGACCACCAGCCAGCGGTCGACGCACTCCCGGAGGCGCTCGAACATGACCGGGTTGAAGGGCGCCGCGGTGCCGTCGGCGATGGTTTCCGGCCGGAGGTGGGGATCGCCGCCGGCCTCGAAGGCACGCGGCCACAGCGGGTAGCCGTCGGACATCACGCCCACCACCTCGATCGCCGGCCGCACCCCCTTGAGGGCGGCGGCCACGCCCGTGACCAGGCCACCGCCGCCGACCGGGACCAGGACCCGGCCCAGGTCCGGGACCTGCTCCAGCAGCTCGAGGCCGATCCCCCCGTGCCCGGCCGCCAGCTCCTCGTCGGTGTGGGGGTGGATGAACGCCTCCGGCTCCGACTCCCAGCCGCGTTCGGCCATCCAGCGGAAGAGCTCGTCGCGGGGCAGGAAACGAGGCTCGGCGCCCCACCGGCGCACCGCCTCCACATTCGGCGCGGGGGCCGACTCGAACATCACCACCCGGCAGGGCACCCCCAACCGGTGGGCGGCGTAAGCGCAGCCGGCGGCGGCGTTGCCGGCGCTGACTGTGAGCAGCCCCGCCCCACGCCGCTCCGCGGTCAGGGCGAGCGCGGCCGCGAAGTAGCCGCGGACCTTGAAGGAACCCGCCGGCTGCAGGCATTCCAGCTTCAGCCAGTGCGCTCCACGCACGTGCAGCGGCTGGTCTCCACCTTCGCGACCCAGAAGCCGGGCGACGGCGACGACTTCGGCCCCGATTTCGACGATGGCGGCTCGGACGACTACTCCGACAACGGGGTCGGCTACGGCGGCGACGACGACTTCTGAGCGCCGGCCCGGGCCGGCAGAACGCAGAAGCCGCCCTGGCAATAGCCCTGCGAGCGCACCTCGAACGCGCGGTTGAAGCGCGCCCGGTAGTTCTCCCACGCGATCTCCGCCGCCAGCTCGACGAGGGCGTCGTCGCCGATCGCGGCGCGGATCTCCGCGTACAGCGCCTTCGGCACGTCAGCCGGGGTAGCGGTCAGCACCTCGGCCAGCTCGATCACGCTGCGATCGAGGGAGCTGAAGGCGTCGCTGGTGCGGTAGTCGGGCAGCTCCGCCACCTCGCGGTCGGTGATGCCCGCTTTTCTGCTCAAGGCAGAGCCGATGTCCATTCAAAAGGGGCAGCCGACGAGGCTGGAGACGCGCAGCGCGGCCAGCATCTTGAGACGCGTGCGCAGCCTGGGCATCTTCTGGATCGCCCACTCGAAGACGACGGTCGCGAACAGCAGCCGGGGCCGGAGAGCGGTGATCCGTCAGGGTCGGGGACCTGGCCCACGCTGCGCTCGGCGGCCCGGAACGCGAGCCGCGCCCACCACGGGTAGCGGCGCGGCAGATCGATCCGATCGGTCATGGCGCTCTCCTTCTCGACAGTCGCCGGGGTGGCGTTGACAAAAGCCGCCGCACGCTCTTACTTTGCGCTCGCATCCGGCAGCTCCGGCAAGGGGGGAGTCATGGCAGCCAAATCAGGGGACGCGCGCAAGGCGGTGGACGCGATCGACCTCGATCGCATCGTGCGGCAGGTGGCCGCCAAGCACAGCTGGACGCCGGAACGGACGCGCGAGGCCGAGCTCTGGTACCGCAACTTCCTGTACCTGCGGAGCCAGCATCCGGAGCCGGTCGCGATGATCGTGAAGGACGCGGATACGGTGTGGCACGCTCACATCCTCCATACGCGGAAGTACGCCGACGACTGCGACCGCGTCTTCGGGGAGCTTCTCCACCACGAGCCTGTCGACCAGTCGCTCAGCGCCGAGGAGCTCGAGCAGCACCGGGGGCGGGCGGCCGAGCTCTACCGGCAGGCGTCCGGGAGGCTGCCGCGCCAACTCCAGATCATCTGCGTCTGACCGTTTCCGCCGGTTCCGGCTCGCCCGCCTCGCCTAGCGCGTAGGCGATCGCCTGCTCCCGGCCCAGCGGGACCTCGTCGAGGGCCGGCACGCGCGCCGCTCGGAGACGCTCGCTCACCCGCCGCTGCAGCGGCGAAGCGGGGGCGTCCCCGATCTGCCGGCGCAGGCTCTCGGCGGCGGCCGCCAGCCGCGCCGCTCGCCGCGTCAGGCCCTCGGCGGCGGCCACCTCGGCGAAGCCGTCGAGCAGGGTGGCGACCTGGCGCGGGCTCCCCTGCTCGCGCCAGGCGGCCAGCCCCTCGGCGAGATGGGACCGGGCCTCGTCCAGGCGCGCCTCCTGTACGGCCAGGTGTGCCAGCGTGAACAGCGACACCACCACCATCTCGGAGTTGCCCGACTCCCGCCCGTGGAAGAGGCTGGACTCCAGCAGCCGGCGGGCATCCGCGGGCCGGCTCGCGAACAGCGCGACCAGCCCCAGCCGGAGCCGGCAGAGCGCCGCCAGGTCCCCGTCGCCGACCTCGCCGGCGATCGCCAGCGCCTCCTCCAGACAGGCCCGTGCGCCGCCCAGGTCCTCGCGCTGGATGGCGATCTGGCCCAGCTGCTGGAGGCTGGCGCCGGTGCCCGGACGGTCACCCAGCCGGCGGCAGATGTCGAGGCTCTCGCGGCAGAGCCGGTCCGAGGCGTCGAAGTCCCCGGCCACCCAGGCCTGGGTGGCAGCGCCGCGCAGCGCGGCGGCGCGGATCGGTGTGGGCTCGCGATCGCGGTCCAGGGCGGCCGCCAGCCGGGCGCGGCCCTCGGCGTAGTGGCCCCGGCTGTCCCAATAGCCGTCGAGGGCGGCGGCCAACCGCAGCTCGAGGCCCTGCCCTGAAGGCAGGGCGCTGTCGAACACCGCCCGTAGGTTGTCCTGCTCGAGGTCGAGGCGGCGCAGCCACTCCAGCCGCGACGGCTTGTGGAGCATGGCCTCGGCGATCTCCGCCATCGCCACGTAGTACGCCGCGTGCCGGCGGCGGGTGCGGGCCTCCTCGCCGGCTGCCGCGAGCCTGTCGCGGGCGTACTCGCGCAGCGTCTCCAGCAGCCGGTAGCGGGTGGACGCGGTGTCTGCGGGCTGCGCGAAGACCAGCGAATGGTCGACCAGCTGCCCGAGCAGGTCGAGGACCTCGCCGGGATCGATCTCGCCTCCGGAGGCGACGGTCTCGGCCGCCTCCAGCGTGAAGCCGCCCGCGAACACCGAGAGGCGGCGGAAGAGGGTTCGCTCGCGGGCATCGAGCAGCTCGTGGCTCCAGTCGATCGCGGCCCGCAGCGTCCGGTGGCGGGCGGCCGCCGTGCGCGGGCCCGTGGTCAGGAGGCGGAAGCGGTGCTCCAGCCGGTCCAGGATCTCGGCTGGCGACATCAGGCCGACCCGGGCCGCGGCCAGCTCGATGGCCAGCGGGTTGCCGTCGAGGCGGCGGCAGATCTCGAGCACCTCCGCCCGGTGGTCGGCGGGCCTGAAGTTGGGATCGGCGGCCAGCGCACGCTCCGCGAAGAGCGCCGCCGCCTCTTCAGCCGCGGCCATCGCAGGTACCGGCCATCTGGCTTCGCCGGCCGCCCGCAGGGGCAGCCGGCTGGTGGCGAGGATGCGGGGCCCGAGCCCGGCGGCCAGCACCGCGGAGGCGAGCGCCGCCGCCGCCGTGGCGAGGTGCTCGCAGTTGTCGAGCACGACCAGCATCCGCTTCTCGCGGAGGAAGCTGGTGAGCACCTCCGCCGGCGATCGCTCCAGCTCCTCGCGCACCCCCAGGGCGGCGAGCAGGCCGGGCAGCACCAGGTCGGGGTCGGTGAGCGGCGCCAGCTCCAGCAGCCAGGCGCCGGCGTCGTACCGCTCGACCAGCTGGGCCGCCACGTGCAGGGCCAGCCGCGTCTTGCCCGCGCCGGCGGGCCCGGTCAGCGTGACCAGCCGGCTGCGGCCCAGCGCCTCGATGATCTCCGCCACCTCGGCCGGACGGTCGACGAAGCTGCTGGCGGCCGCCGGCAGGTTGTGCCGGAAGGCGTCGAGGGAGCGCAGGGGCGGAAACTCCGCCGCCAGGTCGGGGTGGTCGACCTGGTGGACGTGCTCCGGGCGGTCGAGGTCCTTCAGCTGGTGGATGCCGAGGTCGCGCAGTGAGACGCCGGCCGGGAGGCGCGCCGGCAGCCGGTCGCAGGTCGCCTGCGCGGCCAGCACCTGGCCGCCGTGGCCGGTCGCCAGCAGCCGCGCGCAGCGGTAGACGGCCTGCCCGTAGTAGTGGCCGCCTCGAAGCTCTGCGTGCCCGGTGTTGAGCGCCATCCGGACCCGGATCTCGGCCCCCGGCGGCCAGGGCTCGCGCCGCAGCCGGCGCTGGAGCTCGATCGCGCAGGCGAGCGCCGCCTCGGGCCGGCGAAAGGCGGCCAGCACGCTGTCCCCCTCGCGGCCCGACTCGACCTGGTGACCGCGGTGGGAGGCCACGCAGCCGGCGACCAGCCGGTCGTGGGCCGCCATCGCCTGCCGCATCGCACCCGGGCTCTGCTCCCAGCGGCGGGTCGAGCCTTCGACGTCGGTGAGCAGGAAGGTCACCGACCCGGTGGGCAGCGCGCCGCTCGCGGCAGGCACCGGCGGAATCTAGCACCGGTCACCCGGGAGCACGAAAAGGCCGGCGCCCGAAGGCGCCGACCTCTCCGCTCCCTCTCCCCCTGACCTGACTAGGGAAGCGGGCCGAAAGTGGGCTGAGGGTCCGTCTGCCCGCCGCTGCCGTCGTTCCGGCCGGCGTCCTTCTGCTCGGAACGCGCGTGGCCACCTGAGCCCTGTCCGACCGACACCGCCGCCGGCTGGCCCTGGGTGGTGGCCCGAGTGGTGCCCCCGGCGTTCAGCGCGGCCGCCAGCAGCACGAGCACGCAAAGGATCGCGAGCATCGCGCCGGCGAGAGCCAGCACGAACTTGGAAGAGGGCTCCGCCGAGCGGGCCTTCTGAGCACTGATCGCCATCTCCGCAACCTCCTGGTTTCTCGGGTCCCGGCTGAGCGCCGCTACCGGATGACCAGCAGGCTAGGGACGATCGGGAACTCCTTCGATGCGCCCGGTGACGCCCGCAATGTGATCTTGCTGACACTGGGATCCGCTCTAGACTCCGCGGCGTGCGGGAACTCCTCGACGAGCTGGCACGGGAGCCGCGACGCCCGGGGGGGCCGGTGCGCGTCCGCCGCTACGCGGCCGGCGAGGTGATCGCCCACGAGGGCGACCTCGCCGACACCCTGCACCTGGTCCGGAGCGGGCGGGTGGCGGTCGGCCTCACCACCCAGTACGGCAACCAGGTCACCTTCACTCTGCTGGGACCGGGCGAGGTGTTCGGGGAGCTGGCGCTCCTCGACCCGGAGTCGCGGCGCTCGGCGACGCTGACCGCGCTCGAGCCGACCGAGACCATGACCCTGACCCGACCCGAGTTCGACCGGCTGCGCGCGGACCGGCCGGAGTTCGCGCAGGCGCTGGTCGACCTGCTCGCGGAGCGCGTGCGCCGGCTGTCCGACCAGCTGGTGGAAGCGCTCTACGTGCCTGCCGACACCCGGGTGCTGCGCCGCCTGCTCACCGCCGCCCAGCTCTACGGGGGGACCGAGCTGCCGCTGACCCAGGACGACCTGGCCGGCCTGGCGGGGACCGCCCGCGCCACCGTCAACCGGGTTCTCCGGGCCGAGGCCAAGCGGGGCACGCTCGAGCTGCGCCGGCGCCGGATCCGGATCCTCGATCGCGCGGCCCTGGAGCGACGAGCCCTTTAGGAGGCTCGGGCGGCGCCTCCTGGAGGCGCGGCCTCTAGTCGGCGGCCAGCACCTGCTGGGCGGCGTGGACCAGCGCCTCGCGGTGGTGGTCCTCGCGGGCGAAGATCCGGAAGAGGGCCATCCGCACCGGCAGCCGCCGGAAGAGGTCGAGCACCCGGCTGTGGCGGTACGAGTTGTCGAGGGGCTCGTAGAAGAGGATGTCGGCCGACTCCGAGAGGGGGTTGAAGGCGCGCGACTCCTGGGCCGCCACGTCGACCTCGAACTCGACCTCGCGCGACTCGGCGGGCAGCTTCTCGCGCAGGCGGCGCGCGAACTCGTCGCGACCCATCGCCAGCACCCCGCTCGGCACGCCGTGGGCCTCGACGTAGTCGCTGAAGATCATTCGCCATTTGAGGCGGCGGGCGACGATGTCGCCCCAGGCCCGCCCCAGCTCGGCCTTCTCCCCGGTTTCCGCCTGGGCCCAGCGGTCGACCTCGGTCATCAGGTACCACTCGTTGAGGCGCTGGAACGCGGGCAGGTGCTCGAGCGGGTTGCCGCCCAGGAGGAGGTCCATGGTGGGCGCGAAGATCTCCCGCAGCTGCAAATCAATTCTGCGCACGGTGCGGTGGAAGTAGACCTGGTGGTAGAGGTAGAGCCGGGCGTTCAGGAACATGAACAGAGCCTCGGCGCCGTGGCTGTGGAGGGTGAGGCCGAACTCCGAGATGAAGGAGTAATGGATGATCCGCTGCACGTCGACGGGGCCGGTCGCCACCCCGCAGATGTAGGAGTCGCGGGGGACGTAGTCCATGTTGTCGGCTGAGAAGGGCCCGATCAGGAGGGGCCGGAGGGCGGCCAGCCAGGTCGGGGCCTCGAAGCCGGCCAGCGGTTCGGTGGAGATCAGGTAGCCGATCCAGCGGGGATCGATGGCCTCGCCGCGCTCGAAGTCGGCGTTGGGGGAGGCGCCGATGCCCTCGATCAGCGGGCCCAGCTGGGTGGCGATCAGGTGGCGGCCGACCGACTCGTGGTCGATCCCCCACCGCGCCAGGTAGGTCTCGTCGAAGAAGTGGCCGAAGGGGCCGTGGCCGACATCGTGGAGCAGCCCGGCCAGCCTCAGCGTCTCCTCCACCAGCGCCGCCGAGGGGACGTCGGGATGGACCCGGCGCAGGCTGGGATAGAGGTGGCGGACCCATTCGCCGGCCAGGTGCATGGCGCCCAAGGAGTGCTGGAAGCGCGAGTGCTCGGCGGTGGCGAAGACCCACCAGGCGCTCTGCAGCTGGTGGATCCGGCGCAGGCGCTGGAGCCAGGCGTTGTCGAGCAGGTCGGTCTCGGCGGAGCCGCCCGGGACCCCGCCGGGGCCGCCCTTGGCGGTCCGGATGTAGCGGTAGATGGGGTCGCTGGAGAGATTGACCCGCGAGTACTCGGCCAGTACCTCGTCCACCGGCCGATTGTAGATTCGCTCCGACCGATCGCAGGTGCGGGCAGCCTCGACCGGTCCAAGCTGTGGGATAGGCTCCGGCTCCATGCGCTGGCCCTCTGGCGGACCCCTGGTCGGCCGCGGCACCTGCTCTGGATGGCCGCCACAGCGATGGCCGTAGGCCTCTCCCTCCCCGCCCTGGCGACGATTGCCCAGGCCGGCCCGGGTGACATCAACTACCACGACGAGGACTTCACGTGGGGCAGCCTGCTGGTAGCCGGCGCGACCCAGGTGGAGGGCTTCGCGCCCGGCGCGGACGGGTGGACACT
>WNGE01008181.1_pt1 | contig 11231 bp, 10 predicted proteins | sample 5400651 | NCBI WGS metagenome assembly WNGE01 (sample SAMN13153370, study PRJNA577476) | soil metagenome | isolation source: 60 cm soil or saprolite under grassland replicate 2 | place: USA:California | collected 2016-06-15 | reverse complement strand
GGCTGCTCATCGCGGGCAACCTGCTGAACCTCGACTGGCGGCCGATCTTCCTCGTCAACCTGCCGCTCGGCGTGCTCGCGGTGGTCGCGGCGGTGGTGCTGCTGCGCGAGTCCAGGGCCGAGGGCGCGCTGCGCCTGGACCCGGGCGGCGTGGCGATCGCCAGCGCCGCGCTGCTGATGCTGATCTACCCGCTGGTGGAGGGCCGCGACCTCGGCTGGCCTGCCTGGACGTTCCTGCTCATGGCCGCGTCGGTGCCGCTGTTCGCGCTGTTCGCGCTGTATGAGCGGCGCAAGAGCCGCAAGGACAACTCGCCGCTGGTGGTGCTCGGCCTGTTCGGCGAGCGGGCGTTCGTGAGCGGCCTGCTGCTCAGCGCGGTGTTCTTCTCCGGGGTGGCCGCGTTCTTCCTGACCTTCTCGCTGTTTCTGCAGATCGGGCTGGGCTTCACCGCGCTGCACTCCGGGCTCACCACGATCCCGTTCTCGTTCGGCACGGCGGTCGGCTCGGCCGTGTCGGTGCGGCTGGCGCCGCGGCTCGGCCGCGCGATCCTGAGCCTCGGCTGCCTGCTGCTGGTCGCCGGCATGCTCGCGGTGATGGCGACGGTCAGCCGCTACGGCGAAGGCATCCATTCCTGGCAGCTCCTGCCCGCCCTGGTGGTGTGTGGCCTTGGCCTTGGCTGCACGATCCCGCCGCTGCTCAACGTGATCCTCGCCGGCATCAGCGGCCGCAACGCCGGCTCGGCCTCCGGGGTGCTCTCGACCACCCAGCAGGTCGGCGGCGCCCTCGGCGTGGCGATCATCGGCGTGATCTTCTTCGGGCTGCTGTCCAGCCAGGCCAAGCCCACGATCGCGGCGGTCGTCCCGCGCCTGCGCAGCCAGCTCCAGGCGGCCCAGCTGCCCGCGCCGGTCGCCGACCAGGTGGTCGCCGGCTTCTCCACCTGCTTCCACGACCGGGCCAGCGCCAAGGATCCCTCGGCCACCCCGCCGAGCTGCCGGCAGGCCACCTCCCAGGTCCAGGCCCAAGGCCAGGGTGGCCAGGCGAGCGGCCAGGTGCTCCAGTCCGCCGGCGTCGATGCGCGCAAGCGCGACTTCGTCGCCTCCGTCACGCGCACCCTGTGGTACGAGGTGGCCGTCTACGGCCTGAGTTTCCTGGTGGTGTTCCTGCTGCCCAACGTCGGCGGCCACCACCTGCGCCAGGCGGGTGGGGCCGCGGCGTAGTCAGGGGCCGTTGACAGAGGACTTCAACGCTCGTAGACTTCATCGAGCAATGAATTCTCGCCCTGGAGGTGCCGCATGTGGGCGATGGTGCAGAAGGAGTTCCGCCAGCTGCGCCGTGACCGCCGCACGGTCGCGATGATGATCGTGCTGCCGGTGCTGCTGCTGGTGGTGTTCGGCTACGCGGCCAGCTTCGACGTCACCAGGATCAAGACGGTGGTGGTCGGTCCCGACGCGCGGGCCGCGGCCGACCGGCTGCGCGAGCCGTTCGTGGTGGACCGGGTCGCGCCGACCGAGACCCGCGAGGACGCCGTGGTGACCCTGCGCGACGGCCACGCCCAGGTCGCGATCGTCACCGGCGGCCAGCCGCAGGCGCTGATCGACGGCGCCGACCTGTTCGCGGCGCGGGCGGCGGTCACCGCCCTGGGCCAGGCGACCGCCCAGGCCGGCCAGGCGGCGCCCGCGCCGCGGGTGCTGTTCAACCCAGGCCTGGAGACCTCGGTGATCATGGTGCCAGCGCTGATCGGGGTCATCCTGGTGTTCGTCGGCACGGTGGCAACCAGCCTGGGGGTGGTCCGCGAGCGCCAGGCCGGCACCCTGGAGCAGCTCGCGGTGATGCCGTTTCGCCCCGCCGACGTGTTCGTCGGCAAGATCCTGCCCTACTTCCTGGTCGCGGCCGTCGACCTGACGGTGATCACCATCGTCGGCCACACGCTGTTCGACGTCCCGTTCCGCGGTTCGGCGCTGACGCTGGCGCTCGGGGCGACGCTGTTCCTGTTCGTCACCTTGGGGCTGGGGGTGCTCATCTCTACGGTGTCGCAGAACCAGGGCCAGGCGATCCAGCTCGCGTTCATGACGGTCCTGCCCCAGATCCTGCTGTCGGGGATGCTCTTCCCGCTGCAGTCGATGGCGGCCGGGGTGCGCTGGATCGGCTACCTGCTGCCGTTGACCTACTTCATCCAGCTGTCGCGTGGGGTGATGGTGCGCGGCACCCCCATCGAGGCGCTGGTGCTGCCCTTGACCATGCTGGCCGTCCTCGGCTTGACCGTCTTCGGCCTGTCGGTGGTCCGCTTCCGCCGCGACCTTGCCCCAAGCGGCCGAGCCCGGACGACCACGGCCGAGGAGCCCACCACCGTCCCGGCGGGTGCGCGATGAGCACGATGCGCTACGGCGTGACCGAGCTGCGGGTCCGCTACGGCGGCCACAAGGCCGTCGACGGCGTCAGCTTCACCGTCCCACCCGGCACGGTCACCGCCCTGGTCGGCGGGGACGGCGCCGGCAAGACCAGCGTACTGCGCGCGCTGGCCGGCGCCGTCCGGCCGGCGGGTGGCAGCGTCCGGCGGCCCGGCCAGCGCCGCATCGGCTACATGCCGGCCGGCGAGGCGATCTACCGCGACCTGACCGTCGACGAGAACCTCGCCTTCAGCGCCAGCGCCTACGGCCTGCGCGGCCGCGCGGCCGCCCAGCGCGCCACCGAGCTGCTGGAGCGTACCGGGCTGGGCGCCGTGCGCGGGCGGCTCGGCGGCCAGCTATCGGGCGGCATGCGCCACAAGCTGGCGCTGGCCATGGCGGTACTGCACCAGCCGCAGCTGCTGGTGCTGGACGAGCCCACCACCGGCATCGACCCGGTCAGCCGCGCCGAGCTGTGGCGGCTGATCGCCGCAGCGGCCGCCGCCGGCGCCGCGGTCGTACTGGCCACCTGCTACCTGGACGAGGCCGAGCGGGCCGCCGAGGTGGTGGTCCTGTCCGAGGGGCGGCCGCTGCTGGCCGGGTCGCCCGAGGAGGTCGTGGCGCGCACCCCGGGCGCGGTGGTCGACTCGGCGGGCAGGCTCGACCCGGTGACCTCGTGGCGGCGCGGCGCGCGCTGGCGGACCTGGTCCCCCGACGGCACGATCCCGCCCGGCGCGGTCCGCGCCGAGCCCGACCTCGAGGACGCGGTGGTCGTCGCCGAACTGGCGCGGCTGCGGCACGACGGCGGGGAGGTGGCCGCATGAAGCTGGTGGAAGTCAGCGGGGCGCGCAAACGCTTCGGCGAGGTCGCAGCGGTCGACGGCGTCGACCTCACCGTGCGACCCGGCGAGGTGGTCGGCCTGCTCGGCGCCAACGGTGCCGGCAAGACCACCTTGATCCGGCTGGTCCTCGGTCTGCTGCGGCCGACCGGCGGGACGGTCCTCCTGTTCGGCGAGCCCCCCTCGCGCCGCACCCGCGCCCGCCTTGGCTACGTCCCGCAGAGTCTGGGGCTGTACGAGGACCTCACGGTCGCAGAGAACCTGGCGTTCAGCGCCGGCGCGTTCGGCGTGCGGGCACCGCAGCGGCTCGACGGTCCGCTGGAGGCCGTCCGCGGCGAGCTGGTCGCCGGCCTGCCGCTGGGACTGCGCCGGCGGGTGGCGTTTGCGGCCGCCCTGGCGCACCACCCGGAGCTGCTGGTGCTGGACGAGCCCACCTCCGGCGTGGACCCGCTTGGCCGGGCGCGGCTGTGGGAGACGATCCGGGCGGCGGCCGAGGCGGACGCGGGCGTGCTGGTCAGTACCCACTTCATGAGCGAGGCCGAGCAGTGCGAGCGGCTGGTGGTCATGGCCGCCGGCCGGGTGGTGGCCGCCGGGAGCATGGCCGACATCGTCGGCGACGCCACCGCCGTCGAGGTCCGTCCCGAGCGGTGGGAGGCCGCCTTCACCGCCCTGGACCGCGCCGGCATGCCGGCCGCGCTGGTGGGCCGCCGCCTGCGCGTCCCCGACGCCGACCCGCGGCGGGTGGCGGCCGCGCTCGACGCCGCCGGGGTCGAGGCCGGGGTCCACCTGATGCCGGCCACCTTCGAGGAGACGTTCGTGGCGCTCAGCCGGGACGGCGGGCAGCCCGCGGCGCTGGCGCCCGACCACGCCGGGACGGCGTGATGGCCGCGGGGAGGACGAGCGGGAGGACGGGACGGCGGCCGGGTGAGAGCGGCACTCGCGACGCGATCCTGGAGGCGGCACGCCGCGAGTTCTCCCAGCGCGGCTACGACCGCGCCACCATCCGCGGCGTGGCCGGGGGTGCCGGCGTCGACCCGGCTCTGGTGCACTACTTCTTCGGCACCAAGACCGAGCTGTTCGCCGCGGCCATGCAGCTGCCGGTCAACCCGGCCGAGGTGGTGCAGGCGCTGCTGGCCGGCGGGCCCGAGCTGATCGGCGAGCACCTGGTCGGCACGTTCCTGTCGGTGTGGGACCACGCCGACAACCGCGACGTCTTCTTCGGGCTGATCCGCTCGGCCGTCACCGACGAGCACGCCGCCACCCTGTTGCGCGAGTTCGCCGTGCGGGAGCTATTCGGCCAGGTCGCCGCCGCGCTTGGCACCCCGGATGCGGAGCTGCGGGCCAGCCTGGTCTTCTCGCAGATCTTCGGCCTGGCCGTGGCGCGCTACATCCTGCGGGTCGAACCGCTCGCCTCCACCCCCGCCCAGGTGGTCGCGGCGGCGGTCGGGCCGACCGTGCAGCGCTACATCACCGGCGACCTCGACCCAGGCGCCCGCCAGCGGCCCTAGCAGACCGGATGCGCCAGCATCACGCTGGCTGCCAGCGCCGCTGGGCGAGGTATCGGGGCCGCAGGAGCCGGCGATAGACGAGGTGTGCCGGGCGCGGGAGCTCGGCCATGACCGCGGCGGCGTCCTCGTCGCTGGCCTCGTCGAGAACCCACGTCAGGAACTCGGGCCGTTCCCGAGGCGAGCGCCGTCGTCGTTCGGTCAGCAGGAACTTTCGCCACTCGCGCCGGGACAGGTGTCGTTCGAGCAGGGGGAAGACGCGCCGCTCCTCATGGTCGAGATGACCCCGAAGGATCTCGCCGAGCTCACCGGCGGCCGTCGTCGCGCCGGCGCCGCTGGTGAGGGCGGCGTCGACCGCTTCGATGGCTGCCGTCAGGCCGCGGTGCTCCTCGACCATGAGGTCAAGCTGGTGGATGTCCTCCTCGCCGGTCAGATGGCTTCGCAGCACGGGCCACAGATCATCGTCCTCGGCGGCGTGGTGCACGTGAAGGGTCTGACGGAACGTGGCCCAGCCCTTCGGCACGTCTGCTGGCACACCGCCTCGGCGCTCCAGCTGCGGGGCGAGGGATTCGAGGCGGGCCGCGTCACGGCGCAACCCGGCGTGGATGGCGCGCATGAAGCCCAGGTCGGCCGGTCGGTCGTCGTCGCGGGCCTGGTGTCGTCGCCTGATTCGCCGAGCGGTGAGCATCGTCAGGCCGGCCGCGACAACCAGGAGCAGCGCCCGCGGTGGGCGTCTGCGTGGTGCTGTGGCCATAGGGCCTCCCTTCTCTCGGACGACTGCGAGACGAGCACCACGCCGAGCAGGAGCATCCCAAGGCCGGCGACCTCCAGCGCGACCGGGAGGGTGGTGAGCTCGCCAACGCTCAGCACGAGCCCGCCGGTGATGCTCACCACGAGGGCCACCAGAAAGCCGTCAGCATGCTCAGCTCCTGTCTGGACGCGGCGTGGTTGGCCGCGCAATGCTGCCACAGACGCGACCACCAGTCACTGGCACCCGCTGTGACCAAGCTTGAGCAGCCAGACTGCCGCGATGAGCAGTAGTCCGGGACGGCTGCTGCCAAGCTCATCGACGAGGCGCTCGGAGGGAGGTCGACCTGTGGCATGGACGACGAGCGGTTCCTGAACACCTACCACAACGCGAGCACACCGCCCGGCCCAGACGTCCCAGCGGGACTCGCGGACTTCATGCTCGCGGCGGACCCGGTCCTCGGTCAGGCGGCCGAGCTTGCGAGGGTGCTCGCACGCGCTCACCAGGGCGCCGCGGCGCAGCTGATCGGAGAGGGCTGGGCCTACGCCCGGAAGTACTTCTCGCTGTCGGAGAAGTACGCGGCGTGGGCCGACCACCGCGCGCCGGCGCGTGGCTTCGGCATCCACGCCTACGCGCACACGGTTCAACGGCCGATCCGGCTCACCGACGAGGCGCTGCGGGCTCATCCGGAGTGGCGGAACTTCGGCGTCGAGGAGGGCCGCCATCCCCCGATGCGGGGGTGGCTCGCCGTCCCCCTGATCGGGTCCGACGGGGCGAACTACGGATTCATCCAGGCCTCCGACCGGCTGGAGGGCGACTTCACCGTCCACGACGAGGCGAACCTCGTGCGCCTGGCGTCGCTCACCTCGACGGCTCTGGACGCGCTCGCGCAACTCCATCTCCCCGAGTACCGGGCGAAGGTCGTGGATCCCCTGGCCTGAGCGGCCCGGCCACGATCCGGACGTCGGCCGACGGCGAGATCGGCCGCTGAGCCGCCCGCCCTCCGTCCAGGCCAGGAAGGAGCGGATGGGATACGGCTGGCATGGCACCGATGCTTCCGGGATCATGACGCTCGACGAGGAGCGCAGGCGCGGTACAGCCCAGCGCCAACTTTCTCGCGGAGATGGTCGCGCCGTACAGCGTCGCGCTGTATGGCAGCCGCCGGGTTCGGCCGGCCGCCGGTATCGGCGCCGGGGTGGCACTGGTCGCGGTTGCGCTGCCGACCGGCCTGCCGTCCTCGGAGCGGTCCGGCGTGCTCGGCCTGCTGCTGAGCGTCGTGGTGGTGCAGGCGCAGGCCGCGCAGCGGACCCTCGACCGGGACGTCGACCGGGCGCGCGCCGTCGTCGCCTCGATCGAGGGGACCGGGCGGGAGGCGCTGGACGAGATGCGGCAGCTCCTCTGGGTGCTGCGTGCCGGCGCCGAGCTGGAGCGGGACGGGGAGGGCGGGCCGTTCGGGCCCCAGCCGGGCCTGGAGCGGCTCGGCGAGCTGGTCGAGCAGGTCCGCGCCGTCGGCCTGCCGGTCACGTTGCGGGTCGAAGGGGCGCGACGCCGGCTTGCGGCCACCGTGGACCTGTCCGCCTTCCGGATCGTGCAGGAGGCGCTGACCAACGCCCTCAAGCACGCTGGGCCCGCCCACGCCGAGGTGGTCGTGCGCTATGGCGACCGCGAGCTGGAGCTGACGGTCAGCGACGACGGGCGGGGCGCCGCCGCCAGGCTGGAAGGGGGCCGTGGCGGCCTGCCAGGATCCGGGCATGGGCTGGTCGGCATGCGCGAGCGGGTGGCGCTGTTCGACGGCGAGCTGATCGCCGGGCCGCAGCCGGGCGGCGTCCGGGTGCTGATCCTCACCACCTTCAACCTGGACGAGTACGTGGTGGAGGCGCTGCGCGCGGGCGCCAGCGGGTTCCTGCTCAAGGACGTGCCCGCCGCCGAGCTGGTCAGCGCGATCCGGGTGGTCGCCGCCGGCGATGCGGTGGTGGCGCCGGCGGTCACCCGGCGGCTGCTGGACCGCTTCGCGCACCGGCTGCCGGGCGCCGAGGAGGCCGCCCGGCCAGCGCCGCTGCCGCTGGAGGCGCTGACCGAGCGGGAGCTGGGGGTGCTCCGGCTGGTCGCCCGCGGCCTGTCCAACGCCGAGATCGCCGCCGAGCTGGTCGTCACCGAGACCACCGTGAAGACCCACGTGCACCACCTGTTGACCAAGCTCGGCATGCGCGATCGCGTGCAGCTCGTCGTGCTCGCCTACGAGGCGGGGCTGGTGCGGCCGCAGGCAAGCTGAGCGCGGCGGGCCCGCTGCCGCCTCCATCTGGAGATGGAGGCCGGCACCGCCTCGACCATCGGATGAAGGCGAAACCCAGATCGCGCGGCCGACGACGCTGCGGCGTACGGGCCATAGCGTGCCCCTCTCGAAGCAGGAACCTTCGAGAGGAGCCACCGGCCGCTGACCTGGAATCCGCTGACCGCTTGCCTTTTCGCCCGTCTTGAGATGTGATGCACCAGCCTCAGACGCCGCCCAAGGGAGGGCAGATGAACCGCGCAACCGGCCCCGACCGCGACACCGGCGGACAGGTCAGCCGCAGGAGTTTCCTCCGCTACTCGTCGACCGTCGGCGCGCTGGCCGCCGGAGGCTCTGCGCTGCCCGCGGTGGCCGGCAGTGGCGCGGCGACCGCCGAAGCCGCGAGCGCGGCGGCCGGCGGTGTCCCGTCCTTCCAATGGGAGGAGGCGACCATCGCCGAGCTGCAGGCGGCGATGCAGGCCGGCACGCTGACGTCTCGCCGCCTGGTGGAGGCCTACCTTCAGCGCATCAGGCAGATCGATCTCTCAGGCGTCCAGCTGAACTCGGTGATCGAGGTCAACCCCGACGCGCTGGCGATCGCCGATCAGCTCGACCGGGAGCGCCGCGGGGCCGGCCCCAGGGGACCGCTGCACGGCATTCCCATCGTGGTCAAGGACAACTTCGCCACCGATGACCAGATGGAGACCGCGGCGGGCTCGCTGGCGCTGCTGGGGTCGCGGGTGCCACGTGACGCCTTCGTCGTAAAGCGATTGCGCGACGCGGGCGCGGTCATCCTTGGCAAGGCGAACCTGTCGGAGTGGGCGAACTTCCGCTCGACGCAGTCATCGAGCGGCTGGTCCGGCCGCGCCGGCCAGTGCCTGAACCCCTACGTGCTGGACCACAACCCGTGCGGCTCCAGCTCGGGGTCGGGCGCGGCGGTGTCGGCCAACCTGGCCGCCGCCACACTCGGGACCGAGACCGACGGGTCGATCGTGTGCCCCTCGTCGACCAACGGCGTGGTGGGCATCAAGCCGACGCTCGGCCTCACCAGCCGGTCGGGCGTCGTTCCCCTCGCGCACAGCCAGGACGTCACCGGCCCGATGTGCCGCACGGTGGCTGACGCCGCGACCGTGCTGGGCGCCATGACCGGCGTCGACCCACGAGACCCCGCAACGGCGCAGAGCCAGGGTCACCTCTTCACGGATTACCGCCAGTTCCTGGACCCCAACGGCCTGCGGGGAGCCCGCGTCGGGGTGTGGCGCGAAGGCGTGTTCGGCATCAGCCCGGAAGGTGACGCGATCGCCGAGGCCGCGATCAGTCAGATGAGCCGGCTTGGGGCCACCCTCGTCGACCCGGCCGACATCCCGAACGTGAACGATGTCTTCGGCCCCGAGTTCACCGTGCTGCTGTTCGAGTTCAAGGCCGACATCGCCGCCTACCTGTCGGAGCTGGACAACACTTCGATGCGCACGCTGGCCGACCTGATCGCCTTCAACGACGCCCACGCCGATCAGGAGATGCGGTGGTTTGGTCAGGAGATCTTCCTGCTGGCGGAGCAGACCGGCGGGCTGGACGACCCCGCGTACCTGACTGCCCTGGAGACGTCCAAGCGGCTCATGCAGGACGCCATCAACGAGACGATGGACAAGTTCGACCTGGACGCGATCGTGAGCCTGACGGGGAGCCCGTCGTGGACGACCGACCTGGTCAACGGGGACCACTTCCTGACCGCCAGCTCGACGCCAGCCGCGGTGGCCGGCTTTCCGAACGTCACGGTGCCGGCGGGGTTTGCGTTCGAGGAGCTGCCGGTCGGCGTCAACTTCATCGGCACGCAGTGGGCTGAGCCGGCGCTGATCAAGCTAGCGCATGGGTTCGAGCAGGGGACGAAGGCACGGCATGCTCCGAAGTTCCTGGATTCACTCGGGGTTCGGGACTTTATCCCAAGGGACACGGGAGTGCGCGGCGGATCGAGGGCGCATGGGCGACAGCAAGCCGACCTGAAGGCCCAGCCAGCCCGTCGAAACCCGGTCGCCGGCAGCCTGTAGCACCCCCGACCAGCACCACTAGTAGATGCTGACGTGGTCGATCTGGATCCTGTCTGTCTCGCGTCGCCAACTTCGACCCGGGGTTCTCAGGCGGGTCGCACTGGGAGGTCGTAGTACCGCCGGACGCCGGAGCCGATCCGGGAGAGGTCGGTCCCGTAGACGTGGATCGAGATGGCGGTGTGGGTCGCCTGCGTTGCGGACGCGGTGGATGTCGCCGGGCGGGGCGAACCCACCGACGTCGCCGGTGGTGTTGCGGTTCCGTCCCACCGGAACCAGGCACTCGCCGCCGTCGTCGAGGGCGAACAGCTCTTCGTCCTCCACGCCCTGGATGACCCCGAACACGCACCAGGTCACGTGGTCGTGAATCCGTGTGACCTGCCCCGGGCGCCAGACGATGGCCATGATCGCCCGCTACGACTTCCGACCCGGCGCTCCAGACGTCGGGCTGTTCCCACATGCGGCGTGGGCGCGTGCGGCCCGCGCCGCCATGCGGTCCCTGCCCGACGCGGAGCTGCTGGGCTACGGCGACCCGTGTGGGCTCGCGCGGCTCCGGGAGGCCCTAGTGCTACGTTCCTTAAGCACGGTATAGTTGGCCTGTCCGCCTTGTGTCAGTCGTGCCGCCGCCGGCGGACGAGGGGGAACCCATGGCCAGGCCGCCGCTGTCCGCCCGACCACCCACCGACCCCGCCGAGGAACGCACCCTGCGCAGGCTCGCCAGCGCCCGCCACGCCCCCGCCAGCCTGATCCAACGCGCCCGCATCATCACCGCAAGCTGGGACGGCGCCGGCGTCGCCGAGCTGGCCGAGCGGCTCGGCTGCCACCCCAAGACCGTGTACAAGTGGCTGCACCGCTTCAACGAGACCCACGGCATCGACGGGCTGGCCGACCGGCCCCGCCCGGGCCTGCCCCGGCGGCTGACCGAGACCGAGCGCGGTCGGATCATCCAGCTGGCCCGCACCGAGCCGCCCGGCCGGCTGCACCAGGGCGGCGAGGGGCTGGTTGCGCCCGCCCAGCCCGAGGCGCCGGCGCACTGGACCCTGGACGCCTTGGCCCAGGCCGCCCAGGCCGAGGGCATCCGGGTGGGCCGCAGCCAGGTCCGCCGCATCCTGCGCGCCGAGCGGGTGCGCTGGCGGCGGACGCGGTCGTGGACGACCAGCACCGACCCGGAGTTCGTCCCAAAAGGGCGCAGGTCATCGCCCTCTACACCGATCCGCCCGAGCAGACGACCGTGATCTGCGCCGACGAGCTCGGCCCGGTGATCCCCCGCAGCTTCCCGCCGGCGCCCGGCTGGACGATGGACGGCCACCGGGTCAAGGCCCCACTGGACTACGGCCGCGGGCCGGAGAAGACCTGGGTGTACGGCGCGCTGCGCGTCGGTGACGGCCACGAGGTGACGATGACCGCCCCCTCCCGCAACTCGGTCGGCTACCAGGCGCTCCTGGCCG
>WNGE01008180.1_pt1 | contig 11232 bp, 5 predicted proteins | sample 5400651 | NCBI WGS metagenome assembly WNGE01 (sample SAMN13153370, study PRJNA577476) | soil metagenome | isolation source: 60 cm soil or saprolite under grassland replicate 2 | place: USA:California | collected 2016-06-15 | reverse complement strand
GTCCCGAAAATACTGAGCAGCGCCGTCTTCACAACCCAGAATGCAGCACTCTTCGTCACGTTCGCCGAGGCCAGCGGCTCATCCGTCGGCAACGTCCCAGCCATCTGGGCAGGACCCATTGCAAAGACAAAATTCCAATCATCGAAATCATACAACCATTACTCACTACTCACGACCATCGAAACCGCATGGGGCCTCTCGCCCCTAACCTCCCAAGACGGCTCCGCATCCGCCATGACCGAATTCTTCAAAAACCTAGCACCACAAACAAGTCTCTCATACGCCCCAACTCACCCGGTGGTGGACGACTCGATCGGTTTCAACTCCACCGCCACAGGCGGAATCCCCCCGTATACATTCAGCTGGAACTTTGGCGAGTCTACGAACAACGTGCGTGGAGGGACCGGCCTTCCCAACACGATGACCCACACATACACCAGGGCCGGAACCTATACCGTGACAGTGAACGCTACTGATACAAACGGCAAGATTGGCTCGGCATCAGCTACAGTCACTGTTGCCGCCCCTCTAGCCTTGACGGTCAGTGGTCCCTCCTCTGGCATCGTTGGAACCAGCGTCAGCTTTTCCGCTGCGGCCTCAGGCGGCACTTCTCCCTACTCGTTCTCTTGGAACTTTGGCGATGGAACCAACCTCGCCACCGGTAGCACGGCTTCCCACAAATACGCCGTCGCAGGAGCCTATACCGTACGAGCGAATGCTACCGACGCCAAAGGGACACTCGCCTCAGCATCTGCCGGCATCGCGATTAATGCTCCCCCCTTGACTGTAACTGTCACTGCTTCAGGTTCAAGCGAGGTTGGCCTCGCAGTGAACCTCACAGCGACAACTTCCGGTGGAACACAACCATACGTTTCATTCATCTGGAACTTCGGTGACGGCTCTACCGGCTCAGCCAATTCAGTCGCGCATGTCTATACGGCGTCTGGGACCTACAGCGTGACGGTCACAGTGAAGGACTCGGCAGGAATTACCGCGACCTCGTCATCCCGTTCCGTTGCTGTGGCTGCTAGATTACAAGTCTCTTCTATCCATGCCGTTCCCAACCCGACCGAGGCTGGTGATTCCATCAGTCTCTCGGCGACGACCTCAGGCGGCGTATCCCCAGTCTCCTGCAACTGGAACTTCGGCGACGGCTCTCCACCCGCATCCGCATGCTCGATCACACACGTCTATGCTAATGCCGCGAACTACACCGTAACCGTGACTGCAACCGACAATCTCGGCGTGACCGCGACAAACAGCACCACCATAAGCGTCAGCCCCAAGCTGACCGTGAATGTTACCACTAGTGCGCCCAACCCTGTAGTTGGACAGAGCCTCACTTTTACCGCCACGACCGCCAACGGCGTTGGTGTTGCAACGTGTAGCTGGAACTTTGGCGACGGAGCTACGGGCACCGGATGCTCCAAAACCCACGCATACACGACTCAGGGAACCTTCACCGCCAAGGTCACAGCAACCGACACTCTTTCTGTCACTGCTACCGCTTCGGTTACCGTCAATATTGTATCAACGCTCGGTGTTAGCCTGAATGCCAGTCCGAACCCGACCGAACCCACCGTCAGTCCCACCTTCACGGCTACAGCTGCTGGTGGAACGCCTCCTTACACGTCATACAGTTGGACCTTTGGTGATGGCACGACCGCGACTACAACCGTGGCCACTACGATCCACACTTACAATTCGACTGGAGCATTCACCGTAGAGGTAACGGTCACCGATTCGGTTGGCAAGACAGCGGTATCTAGCTTCTCAGTAACTGTCAATGCGAGGTTGACCGTAACTGCAGTCGCTACTCCGAATCTAACTGAGGTTAGCGTTGCGGTCGGCTTTAAGGCACCCACTACAGGTGGTCTTGGCACAGCGACTTGCAAGTGGTCCTTTGGAGATAGCGGTACCGCTAACGTATGTTCTGCAAGCCACACCTATGCTAGTGCTCGAACATTCACGGCCATTGTCACCGCGACTGATGCTCTGGGCGTGACCGCGACAAACAGCACCACCATAACTGTCAGCCCCAAGCTGACGGTGACTGTGACTACTAGTACGCCTAACCCTGTAGTTGGACAGAGCCTCACCCTCACCGCCACTCCCTCTGGTGGTGTGGGCAATGCGACTTGCACCTGGAACTTTGGTGATAACACTATTGGTTCTGGCTGCTCGACTACCCACACTTACACCAATAGCGGGACCTTCACCGCCACGGTCACTGCCGCGGACATTCTCACCGTCAATGCTACGACGTGGGTTACCTTCAATGTTGGATCGGCCCTTGCTGTGATTCTGGTCATCAGTGCAAATCCGACGGAGCTTGCAGTCAGCACGACCTTCACTGCTAGGGCCACGGGAGGATCGCCCCCATACGCTTCGTACGACTGGGCCTTTGGCGACGGCACGACCGCAACAACCACAACGGCTACTACCAACCACACTTACAACGCAACAGGAACATTTAGTGCAATGGTAACAGTCACCGACTCAACCAGCGTGACTGCAAGGTCGACCGCAGTTTCGGTAGCGGTCAATCCTAGATTTAGTGTTACGGCTGTTGCCGGTCCAAGCCCGACCGAGGTGAGCAAGGTGACGAGCTTTACCGTTATGCCTGCTGGTGGTGCTGGTATCATCATCTGCAACTGGACTTTTGGTGATACCACTACTGGCACTGGCTGCTCGACGACTCACATCTATGCTGCCACTGGTTCGTTCACTGCCAACGTTACAGCGATCGATGGTCTTGGTGTGACCGCGACCAGTAGTGTCTCACTGACCGTCAATGCGAAGTTGATTGTTACCGTTGCAGCCAGTCCTAATCTGACAGAGGTTGGTGCTCTGGTCGACTTTACTGCTCCTACAACCGGTGGTGTTGGTGCGGCGACATGCAGCTGGGCCTTTGGTGATGGTGGTACCGCTAACATATGCTCTGCAAGTCACACTTACATCACTAGTGGACCGTTCAATCCCACTGTTACTGTCACTGATGCTCTCAGTGTGACCGCTTCGAGTAGCGTGGCTGTAACTGTCAACGCTAGATTGACTCTTACTGCGACCGCTGGGCCGAACCCGACTGACGATGGTGTCCGAGTAGGCCTTTCTCCCGTATCGGCCAGTGGTGTCGGTGCCATCACCTGCAGTTGGGACTTCGGCGACACGGCTGGCGCCTCCGGATGTTCAACAACTCATACTTACACCGGTACCGGAACTTTCACTGCCACTGTCACTGCGACTGATGAGGTCGGTGTCACTACGGCAGCCAGCGTTACGATAACTGTGAATCCTTTGCCTGGAGTTGACTTCAGCTTTGGGCCGGATAAGCCGATGGCTGGCGAGCCCGTGAGTTTCACGACAGCAACAACCGGCGGTTCGGGCCCGTACAGCTTCAACTGGAACTATGGCGACGGTGGCTCGGGGTCAGGCAATCCTGCCAATCACTCATTTGCTGCTGCTGGAACATTCAACGTGACCGTAACGGTCACGGATGTGGTGGGCGAGACCGCCACTGTGACCCACTCCGTGGCTGTGACTCAAAGCCTCGCCGTTAGCATCACATCTAGCGCCCCATCTCCCTCGGAGATCGGAGTATCCACCAGTTACTCTGCCACCGCGACAGGTGGCACGCCGACTTACATGTTCAGCTGGGACTTCGGAGATGGAGGGCAAGCGGTCGGAGGCAGCCAGGTGGCCCACACGTACACTGCTGCTGGAACATTCTCTGTGACAATTAGTGCGGCTGATTCTGCAAATCACACGGCAACGGCCACCCAAACCCTAGTGGTCAATTCAAGACTCGCGGTCACGGCCTCGGCCAGTCCGAACCCGGCTGATGCAGGAGTCCCTGTAAGCTTCGCTCTCGTATCCACGGGTGGAGTTGGTAGTCTAGTCTGCAACTGGAGCTTCGGCGATGGCTGGTCAGCCAGCAAATGCAATACAATCCACACATACGCTACGACAGGTTCGTTTACTGCCAGTCTTACTGCAACCGATACTCTGGATGTAGAAGCATCGATCTCTCTCCAGATCAGCGTCGCTGTTGCCCCTACTGTCAACTTCGCATCCAGCCCTGCTGCTCCAACGACCGGTCAGTCTGTGACCTTCACAGCCACAACCAACGGTGGTGGGAGTCCCTTCACGTTCAGCTGGAACTATGGCGACGGTTCTCCAGACGACAATGGTAGCCCAGCCACCCACACATATGCAGCCTCCGGAATCTTCATGGTCAACCTGACGATCAACGACGCCAACGGCGCCAACACGGTTACGACGCTATTCGTAAGCGTGGCGGAGAATAGGCCCCCGGTCTTTTCCAGCCAATCAGGGTTCCTGCCAGTAAGTGTCGGCCAGCCTCTGACCTTCACTGTAGCAGCATCCGATCCCGAAGGGGGTCCTGTGTCCATTGCTGCACATAACCTTCCAACGGGAGCAAGCTTCGACTCAAGCACAGGAGAGTTCGCTTGGACGCCGTCATCAGACGAGACGGGAAACTACTCTATCACGTTCACTGCTGTCGACAGTGGTAATCCTTCAATCGAGGCTGGTCAGACGATAATCATACAGGTTAGATCGGGTTCCGGTCAGATTTGCCTGACCTGCTACCGGACCTTTGGTCTCCCCTTGGACGATGGGGTCGTAGCGAGCCTGGGTTTCCTGGGCTTGATATCTGCCCTCGTGGCTACAATCTATGTCGGGATGAGGGGCAGAGGCGAGCCCGATTCAGTCAGTCCTGCGACCAGCTACGTTTCTTGGGAAGGTGCTCGCGAGAACAGCCTTCTAGGCCAGAATCAATTCGTTGAGCGGATGGAGGACGCATCCTCTTGAGAGAGGACACAACGAAGCCGGAAAAGAAGAGTGGGAGCCGAGGTGGTGTACGGGAGGAAAGGCTCAGAGAACGTTTGATATTGCGTATCGCAAGGGCATTCGTAATTCTGCAGTGGGTTGCAATCATCTCGCTGCTGAACTATGTCACATTCGTGAGCCAGGCGAATCCGGCTCTGAAGAACTCGCTCGTAGCCAGGTATGGGTTCCTCTCGATTCTGTTAGACCCACTGGTGGTTCTCAGCATCAGCGTTCTGGGAGTCGGCATCATCTCGTTGATGGTTCTATCAAAGCCGAAGGGTACTCTGCGCAAGCTGTTTTCCTACCTCAAGCCACACTGGCCCTATGTTTTGGCGATTGGAATCGCCATGGCAGCTAGTGACGCTCTAAACTTGGCACAGCCCTGGATCATTGGCTTTCTTCTATTCGGGAATGTTATCGCGCTTCGCAACCTAGCATTCTTACCCACCGTGATCGCTATGCTGGGTGGGGCCTTCTTCGCAAAGCAGATACTCGATTTTGTCGACCAATATCTTACGGAAATTCTCGCCTCAAAGACTGTTCACGGGCTACGGACACAGGTCTACCAGCACATACAGCATCTTCCAGTACAATTCCTAGACCACAGCCGTTCTGGTGAACTCATCTCCAGAGTCATGAGTGATACAAACGAGATCGAGAGCGTTCTGACATCAGACCTCAGCGCTCTAGGCGCGAATTTCGGCATGGTGGCCGGAGCATCCATCCTTCTCTTCTACGCCAGCCCGAGGATTGCCCTCACGGTCGTTCCGTTCATAATTGGCATGGTCATTGTCGTGAACCTGTTCAAACGGAGGATCAAAAAGGCGTCGAGGAGAATCAGAGAGGCTGTAGGTGACCTTTCTGCGCGAGCTTACGAGGTGTTGAGCAACCTACGCATAGTAAAGAGCTTCACGATGGAAGAAGAAGAAACTAAAGATTTTCGCAACAAATCCCTGGCAATTGTAAAATCCAACATTGCCCTGGCCAAGCTAAGCTCGGTATACGGATCCGCCGTGGATGCAGTCACTACCTTAGCACTCCTGACCCTCATCGTCGTGGCTGTCCCAGATGTGCTGAATGGAGCCTTGACACTGGGAGCACTCGTCGCCTTTCTCGGATTACTCGACAAGATGTTCTCACCTCTCATATCGTTGAGCAAATCAAACTTCAAATTCCAAAAAGCCACCGCGGCGGGGGACAGAATCTTTGAAATTACAGAGACAAAGCCTGAAGTCCTCGATGTGCCGGGAGCGTTTGCCCCGCCCGAGATACTAGGACGGATAGAATTCGACGGAGTCTCGTTCAAGTACGAGCGCAACCAGACCGTCCTTGACAACTTTAGCTTGACAATCAACCCCGGTGAGACGATAGCAATAGTCGGTCCCAGTGGTGCCGGAAAATCTACCATAGTCCACCTACTGTTGCGCTTCTACGAGCCGGATTCCGGAGCCATCCGAATTGACGGCTACCCCATCAACATGCTGAAACTGTCCTACTTGAGAAAGAACATTGGACTCGTGGTCCAAGATCCGATCCTGTTCTCCGGCAGCGTACGTGACAACATCGCCTATGGCAAGCCTGGGGCAAGCCAAGAAGAGATCATCCAGGCAGCAAAAGCGGCCAACGCTCACGAGTTCATACTTGCTCTCCCCGATGGGTATGCTACGGAGATCGGCGAACGAGGCGTAACTCTCTCAGTTGGCGAGAGACAGCGAGTCTCCATCGCCCGAGCACTTATCAAAGATCCCAAGATACTGATAATGGACGAGGCGACGTCGAACGTTGATTCAAAGTCTGAAGCGCTCATTCAAGAAGCCATAGGACGAATGACAGGAGAGCGGACCACGATCGTCATCGGTCACCGACTCTCGACAGTGATGGACGCCGATAGAATAGTCGTCCTCGAAGAGGGGGGAATCGCAGAGATCGGTACTCACCGCGGGCTGCTGCAGCGCCAGGGAGCCTACACGCAGCTCTACCAGAACCAGCTGCAAGCCCAGACACAGGTCATCCACTCACAATTCCGCGGATACAAGTATCTGAAGAGTGAGGAGAAACCGTGACAACGGTTTACACATGCGTGACAGAAAAAGGGATCTTCCCTCGAGACGGGCGCATATCATCCCGTCAAGTCTTCATGGGTATGTTAAGAATGAAACGAGAAAAGATGAGGTACAACCTTCCATGAAGCTGAGAAGCTTCAGGGTCCAGAACTACAGGTGCATAGACGACTCCGGCGAAGCACCTGTCGAACATATCAAAGCCCTAGTGGGAAAAAACGAGAGCGGAAAGACAAGCATCCTAAAGGCTCTGCACAAGTTCAACCCGGCCACTCCGGAGCCCTTCAATGGACTGAAGGAGTTTCCGCGCAGACGATTTCACGAGTACGAGGACAAGGCCACGGTAGTCGAGCTGAAATTCTCACTAGACCAAGAGGAGAGGGACGAGCTCTCCCAGATCGACCCGCGCCTCGCGGAAGTGTCCGGTGCATCGGTCACAAGAGACTACGCTGGACGGTACGCTGTCGAGCTACTGCCCGATATACAAACTCCATCTCTAAACCTGAAAGGAGTCTTTCCCCTCCTCATCCAGCTCCGAGGCACAATAGACAGACTCGATGATACGACCCTAGGACGAGAGGGAGGCGTCCGCTGGAAGCTCCTCGACGCTCTAAGCCGAGTGGGAACAGGCATTGCAGAGGAGACAGACCTTTCCAATGCATCCTCCTCCAGGGAGGCCTTCATCAGACAGCTTCAAGAAATCCAGGTCCTTCTGGAGAAGAGCACGGATGAGGGATCGAAGAAGACCATCCGAGACATCGTACGACTCATACTCAACACGATCGACTGGCCGAGCATCGACACCCGAATCAACAAATACATAGTCGAAAAACTTCCGGTTTTCGTCTACTTCGAAAACTATGCCATCCTCTCCGGCAGAATCCACCTTCCATCTTTCGTGGAACGGTTCATTGCCGGCGAGCTCAACCCGGAAGAGAACACCGCCAGAATGCTGCTATCGTTCCTAAAACTGGACCCAGAGAAGCTAGTCAAGCTGGGAACAAGTGACGGAAAGTCCTCGCTGGAGGTGCAGGAAGCATTCGATACTAGAGCACTTATGGTTGACAGAGCAGCCCTATCCGTCTCTGGACTCCTGGCCGACATCTGGCAGCAAAGAAAGGCCCGGTTGGACCTTGCGATAGACGGCGAGTATCTGAGACTCTGGGTAGCGGACGCCCGAGATGGTTTCAGGGTCGAGCTGGAGCAGAGCAGTAAAGGATTCCAGTGGTTCCTCTCCTTCTACATCCTATTCATGACAGAATCCCTCCAAGGAAAGGACACCGTGCTTCTCTTGGACGAGCCTGGACTCCACCTCCACGCTGCTGCACAACAGGACCTTCTCCGAGTCCTCAGGAAGCTATCCGAAAAGAACCAGGTCATCTATTCGACGCACTCCCCCTTCATGATCGACCTGGACGACATTGGTACGATCAGCGTTCTGGCCGAAACTCCGGGAGGCACAAAGATTTCTGAGCCTACAAAGACCACCGACAAGACAGCCCTATTCCCGCTCCAGGCCGCCTTGGGGTACGCCCTGTCACGCGGCTTGTACACTGGACAGTACAGCCTGCTCGTGGAAAACATTACTGACCTATGGATACTCTCGACGATCTCGCAGCATTTCAGGGAATCACGCCATGGCTCCATAGACGATGATATAGTAATCACGCCCTCTGGTGGCGGCCAGAAATCCGCTCTATTTGCCACAATGCTCAGTGGGCAGAATATGGGCGTATCTGTGCTGCTGAACTCAGACGTCGAGGGAATCAGCGTCAAGAAACAGCTGATTGAGAGCCCGATAGCGAGAGAAACAAACGTACTTTTCGTGAACGATGCTACCCAGGAACCTGGACGAGTGATGGAGCTGGAGGACCTCCTGCCCTCCAGCCTCTATCTCAGATTCGTAAACGATGCTTATTCCGGAGAACTGGGCAAGAACCGGTTGGGCAACGAGGCACTCGCAAAAGATGTGCAAATCCGGAGATACGTGGAGGCAGAGCTGGAGAAGAGAGGAGTTAGCTTCTCAAGATTCCGGGTTGCTAGGCAGATCATGAACGATTTCCCGAACATTCCGGTCAGCCAGCTTCCCCCGGAGTTTGTCCAGAACATGGAACGCTTGTTCTCATACATCAATAGAGTCAAGCCGGAGCACACCGTCCAGCCAATCACAGCAAGATCTCTGCGTCACTCTCCCCTGAGAGCAATCTTCTCCAGAAGCCGGTCCTGACCCACACCTAGGACGAAATAATGGCTGGACGAAGCAGCGTCGCTGATCGACTGATCACACCCAGAGCCTCGGACGCTGAAAATGGAATTTGGCGCCGGGAGTGGGATTTGAACCCACGCGGCCCGCAAGGACCACAGGCTGACAGGAGCCTATTTTTCCAGGCCTAGGCCCACGTTTCTAGTGGACTGCCCTGTACCAGGCTCAGGAATCCCGGCCCAGTCTTGCCCTTGACGTGGGACTATTTTTCCCCTTTGGGATAGATTCAAGAAAGCCCAGCGAGACATTGATCGTTCGAGAATTAGGAAACAGAGTGGCGGTGGGTGCGGGCCAGCCGTCAACCCTTAACGGGCGAATGGCAGTGTCCGCGCCCGGGGGACGCCACCCTTGAATTGGCCAAGTCGTGAGATACGATTCTAAGCCTCGCGTAACCGACCAGCACACACGGTCGTTACTACTACGTATTCCCTCTTCAGGCACGATTTTAAGTGGGCAAGCAGACAATCACTGGACAATCATGGAACGCTGCGCCGTCTGCGGGGCGGAAGAATTCATCCCCTACGTCTGCAGATACTGTGGCCGCGTCCACTGCGTCTACCACCGACTCCCCGAAAACCACGAATGCCCCAACATCCAACAAGCACGAGCCCCAAGACCCATCATCCGGGTGGAACAACGCTCCTCAGGGGCGAACCTAAGACTCATCAGAGCACCGAAACTATCGTCCCTATCAAGCCGAGAACTATATGCTCTGACCGCAGCTCTCCTTGTTCTCGGCTTCAGCTTCTCGATGAGATACATGTTCGGCGGCCTTAGACCACTTGAGATTTTGGAGATTTTCCTGCTCACTCTGTTGGTGATAGGGACAGGCTTCCTCGGACACGAGCTTGCGCACAAGTTCAGCGCTCAGCGATATGGATGCTGGGCAGAATTCAAGCTATGGACGGTCGGGGCGATCATGGCGCTGTTATTCGCTGTGATATCCCAAGGCAATTTTATCTTCGCCGCCCCAGGAGCGGTCTACATCGCCTCCCGGTCAAGCTATTTCGGGGAAGCGATAGACAGGAGGGCCAACGGAATAATATCGCTCGTCGGGCCCCTTGTCAACATAGGAGCCGCTGCAGTGTTCGGGCTAGCCCTCGTTGTCTCAACGGCTCTCGGCTTTGGAGATGTCGTGGTTGGCCAGAGCTTCTATTTTCTTCAAGTGGGGGTTCAGATCAACCTCTTGTTGGGGGCATTCAACATGATTCCTTTCTTCATACTGGACGGTCAGAAGGTCTTCACTTGGGATCGAAGAGTCTGGGCAGCTGTCGCAGTCCCGCTGTGGATAGCGGCAGTCGCTGTTTCAGTGTTCCATATTCTCTGAGCTGCTTCTAAATCTCAGGACGCTCTGTCCAAAGAACCGATATTCTTGGCCGCACTTTGAGCATATCACCTCATTTTCCTGATCAGGATTGACCTCGACCGTGATCTCGTCCCCGCAGTTGCAGACGAAAGTGACCTTGTTCGGGCTCAAGCTTGTCAATTGAACTGGCTTACCACGGAACGACTATGCTTCGGTTTCCAGAGCTTGGGATATGTGTCGGTGGGCATGATCACCCTAACTGTCTTCGCTACGAGCCCTCGTTCATCCTTCATTATCTGCTCTGTTCCCATAAGCGCTCTTGATAGCGCAACGAGTTCTCCTTTGAGCGTGAAAAGTGCGATCGCAGTCTTGGGACGTATTCCTTCGGTTAGCTTGACGATCCCAGGAACAGCAAGGTCAGCACCGTGACATATTGAACTAACAGCGGAATCGCGAATGTATATTCGCGGAACATAGTCAAAAGCGGCCTCCATCGGTCTTACGATTTGCCGGACTATCTCTTCCCTGTCGTTTGGGGAAGCCTGAGAGAGTTTGAGGACATCGTAGAGAGAGTGGATGTCCTTTTCAGCAAAAGATCCGGATCTTGTTCTTCGGAGCTCTCGCATGTGAGCGCCTACTTCGAGAACTTCCCCGACATCGTAGACAAGTTTCCGGATGTAAGTTCCCGCTTGACAGGCGACACGGAAGAGAACTTGTCGTCCATCAATTTCCACGTCATCGATCGAGTAGAT
>WNGE01014643.1_pt1 | contig 11233 bp, 8 predicted proteins | sample 5400651 | NCBI WGS metagenome assembly WNGE01 (sample SAMN13153370, study PRJNA577476) | soil metagenome | isolation source: 60 cm soil or saprolite under grassland replicate 2 | place: USA:California | collected 2016-06-15 | reverse complement strand
GGATCGTCGCCGTGCTCGAGGCCGCCGGCGAGCAACATCCCGCCGTGCGGGTCGGGTCCTACCCGAGCTTCGGCGCCGAGGGCAGTGCGGTCGAGCTCGTGCTCAAGTCGAGCGACCCCGAGGCGCTCGCGGCAGCCACGGCCTGGCTCGAGCAGGCGCTGGACGACCTCGACTAACGCCAAAGGGCCGAAAACCCTGTTACGGTGCGGGTGGTCGCTCGATCTGGGCACTCGTGTGACTTCCGCCCCGAATGCGAGCAACCACCCCCACCAAGCGCGGCAACGGCTCCCCCTTCCAGGGGTTCGCCGCCTTGCGCCGAATTGCCGATGCCGTGCAGGTGAAGGTGGGGCGTCGTACTCTCGTCGTGGCGATCGGGCTGGTCTCGCTGCTCGGCATGTTTCTGTTCGTCCGCCGGACGGGCACGAGCGTGCTCGCGACCGCGGCCACCCCTGACTGGGCCTTCCTTCTCGGCGGGCTCGCGATCTGCGCGGCCGTTCAGCCGCTGCGGGCCTGGGCATGGTCGTCGACCGTGCGCTCCCCCGTCGGGTTCCGCGCGATGTACGCGGCGAGCTCGATCGGGTCGTTCCTCGACACCGTCCTCCCGGGCCGGCTCGGAGAGGCGTCCAAGGTGGCGGTGCTCAAGGTCGCTGCCGGCCCCCGCTGGCCCGGCTTCTCGCGCGCGGGCGGGAGCCTGCTCTGCGCACACCTGCTGGAGATGGTCGCCTTCGTCCTCGTCGGCGCCGGCTCCGCATTCTTCCTACCGGTTCCCACCTGGGCGAAGATCACCCTGGTCGTCGGCCTTCCGCTCGCGGGCGGAGGGCTGCTGCTCGCTTCGGTGCTGCACAAGCACGTCGGCCACCGGCTGTCCCAGGGCGTCGGCGACTTCCTCGAGGGTGCCGCCGCTCCCAAGCGCATCTTGCTCGGGGCCGGGGCGATCCTGATCGTGACCTGGGTCGCGCGCTGGTTCGCCGTCCTGCTTCTCCTGCACGCCGTCGGCGTTCATGTCGGCGTCGGCTCGGCGCTCCTCTACATGGTGGTCACCGGCCTGGCGAACACGATGCCGTTCCTACCCGGCAACGTCGGGCTCTACCAGGGAGCGGCGATCGGCGCGCTCGCGATGGCGGGCCACCAGGGGACGAAGGCGGTCGCCGCGAGCCTCTTCACTCCCGCCGCCGTCAGTCTCGCGACCGCTGGCGCCGCGCTGGTCGGGCTCGCGCTGTACGGGCGCCGCATCGGCGAGCTGCGCCGGGCCGCTCTCCCGCGCTTCTAGCCGTCCGAGCCCAGCTTCCCCGGATTGGCGAGGTGGCCGTCGCGGCCGACGTAGCCGTCCTTCGCGCCGACGACCAGCAGCACCAGATCCTCGTCGCCGACGCTCGTCACGACCCGCGGCGTCGTCGACTCGACGTGGCAAAGCCCGCCCGGGCCCAGCTCGCGCGTCTCGCCGGGTAGCTCGAACCGCGCCCGACCCGCATGGACGAAGTACAGCTCGTCCTGCTCGTCGTGGTAGTGGGGTCGCCCGGTGACGCCCCGCGGGATCACGATCGCGTTGACGCCGAAGGCCGTGACGCCCAGCGCCTGGCGGATCTTGCGGAAGCCCGGGCCGTCGCCGAGCTCGTCGAGCGAGGAGAACGACCAGCCGCGCGGTTCGGGCATCTCGAGGACGTCAACGTCGCCGCCCTGTCCCAGCATCCAGCCCTCGATCCGGCGTACACGGTCGTCGTCGGGCTCGCCCGGCGCGCGGTACTTCATCATGACGTTCAGCATCCCGAACAGGCCGACCACCGCGTCGAAGGCATCGTCCGAGACGAAGCCCGTGCGAAGCTCCTCTTCGAGCTCCGGCTCCAGCTCGACGCCCCTCCTCCGGGACCACATGAGCAGCGCTGCGCCGGTCTCCGCGCGCGCAGGTCGCTGCCGTTTCCCCGCCCGGCCGACGTCGACGCCGAGGTGCGCGTGGAACTCGGTCGGATAGGTCTCGGCAATCACGACCCGGCCGGGCGCGAACAGCTCCTCGAGCGGGCCGTCGAACGGCCAGAGCGCGACGTCCAGCTCGGGGTCGTTCAGCGCCGGCTGGAGCGCGTCGCGCCAACCGACGATCGCGCCCTTACCCACCTGCTGCCCGCCGAGCGTCCAGAAGATCGGGGCCGCCACGCGCCGAGTGGGGGTGGCGCGATCGCAGGCGCGCAACAACGCCGGCCAGTCGAGGCCGAGGCCGCGGCGCAGGTGCTCGTGCCTCGTACCGCCGCCGCGGCGAGGGTAGAACGGGCGGTGCAGGGAAATCTCCTCCGGCCGCTCCGCCGGCTCGAAGAAGCGCGCCCAGGAGCCGCGGCCGAGCTCGGGCAGCGCTTCTCGGAATGACGTGATTCCCGCCCGCTCGGCGTAGGCGGCCGGCAGTCCGATCGGGAAGTCGAAGCCGACGAGCACGCAGCCGCCGGCGGCCTCGGCGGCGAGCCGCGACAGTAGGGTCGGGACGTCTCCGACCGGCTCGGGGCGTGAGGCCTGCCACGAGCCGCGGCGACGGCCGCGCGCGATCCAGCGGCTCCTGGGCTGGGAGCCCCAGTCCGCGTGGGCGACGAGCGAAGGCCGGAAACCGCTGCCGATAGCATCGGGATCATGGCCGTCGCGTCGCCCGAGCGCTACCTCGCCGACCTGAATCCCGCGCAGCGCGAGGCGGTCCTCGCCACCGAGGGACCGCTGCTCGTCGTGGCCGGAGCGGGTTCTGGCAAGACGCGCGTCCTTACCTACCGCGTCGCCCACCTGATCAACGCCTGCGGAGTGAAGCCGAACGAGATCCTCGCGATCACGTTCACGAACAAGGCCGCGGGCGAGATGCGCGAGCGGCTGGAGGACCTGCTCGGCCCGATCGCCCGCGCGATCTGGATCCTCACCTTCCACGCGGCCTGCGGCCGGATCCTTCGCCGCGAGGCGCCGCGGCTCGGCTACCGCTCCAACTTCACGATCTACGACCAGGCCGACCAGGTTCGCCTCACGAAGGCCTGCCTCGAGGAGCTGGAGCGCGATCCGAAGCGCTTCGTCCCGCGCGGCATCCACGCGCAGATCTCGGCCGCCAAGAACCAGCTCGTCACCCCGCAGGAGTACGCGAGCCGCGTCGCCTCCTTCTACGACCAGACCGTCGCGGAGGTCTACGACCTCTACCAGCGCCGCCTCTTCGCCTCGAACGCGGTCGACTTCGACGATCTCCTGATGCTGACCGTGCAGGTGCTGGAGCGCTTCCCCGAGGCCCGCGAGCACTGGCAGAAGGCGTTCCGCTACGTCCTCGTGGACGAGTACCAGGACACGAACCAAGCGCAGTACCGTTTGCTCGAACTCTTGGCCGAAGGGCACCGCAACGTCTGTGCCGTCGGCGACCCAGATCAGTCAATTTTCGGGTGGCGAGGCGCCAACATCGGCAACATCCTCGAGTTCGAGAACGACTTCCAGGGGACCCGCACGATCGCTCTCGAGCAGAACTACCGCTCGACCAACACGATCCTCGAGGCTGCCAACCACGTGATCGCGAACAACCGCGAGCGGAAGCCGAAGAACCTCTGGTCGGAGCTGGGCGAGGGCGAGCCGGTGCGCGTGCTGGAGGTCGAGGACGAGCACGCCGAGGCCCGGTTCGTCGCCGCCGAGATCGCGCTGCTGGTCGAGGAGGGCTGCAACGGGAGCGAGATCGCGGTCTTCTACCGGACGAACGCGCAGTCGCGCGTGCTCGAGGACGTGCTCGTCCGCCAGGGGGTCGCCTACCAGGTGATCGGCGGGCCGCGCTTCTACGAGCGGGCCGAGGTGAAGGACGTGATCGCCTACCTCCAGGTGATCGACAACCCCTACGACGCCGTCTCGCTCCAGCGCATCGCGAACCGGCCGCGGCGCGGGATCGGCGACACAACCCTCGCCCGGCTCCAGAGCTACGCCGATGCGCACGGGATCTCGCCGTGGGAGGCGCTCGGGCACGGGGAGGAGGCGGGCATCGCCGCGGCGCCGCTGCGGGCGGTCCAGCAGCTGCACACCCTGCTCCAGTCGCTCCAGGCCGGCGCGCTCGAGCTCGAGGTGCCGGAGGTGCTCGAGCGCGTGCTCGAGCGCAGCGGCTACCTGGACTCCCTCCGCGCCGAGCGCACGATCGAGGCGCAGGGGCGGATCGAGAACCTCCAGGAGCTCGTCGGCGTCGCGCAGGAGTACCAGGCGACCTCGCCCGAGCCGAGCCTCTCCGGCTTCCTCCAGGAGATCTCGCTCTACTCCGACCAGGACGCGATCCGCGGCGAGGAGAGCCTCGTCACGCTGATGACGCTGCACAACGCGAAGGGGCTCGAGTTCCGCGCCGTCTTCATGATCGGGATGGAGGAGGGGATCTTCCCGCACTCGCGCTCGCTCGAGGAGCAGGGGCTCGAGGAGGAGCGGCGCCTCGCCTACGTCGGGATGACGCGGGCGAAGGAGCGGCTCGTGCTGACACACGCCTCGGCGCGCTCCCTCTGGGGGAGCCGCTCGTACAACCTGCCCTCACGTTTCCTCGACGAGCTGCCGGACGAGCGCGTCGAGCGTCACCGGCTTCAGCCGGCCTCGTGGTCGTCGTACGGCTCGACGGCCGGGATCGCCCCTCGCTCCGGCGCGCCGTCGCTCTCGACCGGCGACTCGGTGCGCCACGAGACGCTGGGCGAGGGCGTCGTGACGGCCGTCGAGGCGGGCGGCGTCGTGACGGTGCGGTTTGCCGGCGACGGAAGCGAGCGCCGCCTGATGCTCGACTACGCGCCGCTCGAGCGCATCTAGCGGACCGCCTCGATCCAGTCGAGCCGCTTGCCGCAGAGGCTGCGGGCGCGATTTGGCGGCACCGTCTGGAGCGGCTCGCGCGAGTCCTCGCTGCCCAGGACGAGCGGCCCGAACGAGTAGGGAGTGCCGCCGCTACCCGGGGCCAGGCCGCCCGTCTCGTAGTCGAGCTCGACCACGTGCGCGCTGCCGGTCAGGCGGACGCGGCCGAGATCGGTGTAGAGGCCGGGCCAGTTCAGCTCCTCCCGTTTCGAGCCCACCTTCCGCCGATCGACGGAGACCGAGGCAAGCCCGAACCAGTCGCCTCCGAGCCAGATCCGGTAGACGCCGGCGGTGGGCGGGATCAGCCGGACCGCGAGCGAGCCCGAAGCCGACGGGTAGGCGATCGTGTCCGCCTCCGGCCGGGTCGCGGTCACGAGCGAGCGTCCTTCCGCGGCGAGGCGCAGGACGTCGGCGCACCGCGGCACCGCCGCGGCCTCGCTTGCGTTCCCGAGCGAGAGGTGCTCGACGATCGTCCGGCGCGGCTTCTCCGGCCGCTGCCAGACCTCGTAGTAGCGCCCGCTCCAGCCGAGCCGGTAGACCGACGGCGGCCGGCTCGCCGCCGGGCCGCGGCGAAGCACGAGCGTCCGGTAGACGAGCAGCCCGTCGAGCCGGATCCGGTCGATGTCGGCGGACTCGCCCTTCGAGAGCAGCTTGCCGTTCGTCAGATACACGAACCGCCTTCGCAGCTCCGAGGCGCCCTCTGGATCCGCGCGCCGGAGGAAGTGGCGCGCGCCGTAGGGCTCGTAGGAGGTCATCAGCGTCGGGCCCTCGCCGGCGTAGCGCTCGCCGATCGTCTCGAGCTCGTGTAGCTGTCCGCGGGGGGCGAGCCAGACGTCGTGGTACTGGAGCGCGTTCGACCAGAGCACTCCCACCGCGATCGGGACGAGCACGGCCCGGGCGAGGTTGGCGCCACAGCCCGCCGCCGCCGCGGCCAGGAAGGTCGGAGCCGCCATCGCCAGCGCCTTTCCGTCCACCCAGGGCGAGCTGACGGCGACGACGAGCCCGCACCCGACCCCCGCGATCGCCAGGTACGCGAGCAGCTCCCAGCCGCGCTGCTTCCACGCCCACCAGACCCCGACTAGCGCGGCCGCGAGGACGACCGCGATCAGGACGTAGGTGGCGACGGCGTGCTCGGGGCCGACGCGGAAGTCGCCGTCGAGCCAGACGCCGAAGAGCTGGAAGCCGCTCAGGGGGTGGATCAGGTTGCCGAGCTCGCTCTCGCTCCGGAAGGTCTGCACGCGCGGGAGCCAGTCCACGGCTGCGACGATCGCGGGGATTGCGAGCACCGCCGTGGCTGTGGCGAACGCGCCGGCCTTCACGAGCACCGTCCTGGTCGGCCTCCGCGCGATTGCCGCTCCGGCGACCAGCGCCGGCGCGATCCAGACGGCACCCGGCAGGCTGAGGACGCAAACGAGCGCCGCACAGGCGGCGGCGAGCGGAAGTACCGCCCGCGGGCCGGCGCGATCGTCGAGCGTCCAGGGCAGCAGCGCCGCGATCAGCGCCAGGAGGAACGCGCCCGCCAGCTCCTTGACCCCGCCCCAGAGGCCGTAGCCGAACAGAATCGCCGGCTGCGCGGCGACGAAGGCTGCCACCGCGCGAAAGGGCCGCGACTCGACGAGCCGGCCCAGGATCGCGTAGAGCGAGAGCGCCAGCATCGCCGCCAGGAAGGCGAGGTACGGCTGGAACAGCCACGCGACGTCGTACGAGAGAAGCTGCCGCCCGACGCCCAGCGGCATCAGGCTCCCCGTCGGATAGCCGATCGCCACCGTAGTCCTCAGCGTCTCCTCGTACGTCGAGGGAGCGAGCCCGGCCAGGCTCCGAGCGTGCTCCATGACGCGGTCCGTCATGGCGAAGTAGGTGGCCGTGTCGTCCAGCTTGATGTAGCCGGCGAAGGTCGCCTCACCCGAGAGCACGACCGGGGCCGCGAAGACGGCGAACACGCCCACCGCGGCCGCGAGCGGCCAGGGATCGAGCTGCTCCTGCCGGCGCAGTGAGAGGAGGAGCCCCGCCGCAGCGAGCACGGCGACGAAGGCGCCGGTCAGCCGCGCGGTCGCCCCGGCCAGCGTGGTGAATTGCGCGGCGAGGATCAGCACCGTCAGGCCGGCCGGGAGCACGAGCGGCCCGGGCAGGCGCGCCCCGGCGGTAGCCTCGAGCAGACGCCCGCAGCCGAGCGAGAGCGCTGCCAGCAGCAGCGGAAAAGCGATCCAGGCGACGAGCAGCGCCAGAACTACAAGCATATTGAGCGGCTCGGCCGCTCGACCCTTGCCTACGGATTGAGGTAGCCTCCGCCGCCGTGCTGGCCCTCCTCCTGGCGTTTGCGCTCACCCGGGCGCCCCTTCCGGCTGCGCCCGCCGCGCCCACGTGGTCGGTCTGGCCGGCCAGCGGGACCGTCACCTCGCCGTTCGGCGACGACGCCGGCCGCTGGCATCCCGGCATCGACATCGGCATCCTGAGCTCGCTCGAGGTGCGGGCGGCGGCGCCGGGGCGCGTCGTCGCCGTCGGCGAGTCTCGCGGCTTCGAGGGGTACGGCAACGTCGTTCAGGTCGCTGCCGGCCGCGGCTACACGGCGCTGTACGCGCATCTCGCATCCTGGAAGGTCCACGTCGGCGACGAGGTCGAAGCGGGCCAGCCGATCGCAACCGCCGGCTGTACGGGCTCGTGTACGGGGACGCACCTCCATTTCGAGCTGCGCCTGCGCGGCCGAGCGGTGGACCCGATGCGATTTCACCTCGGCTAGAATCCGCGAGCGGCCGAGACCGCGAGGGCGGTTAGCTCAGTTGGGAGAGCACCAGCTCGACAAGCTGGGGGTCACTGGTTCGAGCCCAGTACCGCCCATCATCGATCGAAGTCCGCCTCCGCTACGCGGAGGCATGACGCGTGCCTGCCTGAGCCGACGCCGGCAACGCCGCCGTCGGCGGCCAGCCGGTATCAGGGGCAGAGCCCGCGCGACGGGAGATGTTGCAGAATTGGCACGAGTCTCACTTGACAGCCATCGGTGTCCGACACCGTTTGCCCCCGGAGCAGCGTGTTCGCAATGTGGCCACTACGGCTGTACACGCATGTACTACAATCAGGGCATGGAGAGAAAGACGCAGGCTCCGGTCTCGACCCGCTACCCGAGTGACACCCTTAAGCGCCTCGATCGGCGCGCGCGGGACGAGGGGCATTCCCGCTCGACGCTCATCCAGCGTTACGTCGCCGAGGGGATCGCGATGGACGATCATCCCGGCGTCGTCTTCCGCTCGGGACCGGCAGGGCGTCGCCCTGGTCTCGTGGGCGGGCCCGACGTCTGGGAGGTCGTTGCCGTCCACCGCAGCTTCGACGATGTGCAGCGAACTGCGGATTGGCTCGACCAACCGGTGAGCGCGATCGAGACAGCGTTGCGCTACTACGGGGCGCATCGGGCGGACATCGATGAATGGATCCGACGGAACGAGGAGGCTGCAGAGGCGGCTGAGCGCGTCGCACGCGCACGGCAGGCCGCCTTTTGAAGCTTCTGCTGGACGAGATGTATCCGAGGTTCATCGCCCGCGAGCTACGAGCTCGCGGGCACGACGTAGTCTCGGTTCACGAGTCTCCTGGGTCCGGAGCATCGGACGAGCAGGTGCTCGACCACGCGCGATCCGATGGGCGAGCCGTCGTGACCGAGAGAACGTCCGCGACTCCCGACCGCTGATTGAGGCGCTAGTCGTGGCGGGCGAGAGTCATTTCGGTCTCGTCCTCACGACCGACAAGCGCTGGCCGCGCACCAATCCCGGAGCTCTTATCACTGCTCTCGACGAGTTGCTCGCATCGACACCGAAGCAGCCCGTCGACGCGGAGATTTGGCTGTGAACGAGGCGAGTCGAGTCGAGTTTTGAGACCACCTGCTGGTGCCCGAAGTCTGGGTGGCTCTCAGGCTTCTGATGAGCGGGCGGGGCTTTCGGCCGAACGCCCGCGACGAGTACACGGCGATCGTTCCGCTTCGACCGTTCGAGCTGCCTCCTGGGCATCGGCTGCTTGAGAGCGGTCACGACGTCGCTGCAGTTCGAAGGGCTCCGGCTTCGGCTGAGCGAGTCGAGGACCTCGCGGGCGCCTCGTTCGAGTTTTCCGAAGACGACGCCGACTCGATCGCGGTGGGCGAGCTTCACATCGCCTTCAGCTACGCGCCCTTCGTTCTCCATCGCCTCACGTTTCCTTGCGCGGGAGGCCGTCGTCAGCGCTTCGCTTGAGCTAGCACCGAGCCGGCGCTTCTTCCCGCCTTCTCGCTCCTCGGCGGCGTCTATCGACCAGCGACGGAGTCGATCTTGTTCCTGAAGGTTTCTCCGGCCCACTTTGCGGAGTGGCTCGAGGATTGGATCGGGAAGCAGAGTGAAGTGCGGTGCAGCCGCGTCACTGGAGTTCTTGCGGACGCTTTGCCGCGTCTGGCGCCTGGCCGGCTTCGCCCACACCCGCGCGAACCTCTGGCGCTACGAGCCCGGCGCCAAGGGGCGCCGCCACAAGCACCCGCTCCAGGAGGAGACGTTCGTCGTCCTCGCGGGGACGCTGTCGATGTACCTCGGCGAGCCGCCGGAGCGTCAGGACGTGCCCACCGGCGGGCTCATCCACGTCGAGCCGGGCACACCGCTCCAGACGGCAAACCACGGCGACGAGGATCTCGTCCTCTTTGCCTACGGCATCCCGCCGGAGCGCGAGCACGCCGAGATCCTCGACTCCGCGGTGTAGCCGCTCCACGCCGAGCGGCGTCCGCTCGTTTGCGGCGGCACCAGCTTCGCGCAGCGCGTTCGCTCGCCCGGCGTCCCTCGAACGAGGGATTTTCGGCTCCGAAAGGGCCTTGGAGCTACGCCTTCTGCCACACTGTCGGCGGCAATAATTCTCCCCGGAACGGCGTCTCCTGCGGTCCGCCACCGGTGAAGCTCAGTCGGAGGTGGCAGCAATCAGAGGGGGACCCTAGAGGTGCCGGGGTGGCTCGAGTGGCTTCTGTTGGGGCTTTTTGCCTGGCTGCTCGCATCGGTTGCGTTATCTCTCGTCCTTGCACGCGTGATCGGCGCCGTGCGCATCGAGCAGCCCGAGGAGGTCGTTCCGGCGGAGCCGCTTGAAATCGGCGAGTTGGACCGGGCGGGCCAGGAAGCCCCCCGCATTGCCGGTGGGCGGCTGCGGATCCTCCTCGTCGACGACGACCCCCTCCTGCGCCTTCTGCTCCGGACGACGCTCACCACCGACGAGTTCGAAGTACAGGAGGCGGCCTCGGCTGAGCAGGCCGCCGATATCGCCCGCTTCTGGCGCCCGACCCTCGTCCTCCTCGACGTCGGCCTTCCCGGCCTCGACGGCCTTGCCTTCTGCGCCGAACTGAAGCGCAAGCCCGTCTACAGCTCTCCGGTCGTCATCCTGCTCACGGGCGAGGACGCGAGCAGGGAACAAGCGAAGGCGGCCGGCGCGGACGCGATTCTGCGCAAGCCCTTCAGCCCACTCGAGCTCGTCGGCCTGATCGATCGGCTGACCAGCGTCGAGGAGGGCCTCTTGATCGAGCGCGCCGAGGCGGGAGGCGGAGGCGAGCAGCTGATCGTCTACGCCCGTGACCTCGCTCGCCTGGTCGAGGTGGAGCGGACGCAGCGACGCCTTCTACAGCACGCCTATCGCCAGACGGTGATCGCGCTCACCGATGCGCTCGAGGCGAGGGACCCGGTGACGGGCGACCACGCGCTTCGCGTCCAACGCTATGCGCTCGAGCTCACGGAGGAGGTCGACCGCAGCCTGCTCGACGACCCCGGGCTCGAGTACGGCTTCCTTCTGCACGACATCGGCAAGATCGGGATGCCCGATCGCATCCTCAACAAGCCCGAGCCGCTGACGAAGGACGAGCTTCGCCTCGTTCAGCAGCACACGTCGATCGGCGTCGCGATCCTGTCCGATGTTCCTCTCCTCGAGGGCCAGGGAATCAAGGTCGTTCGCTCGCACCACGAGCGGTGGGACGGCTCCGGCTATCCCGATCGACTCGCTGAGGAGCAGATCCCGGCCGGGGCCCGCATCTTCGCGCTCGCGGACGCGCTCGACGCGATGACGAGCGACCGGCCCTACCGTCGCGCCCTGAGATGGGAAGAGGCAGTCGACGACATCCTGGGGCAGAACGGCCGTCAGTTCGATCCGACGGTCGTGTCGGCCTTCGCCGCCCGCGAAGGGCGATTGCGCGAGATCTTCCAGGCCCACCGAGCAGCGGGCCTGTAGCGTCACGGTGGACCCGCGATAATCGGCTGGTGGAGCTCTTCAACGTCTTCACCGCGCCCGTCGAGTACGAGAAAGACGATCCGGAGGGCTATCGCGCGGGGATGAACCGCTTCGGCGCCCAGGTGGGGGCGTCGATGCTCGGCGGGTCGGTCTATGAGCTCCCGCTCGGCCAGAGCGTCTGCCCGTACCACTACGAGTACGGCAACGAGGAATGGCTGATCGTGCTCGA
>WNGE01008175.1_pt1 | contig 11234 bp, 7 predicted proteins | sample 5400651 | NCBI WGS metagenome assembly WNGE01 (sample SAMN13153370, study PRJNA577476) | soil metagenome | isolation source: 60 cm soil or saprolite under grassland replicate 2 | place: USA:California | collected 2016-06-15 | reverse complement strand
GACGACCTGCCCGCTGGTGGCGTCCAGGAGGACTTGGACGGTGTGGCGGCCGGGCGCGAGGGGGCAGGGGCGTTCGAGTTCGACCACGTGCGGGACGTCGCCCTTGACCTGCCATTGGGCCGGACCGGTCCGCCCGCGCGGCCAGCGGTCGAAGACGATCCTGTCTCGTTGTGGCTCGAGCCGGACAACTGCGCCTTCCTCGCCGTCGGCGCTGGAGTGCAGCAGGAGCCCGACTGCGTGCGTGCCCGGGGCAACGTCGACCTCGAGCTCGATCACGCACCGGTCGGGCAGCGTCTCGCCGATCCAGGCGGCGTACCGATCGGCCGCCCCCTGACCTGGCTCGGCCGCCGCGCCGTCGAGCGGCGCCAACGAGACGGGAAATGTCTCTGAGTGTGCTGCGAGAATCTCGGCCGGGAACCTGAACGCGAGACCGCCGTCATCCTCCTGGTCCGCCTCCAGTACCGCCAGCGAACCGGCCCACTCCCACGCTCCCGCATCGCATTCCCCTTGTTTTGTGGGGATCCAGCCGATGAAGAAGCGTCGACCGTGATGGTCCACGGACTTGGCCGCGTAGAACGCACGGCCATCGACGGTGTCGCGGGCCGCGGCCGACCACGGACCGTCCGGTCGGCGGGCGACTCGGTAGCGCGTCTGGAATGCGTCGCTGAACTCGGAGTACACCAGGTACCACCAGTCGCCCCACCGGAACAGGTCGGGACATTCCTGGGTGATGTACCGGTGCGGCTGCCACAGCGGTTCCGCGATCGTCCACCGCTCCAGGTCGGGCGAGGTCAGTCGGGCCACGACACCGCAGCGCCGGTCCGGCGGAGCGGAGTGACGGGCCGCCAGCACCATCTGCCACGGCTCACCGGCGGCGGTTCGGAACACGAAGGGATCTCGCCAGTCCTGAGGTAGGTATCCCGGCGGCGCACCGAAGATGTGTTCGGGCTGTTTCTTCCACTGGGTCGGATCACCGTCGCTAGTCGCGTGGCACACAACCTGGAATGCGCCACCCGGTGTACCGCGGCGTGGGTTGTGGCCCGTGTAGAACAGGTGGAGCCGGTCGCCGTCGGCGACCACACTCCCGGTGTAGCAGTCGAAATCGACGGCGTCGCGGTCGCCGCCGGGCAGCACTACGCCGTGATCGGTGTAGTGGACGAAGTCGGTGGTCGACACGAGCGCCCAGGGCATCCCGCTCGGACCTGCTGCCGGGTCATCCGGACGCTCGTCCAGCAGGTAGAACAACCAGATGCGACCGGCGTGACTGAAAGGGATGACGTCACCGACATAGCCACGCCGAGGACGCCAGTGCAGGGCGTCGTCGCTCATGGGCGGCGCCTCGCCGACGGACCCGGCCGACGGCGACGTCGTGGCGGGTCTCCCACAGACTCGCGCTCGAACAGTTCGCAGTCGACGATGACCCGCTCGGGTGCCCCGTCAGGCTCAGAGAGCACCAGCTCGCCGGCCCGGCGGCCCAGCATCAGGTGAGGCAACGCCGCGGTGGTCAACCGCGGACGGACCTGGTCCGCGACGTCGGGCTGGTCGTCGAAGCCGACGATGCTGACGTCGCGCGGGCACGCCAATCCCAGGTCGTGCAGCGCCAGCAGCGCCCCGATCGCCATCCGGTCGTTCCCGCAGACGAGCGCGGTCGGACCGTTCTCGACCATCACCTCGGACGCCAGCTCGTAGCCGGATCCGATCGAGTAGTCGCCGTACCGATGCACCAGGTCGGCCGGACGCAGACCGGCCTCCCGGGCGGCGTCGGCGAAACCGCGTCGGCGTTCCTTGCACGCGTAGTCGCTCGACGGGCCGCCCAGGAAGGCCACCTCGCGATGTCCTCGCGCGAACACCGACGCCGCGGCCGCACGACCGCCGCCGTACTCGTCGGCCAGCAGCACGGTGTCGGCCTTGCCCTCCTCGGGCCAGCAGTTGACGAAGATCGTCCGGATTCCGTCCAGTCGTGGGCTCCGGTGCAGCGGTTTGGGGGACGGAGACGCGTACATGATTGCGGCGACTCCCTGCCCCACCAGACTCGCGACCGCCTTGTCACCCTGGTCCGGGTCGCCGGTCGTGTCGACGACCATGCACACGTACCCGGCGGGCTGAACGGTCTGCTGGATGCCGAGCACGATCAGACCGGCGTACGGCTGGGAGACGATCCCGTTGGTCACGACGCCGATGGTGAACGACCGGTTCGACCGCAGCATCTGCGCAGCCCGGTTGGGCACGAATTCGAGCTCGGCCGCGGCCTCGAGCACTCGACGCCTCGTCTCCTCTGCGACTGAGACATCGCGGCGATCGTTCAGGACGAACGAGACAGTGGGCTGGGACACGCCTGCACGTCGCGCGACGTCGGTCATCGTGATGCGTTTCGGCCGGTCGGCCGGATGCTTCGCCATGGTCCCCCTTAACGGTGATCGACGCTGCCGCGGTCAAGAACATTCACTATCACAGGATCAGGCCAATACGTATTGCGCCTCAGCGTACACCGCTGCTAACCTCGCCGGTCAATACGTATTGGGTGGCGCGACGGGCCACCCAGTGTCAAGGAGGCAGACCCATGACAGGTATCCATCCGCCCGGCAGCTCGATCGCTCGCCGTACCCTGCTGAAGGCCGGAGTCGGTGGACTCGGGCTGGCGGCGCTCGCCGACCTCGCTGCCTGCGGCAACGGCGGCGGCTCGTCGTCGAAGACGCTCAAGATGCTGTACTTCGGTGAGCAGGCGAGCGCGACCGAACTCCAGAACAGGTTGCAGCCGCAGATCACCAAGCTCGACTCCAGCATCAAATTCGAGATCTCGGCCATCAACGGCACCGACTGGAACGACTTCCTGGCCAAGGTGCTCACCCAGATCGCGGCCGGCACGCCGCCGGACATCATCAGCGTCGCCACCGAGGGGCTTCAGCTGATGGCCTCGAAGGAACTGGCGATCCCGCTCGACGACTACGTCACCAAGGACCTGGACGCGCTGAAGGGCTACTTCGCCGACATCCACCCGGCGTTGGTCGAGTCGATGATGTACCAGGGGCATCTGTGGGAGCTGCCGGACAGCTTCAACGCCGGGAACATGTTCTACAGCACCAGCCTGTTCCAGCGCGCCGGTGTCGCGCCGCCGAGCGAGGACTGGACGCTCGAGGACTTCGAGTCGGCCGCGACCAAGATCGCCAAGTTCAAAGGCATCAACGCCTTCGGCTGGGTCGTCCGGCTGTGGGGCAGTTGGACGTCGTTCATGTACGCCAACAACGCCAACCTTCTGGAGGAGGGCAAGTACGACGGCGGCGACTGGCTGTGGAGCAAGGCGTACGCCGGTGACCCGGCCGCGGCAGGCCGTAAGGGCGGCTGGAAGTGGGGCGCCCCGACCGCCAACTCCGAGGGCACCGTCGAGGCGCTCAACTACATGATCGAGCTGACCAAGAAGGGACTGTCACCGTCGCCCGACGTCGGTGGCGGCGGCACGCTGCAGGGCCTGTTCGCCTCGAACCGGATCGGCATGTCGATCGGTGGCGGGTTCTGGGCCGGCGGCCTGACCAATGCGGGGATGAAGAACGGCAGCTTCGACGTCACGATGTTCCCGAAGTGGAAGAGCCAACGGCACCTGTTCGGTGCGGGCGGGTACGCCATCTTCAAGTCCTCGAAGAAGAAGGATCTCGCCTGGGAGGTCCTGAAACTGCTGGTGAAGCCGGAGTCGTTCGATCTGGTCTTCCCAGGGAATGTGACCACGCCCGGCCGCAAGTCCCTGGTGACGGCCGAGCGGTACGCGAAGACGGGTCCCAAGAACTGGTCGGTGTTCTACGACACGCTGACCAAGCACCCCGAGACTGCGCCGATCCCGGCCCCGCCGTACTACAACGCCCTCGCGACGGCGCTCAACCAGCGGACCACCGAGGCGATCTCCTCCGGCAACGCCAAGGCAGCCCTGGACGGGCTGCAGGCCGACCTCGAGAAGGCCGCGGGGGCCGGCTGATGTCCACCGCCACCGCGGAACTGCGGACCACCGTCACGAAACGTCGAGCACATCCGTTGTCCCACCGGGAGGCTCCCTTCGGCTTCGCGATGATCGGACTGTCCGTCCTGTTCGTCGCGGTGTTCACCGCCATCCCGATCGTCGCTTCGCTGGCACTGTCGTTCTTCTCCTGGGACGTCATCTCGGCACCGGAGTTCGTCGGACTGAAGAACTACCAGCGGTTGTTCGCCGACGGCCCGGTGCTCAAGTCCTTCGGCGTCACGCTCGGGATGTCGCTCGCCATCGTCGTACTCCAGTTGACCATCGGCCTCGGCCTGGCGGTCCTGGTGAACCAGCGCAAGCTCGTGTGGGTGCGGACTCTCTTCCGAACCGCGTTCTACCTGCCGTTGCTGGCGTCGACCGCGGCCGTGTCGATCTTCATGGGCTACCTGTTCGACTACAAGTTCGGTGTCGTCAACTACTACCTCGGGCTGATCGGGATCTCGAACGTGCCCTGGCTGACCAGTGGCTTCGGCGCGGCCACCACCATCGTGCTCATCACGGTGTGGCAGCAGGCGGGGTTCACGTTCGTCCTCTTCGTCGCCGCCTTGATGTCGGTGCCCACGGACGTCCTCGAGTCCGCACAGATCGATGGGGCCGGAGGCTGGCGCACTCTGTTCCGGATCAAGATCCCGCTGATCAGCCCGACGATTCTGTTCGCCGCGGTCGTTGCCCTGATCAACGCGATGCAACTGTTCGACCAGCCGTTCATCATGACCAAGGGCGGGCCAGGGTCGTCGACCACGACGGTGACGATCTCGATGTACCAGAAGGGGTTCCAGAACCTGCAGTTCGGGTACGGATCGGCGATCGCCATCGTCTTGCTCGCGGCGATCCTGGTCATCACCGGGTTGCAGTTCCTCGCGGCACGGAAGTTGGTGTTCTACCAATGAGCACGATGCACAAGACGTCGACGATCGGCCGGATCGGGCGGATCGCCGGCATCGTGGTGCTGATCCTCGCGGCGATGATCGCGCTCGGCCCGTTGCTCTGGACGGTGACCACGTCGTTGCGCACGCCGGCCGAGGCGTTCAGCAACCCACCGCAGTGGATCCCGTTGCACCCGGACTTCTCCAACTACAGCGCGGTGTTCGACCGGATCCCGATCGGCCGGTTCTTCGTCAACAGCGTGCTCGTGACCGGGCTGATCGTGGTCGGCCAGACCATCACCTGCACGCTGTCCGGCTACGCGTTCGCGATGGTCAGCTTCCCCGGCCGCTCGGTGATCTTCGCCATCTTCCTGGCGACCATGATGGTGCCGCTGCAGACGATCATCATCCCGGTGTTCGTGATCATCCGATACCTCGGTCTGTCCGACAGTCCGATGTCCCTGGTGGTGTCGGCACTGGGCAGCGCATTCGGCACGTTCCTGATGCGCCAGTACTTCATGCAAATGCCCAAGGAACTGGGCGAGGCGGCCCGGATCGACGGTGCCAGCCACTTCCACACGTTCCTGCTGATCTACGCCAAGATGGCCGGCCCGGCGATCGCCACGCTCGCGATCCTGAACTTCTCCGGCTTCTGGGCGGAGTTCTACCGACCGCTGATCTTCCTGCAGACCCAGGACAACTTCACGTTGCCGCTCGGCCTGGTCGGTCTGCAAGGGAACCTGGGCACCGGATCGATCTCGGTGGTGTTGGCCGGTGTCGTACTCGCCATCCTCCCGAGCGTACTGCTGTTCATCTTCGCGCAGAGGTACTTCATCGCAGGCATCACGGCAGGAGCATCCCGGTGACCCCAGCCCAGTGCGCGGCTGAGGCGTTCCGCCCCGCGTTCCACTACAGCCCTGACCGCAACTGGATGAACGACCCGAACGGGCTGGTCTGGTACGACGGCGAGTACCACCTCTTCTACCAGTACAACCCGCTCGGCACCGACTGGGGCAACATGTCGTGGGGACACGCTGTCAGCCCTGACCTTCAGGCGTGGGAAGAACTGCCCGTCGCGATCCCGTGCTCGGACAGCGAGCGGATCTTCTCGGGCAGCATCGTGGTCGACCAGGCCAATACCGCCGGCTTCGGAGCCGAGCACGAGCCGGCACTGGTCGCCCTGTACACCAGCGTGTACGCGCGCAGCGGCCTGCAGGCCCAGTCGCTGGCCTACAGCACCGACCGCGGACGCACGTGGACCAAGTACAAGGGCAACCCGGTGCTCGACAGGAACTCCAGCGACTTCCGCGATCCCAAGGTCTTCTGGTACGCCGAGGGCGGCTACTGGGTCATGGTCGTCGTCCTCGCCGTCGAGCGCATCGCCCAGTTCTATCGATCCGCCAATCTCATCGATTGGGAGCACCTCAGCGACTTCGCAACCGGCAACCCCGCCGACGGAATCTGGGAGTGTCCGGACCTGTTCGAGTTGCCCGTCGGCGGCGCGGCGGAGCACACCCGCTGGGTGCTGGTGATCAGCGTCAACCCCGGCGCCCCGGCCGGCGGATCGGGGACGCGCTATTTCATCGGTGACTTCGACGGGAAAGTCTTCACCCCCGACGAGGCTGCCGATGACGCCTGGCTGGACTACGGTGCGGACTGCTACGCGTCGGTGTCCTTCAACGACGCACCCGGCGGCGAACGCGTGCTCATCGGGTGGATGAACAACTGGGCGTACGCCAGGGGTATCCCCACCTCGTCGTTCCGAGGTTCCATGACGCTGCCGCGCACCTGCACCCTGGCTCGAGTCGACGGGCGGATCCTGCTCGTCCAGCGGCCTGTAGGCCCCGGCAGCTCTTTGCGCGAACCCGAGCCCGGCGTCGAGTTGCGCGACGCTCTCATCCCCGAGGGCATCACGCCGCTGCCTCAGACAGCGCACGGGGAGGCGCTCGAGATCCGGGCCGAGTTCACCATCGGGTCGGCCGAACGCTTCGGACTCCACCTGCGCGAGAGCGGACCTCAGCGGACCGTCGTCGGATATGACACCCGATCAGGATCGCTGTTCATCGACCGCGCAGCCTCCGGGAATCTCGCCTTCCACGACGCCTTCGCCGCTGTCCATCATGGGCCTCTCGCGGCCGACGCGAACCGGGTGCGCCTCACCGTCTACGTCGACGCCGCCTCGATCGAGGTCTTCGGAGGCCGCGGCGAGTGTGTCCTCACCGACCAGGTCTTTCCCGACGGAGACGGCCGAGCATGCAGCCTCTTCGCCGAAGGCGGGGCCGTCACCGTGAACTACCTCGAAGTGACCCGTCTGAGGACCGCTTCGCCGCCTGGGAGCCCGTGACCCTCGACGAAATCCACACCGCACGGAACAACACTCTCCCAAAGGACGCCGCAGCGCCGCCTACCGCAGTGCGGCCGGTCTTCTTAGGGTGGCGGTGATGAGGAGGGTGGCGGTGGTGGTGGCTGCGCCGGTCCAGGCGGCGGTGGTGTAGCCGGCTTCGCGCGGGAAGACGTTGATGGTGTGGGCGGCGAGGATGAGTCCGCCGAGGGCGCTGCCGATGGAGAAACCGACGCTGCGTACGACTTGGTTCACGCTCATCGCGCCGGCTGTCTCGGCCTTCGGCGTGGCGGCGAGAATCACCGCGGGCATGGCCGCAGAGAACGCGCCGACGCCGAAGCCAAGGATGCTGATTGCGATCACCGGTTCGGCCAGATGACGGCGTACGAGCGCAAAGAACACGAATGCGGCGAGTACGACGATGGTGCTGGCGGCGAGCAGCGTGCGGGCGCTGAGCTCGCGCCGTACGGCGGGAACGAGCCGCCCGGCGGCGAAGCCGAGAAGCGAGAACGGAACGAGTACGAGCCCGGCCTCGAAAGTGTTGAGCCCGAACCCGTATCCGGCTGCGGCAGGCGTCTGCACGTAGCGGGTGATCAGGCTCAGCAGCAAGTACATGCCGACACCACCGGTGAGCATCACCAGATTGGCCGCGGCGACAGCAGGGTGGCGGAGGAGTCGTACGTCGACCAGCGGCCTGTCGGTGCGAGCCTCGAGGATCGTCCAGACGGCCAGCAATGCCAGCGAGCCCACGAGGACGGCTGCGGCGACGGCAGCATGCTGGCGCCATAGAGCGGATTGGCTGATGACAACGAGCAGGGCGAGCAGCGCGACGGTGAGCAGCAGCGTCCCCCGCACGTCGACGCGTTCGGCCGGTCGGGCCGGTGCCGATGGCAGTACGACGATGGCCGCGAGCAGTGCTGCGCCGGTGACTACCAGGCCGAGGGCGTAAGCGGCGCGAATGCCGGCAAGGTCGGTGAGGAGCCCGGCCAGTGGATAGCCGACACCGATGCCGGCGGTGGAGGCAACCGAGAGCAGCGCGATCGTGCTGGCGGAGCGCTGCTCGTCGAGGTGGTCGCGAGCTGTGGCCATCATCAGCGCCGTCAGGCCGAGCCCGGCACCCTGAGCGGCACGCCCGATGAGCAGCAGCGCGAAGGGCAGCGGGATCACGGTCAGGGCGCTGCCGGCCACGACGACTGCGAGAGTGGCCAGTACGACGGTTCTCCGCCGAGGGCCGGAACCGAGCCGACCCAGCAACGGAGTGGCGATCGCGCCGGACAGTAGCGCGATGGTCAGAGTCCATTGGGCGGCGGCCAGCGAGACGCGGTAGTGCTCGGCAACCGCGGTGATCAGCGGGGCACCCAGGCTGCCGACTACTGCGACGACCAAGCCGACGAACACAACGACGGCGACCAGGAACCGCGGCCCGCTGTTCGTGCCAGTCGGCGACGTGGTGCGGTCGGTGCTCATCGGTTGGTCTCGCGGGTGATGTGGGTGAACAATCCGGGGCGGATGCGAGTGCGTACCTGCCGAGCCCATCGCTCGTCGACGTCGGCCAGCTCGAGTGCGGCGCTTGTGTTGAGCAACATTCCGAAGGCCAGAAACGCCTTGACGGTAACCGGGTCGAGGCGCGCGGTGTCGGCGACGGCTTGCCACAGCCGGCCGAAGCTGGCCCTCACCGCATCGCGCATCTCGTCGTTGCCAGCAGCTGCGGCAGCCGTACCCTGCAGCTGTAGCAGCAGCGTGGTGCGGTCTTCGAGCATGGCGTTGTACTCGCGGCCCATCTGTGTCGACGCCATACGCCGAAGTTAGTAGGCAGTAACTACTCACGACGAGCCCCTGTCTGGTTTCTCACCAATTCGGAGCTGGGACGGAAGAATGTGGTCATGCTGCTGCGTGTGCCGGGCGCCGAGTCGTGGATTTGGTTCAACCCAACGGGCTGTCGCGAACCAGTCTCAACGACTCGACGGCGGGATCCTCGCGCCTGACTGCGGCAAGTGCCGGGGCCTGGCACTAGCTGTCGGGACCTGAGACGTGCAATGGAGAGCTGAGACCTGATATTTCAGGTCCCCGGTCCACAGATGGGGTCCCAAGTCCCGGCTCTTGACCGGGGGGCGGAGGCGTACGAGGTGGGCGGTGGGGTGCGGTGGGGCGTCAGGGACAATGGTTGGTGATGACGCTGACTGAGCAGGTTCCTGGAACGACCGAGCCCGATGCGCTGTATGACGCCTTTGCTTCGTGGGTGGGGGAGCAGGGGATCTCGTTGTACCCGGCGCAGGAAGAGGCGCTGATCGAGGTGATGACGGGGTCGAACGTGATCCTGTCGACGCCGACCGGGTCGGGGAAGAGCCTGGTCGCCACCGGGTCGCATTTCGCGGCGCTGGCAAGCGGGAAACGGACGTTCTACACCGCGCCGATCAAGGCGCTGGTGTCGGAGAAGTTCTTCGCGTTGTGCGACGTCTTCGGGGCCGAGAAGGTCGGGATGCTCACCGGCGATGCCTCGGTCAACGCGGCGGCGCCGATCATCTGCTGCACCGCCGAGGTGCTTGCCAACGTCGCGCTGCGCGAAGGCGCCGATGCCGACGTCGGCCAGGTGGTGATGGACGAGTTCCACTTCTACTCCGAGCCCGACCGCGGCTGGGCCTGGCAGGTGCCGCTGCTGGAACTGCCGAACGCGCAGTTCATCCTGATGTCCGCGACTCTCGGCGACGTCGAACGCTTCAAGATCGACATGTCCCGCCGCACGGGCCGGCCGACCGCGATCGTGTCGAGCGCGGAGCGCCCGGTGCCGCTGATCTACAAGTACGTCACCACCGCGCTGCACGAGACGCTCGAGGAGTTGCTCACCACCCACCAGGCGCCGGTGTACGTCGTCCACTTCACCCAGGCGGCCGCGCTCGAACGCGCGCAGGCGCTGACGAGCATCAACGTCTCCTCGAAGGAGGAGAAGGAGAAGATCAACGAGCTGATCGGCAACTTCCGGTTCAGCAAGGGTTTCGGCCGGACCCTGCAGCGCTTGGTGAAGCACGGCATCGGCGTACATCACGCCGGCATGCTGCCGAAGTACCGGCGCCTGGTCGAGCAGCTCGCACAAGCCGGCCTGCTCAAGGTCATCTGCGGCACTGACACCCTGGGCGTCGGCATCAACGTGCCGATCAGGACCGTCGTACTGACGGCATTGAGCAAGTACGACGGACGCCGGCAGCGGATCCTCAAGGCACGGGAGTTCCACCAGATCGCGGGGCGCGCGGGTCGGGCCGGCTACGACACGTCGGGCACGGTTGTCGTACAAGCACCCGATCATGTGGTGGAGAACGTGAAGGCGCTCGCCAAGGCCGGAGACGATCCGAAGAAGCAGCGCAAGGTGCAGCGGAAGAAGCCGCCGGAAGGGTTCGTCACCTGGGGCGAGGACACGTTCGACCGGCTGGTCGCGGCCGAGCCCGAGGCGCTGCAGTCGCGGATGCGGGTCAGCCACGCGATGCTTCTCAATGTGATCGCCCGCGACGGCGACGCGTTCGCGAGCATGCGGCACCTGCTCCGCGACAACCACGAGGATGCCAAGACCCAGGTCCGGCTGATCCGCCGGGCGATCCAGATCTACCGGACGCTGCTGACCGCGGGCGTGGTCGAGCGACTGGATGAACCGGACGAATTCGGCCGCACACTCCGACTCACCGTCGATCTGCAGAAGGACTTCAGCCTCAACCAGCCGCTGTCGACGTTCGCACTTGCCGCGTTGGACCTGCTCGACCCGCAGAGCCCGGAGTACGCGCTGGACGTGGTCTCCATCATCGAAGCGACGCTCGAAGACCCGCGCGCGGTGCTCTGGGCGCAGGAGCATCACGCCAAAGGTGAGGCCGTGAACGCGATGAAGGCCGAGGGGATCGAGTACGACGAACGGATGGAACTGCTCGAGGACGTCACCTGGCCGAAGCCGCTCAATGAGTTGCTCGAGGCAACGTTCGAGATGTACCGGCAGACGCATCCATGGATCGCCGACGCCGGGTTGTCGCCGAAGGCGGTG
>WNGE01008174.1_pt1 | contig 11235 bp, 10 predicted proteins | sample 5400651 | NCBI WGS metagenome assembly WNGE01 (sample SAMN13153370, study PRJNA577476) | soil metagenome | isolation source: 60 cm soil or saprolite under grassland replicate 2 | place: USA:California | collected 2016-06-15 | reverse complement strand
GCGGCATGCGCGTTCCGCCTCAATGCAAACGGGATATCGGTGGCGGGGAAGGCTCGCTTCGCGTAATCCTCTTCAGCTGCGGACACTGGGCCGCCTTCTCGTTCAGGTCCGGGCAAGGTCATCTTGCTTCTAAACAACTCAGCACGGTTTTGGCTGAATTTATTGATCGCGTTTTTGTTGTCTGATTTCGCCCATGACAACGGGCCCGACGGTTTCACCGCGACGAACGCCATTGCGGCCGCTGCGGACATCAGAGTTACGATACTTGCCATGCGCAAGTGCGGTACGAGACGATTGCGACTAAACGAACGATGAGTTTTCATATGTGTGGAGATGACTGATTCCAAGCCGGAGAGAAGGAGCGAGCTTGGGCGAATCCAGATTGCCAGAATACGAACAAAAACGTCAAGGCGTTTAACCTTATATTTTTGTAATGTTTGTATATGAGCTGAGCGCCGGCCTCGCTTGAATCTCTTCCAAAGTTCGAAAAGTAGGTTCGAATAGGAAAAACGGTCCAATCATGCGCGCGCTGCTACCGGGAAGGACCGAAAAAAATCGTGGTTTATCAGCTGATTTAAGCAGCTATCACGACGGCGCGCTTCCGGGCAGTTGCGTCGAGGATCCGCTTTCGCAAACGCAATGATTTCGGCGTCGCTTCCACGTATTCGTCGATGTCGATGTACTCGATCGCGCGCTCCAGGCTCATGCGAAGCGGTGCTTCGAGTTGGATGCCTTTCCCTTCACCTTGCGAACGCATGTTGGTGAGATGTTTTGCTTTACAGGGATTGACTGGCAAATCTTCCGGGCGCGCGTTTTCGCCGACGATCATTCCTTCGTAAACGTCCTCCTGTGGGCCGATGAAAAGCCGGCCGCGTTCCTGAATGTTGTTGAGCGCATAAGCCGTGCTGACTCCCGATTCCATCGACACCATCACACCACGACCGCGTCCTTCGAGTTCGCCTTTGAACGGCGCGTATTCGCGAAAGAGATGACTCATCAATCCTTCGCCGCGCGTCAGGTTGACCAGATCGGTTTCAAAGCCAATGAGACCACGAGTCGGAACAATCGCTTCGATCGACACGCGTGTCGCGTGATGGTCCATGCCGACAACCTCACCTTTGCGATTGGCAACCAATTGCAAAATGTCACCGAGATTTTCGTCCGGTAGATCGACATAAAGATTTTCCAGGGGCTCGAGCAGAGCGCCATTTTCTGCCCGATGGAAAATCACCTCGGGACGCGAGACCATCACTTCATAGCCTTCGCGTCGCATTTGCTCGATCAGGATCGCGATCTGCATTTCGCCGCGCGCATTGATCTCAAATGCCCCTGCGGTTTCCGTGTCGTTGACCTGGAGTGAGACGTTGCCGCGCGTCTCGCGAATAAGGCGCTCGCGAATATTCCGCGCCGTCACAAATTTTCCTTCGCGCCCGGCAAACGGTGAATCGTTGACCAGAATGTGCATGCGAATCGTAGGCGGATCGATATCTACAAATTGAAGCGGCGTCCGTTCTTCGCGGTCTGAAAGGGTTTCGCCAATATAAACTTCCTCGAAACCGGCGAGTCCAATGATGTCGCCGGCGGTCGCGTGTTTGATTTCCACCTGCTCCAATCCCGAATAGGTAAAAAGCGCCGTGACTGCAGCCCGCTCATGGCGGCCATCGCGGTGAATGCAGACAATGGAGTCCCCGACTGCAACGCGACCGCTGACGATGCGCCCGAGTGCAATTCTTCCCAGGTAATCGCTGTAATCCAGATTCGAGACGAGCATTTGAAAGAATGGTTCGCTCGAAATTTTTGGCGGCGGCACGTGTTGCACAATCGCCTGAAAAAGGGGCGTCATGTCTTCGTTGCTTTCGTGCAATTCGCGCACGGCAAAACCGTCCTTCGCGCTGGCGTAAATGATTGGGAAATCAAGTTGCTCGTCGGTCGCCTTCAATTCGACGAAGAGATCGAAAATCTCGTCCAGGACTTTGTGTGGACGCGCGTGTTCTCTGTCGACCTTGTTGATGACAACAACCGGCTTCAGTTTGTTCTCCATCGCCTTGCGCAAAACAAAACGCGTTTGCGCCTGCGGCCCATCGTGCGCATCGACGACCAGCAGCACGCCATCCACCATTTTCATGATCCGCTCGACTTCGCCGCCAAAATCGGCGTGACCGGGTGTATCAACGATGTTGATCCGGTAACCGTTCCACTGAAAAGCTGCATTCTTCGCGCGAATCGTGATTCCTTTTTCGCGCTCGAGATCCATCGAATCCATCATGCGCTCCTCAATCTTTTGATTGGAGCGAAACGTGCCCGATTGGCGCAACAGCTGATCGACCAGCGTCGTCTTACCATGGTCGACGTGCGCAATGATGGCGATATTACGAATTTTATCCATTGGGGAAAATCTCTCCCGCGCGGGAGAGCCGCTAACTCTACGAGAGACTGCAGTCGAGTCAAACTCCGGTCCCAATCGGACACACAGGTTTTCCCATCAAATCATAGCCAGCTCTGCGATTGCGAGATCAAAGCGGCTGACCTCCGATTTCATCGAAAGACAAAGAAAGAACCAGCATTCTTCGTTCTGACTCAGTCTATTCCGTTTCTGAACTCTGAATTTTTCCTTCTAAATTCCTGCTCCAATCTTCATTCTTCCGCTTATGAAAATTCTTCTCGCTGGTATTCTCGGCGGAATCGTCATGTTCATCTGGACCTCAATCGCGCACATGGCATTACCTCTGGGCGAAGCCGATCTCGGCGAAATTCCAAATGAATCAGCCGTCCTCAGCGCGATGCAAAGCAACATCGGCGAGCAAACCGGTCTTTATATTTTTCCCGGCCGCGGCCTCGGTAAGAACCCGACTCGACAGGAAAAGCAGGAAGCGATGAAACACATGGGCGAAAAAATCGCGACGAACCCGTCTGGCATTCTCATGTACCACGCGCCCGGTCGACCGCTGTCGCTTGGCAAATTGCTCGGAGTTGAATTCGGCACCGAGCTGCTCGAAGCCATCCTGGTCGTGTTCCTGCTCGCTCAGACGCGCATCGCGAGCTTCGCCGGCAGAGTCGGCTTCGTTCTCGTTGCCGGGATCCTGGCCGCTATCGCCACCAACGTTTCCTATTGGAACTGGTATGGCTTCCCGTGTGTTTATACTGCCAGTTACATGCTTATCCAGATCGTCGGCTTTCTCTGTGTCGGCATTGTCGCCGCATTAGTGCTGCGGAAGACTGCGTTAGCAGCATGAGAGCTGATCACCGATCACGAATTACTGCTCAGTATGCCGGCCAAGCTCTCGCACTGTCAGTGCCCGACGTCCGCTTGAGCTTCCATACGTCGCCTCCGCTCTGTCGTCACTTCTTTTGAAGCGCCGTTCTTTCGACGTGTTGGCAGGAATCCATGTCCCACCGGCTGCATTTACTTTCAGGAAATTTGCGATCTCTTTTTCAGATAGGTCCGTGCCGTTGATATGAGAATAGCTTTCTGAAACACTCCGGTCGTTGGCAAAAATCACCAAGTAAAGATATCGATCCTTATGGTAGAGGATGCTGACAGTTTCGTCATCCCGCAACTGTCGCTGGACCAGGTTACCATATCGATTTTCGATTCTGTCCGAGCCGTCGCCCAGGTTTGCCCAGACCGAGCTCAGGGCGGTAACAACAGTCAACGTAGCGACCAGAAATTGTTTCATATCCCCAGTCGGGTCCCTTTTACTTCCTATCCAAATACTTCATCTGCTTCGTTCCATCTTGGCTGCAGTCATCCGGCTTTTCTTCAATCAGTTCCTCGGCTGGAACAGTGTGAAACGAAACAACAGTCCAATCAGCGTCAGCGCCGACCACGGGGCGGTGCCAGACATTCTGCGGAATTGAAATCCAGCGCTGTTCCAGCGGCGCGTCCGGATTGCTCACCAACACATTCGATTGCCACTGGCCCGGCTCTCCGGTCTGCATATCGCCGCTTCCTTCGAACGTCATCATCCGCTGGTGACTATTCGGATGGCGTTCCGAGCCTGTGTCAGCGCCCGCGCGCAAAACAAATACCCAGGCAGATCGAATCTCGGTTGGTAACGCGCGGCCGAAAACGGTTAATGGAATCGGTTCCCAGGTCATTAACGCCTCTTTCTTCCGAGCCAGCTCCGCACGGACCCGTTCGATAATCGGGAGAATTTGTTGGCGGACAGTCTCAGACCGTAAGACGTCATCGATCGATTCAAGCCGGGCGTGTTCTTGCTGTGTCATTCCGCAAATATTCACCATCAATTTCATTTCCCAATTCTTAATTGAAACTCGCTCGCGTCCCACGCTCGCTCGCCGCTACCCGTCGCGGCTTTACCTTCTATGTCGCTGATGCCCGTCAGCTCCATTGAAACTCGCTCGCTCCCCACCTGGGTCGCTGTTACCCTCTCAGCTTTACCTTCTATGTCGCTTCTCCCAGGCGCTCCATTCTTGCTCCATCCATCTAAATTTCCAGTGAAAGAAACTTCTTAATTCTGCTTTCCTCCTGCTTAATTCCTCGATGCCGAAGAAGAGCAAAAGTCGCAAGCGAGTCGTACGAATCGAGGTTCGCAAGTCCGGTGTGCACGGGCACGGTGTTTACGCCATGCAGTCTATTCCCAAAGGCACCCGCATTATCGAATACACGGGGCAACGCGTCTCCTGGGAAGCCGCTCCCAACGACGAGAACGATCCACACACATTCAATTTTGGCCTCGACAACGGCGAGGTGATCAATCCGGAGATTGGCGGCAACAACGCGCGCTGGATCAACCATAGCTGCGATTCAAACTGCGAAGCCGTCGAAGAAGACGACCGCATCTTCATCGATGCGCTGCGCGATATCCAAGCCGGCGAAGAACTCTTTTACGATTACGCGCTGGAAATCGACGAACCGATCACGGAAGAATCAAAAAAGAGATTCGCTTGCCACTGCCACAGCCCAAATTGCCGCGGCACAATGCTCGACATTTCCTAATTGAAACTCGATCCCCTCACGGTTTGCTCGCTCCTACCCTGGTCACTTTACCTTGATCACTCGCACTGCCCTGCGCTTGCGCCAGCTACCCTAGCTGTGTTTCCGTCTACCCGCGCGATTCACAATCGCGACGTGTTCTATGTTGCACTCCCCACACGCTCCACTCTTCCTTCCGCGCCCTGATTTTCCCGGAATAGGCAGATCCTATCGCTGCTAGACGCATAAAGTATTTCAATCGGCCCCCAGAGTGTGGCCAGTTGATTCTATGAACGGCTCAGGTTTAGGGATGGGAACGACCAAGGGGAATGACCGGTTCTGGAACGGAATGGCCTGACTCGCGCGGCCACGGTCTGGGTCTTAAACAACCTGCCGATAAGGACTTCGAAGTTCTCGGTCTCACTACCTGAGACCCTCGTCAACTTGGGCCTGTGGAGTTTCACTTTTTCATCAACCAACAAAAACAACGATTAGAGGAGACAAAATTATATGGAAAGTAAGATGCCGATAGGACAGCGCATTGCGCGATTCCTTGAGACACGATACGTGCACCGGGCGCACCCTGATTATTGGCCCGAGCTCGCAGGGTTTGGACTAATCCTGATCTTCGCGGTCTGGCCAATGTTATCGATGGTAGCGGCGGCGTTGGAAAAAATGCGATAAGAACTTCACTCCTTCGCACTGGGAGTGACTGATAAATTCTTCGCTGACAAAGCAGCCGCCGCTTCCCGACGGAATGCCGCGGCGGCTTTGCTCTGAAATCGAAGCGGATTGTAAACGAGATTGAGCTCCCGCTCCGGGACCGGCGGAGCGAATGGTAAGCTGACGCATCCAGGCGTGGCGTGGTGTTTCACCATCATTTGAGGCACAATCGAAACGCCGATCGATGCCGCGACCATGTTCGCGATCGTGCTGAGTTGGCTGCCAGCCAGCGCGATCTCTGGCCGGAGACGACGTGATTCGAGGAGGTGATTCACCTGTTGCGACAGGCAATGCATCTCGTGAAGCAGTAGAAACCTCTGCGATTTGAGATCGTCGAATTCCACGAGATCCTTTTCTGCCAGGGGATGTTCTTCCGACACGAGCGCCAGCAATGGTTCGGTGCCCAAAGATTCTCGTCGAAGAGTTGAACTCGGCCGGCACGTGGAAGCCAGCGCGACATCCAGTTCTCCAGCTTCAATTCGTCGAGTGATCCCTTCGGTCACATCCTCAACGATCTCCAGCGTCACTTCTGGATAATGCTCCTGGAACGTCACGACCAACTCCGGCAGCACATAGGGCGCGATCGTAGGAATTGCGCCTACGGCCACTCTGCCGGCCACTTCGCCTTTCAGCTCGTCAACGCATCGGCGGGCGTCACCGATCGATGCCAAAATTTGCCGCGCATAATCAATCAAACAACGGCCCGCTTCAGTCAGCACAACTGAACGCGGGAGCCGATCAAACAACGGCTGACCGACCTCTGCTTCCAGCTTGCGAATCTGCTGGCTAAGCGAAGGTTGAGCCACGCGCACCTTGGCGGCCGCGCGAGAGAAACTTCCTTCCTCCGCCACGGCGACGAAGTAACGCAACTGATGAATCTCCATAGAAAAGTTCTGCCGAGGGGAGACTCACAGTAGCGCCAGCCTTCCTACTTTGAAACTCGCTCGTTGCATGTCGTTTCCGACACTGTAGCCGGGGGTCGCCGACCCCGGATTCCTACTTATCCGGCAGCAGCACGATTTTCCCAAGCGCGCACGGCTCCATCACCGCGCGATGCGCCTGCGCTGCTTCGGCCAGCGGAACTTCTTTGCCGATCACCGGACGCAACGTTCCGTTTTCCAAACCGGCCACGAGTGCGGCGTTAATGCTCGCCATTTCTTTCGGCGGGGCGTTCGGCAATACCATTCCGCGCAAGTCGACATCGCGCTGCATCGTATCGCGTGGATCGATCTCGACCCGGCCGCGACTCCCGATGATCGCGACGCGTCCGTCCTTCGCGAGAATGGTGAGATCTTTGCCGAGGTTCACGTTTGCGAGCAATTCCACAATCACGTCAACCCCGCGGCCGCCAGTCGCCTTCATGATCTGTTCGAAATGGTCGGGCGCGCGATGATCGAACACTTCGTGCGCACCTTGTTCGCGCGCGAGCTTGAGTCCCTCGTCACTTCCCGCGGTCCCGAATACCAGCAGCCCGCGAGCGCGGGCTAGTTGCACCGCCGCCGTCCCGACACCACCGCTCGCGCCGTGTATCAGCACCGTTTCACCCGGCTTCGCGTCGGCGCGCTGGAATAGCCCGCGATACGCTGTCGCGTACGGCGTGCCCATGGCTGCGCCTTGCGGGAAAGAAACATTTTCTGGCAGCCGATGAACTTGCTCCGTTTTGCACAGCGCAAACTCGGCATAGGTGCCGGTCAGTGATCCCCCAGTGTAAACACGGTCGCCCGGCTTAAATTCATTTACGTCCGGACCAATTTGCTCGATCACGCCCGCGCCGTCGTTGCCCGGTGTGTAAGGCAAAGCCGGCAGTCGCGCATAAGTTCCCGCGCGAATGTAAGTCTCCACCGGGTTAATGCCGATCGCGTGCATTCGAACAAGCACCTGACCGGGACCGGGTCGCGGTGTCGGCACTTCTTCCAACCGGAGAACGTTCGGCTCCCCGAATTCATGCACCAGAATCGCCTTCATTGATTTCTCTTACTTGCCTTCTACTCGGGATCAAATCTGCCGACGGGACAGCCTGCCCGCCTGTGTGCGGGGATTCGCCGTGGCGAACATCTAAAGCGACATGGCGAGTAAAGCAGCGCGAGAGCGAGTGACACTCAAAATGGAAACCCCGACGCGAGTCAGCGCATTTCATTATCGAAAGGCGATTCAATTCGAGAACCTGAACCTGTTTGATCGACTTTCTTAAATCTTTTTGTCCGATATGCGCGCTTTCATTTTCGACATCGATGGCACCCTCGTCGATTCCAACGAGCTGCACGTCGATTCGTGGGACCGCGCCTTTCGGAAATTCGGTAAACAATTTCCCCGGGAAGCGTTACGCGCGCAGATCGGAAAAGGCTCCGATCAGTATCTACCCGAATTCTTGACCAACAAAGAAATCGCAGATTTTGGGAAAGAATTGGATGAATATCGCTCCGAGCTATTCCGGAAAGAATATCTGTCCAGAGTCCGGCCGTTCCCGAATGTGCGCGAACTTTTTCAGCGAATCCGTGACGACCACAAACGGATCGTTCTCGCCAGCTCCGGGAAAAAAACTGAGACCGAGTATTACGCAAAGCTCCTTAAGATCGAAAATCTTATCGAGGGCTACACCTCCGCCGACGATGCCGACAATTCTAAACCGGCGCCCGACATCTTTGCCGCTTCATTGAAAAAGCTTGGCGGCATTTCGCCTGCCGATGCCGTGACGGTCGGCGACACAAGGTTCGACATCGAAGCCGCAAGAAAAGCCGGCCTGAAAACGATTGCGTTTCTCTGTGGCGGAACATCGGAATCAGTGTTGCGCGAAGCGGGTGCAGTCGCGATCTACCGCGATCCCGCTCATCTTCTGGGCGAGTACAATAAATTGTCTTCTACTTTCTAATCCCCCTGTTAATTCGTAATTGAAACTCGCTCACTCCCGCAATCAACTGGCGTAGATTAAGTCAAATCTCACAGCATGAAGAAGCCTCATCCGAAAGCGATTTCGCTGAAACCGTCTGTGGAATATGGCGGTTTGATCGGTGACATTGCGGAGTTGCTCGAGGCAGCCCGCCGCAATGCGGCGCGAGCGGTTAACGCTCTCATGACTGCGACCTATTGGGAGATTGGGCGGCGCATTGTTGAGTTCGAGCAGCGAGGGAAAAAGCGCGCCGAATACGGAGAAGAGCTGTTGCAGCGATTGGCGCAGGACTTGACCGCCAGGTTTGGTCGCGGCTTCTCGTATCCAAACGTTAACAAGTTTCGCCAATTCTACCTTGCGTTTCCCGCTCCGGGAATTCTCTCGACACCGTCAATAGAATCCATCCACACGATTCTCTCGACACCGTCAATAGAATCACAACGCAATAAAGGCCAGACATCGTCTGGCGAATTGGCAGTTCGCGATCTTGCGGCTCGGTTTCCGCTGCCTTGGTCGCACTATGTCCGCCTGCTTTCCACGAAGAGCGCCGAGGCGCGCCGATTCTATGAGACCGAGGCCTTGCGCGGTGGCTGGAGCGTACGCCAGCTCGACCGTCAGATTGGCTCGCAATTCTACGAACGCACCGCTCTTTCGCGGAATAAAAGCGCCATGTTGCGCAAAGGTTCCCTTGCCTCCGCAGAGGATTCAATTTCCGCCGACGAACAAGTACGCGATCCGCTCATTCTCGAATTCCCCGGGTTAAAAGATGAATACTCGGAGACCGAACTTGAACAGGCGCTCTTGCGGCACCTTGAGAATTTTCTGCTCGAGCTCGGCGGCGACTTTGCCTTCATCGGTCGCGAACGCCGATTGCGAATCAGTGACGAATGGTATCGCGTCGATCTTCTTTTCTTTCACCGTAAACTGCGGTGCCTTGTCGTTATTGATCTGAAGGTCGGCAAGTTCACGCATGCCGATGCGGGCCAAATGCACCTGTACCTGAATTACGCGCGCGAACACTGGACGCAGGCGGACGAGAATCCGCCGGTTGGTCTAATCCTGTGCGCCGAGAAAGATGATGCGATTGCTAAGTACGCGCTGGAAGGATTGCCGAATAAAGTTCTGGCGCGCGAATACAAGCTCGCCCTACCAGCTGAGAAACGCCTGGCGGCCGAGATCGAAAAGACCCGCGATCTTCTGGAACAAAGAAGTCGCAAGTGAATGCATTTCTCTTCTCCTGCGTGAGTCTTCTCACTGCCCCATATGATCAATGATCTTTGGTACAAAAACGCGGTGATCTACTGCCTGGCGGTCGGTACTTACATGGACGCTGATGGCGATGGGACCGGCGACTTTCGGGGACTAATGCGTCGCCTCGATTATCTGCATGGACTGGGTGTGACCGCGATTTGGCTGATGCCATTTCAAACTTCGCCTTGCCGGGATGACGGTTACGACGTTGCCGACTATTACAATGTCGATCCGCGCTACGGCACGCTCGGCGATTTTATCGAGTTTACGCACGGCGCAAAACAACGCGGCATTCGTGTTTTGATCGATCTGGTCGTGAACCACACGTCCGATCAGCATCCCTGGTTCAAGCAGGCGCGTTCGGATCCAAATTCGAAATATCGGAATTGGTACGTCTGGTCGAAGAAGAGACCGAAGCAAGCGAGTAAAGGAATGGTGTTTCCCGGCGTACAAAAAACAACGTGGACCTACGATCGCGAAGCCAAAGCCTGGTATTTCCACCGATTTTACGACTTCCAGCCTGACCTCAATACCTCAAATCCGGAAGTGCAGGATGAGATACTTAAAATCATGGGATTTTGGATTCAGTCAGGCGTCTCTGGATTTCGCATGGATGCGGTGCCTTTCATTATCTCGACTAAGGGACCCAACGTGCGAAAACCAAAGGAGCAGTTCGATATGCTGCGCGTGTTTCGCGAATTTCTCCAATGGCGCCAGGGCGACTGCATTGTGCTGGCCGAAGCCAATGTGCTGCCCGAAACCGACATGGATTACTTCGGCGAAGACGGCGATCGCATGCACATGATGTTCAACTTTCAGGTAAATCAAAACCTGTTCTATGGATTGGCTGCCGCTGATACGCGCCCGCTGATCAAAGCGTTGAAAGCGACGAAACCGCGGCCGGCAACGGCGCAGTGGGGAATCTTTCTGCGAAATCACGATGAACTTGACCTGGGGCGCTTGCAAGAGAAGCAGCGACAAACTGTTTTTGAAGCGTTTGGGCCGGACAAAAACATGCAGCTTTACGATCGTGGGATCAGACGCCGCCTTGCGCCAATGCTTGGAGGCGATCAGCGCCGGCTTAAGCTGGCTTATAGCTTAATGTTCACACTTCCTGGAACACCGGTGGTTCGCTATGGCGATGAAATCGGCATGGGCGACGATCTCACGCAACGGGAACGCGCCTGTGCGCGGACTGCGATGCAATGGTCGGACGAACCGCACGGTGGATTTACGAAAAACCCAAAGCCGCATATTCCTGTGATAGATAAAGGGCCTTACGGCTATCAACATGTGAATGCTGCGGTCCAGCGACGCGATCCGGAGTCAATGCTGAACTGGACCGAGCGCATCATTCGAATGCGCAAAGAAGTTCCGGAAATTGGCTGGGGAGATTTTACCGTGCTGAAAGTCCGCGATCCCGCCGTTCTCGCCCTCC
>WNGE01008173.1_pt1 | contig 11235 bp, 9 predicted proteins | sample 5400651 | NCBI WGS metagenome assembly WNGE01 (sample SAMN13153370, study PRJNA577476) | soil metagenome | isolation source: 60 cm soil or saprolite under grassland replicate 2 | place: USA:California | collected 2016-06-15 | reverse complement strand
GCGGAACCGGGTTCGCCGGTTATGGTGCGAGTGATCGGGTGACCGAGCGCATCGCGGCCATGGTGTACGTCGACTCCGCCCCCGGGATCGGCGCGCCCGACCCCGACTTCGACAGCGTGGAGCTACCGCTGGTCTGGGAAGAGCTCGTAGAGGAGGAGAACCTCGACGGGCTCAGCGAGGAGCAGCTCGAGACCTTCCGGCGACGAGCGGTGCCGCAGCCGGGTGGCGTCATGCGCGAAGGTGCGGTCCTCCAGAACGACGCGCGCCGCGATGTACCCACCACGCTCATCTGCACAGGGTTCACCTCCGAGCAGGTCAAGGCCTATGCCAAGGAGCACAACCCTGCGTGGCTCGGTGGTCTCGCCGAGCTGCGTGACGTCACCTGGCTCGACCTGCCGACGAGCCACTGGCCGATGTGGTCGCGGCCCCAAGAGCTCGCCGGGATCATCGGCGACATCGCGAAGGCTCACGCCCCCGCCGCCTAGGCTCTTCACTTATCGTCGCGAGGCGGGAGCGGCGCTCCCCGAGGATCTCTCCTCTGAGCGCGGCCACGCGAGCACCGCGGCCAGCGCGACGACCGTCAGATTGCGCAGCAGAACCTCGAACGACGGCTTTGCGTAGAAGCTTGCAAGCACCTCGTAGTGGTGCGGGAACCACAGGTGCGTCAGCCCGAGTGCCGCGGCTGCGAGCGCACCCGCCACGATCCCGCGGAGGCCCGGAACGAGGACGACGAACGGCACGAGCCAGATCATGAACTGAGGCGAGAAGACCTTCCCGAAGGCGAGGAGCGTCGCAACAGCCGCCGCCACGAAGGTCGCTAGACGTGCGGGCGTCGCCGGTCCGCGCGCGAAGAGCGCCCACACCGCAACCAACGAGACGGCGCCGAGCACCGACGTCGCAAGTTCGGTCTCGTGCACGGCGGTGCCGCCGAGGTTCCGGGAGCCAAACCCGAACGGGGTTCCGATGTTGATGTGCGCGAAGTAGTGCAGCGCGACCAGCACCGAGGCGCCGAGGCTCTCGATCTGGAGCGGTCGGGCGAATTGCCGATAGAAGCTGTGGCCGATCCCGTGGGGGCTGAGCACGGTGAACGGGAGGAAGATCGCGCCTAGGACCAGCACCGTGACGCCTGCGAACACGGCCGCTGCTCGCAAGCCGTGCCTGCGCACGAGCCAGATGAACCCAAGCGGCAGGATGACGGCCGGCCACAGCTTGGCCCCGATCGCGGCGCCGAGCAGCACGGCGGCGGTGGTACGGCGCTCCCAGAGCAGGGCCGCGAGTGCGAACACCGCGAGCGCTGTCGGCCACGAGTCGAAACGCGTCAGGACGACCGACCCGAGCAGCAGCGGGGATACCGCGATCAACCCGAGCGCGGCCGCGGTACGACGCACCCCGGCACCGAGCCGCAGCAGGCAGAGCGCGGAGCCGATGAGCGCGAGGCAGCCGCAGAGCCCCATCTCCCGGTCGAACCAGTGGTCGTACGCAGGGCGACGGTCCGCGATCAAGGCGGGCAGGATGATCACCGGCAAGGCGGCCGGCGGGTATTCGAGCGAGAAGTCGCGGTAGGGGACCTTCCCCCGGACGACCTTGTGCCCGTATTTCACGTAGACGACGGTGTCCTTGATCTGCCCGCGGCCGAGACTGCCGTGGTGCAGAAGCGACCAGCACCCGAGGAAGACGCAGACGGCGGCAGTGACGAGCGCGGCCCAGACCTTGAGTGTCATGCGACGATCTATCCCCCGAGGTCGTAGATGACGAGCTCGCCTTCGTTGCGGCGCGTGATCCCGAGTCCTGCGATCGAGCGTTCGGACACGTTCTGCCACGGTGTGTCGACGGCGAGGTCGCGGTGGACGATGACGCTCCGGACGCCGATGTGCCGGAGGAACTGCACGGACGAAGCGTCCGGAAAGACCTTTGCGGCGGCGCGGACGACGGCCACCACTTGTGGCTCGAAGCTAGACGCGGCGTTCGCCATCCTCGGATAGGGGCCGATCGCCCAGTACGCGTAGATCCCGTCGAGCCCGACGATCATCGGGAGATGGAGCTGAGGCGCCGGCGCGGCGAGCTCCGCCGGGGGGCGCGCCGGCACGCGCACGTGGGGCATCGGGCCGAAGCCTTCCACGAGGATCGCCGCGACGACTGCGGCCGGGACGACCGCGCTTGCGCTGCGGTACGAGAAGCGGCCGACCCAGCGGATGGCCAGCGCGACTCCTGCGGCGGCCAGCAGAGCGAGCCCGAGCGATGTCAAGTTGTTGAGCCGTCCGGGCGTGCGGACGCCGTCCCATCCCGGTGCGAAGTCGTAGAGGAAGCGAAACGGTGTGAAACCCCGGTCGGGATGGTCGGCACTCGGTAGACCGAGCGACAATGCGAACGAGGCCAGCGTCCCCGCCGCCAACCCGATGCGGAGCCGGAGCGAGTACGCAGTGCTCAGCAGGCCGATCAGTGCGAACAGGAGCGTCGTGACGCCCGGAAAGAGGGTTTGCTCGACATTCGAGCGGAGCGTCGTACGTCTGTGGCCGGTCGCGGCGCCCCAGACGAGGCTGTAGCTGGGAGCGGTGAGGAAGGCGCGCGGCGGCGGTGAAAAGAATGCGACCTCGGCCGTCTTCATCTTCGCTTCGGGATATGTCCGTTGCACATTCACGTACGGTGCGGCAACGAGCGCAGTCACGATGACGAACACGGCAATGCCGAGAGCGCTCGCCCGCAACGCGGTGCTGCCCAGACGGGGTCTGCCCTCGACGATCCAACGAGCGATGACGACCGCGCCGAGGACCAATAGCAGGTACGCGAACTGAAGACCGAGGTTGAAGCCGAGAGTCATCTGCCAGGCGGCGACAAGCCACCCGGCGACGATCAAACGGCTGTGGCTTCGCCGGTAGCCGCGGACCAACAGGTACAGGGCGAGTGGAATTCCACCGCTGGACAGGACGTGGAGGTGACCCGCCTGAGCGAGCTTCCACGGCGCATAGGCGAACGCGGCGCCGGCGGCGGCTCCGCCCCACGCGCCCGCGCCGAGCTCGCGTGCGAGGAGAAATGCCCCGAGGAACGCCAGCACGAACGTGAAGATGAAGATCACGTTGTGGACGACGAGCGCAGCATGTGGCCCCTGCGAGCCGACCAAGCCGGCGGGCGCGTAGCCGAAGAGCACGTCCGTGAACGTGAGGTTGTTTTCGATCGGCCAGTAGAAGTTCGACTGCAGAATGTGCAAGGGCGCGTGCAGAAGCGCGTGGCCGATCCAGGCGACCTGCCAGGTCAAATACAGCGGGTCGCCCCAGTCGTCTACGAGTTGGGCCTCGCTCCCCAGGTGGAGTACTAGCGGCCACGTCATCGCGATCGCGAGCACGACCGCGAGGAGAACCGGTAGCACCTTCAGTTGCGGCATGTGTTCGACGGGGTGCGCCGTCAGCCCGACGAGGCGACGGCAGGCGCTTCTCGCTCCGGCTCCTCGGCGGGCACGCGAGCTGGATCGCGGGAGAGCACGGCCACGTACTGGTACGCAAGGAGCGACGGCCATACCGCGCGCGCTCCCCGATCCACGAGGCGAACCAGGTTTCCGACCGACCGCCGCAGGCCCGGCCCTCCTTCGCGCTCGAGGATCTCGAGCGGCAAGCCAGTGAAGCGGCGCTGCTCGACGCGCCAGCCCGCTCGATAGGCGAGGCCGACGAAGCTGCGCCAGGTGAAGAACCGCATGTGCGTCGCGTCGAGGATTCCGCGATGGTCGTAGTCGAAGCGCCCGAGCCCGATCCGCAGGCGCGGATACCAGTGGCTGATGTTCGGCACGCTCGCCACGAGGATCGTCTCGGGCGTAGACACGTCGTGCAGCTCACGCAGGAGCCGGTCGGGAGCCCGCAGGTGCTCGAGCACGTCCGCCGCGAGAACGATGTCGAACGGCGACTCCTGCAGCACTTCGGCGGGGAGGCCTGCGTCGAGGTCGGCGGTGACGAGCCTGTCCACGCGCCTCGCCGTTTCCGGCTCGGGCGCCGCGTCCACCCCGACCACGAAGTGGCCCTGCTGTCGCAGCTCAGCCGCGACGAGGCCGCTGCCGCAGCCGAGGTCGAGCACCCTGCCGGGCAGTCGGCCGGGAATCATTCCCAGCGCGACCCTGTGGCTCGCATCCGGCGCGTCCTTCCACGCGTACGCGGTAGACCAACGTGCGAGGTGCGACGCGCCGAAGCCGAGTCGGGCGAGCCGGTAGCGGATCACGTCGGTGCTGACGTCTCTTGCATAGGTGAGGCCGTTGACGCGGCAGATCTCGTCGCCGTAGTACGTCGGGATCGGCACCTCGACGATGCGCGATCCAGCGTCGTAGAGCTGGAGGAGCACCTCGGTGTCGAAGTGGAAGCCGTCGGCGTTTTCCTCGAAAGGGATCTTGGCGAGCTCGGCGAGCGAGAACGCTCTGTAGCCCGAATGCCACTCGGAGAGGCGCAGTCCGGAGACGCGGTTCTGAAACCGCGTCAAGATCTTGTTGCCGACGTACTTGTAGAGGGGCATCCCGCCGGCGAGCGCGCCCGTGCTCAGCATGCGGGAGCCCAGGACCACGTCCGCCCGGCCCTCGAGGATCGGCGCGACCAGCTCGGGCAGCTGCTCGGGTGCGTATTGGCCGTCGGCGTGCAGGAGGACGGCGACGTCGATGCCGTGGTCGATCAGCCAGCGGTAGCCGAACTTCTGGTTGCCGCCGTAGCCGAGGTTCCGGCGCTGCCGAACCACGGTGATCGGCAGGTCACGGACCTCGCGCTGGTATGCGACCCCGACCTCATACGTGTCGTCCGTGGAGAAGTCGTCGCTCACGAGGACGACCTCGATCGACGGCCGGAACGACTCCGGGATGCGTTCGAGAACCGACGCGAGGGTTGTGACTGCGTTGTACGCGACGATGAAGACCCCGACCCGCACCTCTCTCCCTTCGCCTGACTGCCGGGAACGCGGACTGGACAGTCTAAGGCGGTACACGAGTACCAGAGGCGCACACCCACGCGACGCGTGAGCGATTCGTGAGCGGCCGGTCGTAGCGTCGGACGCGGAACCAGTCCTTACTCCATGGGAGGTGGGGAATCATGTCCACGTCGATCATCGGCCGGTCGCTTCTCGCTTTGGCCGCGGTGGCGGCTTCGCTCGTGCTCCCGAGCATGGCGAGCGCCGACCCCGTTCCGACGAGCGTCAAGATCTCGCAAAGCGCACAGTTCGCAACGCCGGGCGAGCTCAACACGCAGGTAACGCTGAGCTGTACCGCCGGTTACGGCTATTCCGTCAACGTCACGGTCGTGCAGCCGCAGAGCTGGGGCTTCACGCTGTTCGGCGGCGGTTGGACGTTCGGGCAGTGCACAGGCCAACAGCAGAAAGTCGCGGTGGCCGTCTACACGTTCGGCGGAACGTGGCTCCTGGGCGACGCATCCGCAAGCGTGGCCGCTTGCGCGGGCCCGTGTGATAGCGACACGAGGCAGATCCACATCGGCCTGTAGGCCCGAGGCCGCGGGGAGGGCGATGCGGCCGTCCTCCCCGCAATGCGCCCCAAGACGAAGGGCGTGTCACTCGTCGGGCGAAGCTAGTACCACTTTCCCCGCACGAATCCGCCGAAGGCGACGAGCCCGATCAACACAATGATGATGCCGAGCCAGAGACTCCAAACGAGCGCAACCAGAATCCCGACGATCACCAAAATGCCGCCGAGACTGATGCCGGCAAACCCGCCACGTCTCCCGCGATCAACTGCCATTGCGACCCCTCCTCACTCGGTTGCCGCCTTTTCCCTCGGTTCCCGTCACGGTACAACGCCGCACCCTCGCTCTCCCTCGTTCGAGGGGCAGATACACATCGGAGCACGAGGCAGCCTGCCGGAGAAGGTACCCTCCGGCCGTGACTGAGCGCTTCGAGGAGCTGCGGCGGCGCCTGGCGGCGATCCACGACGTCGAGAAGGCGGCGGGCGTCCTCTCGTGGGACGAGGAGACGAAGATGCCGCCGAGCGGCGCGGAGGTTCGCGCGGAGCAGCGGGCGACGCTGAACCGGATCGCTCACGAGCTCAGCGTGTCGTCCGAGCTCGGGGAGCTGCTCGAGGAGCTTCGTCCCTTCGAAGCGGAGCACGACTTCGAGTCGTTCGAGGCGAGCCTCGTCCGGGTTTCGCGCCGCGACTACGAGAAGGCGGTGCGGATTCCACCCGAGCTCCGCGCCGAGATGACGCGGGCCGGCTCGCTCGGCTACCAGGGTTGGCTGCGCGCTCGTGAGGCTGAGGACTACTCGATCATGCTGCCGCATCTCGAGCGGAACCTCGAGCTGCGCAGACGCTACGTCGCGTGCTTCGAGCCGGAGGGCGATCCGTACGACGTGGTCCTCGACGACTACGAGCCGGGCATGAAAACGGTCGAGGTCGAGCAGATCTTCGACAAGCTGAAGGCTGCGCTCGTGCCGTGGCTGCGCGCGGTCTCCGACGCGGATCCAATCGACGACTCCTGCCTCCGCGGCCGTTTTCCGCGAGACGCGCAGAGGCGCTTCGCGCTGGGGGTGCTCGAGCGGTGGGGGATGGACCGCGCCGCCTGGCGGCTCGACCGGACCGTGCACCCGTTCGCGACGTCGTTCGGGCCGACGGACATTCGGCTGACGACCAATTTCCACGAGGACTCGCTGCACGGGATCCTCTCGTGCCTGCACGAGTTCGGGCACGGGATCTATGAGCGCCAGGTCGACCCGGCGTACACCCGCAGCCCGCTCGCGCAGGGAGTGTCGTCAGCGTTCCACGAGTCGCAGAGCCGGATGTGGGAGAACCTCGTTGGCCGCAACATCGCGACGTGGCGGTACTTCTATCCCAAGCTCCAGGAGGAGTTCCCCGATCATTTCGCCGACCTTCCGCTCGAAGACTTCCACCGCGCACTCAACAAGGTGCAGCCGTCGTTCCGGCGCGTCGACGCCGACGAGGTCACGTACTGCCTCCACATCATCCTCCGCTTCGAGCTCGAGCGGGCGATGCTTGCGGGAGAGGTCTCGCTGAAAGACCTCCCGGATGCGTTCAACGAGAAGATGCGCGAGTACCTCGGGCTGAATCCGCCGGACGTCGTGACCGGCGTGCTGCAGGACGTTCACTGGTCGGACATGAGCATGGGCTACTTTCCGACCTACGCGCTCGGCAACGTCGTCTCGGTCCAGCTCTGGGAGCGAGCGGAAGCCGACCTCGGGGAGCTCGACGAGCCGTTCGAACGCGGCGACTTCGCGCCGCTTCGCGAGTGGCTCCGCGAGAACGTCCACCGGCACGGCCGCGCGTTCACCCCGCAGGAGCTCTTGCAGCGCGTAACCGGCTCGACGATAGATCCAGCGCCGTACCTGCGCTATCTGGAGCGCAAGCTCGGCGAGCTGTTCCCAACCGCCGTCGCATGACGGCGCGCGACCGCCTGCGGCAACGGCGGGAGCGACATCGGCGCCGGCGGCTCGCGGTTCGAATGCTCGTCGCGCTCGGAGGGTTCGCGACGCTCCTGGGCGGCCTTGCGCTGCTCGTGCTGCCCGGCCCCGGCATCCCGCTCGTCGTCGTCGGCCTCGGCCTCCTTGCGCTCGAGTTCCGCTGGGCCGAATCGGCGCTCGAGCGGGTCCTCCGGCACGCTGAGCGGATGAAGCCCACGACCGGCCGCCAACGGGTCGCGGGCGGGATCACGGTCGTCGCGGCCTCCTTGGCCGCCGCCGCTTCGGTCGTCCTCTGGGGGATTCCCGGGCTTTAGGAGTGGTGGCCGCCGCAGCGGCAGACCGGCTCGCCGAGGACGCTCCGCTCGAAACGGAGGCCGCAGCGGGCGCATGTGGCCGGCAGAACCTGCACCTTCACGAGGAGCGCGCGCATGAGGGTGGCCCAGAGGAGGAGGTAGGCGATGAAGAGGGGGCCATTCATCTCGGGTTCTATCGGCAAGACGGGCCGATCGGATTACCCCTCAGCTAAGATCGACGGTGTGAGCTGGCTGTACATCGCCCTGCTCGCACTGGCCGTCGCGGTCGTTGTCGGCGCGGAGTGGCCGCGGCTGGGTGCGCGGCTGGGCACGAGCGTCGGGGCCGACGCCCGCCGGCGGCGAGAGCGCGCAAAACGGAAGGCGTCGCTGCGCGTCGTCCAGCCGACCGACGCGGACGACTTCGCCGCAAGCGTCGAGCGCGATCTCGCGAACCTGCCGACAACCACCGAGGACGAATACCGCCGGTAGCGGCGGTTGCGGCTCAGCGGGCGACGAACGACGCGCTGAGCACCCGCGTGTTCGGCAGGATCGGACCGGTGTTCTCCATGTTCTTCGCCTCCTGGTAGTCGGAGACGGCGAGCGTGATGCGGTGCGTGCCCGCGGTGAGGCCCTTGATCGTCAGTATCCCGCGCCGGAACGTGAAGCTCCGAGTCCGCCCGTCGATTTTCGGCGCGAGGGAGCCCGGATCGACCCCGGAACCGCTGTCCGAGACGGCGAGGCGCACCGTCCCGCGCGCAGCAGTGCGCGAACTGAGAAGACGCGCCGTCGGCGGGGTCACGTCGTTCACCCAGACGCGGAAGGTGAACTTCCCGGGCTTCGCGTCGGCGGGTGTGTCGAAGACGAAGTCGTACGAGCCGGTTGCCGGAAGCACGGCTCCGACCACGGGCTCGACCCGGCCGTACTGCTGATAGGGGTTGATGTTCACCGGCAGCGCCGTATAGCCGATTAGCCGGTTCTCGTCGCCGGCGATCACGAGCCGCGGCGAGACGCGGACGCCCGTGGCGCGCGAGACGACAACGGCGCCGATGTTCGCCACCTTCTCCTTCACCGTGAGGCGGAAGACCTGCTCGGGCCCCGAGAGGTCGGTCGGCACGCCTGTCTTGCAGTTGCAGGCGAGGCCGCCCTCCGGATAGCGGTAGCTCGAGACGACCGACTTCTTGCCGGCGGTGTTGCCGCTGTACAGGCCGGGGCCCCGAAGCGTCGAGCGCGACGCGTCCTGCAACTTCGGAACCTCCACATGCGCCCAGTACGGAATCCGCCGCGCGTCGGACCCGCGCGTGAGCTGCACGAAGCCGACGGCGTCGCCTTCCACCGCATCCGGTGCGACGGCGAGTGTGAGGCCGAACGCGGCGCCCGCTGTCACGAACGGCGCGGAAAGCGAGAAGCTGACTCCGCTCGGCGTCGCCTGCGGCTCGAGCGTCGCGGTCCACGGCGCCGGGCCTCCGCCCGCATCGGCGAGTGCGAATTGGCGCGTCGCAGTGCTGCCCCGGCGTACGAGCCCGAAGGCGGCGGCCGTCGGGTCGACGAAGACGAGTGGGTTGTCGGCGCGAACGAGATTGACGCGGCCGCCTCCCTCGCGAAGCACGGACACCTCGGCGCTCGACGTCGGGCCGCGGACGGGGTCGCCCGTAGAGACGAGCGCCGACTTGATCTGCGCGACCGTCCATGCCGGATGGCGCTGGCGGAGGAGTGCGGCTGCGCCCGCGACGTGGGGTGACGCCATGCTCGTTCCCTGGAGCTCTGTCCACTGGTTGTCCGGGAACGAGGACAGGATGTCGACGCCCGGCGCGGTTACGTCCGGCTTGAGCTGGAGCGAGATCGGGGTCGGGCCGCTCGACGAGAAGTACGCGATCGTGTCGACCGGCCCATGGTCGCCGATCGTCGACGCGGCTACGCTGATCGCCTTCGGGGCGGTGCCCGGGGAGCCGATTGTTCCGCGGCCCCCCTCGCCGAAGTCGTTGCCGGCCGCGACGACCGGCGCGACGCCTGCGTCGGCCGCATGGTCGAGCGCCGCGACGACGATGTCGCGCGACAGTTCGATCTCGGGCTCGCCGAGTGAAAGGTTGATCACGTCCATGCCGTCCTTGACCGCCTCCTCGATGCCCTTGGCGATCTCCGGCGAGTTGCCGTCGAGCCCGAAGCCCTCGGTTGGGACCGTGAGCACCTTGTAGTTGCCGAGGTATGCACCGGGTGCGACACCGCTTGCGCGCACGCGCGTGTTGTTCGCCGTCGTCGCGATCGCGTCGTGGTCGCCTGCCGCGATTCCGGCGACGTGCGTCGCGTGATCCGAGAACTGCGGGTCGAACGGCGTGTTGGCGTACTTCCAGGTCGACTTGGCCGGCGCGAAGGCTTTCGCCACGATCACCTTGGGCGTCGTATACGCGGTGTTTCCTCGCGGGAAGCCGGCGGGGTACGTGAAGCCCGTCGGGTCGAAGTACATGTGCGACTGGTCGAGTCCGTCGTCGAGGATGGCGATCTTCTCGCCGCTCCCGCTCGTGGCGAGAGTCGGGCCCCAGACGGTGGGCGCGCCGATCAGCTGAGGCCCGCGTGTGCTGAGCGAGTGATACGTGACGCTCGGCCAGACGGTCGCGCCGGGCACCTTGCTCAGGCGGGCAAGCTGCGAAGCCGGCACGGCGACCGCGAGCCCGTTGAGCACGACGCTGTAGCGCCAGCGGACGGTGGCGCTCGGGATCGCGGCGGTGATCCGCGCCTGCAGCGCGCGCTGGGCCGTCGCGAGCGTTCGCAGATACGAGACGCTCGCAGGTGCGCGAAGGTTCAAGCGGCGGTTCGTCGTGGCGGCGCGGGCAAGCTGCCGGTCGTACTGGATCGCGGCGGCGAGCGGCGGCTGCGGCAGCGTGACGACGACCTCGACGAGCCCGCCTGCTGCGGGCGACGGCGTCCCTGCGCCGGCTGCGGTGAGCAGCGTGAGCGACCCCAGAATGGCCGACAAGACAAGGGCGAGGCGGCGCAGGTTGGACACGGTACACACGGCTGTCGTTCCCTGTTGCCCCGGCTACACTGTCCGTCCGCGCGGATGTGGCGGAATTGGTAGACGCGCACGGTTCAGGTCCGTGTGGGGGCAACCCCGTGGAGGTTCAAGTCCTCTCATCCGCACTCTCTCGATTAGCAGGGAAGACGTGGGTTCGGCATTTGGCCCATGCCCACGGCGACACCCATTTGCAGATTCAGGCACGAGAAAGGGCGCCTTGCGGCGCCCTCGTCTCGGTCTGCTTGTCGGACAGCAGGTTACTCGAGCGTGCCATGCGGCATCGCCGGTAGAGTCCCTGCTAATCGCCCTTTCGGGACACTTGACATCAGGCGTTCCTGACAATTCCGGGTGCAGTGGGGTGCAAACTGCCGTGCCGATTGCGAGCCAAGTCTCTCTGGCGGCCTTTGTCAGAGGCTTCAATGCGCATAGATGAAGTTCACGATCGAGTTCGGCGGCGCCACACAGGACGTCACCGTCACCTTCTCTGGTGTCGCCGATCTGCCAGGGTTCCGGCGCTACAACGAACAGTTCACGTCGGATCCTCGCTTCCGT
>WNGE01013279.1_pt1 | contig 11236 bp, 8 predicted proteins | sample 5400651 | NCBI WGS metagenome assembly WNGE01 (sample SAMN13153370, study PRJNA577476) | soil metagenome | isolation source: 60 cm soil or saprolite under grassland replicate 2 | place: USA:California | collected 2016-06-15 | reverse complement strand
CTGGATGCGCGGGCCCGGGGAGGCACCCGGGGTGTTCGCGCTGGAATGCGCGCTGGACGAGCTGGCCTGGGGGCTTCGTATGGACCCGGTCGAGCTGCGGCTGCGCAACTACGCCGGGGTTCATCCCCAGACCGGCCTGCCCTGGGCGAGCAAGGCGCTGCGCGCGTGCTACGAGCGGGGCGCGGAGCGGTTCGGCTGGTCCCGCCGCACCCCCGAGCCGCGGTCGATGCGCAACGGCCGGCTGCTCGTCGGCCAGGGAATGGCCAGCGCGTACTACGGCTACGTCCAGGTTGCCTGCCAGGCGAGGGCGTCGCTGGGCCAGGACGGCGTCGCGTTCGTGCGGAGCGCGGCGACCGACATCGGCCCCGGCACCTACACGGTCATGACACAGGTGGCCGCCGACACATTGGGGCTGCCGCTGGACAGGGTCCGGTTCGAGCTCGGCGATACGGCCATGCCCCCGGCGCCGCTGCAGGGCGGATCGGGGCTGACGGCCGCCCTCGGCAGCGCGGTGCATAACGCCTGCCGGCAGCTGCTGCACGAATTCGTCGAGCTGGCAGCGGGCGACGCGGAGTCGCCGCTGCGCGGCTGCGGCGTGCAGGACGTGACGGTCGCCGACGGCCGCATCAGCGTGGTCCGCGCCGACGGTCCGGGACCGGGCGAGACCTACGCCGCCATACTCGCCAGGCACGGGATGGCCGAGCTGTCGGCCGACGGCGCCAGCGCCCGCCGCCGCGACCTGGAGGCTGAGCCCGGCATCTTTGCCGCCAAATTCGCCGAGGTCGAAGTCGACCCCGACCTCGGGCTGGTCCGGGTCACGCGGGTCGTGGCGGCGGTCGACGGCGGCCGCATCCTCAACGCGAAGACCGCGGCCAGCCAGATCATCGGCGGCACGGCCGGCGGAATCGGCATGGCGCTGCTGGAGGAGACGCTGTCCGACCCGGGCACCGGGCGGATCGCCAACGCGACGTTCGGGGACTACCTTGTCGCGGTCAACGCCGACGTCCCGGACGTCGACGTGATCTTCGTCGGCGAGCCTGACCCGATGAATCCCATCGGGGTCAAGGGGATCGGTGAGGTCGCGATCGTGGGGGTCGCCCCAGCCATCGCCAATGCCGTGTTCCACGCCACCGGACGGCGGATCCGGTCCCTTCCCATCACCGCGGAGCAGCTCCTCTGACCAGCGACGCAGCATCTGGTGCGGTCTCGACAGCTGGTCGGCGGAGGAGCGCAGGGCAATCGGCATCGGGGTACGCGCCGACATCACCGGACTCGCAGCGGGCCGCGACCTCACGACCTGCTGCCACCCCCCACAGCGCTCTCGCTGGGACTGAGAGACGGCAAGACGGCCGGCAGGTGAACCTCTGGCCCCGTCCAGACGTCCTGAAAGTAGGTGCCAGGCAGTTTGGGGCGGCATCCCATGTCGGACACCAGCACTAACGAGGGCAGTTTCCCTCGCGAATGCCGCCGACTGCCTGTGGCGATGCTGCGTGCCCTTGGGTCCCTTAGGGGCTATCCGTCCCGTCGCGGGAGTGACTGGACAGCCCAATCTGCCGCACTGTGCGGCCCGGCTTGGATACTCTCGCCACACCGGGGCTGAAGCCTGGACTCGGTGTAGTTCCCCGCTGTTGGAGGCCATCGTGGACCCTGGACCCCGCAGGTCTGAGGCTCGGCTGCCGGTGGCACCTGTGCGGATGCCCTTGAGAAGAGCCGGATTACGGTCGGGGCTCGGCCAAGCGCATGATTCCGGGCAGATCCCCCGAATCCGGCGCACGTCCCCCCGTAGCCGGGAACGGCAGGTTCGGGACTGCGCGGTTGCCGCGTGGCCGAGCATGCAGTTCCGGGCACGGCCAAGGGCAATCGCACCGCTCACCTGTACCCGGCACGAGACGACGGAGATGATGACCCTCGGCAGGGGTTTCCGCGGCGACGCAGGAGCCCCGGAGCAAACGGTCACGCACGTGGCCGTGGCTGCGCTGATCGTCACCAAGGTTTGCCACCGCGATGCGGGCGGGCGGGGCCGGGTCGGCAAGCGCCGCCCGCGCTTCCAGGTCCCCATCAGCAAGCGCCGCCCGCGCTTCCGCATCCCCGTCACCTTCGCCGGTGAAGCACTTCGATGTCCCGCGAGCCGCAGACGGGCCAGCCGGGGCCCTCGCCAACCTCGCAGCCAGGACGCCCGGTGCCGATAGCCGACTCATGGCCATCTGCAGCCTGGGCACGAGCCGACCTCGGCCAACTGGGGGAGTGGGCGAGGGCATGATGATCGTGGCCAACGGGGTGCCGACGGTCTTCGCCACCGCCGGGCTCGGTACCGGGCTGAGCCGTCGCCATCCCGGTACCGCTGGCCGACAGCGGCGGGCACCACCACCGGGCTGGAACCTCGGGCAAGCAACAGAACTGGCTCCGTAATAAGGACAGGACTCGATATGCGTGCCGAGAACGCAAGCTGGCCAAATAACGCTCCTGGCAGGGACGATCCGGACTGGTCTGCCGGCGACGGCCACCCAGACTGGACCGCGGGCGACGACAACTGGCCGCCGAACGGCGCCTCCCCCGGCTGGCCATACGGCGAGGACCACCCCAGCTGGCCGGCCGGCGGCGAGCATCCGAGCTGGCCACGCGCCGGTGGCGGGTCCGCCCCGCGAGGACGGGAACCGGCCGCCGCGCCGCGTCACGACCCTCGCTCACCGACGGCGCCGCCGCCAGCGCCAGCGGCACGGGTACGGGTTCCGGCTGACGGCGGACCGGACGGGGCGGCGCAGTGGTCAGGCCAGCACGGCGCGGGCGCGGCGCCTCCGTCGAATTACGAGGTCGCGTTCGGTAATGGCCCGGTCCAGGTCCTGCTGCCCTCTGCCGGCCAGGAGTGGCCGACGGGCGCCGGCGCCGGGGAGATGCCTCATCTCACGGGCGAACGTCAGGCAGAGTTGCATGACCCCCTGCGGCAGGATGCCGGGGGATTCCAGAACGCGGACTCCGTCCGGCTGGCAGAACGGATCCTCTCGGATGCGGACAGCCAGGCTGCCGGCATCAGGCAGGAGGCGTTGGACCAGGCCAACGCGATACGTGAGGCTGCCGAGCGGGAAGCCGACGAGGTAAGGAGGCAGGCGGCTTACCAGGTCGACGCGGCACGCGAGGCCGAGCGGGAGGCCGAGGAGATAAAGCGGCAGGCGGAGTACCAAGCCAACGCGATACGTGAGGCGGCGGCGCGGGAGGCCGACGAGCTACGGGCCGGCGCCATCAGGCTGTCGGCTGAGCTGGGCCAGGTCGCCGCGTACGTCACCAGGACCTTCACCATCCCCGCGATTACGGCTGGGGAGCCGGAGGCCCTGCCCGGACCGGAGATGACGGACGACAGCGGCCCGGCGGCGGCCGCGCAGCCACAGGACTGGCAGTCAGGCGCCCCACCGGCCGCCCGGCCGCGCTCGCAGGGGCGGCCCAGGCCACAGGCCCGGCCCCGGCAGCAACTGACCGACACCAGCCCGCCGATGCCAGCCTTTGAGCCACAGGACTGGCAGCAAGACGCCCCGCCCACTGCCCGGCCACGCCAGCAAGGGCAGCCCAGGCCACAGGTCATGGAAGACTTCGCAGGCCCGGCCATGCCGGCAGCAGAACCAGAGGCCTGGCCGCGGGCCGTCGAGTCGCCGACCTGGCAGGAGACCTCAGCGCCGCAGGCCTGGCAGCAGCTCGAGGAGGCCTGGGGGGAGGAGGAGGGCTGGGAGCAGGACGGCTGGGAGCCGGAGCCCGCGCCGGGCGCCAGGCCACGGCCACAGGGCCGGACCGCCACCACCAGGCCAGAGGGCCGGCCGGCGGCCAGGCCACGGCCGGAGGGCCGGACCACGACCGCCAAGCCACGGCCGCAGAGCCGGACCGCGACCGCCAAGCCACAGGGCGGGACGGCCGCCAGGCCACGGCCGGGGAGCCGCGCCGCGGCCAAATCAAGACCAGGGGCACGAACCGCCGACGAGTCACGCCCGGGCGGCAAGAAGACCCTGACCGCAAAGGGGCGGCAGCTCCGCTTCAAGAACAGGATGGTATTCGCCTATGTAGCCCTGCTCCTGATCCCTCTTTTTATCGGGATCACGGAGATAGCGATACACAACCCAGCCTTCTTTGTCTTCCGGAACGCTGGGGCAGGTGCGGGAAATGCTCAAGACCTTAACGAGAACCAGGGCCCGGGCATGCCTAACGCGCCGGGGGCACATCACAGTGTGAAGCCGAGCCCGCCGAGCTCGGCGAAGCCGACACCGAGCAAGACAAATTAGGCCTGCGCATAATTCACCCGCGCTGGGAGCGGCGCCTCGTGCTAGGGAAGGAGAGAGCTACAGATGGGTAGAAGCGACGTACTCGATGCCAGACCGAGCCAGTACTACGAATTCTCTGCTGTTACCATCAAGAAGCGGTCCATTGCGCTGTTCCTCATGCGCCTCCCAGTGTTCGTCCCCATCATCTTCATATCGCGTGCTTGGATACTGGCGAACCCTAAGGGCACACTGACCAATACGGAAGCCGACGTGCTGGGCACCGGCGGCATCTTCTGCTTGTACATCGCCCTGTCGATCAGTCCGCTGATCACCCTCACCGGGGCTCAGTGGATCGCACCCCTCCGGCGGTGGTACGGCATCTGGTTCGCGATCATAGGCATCGCGGACACGACCACCGCGGCCATCACGACCGACTTCGCCGGGGGCGTGTTCGGCCGGCTCGCCGGGCACACGTTCCTGCTGACCGGGTTCTTCATCATCACGCTGGCCCTTCCGGTCCTGGCTACGGCCAACACCCCGGCGCAGCGGAAACTCGGGAAGTACTGGAAAAAGCTCCAGCGGATGACGTACGTCATCTGGTTCTTCGCCGTCGTACACCTGCTGCTGCTCGACGGGCTCACGCCCTTCGGCGCCGCGGACGGCGACGGTATCCCCGTCTTCCACCAGCGCTTCTACCAGGCACTCGCAGTTAGCATCCCGCTGATCGTTCTCCGGCTGCCGCCGGTGCGGCGCTGGATCGTCGACCGGCGGGCGGAGGGCCGGCAATGGCTGGTGTGGCTCGCGGTCGCGCCGCTGGCCGTGTTCTACATCACCGCGATGGCCTTCATCGTCAACGAGGAGATCTTCACCGGAACGATGGCCATCACGCTGAATCCCCCAGCGGACTGACGCCAGAGACGCAGGAGCAGGGGGCGGCCGGCCGGGCAGGCGGGCCGCCCCCTGTCAGCTGCCGGTGGCCGTGTAGGCGGCCGTGGTCCGGTCCGCCGCCGCACGGGCGCCGGCCGGGTCGGTACCGGCGGCGACGCTCGCGTCGCACCACCGCTGGCTGGTCAGCGACATGAACGTCCTGCCTTCGGCCGAAGCGGCCCAGTCCGCGCTTTCCCTTCGGTCCACTTGCCCCCCGGACGACAGGTGCACGGCTAGGCCCATGAAGCCCATGTCCCACCCGACGCCGACCGCGCCCGGGCCGAACTCGGCCCATTGACCGTCATCCACGTGCGCGATGTGGTCGAGCGCCAGCCGGGTCCTGCCCTCGGGCTCTGCCGTCAGCCGTACTTCGATCCAGCTCACCTGATCTCCGTACTCCCAGGTAGCGGCGAAGCTGCTCGGCGGGTCGCAGCGCTCGATCGTCCCGCTCGCGTTGCCCTCGAGCTGATACCGCCCACCAACCCGCAAGTCACCGGAAATGGGCAGGAACCAGCGGGGGATGCGTTCGGGATTCGTGCACGCGTCCCAGACGTCTTCGATAGGGGCGTCATAAGACTGGCTGACGGTAACGGTGCGGGCCTCGCCCGCTTCGAGCACACGCGTCCCGACCTGCCGCCGGACGGCATTGATCTGCTGGGTGACGTCGATCATGATGTGGTCATCTCCTTCGTGGTCCCGCCCGGGCCGCCGCGGCGGCGTTCCCGGCTGCCCCGGGCAAGTTCGGTGGCCAGCGCCTCCAGGTGCGGGGTCCAGAAGCGCCGGAAGCGGCCGAGCCACGCGTCGACCTCGCGCAGCGGGCCGGAGTCCACCGCGTACAAACGCCGGGTGCCCTCCGGCCGCACGGTCGCGAAACCGGCCTCGCGCAGCACCTTCAGATGCTGTGAAACGCCCGGCTGGGATATCCCGAACTCCTCACGGATGATGGCGCACACCGCACCGGAGGTCATCTCCCCGTCGGCGAGGAGCTCAAGGATGCGGCGCCGCACCGGATCGCCAAGCACATCGAAGGCGTGCACCCGGTCAAAGTATCAGCAGATACTTATATAAGTCAATCATGAAGGTTAGTGGGCCAGCCCGGCGGCTCCGGTCCTATCCCAGGTCGCGAGGCCCTCATGAACCTGGTGGCAGGCGCCATACGTGTCACGGGTGTGCGCCGGGTGCGGGTCGGTGACCGCACTGGGGTTACGGGTAGGGCGCGCCTGTCCACGGAGCGCGGGTGTGCCCGCTGACAGCGGTCTCCGGGCGCAGTCCGGCTCCTGCCCCGGACCGCGCCCGGCGCACCGCCCGCCGCCCGGCGCACCCCCTGCGAACCGCGCCATCGCCCGGCCCGCCCCCCGTGAACCGCGCCATCGCCCGGCCCGCCACCGGGCACACGCCCGCACGCGTCCGCTAACCCGGCGCACGGCCGCACCGCACCCATCCGCTCAACCCGGCGCACGGCGAACGTTCGCACTGCACGCGTCCGCTAACGCCGCCGCACGGCGCACGTCCGCACCGCACCCATCCGCTCAACCCGGCGCGCGCCCACCCTGCCGCTCAACCCGCCGCCTAGCGCGCACCCTGTGGACCGCACCATCCGCCCCACCACTGCATGGCTTCCGGCCGGCATGATTGACGTCGCGATCTGGGGGCAGCTGGCTGAGCAGCCGGTTCGGCAGCGACTGCCGTCTGTTCCCGAGATATGACAGCGCGGATTCGTTACGGTTGCACGGTGGATACCGGGAAGCTCTCTGAAGAGGACAGGGCCGACATCGCCGAGATCGAGACCGCAAGCAGCGACCACCCCACCAGGCAAGTCGAAGCGAAGCAGCCCGCGGCAGCGCCGGAAAGACGGCCCAGGGACCAGGCCCGGCTGATCTTCGCCAGTTTCCTGATGCTGTTCGTCGAACTTGCCCTGATCCGCTGGGTCACGGCGAACAACGTGTACGTGACCAAGGCGACCAATTTCGTCCTGATAGCCAGCTTCCTGGGGATCGGCATCGGCTTCCTGAACGCCCGTAGCCAGCGGGACTTCCTGCGCTGGACACCGGTGGCGCTGCTCGCCCTGGTCGGCTTCGTACTCGCCTTCCCGGTAATCCTGGCCAGCCTGTCTGGGCCGCATCCGCTCCAGGGGCTCCACGGCACCCCGGCGCTGCCACAGCCGGTCAGCCTTGGCATCGTCTTCCTGCTCACCACCGGGGTGATGGCCGGGCTCGGCCAGGCGGTGGCGCGGATCTTCGTCCGCTTCACGCCACTCAGCGCCTACCGGCTCGACATCCTGGGCAGCATCGCCGGGATCACGGTGTTCTCCGGCCTCGCCTTCCTCGACCTGCCACCCGCCGGCTGGGGAATCATCGCCGGGTGCGGCCTGGTGGTCCTGCTGGCGCCGCGCGTCCGGTGGTGGCAGCTCGGTGCCGTGGGGGTCATCATCACCCTCCTGGTTCTGGAGTCCGTGCTGCCCCAGCAGCGGTGGTCGCCTTACAACAAGCTGGCCTACTTCCAGACCACCGGGCAGAACGCCGCGCTCAACGTGTCCGCGAACAACATCCCCTACCAGGCGGCCCGCTCGCTCGCCGCGATGCATGCCCAGAAGCCGTTCTACTTCTACCCCTACCGCCACGTCACGCGCGCTTCGCTGAACAACGTCCTGATCATCGGCGCCGGGACAGGGAACGACGCGGCGGTTGCGCTGGCCCAGGGCGCGAAGCACGTCGACGCGGTCGAGATCGACCCGGTGCTGCCGCAGATCGGCCGGGCCCACCCGGACCATCCCTACCAGAACCCACGGCTGACCCTGCACATCGCCGACGGCCGCGAGTACCTGCAGAACACGCTCAAGAAGTACAACCTGATCGTGTTCGCGCTGCCCGATTCGCTGTCGGCGCTCGCCGGGCAGTCCGCGCTGCGGCTGGAGAGCTACCTGCTGACGGAGCAGTCGCTGGCCGCGGCCAAGTCGCGGCTGGCCCCCGGAGGCACGTTCGCGATGTACAACTACTACGCGCCGTTCCTATTCAACCGGTACGCCACCACACTCCGGGACGTCTACCAGTCCGTCCTGACCGTCCGCCCCGCCGGGCCGGTGCCGAACTGCGCGACCTACTGGCACGGCACCGCGGTCGCCCCCGCCACCGACGACCATCCGTTCCCGTACCTGCCTACCTCGACGCTCCCTGGCTCGTACCTGGTGATGCTGGGCCTGATCCTGCTCGGGTCCCTCGTGCTCGTCCGGGTGGGCGGCGGCTCGTTCAGCCGGATGCGCGGGTACCTCGACCTCGCGTTCATGGGCGCGGCGTTCCTGCTGCTGGAGACCAAGAGCATCGTGCAGTTCGCGCTGCTGTTCGGCGCCACCTGGTTCGTCAACGCACTGGTCTTCGCGGGCGTGCTGATCGCGGTATACCTGGCGGTGGAGACCGCGAGATGGGTGCGGCTCCCCAGGCCCGCCGTGCTCTACGCCGCCCTCATCGCCGCCCTCGCCCTGGCCTGGCTGGTGCCGCAGGAATGGCTGCTGGACCTGCCGATGGTGCCGCGTTTCCTGGCCGCCAGCGCCTTGGCGTTCGCCCCGGTGTTCCTCGCGAACCTCGTCTTCGCCCAGCGGTTCTCCAATGTGGACACCTCGAACACGGCGTTCGCTGCAAACCTGCTCGGAGCCATGGTCGGCGGCACGCTCGAGTACATCGCCCTGATCACCGGCTACCGGTTCCTTCTGATCGTGATCGCCGTGCTCTACGGGCTGGCCTTCGTCACCGGCCTGCGCCGCCGATCGGGACTCCAGCGGTCGTAAGGCAGCTCGACGACGCCGGCCTCGACATGACCAGGTAAACAGGCGGGCTTCTCCCGCCGATCTGCGGAACTTCAGAGCCGCTATGAGCCGGTGACGGTGAGCCCGAACAGGCGGGCCGCGTTCTCCCAGCAGACCGCGCGCAGCCACGGATCGCCCAGCCCCAGCCGCACCAGGCCGGCGATCTGCTCGGCATAGGCGTAGGGGATGTTCGGGAAATCGCTGCCCAGGAGCACCTTCCCGGCCAGGCCGAGCGCCCGCAGGCGGGGTAGCGCCCGCGCCGGGAACGGGGTGAGCCGCTCGAAAAACGGCGTGAACGCCATGGTCGTGTCCAGCGCCACCCGCTCGCATGTCTCGGCGAGGTCCAGGAACGCCTCGTAGTCCGGCGCACCCAGGTGCGCCACGATGGCAGTCAGCCTCGGATGACGCGCGAGCAGCGCGGCGAACGGCGCCGGGCCGGTGTGGGCCGTGGCCACCGGCGCGTGCCCGGCGTGCACCACCACCGGCACACCCGCCTCCGCAAGCAGCCCCCAGACCGGCCGCAGCCGGGGCTCATCGGCCGGGAAGCCCCCCACCTGCAGATGCACCTTGAAGACGCGCGCTCCCGCGTCGAGCGCCGCCAGGACATAGTCCACGACGCCCGCTTCGGGGTAGAACGTCGCCGACGGCAGGCAGCCCGGCGTGGCCCGCGCGAATTCCAGCGTCCATACGTTGAGATCGGCGGCCATGCCGGGACGGTGAGCGTAGGCGAGGGCGCTGAAGGCCCGGACGCCGAGCGCGCGCAGGTGGGCGACGCGCTGCTCGTCCGGCCAGCGGTAGCGGATCGGCCAGGCGGTCCCCACCAGTGGCCCGGCAGCGTCGAGGTACTCCCAGACCCGGCGCAACAGCCTGGGCGGCAGGAAATGCACGTGCACGTCGGCAAGCCCGGGCACGCCCAGCACCCGGCAGAAGACTGCCACGTCCGTGTCCTCGCCTGGTGGCCGCACCGCGCTCACCAGCAGATTGAACCGTACCCGCAACCCGGACAGCCACCCGGCCCCGGCACCCGCCTCGCGCCGCCCGCCGCGCTCGGGTCCCATCGCTGACCGCCCTGGAGTCTGACCCGCTGCTTGCGGACCGGCTCCGCGCTGAGCTTCGCTCCGTGCGGGTGGTGAACGGCGACGCGACAAGCATGGCCTTCGGGGCAGGATCGTTCAGCGCGGTGGTCTGTTTCACGATGCTGCACCACCTGCCGTGCCCCACCGCCCAAGACCGCCTGTTCGCCGAGGCCGCCCGGGTGCTGCGGCCGGGCGGCGTCTTCGCCGGCACGGACAGCCAGCCCAGCCTTCGTTGGCGCCTGGTCCACCTCGGCGACACGTGCACCCCAGTTGACCCCGCCACGCTGCCCGACCGGCTCACGGTGGCCGGCTTCACCAGGGTCGCCGTGGAAGCGGACCGGCGACTGGTCCGCTTCGCCGCCTACACGCCCGGCACGGAGGGAGAAACCCCGGCATGACGCAGGACCGTGTGACGGCGCAGGACCGCGTGACGGCGCAGGACCGCATGACACAGCGACGTGACTGCTACTACTGCACCAAGCACCGGACCGGCGAGAACGCGCCACCCGGTGGATGGCTCGTTGCGGACGGGGACTGGCTGGTCGGCCATGGGCCCGCCCACATGTCCCTGCCCGGGACGCTGCGGATCGAGTCCCGCCGCCACTTCACCGACTTCGCCGACATGACCGACGCCGAGGCAGCGTCGTTCGGGCTGCTGCTGGCACGCCTGTACCGGGCGGTCCGCCCGGTGACCGGCGCCGAGCGGATCCACCTCCTGGCCACCATGGACCACCAGCCGCACTTCCACGCCTGGCTGTACCCGCGCGCCGCGGACGAGCCGCGGCGCGGGACGGCGTTTCTGCATCACGGTTTCGAGTGCACGGACGCCGACGCGCAAGCCGCCGCCGCGGCGATCCGGGCGCACCTGGAACGGCCCGCGCGGGAGGCCGACGGTTAGGCTGGCGGTCGTGGAATACCGCGCGCTGGGATGTTCAGGCCTGAAGATTTCCGTGATGACCATGGGCACGATGACGTTCGGCGGGACCGGGCCGTTCGCGAAGGTCGGTTCGACCGACGTGGGGGAGGCCCGCCGCCAGGTGGACATGTGCCTGGAGGCGGGCGTCAACCTGATCGACACCGCCGACGTGTACGCGGACGGCCAGTCGGAGGAGATCCTCGGCGAGGTGCTGCGGGGGCGGCGGGACCAGGTGCTTGTAGGCACCAAGGTGCGCATGCCGATGGGTTCCGGGCCG
>WNGE01014900.1_pt1 | contig 11237 bp, 10 predicted proteins | sample 5400651 | NCBI WGS metagenome assembly WNGE01 (sample SAMN13153370, study PRJNA577476) | soil metagenome | isolation source: 60 cm soil or saprolite under grassland replicate 2 | place: USA:California | collected 2016-06-15 | reverse complement strand
TTGCAGACCGCGATTTCCCGGGCGCGGCAATATTCAAGATCGACGCAATCGAAACCTGTCGCGGCAATGGCGATGAGTTTTAGTTCAGGCAAGTATGCCAGATCAGATTCACGCAGAGCGAGTTTGTTGCTGATCACAACCGTCGCCCCAGCAAGTCGCCGAACGACCTGATCGGGTTGCGAGTCGGCATACTCGATCCACTCATGCGCAAAGTTAGGCTGGCGAAACTTCGCCTGCACGGTGTTGCGCTCGAGGAAGACGATCCGTTCCATACCTGTCAGCGAATCGCCAGAATATCACGCGACTAAAAGAAAAGCCGGGCCGGCAAGTCGCACATTTCACTTCCGAAAAATTGAATGAACATCCATAAACTTGAACATCGATTACCGTCTAATCAAGCGGAAACCTTCGAAGCACCGATAAAATCGAGGTCAGGCCAACCGCCGGTGTTTGGCGCAAGGATTGCTTCGCAAACACCGGACACTTACCGCGAGGACGTTTTGGATTCCAAAATCATATTCGGCTTTTTAGCAACTTAGCAGTTCGATTGGATAGGTGTTGAGCTTTTGCTTTTCACTTCGGTCACATCTTTTCACTCAAATCCAGGAGGAGATCCCTAATGAAAAGAAATTCTGTACAACTGCTTATCGTGATCCTCGTGATTGCGATAAGCGCAACCTTCGGGTTTGCACAGGTCACCTCGACGGGTTCACTGTCGGGAACGGTAACCGACCCGCAGGGAGCTGTCGTGCCTGGCGCCACTGTAGTGGTTAAGAACGTTGCTTCCGGCCAGGAGTTTACGACAGAGACTAACGGTGAAGGCACTTTTAACGTTCCTTCACTCAAAGAAGGCGAATATACGGCCACGATCACCAAGCAGGGCTTCAAGCAAGCCGTCGTGACCGCGATTAAGATTAACGTCAGTCAACCTTCAAGCATTAACGTCGGTTTGGAAGTCGGCGCGGCCAGCGAAGTAGTGACGGTCGTAACTCTTGCAAACACAGACGGCTACCGTTGGTACGACGATTACCGGACGACAGATTACCGAGCTGCCTTATGCTTCGCGTAATGCGCTCGATTTGTTGCTGTTCCTGCCGGGCACGGCGACCGCCGGCCGTCCGCGACAGTCGACTGTTAACGGTCTGCCAAAATCGATGCTGAATGTCACCCTGGACGGCCTGAATATTCAGGACAACGTGCTCAAAGGTTCGGACGGCTTCTTCACCCTGATCCAGCCGAAGACCGACGCGGTCCAGGAAGTCAGTGTTTCGACTTCGACGCCGGGCGCCGAGAGCAATGCCGAGGGCGCTGTCCAGATCAAATTCACCACACGCAGTGGCGGGAGCGAGTTTCATGGCAGCGTCTATGAGTCTCATCGTGACAAGTCGCTCAATGGAAACTTTTTCTGGAACAACGAGCTGCTGGCGCCGAAGCCACACTTTGGCAAGCCACCCAGTCCAAATGATAAGGCACCGAGAACTAACGCATTGCTTAACCAGCCGGGTGCAAGAGTTGGCGGCCCAATCAAGATTCCATACATCTTCAACAGCACGCGCAAGGGGTTCTTCTTCGTGAACTACGAAGAGTATCGTTTGCCTGAAGCTCAATTGCGATCGCGCACCGTCCTAAGCGCCAACGCGACTGCTGGCAACTTCCAGTTCGGCAGCACTGCAGTCAATGTCCTAACCTATGCAGCAGCCAATGGATTTGCCGGTCCTCAGTCCACGGTGGATCCGACCATCGGCGCACTGCTGGCTTCGATACGCGCGGTGCCGGGCAGCTTTACCAACACATCGGACCCGAACATCCAGCAGCTTAGCTTTACCAACCAAGGCGGACAAAAGCGGCGATTTCCAACCGCGCGGTTCGACTTTGAGGTTAACAAGAAAAACCACATTGAAACGATCTATAACTATCAGATCTTCCGTTCCAAAGTGGACTTCCTGAACAACGCTGATCCGTTTGCTCCGGGCTTTCCGAACTTCGGCAGTCAGGACTCGAATCGCTATTCGAGTTCAACGGCGTGGCGCAGCCAAATCCAGAAAAACGTAGTCAACGAAGCGCGATATGGAATCCAGAATGGTATCGTGCTGTTCTTTCCGCAGAACAATCCCGGTCAGTTCGTAAACCAGGGCGGCGTATCTCAGGGAATTAACGTGGCGGCGGCGGGTATTTCCAACGTCACCACGGTTAACAATGCGCAACGTCGCAACACGCCTACAACTCAGATCTCGGATAATTTGAACTAGGTGAAAGGTAGCCACACACTTAATTTTGGTGGTGACTTCACTTCGGTCGCAACGTTCCTGGCCCAAACACCCAACTTTGTCGGTGTCGTGCCCACCGCCTCTTACGGGCAGGATGTTAGCGACCCGATCGAAAACATCTTTTGCGTGCCGGGTCCGCCTCCGAGTACCTGTCTGGCTACTAGTCCGTTCACCAACACAACGGCCGCAGCCCAGGCAGACACTCTCTATCGCGTGCTGACAGGTCGTCTTACGTCGGTGAGCTACGCGGCTTCTCTCAATGAAGCGGGCACTGGTTACGTTCGTGATTTAAACATTCAGCGCTTCCGTCAACGCGAGATCGGTATGTACGGTCAGGATTCCTGGCGTTTTCGTCCCAATTTGACAATTAACTTTGGACTGCGCCTGGAGACTGTCTATGCTCCTATCTCTCAAAACAAAGCACTGACCCAAAACACATTTGCCGGATTGTTCGGAACGTCGGGCAGCAACCTATCAGCTCTGTTCACGCCGGGCGCCACGGGCGGATCGGCAACGCAGTTTACGCCGCTGCCGCCAGGTCAACATCTCTACAACACGGCCCACAATCTGGCACCGACGGTAGGGTTTGCTTATCAGCCAAACTTCAAGTCCGGAGTTTTGCGGACTCTATTTGGTTCGTCTGGCAAGACGGTGATTCGTGGCGGCTGGGCAATGGCTTACGACCGTGAAGGCCTGAATCTTACCTCCAGCATCGTGGGCACCAATTTCGGTGGTCAGATTGATCTGACGCAGTTTGCCGGAACCCAATTCCCGCGTGGTACGCTCTTCAGGAATCTTCCGGCTGCTCCGGCAACTCCGGGGGCGCCATCTTACCCGTTGACACCTGGTTTTACAGACAATGCCAGCGCCAATGCGTTCCTGCCAGATCTCAAGACTCCGTATGTGATTTCGTTTAGCGGCAGTATTCAGCGCGAAATCTCCAAAGATACGGTGATTGAAATCGGGTACATCGGCAATCGCGGGCATCAACTGCTGCGCCAGCTCAACCTCAATGAAATCAACATCATTGAGAATGGCTTCGCGAATGAGTTCAGATTGGCGGCGGCGAATCTGGCAGCGAATATCGCCGGCGGATGTGGAGCTACTTTCAAGCTCGCAGTGACAGCTACGAAGCCTAATTGTGGCGCAAATCCGCTCCCGCTCTTCCTTGGGTTTTTGCAGGGTTCGTCGTTGAACGCAAACAACCCGGCAACTTACACGTCGACGCGGTTCTCCAGCACTACCTTCACTAACTTGATGACTCCATCAAATCTGCAGGCGCTTGCTGCTTGGCTCTTTCCTCGTCAACAACGATGGAAAGACCTGGTACGATGCTATGACGATCGAGTTACGCAGGCGGCTTTCGAAGGGTGTTTTGGCGAACTTTAACTACACCTTCTCAAAGGCGCAGGGTAATGAATACGTCAGTAGCTCCATAGCCTTCCTTCAGCCGGCGACGATCCGGAACACCTGGCTGAACAAGGTGTCTTCGCCGTTCGACATTCGCAGCTCGCTCAAAGGAAGCTTCATTGGTGAGTTGCCCTTCGGACGCGGCCGCCACTTTGGCAGCAACCTGCACGGCATTTGGAATGGCCTGGCTGGTGATTGGACCATCAATGGTACGGTGAGAATTTCCAGCGGTGTCCCGTTGAACCTGGGGAACGTGCAGCTGTTCGGCATGACCTCCAAGGAACTTGAAAAGGCGATTCAAATTCGCAAGACGGCTGACCGCAAGGTCTTCTGGCTGCCGCAGGAGATCGTCGACAACACCAGGCGCGCGTTCAATACCTGCGTGCCCGGAACTGCCAACTGCACCGCGAATGGTTATGGAACCGCCACTTTGTCAGGCGGACTCGCGGGTGGTGATCCAACCGGCCAGTATATCGCACCGCCGGGTGACAACTGCTTGTCGACCTTTACCGGTCAGTGCGGATTCACCCAGCTGATCGTTCATGGACCGCGCTTTACGCGAGTTGACCTGGGTATTGAGAAGAAACTCAGGTTCTCGGAGACAAAGGATCTGGAGTTCCGCTTTGAGTTCCTGAACTTCTTCAACAACATTAACTTCAGGCTTGGCTCGTATAACAACGACGTCGTGAATATTGGTGGGTCTAACACCGACATTCCGACTTACACGCTCTCCGGGTTTGGCCAGTTGTTGGGCTCAAACACCGCTTATCGCGATGTTTCAACAACCAACGATCCGGGTGGCAGAGTTGGACAGATAGTCGTTCGCTTTAACTTCTAGTCCTTCCATCCAAGTAACCCGAAAGGGAGAGGCACAGTTCATCTGTTCCTCTCCCTTTTTTTGCCACGGATCCCAGCAATTCCAGACTCAAAGTTTGCGCGCCGGAAGGCTCAAACTGGAGTCATTTCGCCTTGCCGCGCCAAATTAATGTTGCTAAAGTACGGCGGAGATGCAATGCCCGCTTTTGGTTCCCGCTAACTAACAAGTCGGACCGGCAAAACGCATTCGCGGAACCCATCGAGCAGAGAATCTAATCTTAAGAAATAAGGATCCGAGAGTTGGCTTAATAATGCGAAAACTTTTTATTGCCGTGCTGTTGAACGCCATCGTGACCGGCGGAGCTGTAGCTCAGGGACAACTCAAACCCTGGAATGAATGGTCGCAAAAAGAGGCGGAGAAAACATTGAATGATTCGCCCTGGGCGCGGGTGCAGGTTGAGACCAACACTTCCGAGATGACATATTCGCCCACCTCCGGCAGCGGATCTGCAACAACCGCAAATCGTACACCGGCTCCCTCCACAACGATGCGCCAAGAGCAAGCGGATCGAAACGCGAACCGCGCCACGGAAGGCGCATACAACGGACCGGTCTTTACCAATTACCAGGTTAGATTTCTTTCAGCTAAGCCAATCCGTGAAGCTTTTGCCAGCTTAATCCTGCTTCAACAAGCCGGAGCGTCCGCCGCCGATCAGCAAAAGATCAAGAATGAAATGCAAGGCTTCGTCGATCGTAATTTCGGTGATTACATTGTGCTTACGGTGACATATGTCGCCAGTGATGGGCGACTTACCGGAAAAGCGTTTCAGAACTTCAATACTGCAGCTACGGATACACTGAAGAACAATACATATCTGGAGCGAAATGATGGTAAGCGAATTTACCTGATTGACTATCGCGCGCCCATTGACGACGGCCTGGGCGCTAAGTTCGTATTTCCCGGGACACTTGATGGCAGAGTTTTTCTAACGCCCGACCACAGCGAGGTGCGTTTTTACGCCGAGGTCGGAACAAGTCTAAAGTTGAACCAGCGCTTTAAGGTAGCCGATATGATCTATCAGGGAAAACTGGAATACTAGCTGTCGCAAGATCCACTCGAGCTGCGTAGGTCCTCCTGCGACTTAACCAACTTATCAGGACTAATAGCGAAAGGAATTTCCAAGATGCGAAAAGTTGCCATCGCAACATTTGCAACGTTGCTTTTCACCGCCTCAATGCTGGCCCAGAAAACAACCAAGACCTGGGATCAATGGACCCAGAAAGACGCTGAAAAGATCCTCAACGATTCTCCCTGGGGCCAGACTTACACGGAAACTGATACGCGCGAAATGTTTTTTGATCCCACAACTCAGGGGGGTCGAGGAGACAGTGGAAGTCGACGTGGTCAAGGCGCCGTAAACACCGAGGTCCATGTCAATTTTCGGATTCGGTTTTTTACCGCCAGGCCGGTTCGCCAGGCTTTCGTGCGGCTAATGGAATTACAGCAAACCAATTTACCCAAGGATACGATCGAGCGGCTAAACGCATTTGCAAATCTCAAGTCTGACCAGTACATCATCGTGGCGATCACCTGTGATGCGACCGATCAACGGTACTCGGGTCCGGTTTTCCAGGCGCTCGGTAGCGCCACTACCGACCTTGTGAAAAATAATACCTACCTTGAACGCAAAGATGGCAAGCGGCTCTTTGCAACTGAGTATGTCGCTCCAGGTAAGGATGGTTTCGGCGCCCGCTTTATTTTTCCCCGGGTCGTGGAGGGCAAGCCTTTTCTCACTCCTGACAGTGGTGAGGTGCGGTTTTATTCTCAATTCGCGGTCGGCTCGACTGGGATTAAAGTCGACAGACGCTACAAAATCGCCGACATGATGTACGACGGACAGCTGGAGTACTAGAGGCCGCTAACCATGGATCCTGCCCGTTGCAGACGCGCTGCTCGAGATCTCGATTGTGTGGGACACGAAAAGGCAGATCATTTGGCTGGTCGCAGGCGTCACCTTTGGAACCTCTATCGTCTATCTCGACTCGCGCGATGAAGCTGGCCGATTTGATGCAAGCGTATTCGCGTTCTGGGAGATCATCCTCCTGGCGATTATTCTGACTCTCTTCTACATCTATTCACGTCCGAAGAAATAGACGTCGGAAAATTGAGCGTTGAACGTGCTTCACGGAAGTCCGTCCGACAGGCGTGATAATTTATTGAGGCGGTTGACTCGCCTTTGCACGTGCATTTATTCCGGTTTCGCCGACCACGAGAATCGAACGAGGCTCACTGTAAGGAACGCTTTGCGGCAGATAAGAAAGGACGTAGCGGTTCTTTCGCAGTTCGTCGCAGATCGTCTTTGCCGCGTCGCGCGGATCGTTAATCGGAAAAACGCGGCCGCCGGTTCCCTCAACCAGCTTCTCCACAACTTGCAGTGGTTTGGGCACATCACGGCGAATGGCGCCGCGCGTTCGATCCTGAGCCTGGACCATGTAAATAGTGATGTCCAGGGACTGCAACATTGCCAGGACATTGTCGAATTTTGTTTTGCTGCCGCGATCTAAACCATCACTGATGACCACGATCACCCGTTTCTGCGTCGACAAGGACCGCAGTGCATCTTCGGTCACGGCGAAGAGCGCATCAAACAGATGCGGATCTCCTTTTTTCCGAAACAGCTTCAACTCGCTCTCGATCTTTTTCGCGTCGTCGGTCCAGTCAGAAACAATTTCCGCCGCATCGTCATACCCAACGATTAGCAGCTTGTCTCCGTCGTAGATTTCATATGCGAACTCGAGCGTCGCAGCCTCAAGCTTCTCGACATCGGCTCGAAGTGTCAGAGAATTATCAACCAGCAGGACGATCCGCGCCGGCGCGGGATCGGGCGAGAAATTCTTGATTGTTTGCTCGACGCCGTTATCAAAAAGGGCGAGATCTTTCGAGGTGACGGGCGTGGTCGTGCCGTCGCTGCGGGTGGCCACGACATTCAGCAAGGTCGATGTTTCGCCGGTTGGTTGAGAGCGCCTTCCGGCCTGGGCTGCCAGCGAACTGATCAAGACCAGCGGCGCGACCAAAAAAACCAGAACCCGCCATCCTTGATAAGCAAGCTGCTTCGTATTCTGTCGAAGTCGTTGAATTTCGGCCGCGACGTGCATTATTGATTTGCCTTCATTTGGTGCGGATCGCTCAAGTCGTGTCGGCGCCTGTTTTCTTCGTACTGTTGTCTTTCGCTTTCGGCTTATCGGCTGACGCTCCCGTTTCGCCTCCCGTCTCTTTCTCGGGCTTACTGCCCTTGCGCGAGTAATCGGTCACATACCAGCCTTCGCCTTTGAACTGAATTGCCGGCGCAGACATCATCTTTTCCAAACGCCCGCCGCACTTCTTGCATTTCACCGGCGGCTTGTCCTTCACCTTTTGAAAGACTTCAATGTGAGCATTGCACTTCTTGCAACGAAACTCGTAGATTGGCATTCAGTTGGCTCCGGCAGATTTTAGGGATCGCAAACGCCTGAACCGATTATACGAAGCTGGTTGCGGCACTGACAACCGGCCTACCTGAGATGCAACCAGAGCAAATTCGTTTGCCAGTAACAGATGTTCGAGCGTTCATTCACAGGGTCTGGTTAGCACCTGCGCCTTTTTTGCATGTTGGGTCTCTGTTAGTTATGATCTGCCCACCTGAAGAGGTTCCGCTCGGCGCTGTGCTGCCTGCCGGCCTCTTCCCAACTTATCTAATGCAATCCGCCACTGAATCCCAAACGGCGCTTTCAATCGAGCGAAAGCTCAAGATGCACGAGGCCCGCGAGTCGATTATCGACCGGCTGGCCGCCAACCTGCCGACTTCGATCAACCTGGATACATTCCTGACGGTTATTGTCTCGGAACTGGGTCGCATGATGGAGGTTGATCGTTGCGACATCATAAAGCTGAATCCGGACGGCGAGCTGACCATCAGCCACGAATGGCGTGCATCGAACGATGTGCCTTCCACGCTGGGAACACGCATCTCTTTCGATCTCAAACAACTCTCGGAGCATTTTGATATTAAGCAACCTCTGAGGCTCGACGATGCGTCGGCGCGAGAGATGGATCATCGTATTCGCTTTCTGGCGAAGAGTCTCGGAACGCGATCACTGCTCGTTGTTCCGGTAGTCCTCGACGAGGACATTCTGGGACTGATTGGCCTGCACAGCACAAAGACCCCGCGGCGTTGGTTCGATGAAGAAGTTGCGTTCCTGCAATCGGTCGCCACGCAACTTGCGATTGGCTATCAGTACACCCGAATTTATACCGATAAGAAGCGCGAAGCCGAGACCACGAAGGCGCTACTCGAAATAGCTAATGCTCTTAATGCGCGATCCGATTTTGGTGAAGTGTCGTCGGCCGTGCTCGAGCGCGCGCTGGCTTTGGTGGGGGCCGATTACGGCGCGCTCGGCGTACTTGATTCAGACGAGAAACGCATCACCCTCGCTGCTTTCAAGGCTGCGCCTCAGGCGGCCACGGACAACGTTCGCGGTTTGATCGAAGCGCATGGACAGTCACTTGATATCGCAGACTATCCGGCAATTTTTGATGTGCTTGCCGATGGGAAGACGTTGAATCTGCTGGAAACCGATTTGCCGCTGCCCTTGCGCATCATTTTCAATGCGACGCTGGGCGGACGGGCCGCACTGGTAGCGCCGGTTCGCATCGCGGGCCACACCTTCGGACTGCTGGGCCTGGTGTGGAGCAAACTGCGAGAACGATTCAAAGCTCACGAGATCGCTTTGGTCGAAGGCATCGCTGACCAGATCGGTACGGCCTTGGAACGCGACCATCTCTCCGCCGAAGTGATGCGCCTGAAAAGCGCCCTGCATGAACGCTACGGGGAAGATCGCATCATTGGCCAGGCGCCCGGTATCCGCCGCGCGATCAAACTTGCGCTAAGCGTCGCCGATACGCAGACGTCGGTTCTGATTCAGGGTGAATCAGGGACGGGAAAAGAACTGGTCGCCAATCTCATTCACTTCAACTCCGGCCGCGAAGACCAGCCGTATATCAAACTCAACTGCGGCGCGATTCCGGAAACCTTGTTGGAATCGGAACTGTTCGGCCATGAAAAAGGCGCGTTCACTGACGCGCGCGCGCGGCGGCAGGGTCGTTTTGAAGAGGCTGATGGAGGGACGCTCTTTCTTGATGAGGTGGGCGAAATGAGCCCCGCGGCGCAGGTGCGATTGCTGCGCGTGCTGCAGGATGGAGAGTTCACCCGCGTAGGTGGCAACGAGGAACTGAAGGTCGACGTGCGCGTGATTGCCGCTTCCAACGTCAATCTGGACCAGGCCGTTGAAGATGGCAACTTTCGGCGGGACCTTTTCTATCGGCTGTCGGTTTTCCCCATTCAGTTGCCGTCGCTGCGCGAGCGTCGCGAGGACATCCATCCCCTCGTCATACACTTTCTCGAACACTATAAGCAGAAAACCGGTCGCTTTGTCTCCGGGATTTCCAAGCCGGCGATTCAGGCAATGATGAGTTACGACTGGCCGGGAAACGTGCGCGAGCTGGAAAACGCGATCGAGCGGGCCGTAATAATCGCCGCCGGCCGCCAGATTGAACTCGACGATCTGCCGCTGGCTATCAGCCGCGGGGATATCGAACAGGAAGCGCTGAATCGGGCGGAGCGGGCGCAGGCAGCCAACGAAGGCCGTAGTGCAAAGCTGGAAATCGAGGTCCCATCATCAATGGATGAAATTGAGCGCCAGGCAATCGAAGCGACGCTCGATTACACGTCCGGAGACAAGACGCGCGCCGCTCGGCTGTTGAATATCGGCCGTAAGACAATCTATCGAAAACTTGATCAATACAACGAACGATCCGACTCGCAACCGGAATGAAATCCTCAGCCCCTGTTTATTCCAGCTTCGGGTGCCTTGCCACAAAATCAACCAAAGCCGCCACATAGTCTGAGAAGGGCGGGCAGCGAACGCCGTGAGGCTCGAGCAACGCGCGGGCGCGTGTCGTATCGTAGGTCTGCGCCAGAAAGAAGTACGGTACTGCCGAATGTGGGAGGCCGGTGAGTATTGGCGAAAACGGCAACCTCAGCACTGGGTAAACGATTCCAGGCGGAATGGTCGCAAACGATTCGCGACCTTTCAGCACTCTGGCAATCTCATCAAACAATTCTCGAGTCGTCAGCGGCTCCGGATCAGCAAGTTGCACCGTTGCGCCGACGGCCTTTTCATCCTTTGCCAGGGCGATCATCGCATCGATTACAAAATCAACCGGGACGAGATTAAGACGCACTTCGCTATTGCCGATGTTCAGTAATGTCAGCGCGCCGGGCCACATGCGCAGGTAATGAATCAAGTAATAAATGCCATCGTACTTCGCTGTCTCGCCGGTCCTGGAATCGCCGCAGACTACAGAGGGGCGATGAATCGTTACGGGTAATTCTTTCTTAAGCGAGTCAACTGACAACTCGGCGAGATATTTTGTCTCTTCGTAATGATTACGAAACCCGCTTGAGTGCTGCAGTTCGTTTTCGAAAATTCGCCCCTCGCGCTTGCCGGCAACGTAACAGGTCGAAACATAGTGGTAGCGGCGCAGGTGCCTGACCTCTTTCGCCAGGCGATTAATGTTTTCTGTTCCCCCGACGTTAACTCGCGTCGCGACGTCATGCTCGACGTTGAGATCGTAAATGGCCGCAAGATGAAAAACCGTATTTGTTTCATTACTTATGATTTCATAATCTGCCGCCGCCAAACCCA
>WNGE01008169.1_pt1 | contig 11240 bp, 11 predicted proteins | sample 5400651 | NCBI WGS metagenome assembly WNGE01 (sample SAMN13153370, study PRJNA577476) | soil metagenome | isolation source: 60 cm soil or saprolite under grassland replicate 2 | place: USA:California | collected 2016-06-15 | reverse complement strand
CCCTCGGTTGTCGGGTGGAGTGGCGCCAGTGGGCTCATGCCGCCCGCCCGAGCGCGGCGGCGCGCGCCTGCACTGGCGTGCGATGGCCCAAGCGCTCAATGAGCCACGCCGTGTTGTAACGGGGGATGAACTCGCCGATGATCCGCCGCGCCTCCGTCAGGTTCCGGAATCGATGTAGATAGATGCATTGCTCCTTGAGCGTGCGCATGAAGCGCTCGATGACACCGTTGCACTCGGGCTCGCCCACATACGAGGGCGAGATCGTGATGCCCAGCCACTTCACCTCGTTGATCCAGGCGTCGGCGATATACTGCGGCCCCCAGTCGCAGCGGATCTTCAGCCCGCGGGCCACCTCCTTGCTGAAGCCGCCGAAGGCCTGCCGCACGCCCTGGCGAATCGGCTCGAGGGCGGCCCACCGGTCGCCGAGCTTGGCGACGTGCCAGCCGAGGAGCTCGTCGGTGTGATGGTCAATGGCCCCGAAGAACCAACACCAGCCGTCGTCCTCGGTGTAGAACCGCGTGGCATCGGTCCCCCACATCTCGTCCGGGCGGGTCGTGATGATCGTGCCAGCGTGCGCGGGATCCCCGTTGGGCGGCCCGAGTCGCCGCGGCGCCAAGAGCTGATGCTGCCGCATCAGCCGCAAGACGCGCTTGCCGCTGACGGCCAAGCCGCGATGGGCCAGTCGCGCCCGCACCTTGCGGTAGCCCGCCCCATGGAACGGCGTCTCCTGCAAGACGCCCCGGATCGCCGTGAGTACCTCGACGTCGCTCCCGGCGGTCTTCGGCCCGCGCTTGCTCCGGGCCCGCGCCGCCTCGCGGGGCGCGGCCGTGGCGTACACGCTCGAGCGGGCGACCCCCCACATCTGGCAGAGCATCGTCAGCGGGTAGCGCCGGCCCGTGCTCGGACTGACCGCGGCCCTCAGCGCCGGGATTTCCTCCACTCGTCCGCGAGCCCCCTTTTTTCGATGAGGTGCTCGGCCAGCTCGAGCCGCATCATCAACTCCCCGATCTTCGCCCGGGCGAGGGTCAGGTCGCGTTCCTCCGGCTCGGCGCGCGTCTTGAGGCCCCGGGTGCCGGTGTCCAGAAACACGCGCTTCCAGCTCTCCAGTTCGTGGGCAGGGATTTGGCTCTCGCGCGAGACCGCATCGAGAGCCTCACCGCGGAGCAGGCGCAGCACCAACTCCGTCTTGCGCTGGACGCTCCACCGCTCAGGGAGCTCCACCCCCTCGCTGGCCATCGGCTCCCCGGCGGGCGCTGTCGCTGGCTGCCGTTCCTTCTTCCCCATCTCGGCCTCCTTGGTCACCACCATGATTAGTCAATCCGGTGTCCAAAGAAACCGGGTCCGATATACTCGCGCTCGTCGGTCGTCAGACCATCCGTCCGCTGCCCGGCGTCGTGTAGTCGGGCGCCGAGCGGCCGATCATTGCAGACTGCGAACGATCAGCCAGGTGCCGAGGAGGGCGAGGAAGCCCACGATCAGGCGGTTGAAGGTGCGCTGCTCGAGGCGGTCCTGGATCAGGAGGCCGACGGCGAAGCCGGCGAGCGCCGCCAGCGTCAGGCCGAGCGAGATGCCGATCAGCGGCCAGGTCAGGAGCCCGTAGTAGGTGACGGCGCCGAGCTGGACAAGCTTGTAGGCCACGAAGGTGAAGGCCATGGCCGCGACGAAGTCGTGCTTGGGGAGGCCGAGCGCCTGGAAGTAGACGACCAGCGGGGTTCCCGGCACGTTGGTGATCCCCCCGATGATCCCCGTCAGGAGCCCGGCCAGGGGCGACGCCCAGCGCTCGCGTCGCGGCGACACGCGAAGGGTCACGCCCGCCGCGGTCAGCGCCACGAATAGGACGATGAACAATCCCAGGACGAGCAGCGCCACCCGCGACGAGAGCGCCATGAGGAGCCGCGTCCCAACGACCGTCCCGACCGCGCCGCCCGCCAGCAGTGGAGCGAAGCGACGCACGATGGACAGCGGCGAGCCGCGCCGGACGAACTGGATGCCGTCCATTGCGATGTTGGGGACGATCAGGACGACCACCGCCGTCTTGACATCCATCGCGAGGCTCAGGAGCGGAGTGCCGAGTGTGGGAAATCCGAAGCCGATGGCGCCTTTGACGAGAGCGGCCGCCAGCACGGCGCCCGCCGCGAGGATCGAGGTCACGACCGGAGCATAACTCGACGCCCGCCCGCGGGGGCGTGAAGATAGGCCTCCCATGTCGCGCGAGATCAAGATTTACGACACGACCCTCCGTGACGGCGCCCAGAGCGGGGGCGTCTCGCTCTCGATGGAGGACAAGGTCCGGATCGCCCAGCGGCTCGACGCCCTCGGCATCCATTACATTGAGTGCGGCTGGCCGGGCTCGAACCCGAAGGACCTTCCCCTTCTTCAAGCGCGTCCCGGACGCGGTGTTCAAGACCGCGAAGATCTCCGCATTCGGCGCGACGCGGCGCCCCGGCGTCCCGCCGCAGGACGACGCCAACATCCAGGCCCTGGTCGAGGCCGGCCCGCCCGTCGTCACGATCTTCGGCAAGGCGTGGGACTTTCACGTCACCTCCGCGCTCGAATGGGGGGTCAATCTCGAAGATCAGGCAGTCGACCACGAAGGTGAGCATCTTTGATATCGGTGATTGCGGGCCCCTGATTTGAACCAGCGACGGCGAACGGCTCTGGCGATCGGTGAGGGGATTGAAAGTCGCGTTCTAGTCCCCCGTTCCCGAGGGATGTGATCCCTTTCGGCCCTGGAGCGTCTAGAGAATCTACACCGGGAAGCCCGAGGTTGCCCCTCCGCCGCGTGGAACCCTCTGCGCGGTGCTAGAATAACCGCCCCATGACGCAGTACGAGCTCATCGTGCTCGGCAGCGGCCCGGCGGGCCACCACGCCGCGATCCAGGCCGCCAAGCTCGGCCGCCGCGTCGCCATCGTGGAGCGCCTCGCGTGCGTGGGTGGCGTCTGCATCAATACGGGCACCATCCCGTCGAAGACGCTGCGCGAGGCCGTGCTGTACCTCTCGGGCTTCCAGCAGCGTGGGCTCTACGGCTACTCCTACCGCGTCAAGCAGACCATCACCATCCAGGACCTAATGTTCCGATGCCACCACGTGATCCAGAAAGAGAACGATGTCTACCGCTCGCAGTTCGCGCGCAACGGCGTGGACCTCCTCGAGGGCCACGCCTCGTTCGTCGATCCGCACACCATCAAGATCGAGAGCGAGGGACCCGCGGCGCTGATCCGCGCGGAGCGGTTCGTGATCGCCACGGGGACCGTGCCCGCTGTATCGGCGGACGTACCGATCGATGGCACGGCCATCATCGACGCCGACGGCATCTTCGGTCTCCCGAATATCCCCGGCACCATGCTCGTGGTCGGCGCCGGTGTGATCGGCATGGAGTATGCCTGCATGTTCTCGACGCTCGGCGCCATGGTCACGGTGGTAGACGGGCGGAAGCGCCTGCTGGAGTTCGTCGACGGCGAGATCATCGAGGCACTGATGTACCACATGCGTGAGAACCGCGTCACATTCCGCTGCGGGGAGAGCGTGGAGCGGGTCGAGCGCGATCTGAACGGCGGGGTCACGGCTCACCTCAAGAGCCGGAAGACCCTCCACGCTGACGTCCTCCTCTATGCCGTTGGGCGCCACGGGAATACTGCGGCGCTTAACCTGGCCGCGGCCGGCCTCGAGCCCGATGACCGCGGGCGCCTCAAGGTGGACGGTAACTTTCGGACCGCGGTGCCGCACATCTTCGCCGCCGGCGACGTCGTGGGCTTCCCGAGCCTGGCCTCCGTGTCCATGGAGCAGGGACGCGTGGCCTCGGCCAACTCTTTCGGCATTCAGACGGTGACCATGCCGGCCCTCTTCCCGTACGGGCTCTACACGATCCCCGAGATCTCCTTCGTCGGGCGCACCGAGGAGGAGCTGACCACGGCCGACGTGCCCTACGAGGTCGGCATGGCGCACTATCGCGAGATCGCGCGCGGCCAGATCATCGGCGACACGACCGGACGGCTCAAGCTGATCTTCCACAGTGAGACCGGGGCGCTGCTCGGCGTCCATGTGATCGGTGAGGGCGCCACCGAGCTGATCCATATCGGTCAGGCCGTGATGGCGCTCGGGGGCACCGTCCGCTACTTCGTGGACCACGTCTTCAACTACCCGACACTGGCCGAGTGCTACAAGGTGGCGGCCCTGGCCGGGCTCAACAAGCTCGGTGCTGCGCGCGCGACCAGGATCGGCGCCGCAGTGGCGCCGCAAGACCCCTCGTTCCTCCTCGGCAATCCCTCATAAAGTTCGTCCTTGGGCGGGGCGCAGCCTTTTGGGGGCCATTGGAATGCTCCCGGTTTCCCTAGATACGTGGGGCTGAGAGTAAGCGCCGTCAGATTTGTCGCTGAGCTCCTCCCGCGCGGCTTTCTGGAGACGGAGGCGGAAGACCCCTGACCCAGGAGTCTTGACTACGACCTACGTGTTTTGGACATCTTTACTTGTTACCAGGCTGGGGCGATAGGGATCGCAGCATCACCTTTCGGCTGCTGCCCAAGGAACTGCGCGGTGTGCCATGCGAGCACGGTGCGCGATGTTGAGCTCGGCGCGCGCCCGTGGGCATGTCGAGGCGCCGCTATCAGGGCATCGACCGCACCTTCCCAGGAAGAAGCCGCCGGGGCCAAGGTGCGCGCCGCCGCGGTCGACCCAGGGAAGGCTGCGACATTCGTCAGCACGCATCCCGAGGGCGATCGCTGACAGTCCGGGAACGCACAGGTATCCACAGGACCGCTTCGCGCGGATGCAGAGAGGTCATGATGCTGACCAGAGACGTCCTGGTGGTCGTGCCGGTATCCGACGACGCTCTGAGTCGTATAGCGGCGGTCGACCGATGCCTGCGTGTGGTCGATGCTCGGGGCTGGTTTGACGTCGAACTCCGCGAGACCTGGCCGCCATGGACGGTACAGCGCTACCTCGGCCAGCGTGTAGGACCAATCAGTTCGCGCCAGGAGCGCGACCAGCTGCTGGCCAGCGCCGAGATCATCCTCGGTGGCTTTCCGTTTCCGCTGGATCTCCGGACCCGGGCGCTGCGCCTGCGCTGGTTCCACCAACTCCCGGCCGGGGCAAGCAACCTGTTACGCGGGGATCTCTGGGGCAGCGATGTCATCGTCACCACCTCGCGCGGCTATGGGAATACCCGCCCCATGGCTGAGTATGTGCTGGCCAGCCTCCTTCACTTCGCGAGGGGGCTCCACCATGCATCTCGCGATCGGCAGCGGCATCGTTTCGACCATCGCACCTACCGTCCCCTGCTGCTGCAGGATAAGACGGTGTGCGTCGTGGGCGCCGGTGGCATCGGCCAGGAGGTGGGGCGGTTGTGCGCCAGTGCCGGCATGCGGGTGATCGGCACGCGGCGCCGGGTGGCGCCCGATACCGTACTGCCAGCCGGATTCAGCCGCCTGGAAAGCTCCGAGCGTCTCTATGCTCTCCTCGAGGAGAGCGACGGCGTGGTGGTCTGTTGCCAGTGGACACCGGAGACGACCAAGCTGATCGGTCCGGAGGCCTTTGCCGCCATGAAGCCAGGCGCTATCCTGGTGAACGTCGCGCGGGGTGAAATCATCGACGAAGAGGCGTTGATCGCTGCCCTCGCGGCGGGAAAGCTGCGGGGGGCGGCCCTGGACGTCTACGTGGGTGAGTTTGAACATGAACCCGATCGTCGTCTCTGGGACGATGAGCGCGTCCTCATTACCCCGCATATCTCTGGCGGCAGTGACATGCGTCAGCATCGGGGGATCAACCTCTTCTGCGACAATCTGCGCGCCTATCTGGACGGGCGGCCCCTGACCAACGTCGTCGATTGGGCAGATGGTTATTGACCAATGGCCGGCGGCGGCTGGCGAGGGCCTGACGACGGACACTCTCCGCCGAGGCGCGTACCCAGCTCACCTGAGCAGCGCCGCGGCCAACTTCACCAACAGATTCAGCGAGGCGCTCGGCACCGAGCTCGAGGCCTGGAGGAGGCCGACCATGGCGGACACGATTCAACGCGTCGAGTACTTCTATCTGCAGGTGCCCAACAAGGCGGGCGAGGGCAGCCGTTTTCTGACGGCGCTCCACGAGGCCGGGATCAATCTCCTCGCCTTCTCTGGTTTCCCCGAAGGACGGGGTTCTCAGCTCGACTTCATTCCCGCCGATCCGGCGGCGTTCAAACAGTTCGCGCGGACGGCCAAGTGGAAGCTCACCGGCCCCAAGCGCGCCTTCTTGGTGAGTGGCGAGGAGCGCGTGGGTGCGGTGGCCGAGCTGCACCGGAAGCTGGCCGAGGCGAAGATCAACGTGACGGCTATCGACGCCGTCTGCGCGGGCGCCGGTCGCTACGGGGCCATCCTGTGGGTGGCCCCGCGCGACGTGAGCAAGGCCGCCAAGCTCCTCGGCGCCGCGGAGAATTGATGGACGACGGAGAGCGGGCGCGCGTCCTTTCTGTCCAGGGCGCACAGGTTGTCCATGAGCTCGGCCCAAAACCTTCAACAGCAGGAGTGAACCATGGCTCAGGACAGCACGCGCCGTTTGCTCAAGGTGTTCGGGATCGCCGTCACGAATCTGGAGGACGCGCTCGAGGCCGCCCTCGCCGAGGGTGCGAGGAAGGCCGAGGCGGAGATGAGAGAGCGAATGAAGGAAGTGATCGCGCTCGTCGAGCGGCTGTCCGAGCGGGCGGCGAAGCTCTAGTGCCGCCCCCGCTCGTGATGGAGTCTCGATGATGCTGGGGCTGTGACAAGGCAGGTCCCGAGGGAGGACCCTCGGGCGAGGCGGGCCATGACTCCGAACGGGCCTTATGTCATCTACGCCCCGGGCGCGTGAGGGCCAGGTGAGCGAGGATCTGTCGAATGACGCGCGGATCGTGCACGGTCGCTATGAGGCGCCGGCGCGCGGGCGTGGCGACGGCGGCGATGAATCCCGGTTGCGCCTGGGTTGCGCCCGATGCTACGTCTTGCCGCGATGTGCACGTCGGCGCGCGCAAGGGGCGAGAGTATAGAGGGGTCTTGTGCAACTCATAACCCAGGCGTCGCTGATTCAAATCCAGCCCCCGCAACCAGCAACGGCCAGGGGTTAGCGGACGCACGATCCGCTAACCCCTTTCGTTTACCCGGGAATTACCCAGGAATTGGTTCAGCTTCGACAGCGCTCAACGTCGGAGTTCGTTTGTATCAGTTGGCGCGGCCGAAGATTCAGCGTCGACCAAGGTAGGCATAAACCCTATTCTCAATGATGTCCAGCCGAGGCTCAGGTTCTTGCCGTGGCACAGCGAGTCGTGTTTTTGAGCCATACTCACTGGGGCGTGGTTCCTTGACACGGCCCCGGTCCGAGCAGATGCTCAGGGGCATCGGACGGCACGCACGGCATCCGCCGTGATCGCGCGGACGGCCCAACGTCGGAGCAGGCTCGGCGCCGCCGGGTGTCCTCCAGCAGGAGTTGCGGACCGGCGGCGAGCCGTGGCGGGATGCGCAAACGCCGCGACGAAGGCATAGAGAATGACCGTGTCACCTGTCGCGAAGGCACTGCCCCGGCGGCGAGAGCGCTACGGCACCATTCGGCAGGGTGAGATGAACAAGAAAAGAGCGGTCGAGGGCCAGCAGTCGGCGTCCAGCTCTTCCCCCAACGCAGTGTCCAGACCGGTCGCCATGTCCCGGCGAAGGGAGCCAATCATGCACGCGAACGTTCTGCCAGCGATCCTGCTGCTTTCGATCGTCCTCGTCCTCGGCGGCGTCTGCCCCGCGGCCGCCCAGTTCTATCTCCAACACAACCTCGTCTCCGACGGCGCCGTCCCGGCGGACCTCACGGATACCAAAGTGGTCAACGCCTGGGGGCTAGTGTCTGGCCCGACCACACCGTGGTGGATCTCCGACAATGGGACCGGCCTCACCACGCTCTATAACGTCGGGACCGGCACCATTACGAATACGTTCACGGTTCCTGGCGCGGGCGGTCAGCAGGGCACACCGACCGGCGTCGTGTTCAACGGTGGCACTGGCTTCGTCGTGAACAATGGGCCGGGCTCGAGCCCGGCCCGGTTCATCTTCGCCAGCGAGGACGGCACCATCTCCGCCTTTAGGGGAGCGCCCATAGTGATCGTCGTGCCCAACTCGGGGAGCGGGGCGGTGTACAAAGGGATTGCCATCGACAGCGCTACCGCCGGAACGCTCCTGTATGCGACCAATTTCCACGCGGGCACCGTCGACGTGTTCGACAGCACCTTCATGCCCGTCCAGATGCCCGGCGCGTTCGTCGATCCCGATCTTCCCCCCGGGTACGCGCCGTTCGGGATTCAGAACCTCGACGGCACCATTTACGTGACCTACGCGTTGCAGGATGCCGACAAACATGACGATGTGGCGGGCCAGGGTCACGGCTTCGTGGACGCCTTCGACACTCTCGGTAACCTGCTCCGTCGCGTCGCGTCGAAGGGTCAGCTCAACTCGCCCTGGGGGCTGGCGCTCGCACCCACCGACTTCGGGCGCTTCAGCAACGACCTGCTCGTCGGCAATTTCGGCAACGGCCGCATCCACGCCTTCGACCCGGCAAACCTCACCGGCCAGGGCGAGTTCCATGCCCGCGGCCCCCTTCACTCCGCCGACGGACCACCGATCGCGATCGATGGCCTTTGGGCGCTTTCCTTCGGCAAGGGGGCGGCCAACAATGCCAATGGCCCGACGAATACTCTCTTCTTCACCGCGGGCCCCATCGACGAGAGTCATGGCCTGTTTGGTTCGCTCGTCGCGGTTCCGGCACCGGGCCGTCAGTGAGCACTTCGCGGATAACCGCCAGGGCTTGGCTCGGCTGGGGGCTAGTGAGCCCCGTGGACCTCCTCGCGGACTTTGACCTGCCGGACATCACCGGATGGAGGTCGTGCGCGAGGCGCGGTCTCGATGGCCGCACGTCCGGGATACCGGCGGACGCGACGCTGCTGATAAGGCGGACGGACTACGACGCGGGCTCTCTCAGCCCCGTAAATCGTGACGGAGAGTGGCGCGCCCGAACGTCAACCGCCCAGGAGCCGAGCCGACGTTCGAGAGCGTAGACGACATAAACCCTATTCTCATTCATGGCCAGCCGAGGCTCAGGTTCTTGCCGTGGCAGCGTGTGCTTACGGTTGAAGTGGCTCGGAAGCACCGTAACGAGAGTCGGCAAATACCGTTCGTTCGCGGTCGACACGATTGAGCTGCTCGAGCGGATGAAAGGGGACCTCGACGCCGCCAGGATCCCGAACGACGGGATCCACGACGAGCCGGCGCTCAATGCAAAAGGTCTTGTCCTCTACGATCCCGATGGCATCGCAGTCGAGCTCTACACCATTCTAAAGTGACTCAGAGGACGCGGCCCACTGCGGTGCTAAGACCGGGGCTCGGCGCGGAGGAATCCCGCTGCGGGACGTCGCGCAGCAGTCCCCGCAAGCCCGATTTACAGGCCTTGGCCCCAGATAGCTAAGGAATAAGGTCAATCCAGAAAGTATCTGGCAGCGTGTAGCATTCAGGGTTGCGGGCCCTCGATTTGAACCGGCGACTTTTTCGTTACGGGTAGTGCGAGTCGTCTTACATCGAGTGCTGGAGCTCGCTCGCCTTTCCTCTTGCCGTATACCAACGTTCTGAAGTTTGCCGATGTTTTTGAGCTTTTGGCGGGGAGACCATAGGACATGACCCCTAAGGGGACAGGTGTCAGGACGGTTAAGAGCCCTACATCGAAGTCACGCGCCACTTGGCGCATCGGACGGCCCCGACGTACGGCGGCCACCATGTCCCGGCACCCGCGCTCCCCAAGGGCTTTTTCGCTCACGATGTCTTCTTTGCTCGTCAGTTTTCCACAATCATATCGACCCGGAGGTCGTGACACTTCACTGACCCGCAGGTGGTGACACTTATCACCTAAGGTGTTAGGTGGGATCATCGAAATCCGTTCTTAGGTGTCCGCTGAGCTGGCCTCGGGACACCGGGTAGGTCGAGCAGAATGCCGAGAAGCCCCCCGGGTGGCTATTCCACACCGGCGGAACGGCCGACTGGATCGCGTGGGGCGCGCTTGGGTGACACAGGCGGGAGGAGAAATTTGGCTCCATATCGGGAATCTCGGTTTAAGGACGGGCTCGAGCCAGGCTGTGGCCGGCGCGTTCGGAACGAGCAATCACCCAGGTAAGGAGGAAGACCAATGCGTGGCATCTTCGGAATCCACCCAGGTTGGGGCGTGACCTTAGTACGTCTGTCGATGGGGCTTATTTTCACGGCACATGGATATCAGAAGTTCATGGGGGGCATGGCAGGGGTCGCGGGCTACTTCGCCAAGGTGGGCGTGCCAATGCCCGAGCTCATGGCGCCGGTTATCGCCACGGTGGAGCTAGTCGGCGGGATCCTGCTGATCCTTGGCCTGGCAACCCGCTGGGTGGGGCTGGTGCTGGCGCTCGAGATGGTCGTCACTGGGTTCTGGGTACAGATGCCCACGAACGGGTGGAATGGCAGTGAGCTTGACCGCATCCTGCTGGCAGCGGGGCTCATGTTGTTGCTGGCAGGCCCGGGCCGGGCAGCGGTTGACGAGCTCTGGCTTTAGAAGGGAGAGTGAGCGATCCCTTTTCCGCCTACTTCTTGACCGGACGCGAATCCACGACGTGTTTCAGAGAGGCTGTCCTGTCGCCTGCCTCCCGCTATGCTCGCTTCTCCGGCTTCTGGGGCCCCGTCGGAGTGAAGGTGGGGACCAGACGCTCGGAGCGCGTTTGGGCCACGCGGACGATGTTGTCGACGAAGCGCGCCGTCGGGTCGATTCCCACTAAAAGGCGTTAGATCTGCAGCTCTCCCCGACTTCAGTCTATTGGGCCGGGAAATCCAATCCGCTTCCAATATTCTCAGGGCAGTACCATATCCATTCCCGGTGAATTCCCAAAAACCGCTTAAGGTCCAAGTGCGGAGCCAACCGGGGCCGGCACCGACCGCGGGAAACGCAGTCCGATTCCCACATTCCCACGAGATTCCCATCTCGATTCCCGCCTCATTCCCACGCGTCGGGGTGAGTGAGAGACCTCCGGGACCAGATTCGGCAGCCTCGGCAATCAAACGAAGTCCGACTCGAAGGTGAGGCGAGTCAATTTCGGTGGTTGCAGCCCCTCGCAACCAAGCAGAGCGTCGCGCACACGAGGGGGTTAGCGATCACCGGTCGCTAACTCCTTCGTGCGTTCTGTGCAGGAATTGTGTAGGAACTCGCCGCACGGCGTACCTCAGCCCGTCGCTTCCGTCGTTCGCAG
>WNGE01024465.1_pt1 | contig 11241 bp, 6 predicted proteins | sample 5400651 | NCBI WGS metagenome assembly WNGE01 (sample SAMN13153370, study PRJNA577476) | soil metagenome | isolation source: 60 cm soil or saprolite under grassland replicate 2 | place: USA:California | collected 2016-06-15 | reverse complement strand
TGGACGGCCCGCAGCATCTGCCGGAGAGGCGCGATCCGTTCCGGCTCCATCCGCTCGGGACGCGTCCAGGGGGCCACCATGAAGAACGACACCGGTCGGCCGCGGTAGGCACCGGCCTCCACGCGGATCGGGAGGTCGGGACGATCCGGATAGGTGCCTTCCCAGGCCGCGCGCGCATCACAGAAGAAGGGCGGCGTCCAGGTAGGGGCCGCCGGGCGCAGGCGCGCCGGGTCGAGACGGGCCTCCGCGAATAGGGGGGTCCAATCAGGGGGGCCCGCCCCCGGGGCAGACTCTTCCAACTGGGGCGGGATCGAGTAGAAGGCGAGCAGGTGGCCCCGCAGGTCGAAGCGGACCCCGGCCATCCCCGAGAGCTGGAGCGGCGGATTGAACCAGGAGACGACACCGGTCACAGAGGTCGAGATCAGCGGCCGCGGGCTCTGACGGTAATAGAACGAGACGACCGCGGGCTGGCCGGTGGCGAGGCCCTCCCAGCGACCGGGAGAGGGATCCTTATCGCTCACGTCGCGCAGGTAGTCCCCGTCCACGCCGAAGCCGGTGTCGGCGTCGGCCTCGGGCGCAGGGTGGCCCATCCGGCGGATGAAATCGCGGGCGTGGTCCTCGAGAACCGCGGGGGACTTGCTCACCGGCACCCGGTCGAGCAAGCTGCCCAGGCGGTAGACGACGGAGCTGAGGGCGAGCGCGATCAGGATGCTGGCCAGGCAGGCGCCCGCCACTCCCGGCTTCAGGCCTTCCGATTCGCCCGCCGCCGCCACCAGCTCCGGCGAGGGCGTATCCCCCGCCGCGATCGCCGCGGCCAGCGGGTCGCCCCCGGTGAGCAGGACCGAGACCGCCCGGGCCGACGGGGGCCGCCGTGAGGGCTCCTTCTCGATGCAGCGCAGGATCGTGCGCTCCACCGCGGGCGCGATGTCGGGGACGATCAGGGCCGGCTCGATCGGCCTCTCGTCGCGGTGCTTGCGCAGCAGCTCCGCGAACGTCTTCCCCTCGAACGCCTTCTTGCCCGTGAACAGCTCGTAGAGGACGAGGCCGAGGGAGTAGACGTCGCTGCGGGCCGTCACCTCGTGGCCCGTGAGCTGCTCGGGGGACATGTAGGCCGGCGTCCCCGAGCGCACGTCGTCACCCCGGATCGTGTCCTCGAGGCCGGCCAGACCGAAGTCGGTGATGCGAACCTTGCCCTGGCCGTCGAGCATCACGTTCTCCGGCTTCAGGTCGCGGTGCAGCACGCCCTTGTCGTGAGCGGCCGCCACTCCGGCGCAGAGCTGCTGCGCGATGTCCAGGGCCTTGTCCGCGGGCAGGCGCCCGATGCGCCGCTGCAGGGAGGCCAGGTTCTCCCCGTCCACGTACTCCATGGACAGGAAGTGCTGGCCCTCCACCTCCCCGATGTCGTAGACCCGGCACACCGCGGGGTGGGTCACCTGGCGGGCGATCCGCACCTCGTCGTAGAAGCGCTCGAGCCGCTCCCGGTCGGCCTCGAGGCCCGGCGGGAGGAACTTGAGGGCGACCGGCTGCTCGAGCTTCAGGTCGTCGGCGCGGTAGACCTCGCCCATTCCGCCCTTGCCGAGCAGTCCCACCATGCGGTATCGGTCGGCGAGGAGCGTCCCCGGCGGGAACCGGCCCTGCGCGGCCTCGGCGGAGATGCCGGTTGCGCCGGCCGAGGAGCCGCCGCTCTTCGGTCGGGCCGGGTCGCTCGCACGCCTCGGGCCGGGCGTAGCCGGCCGGGGGGCGGTGCCGGTGGGCGTCTCTGAAACGTCCAGGCTCGTGCCGCAGGACGGGCAAAACCGGTGCGCCTCGCGGATCGGGTCCGCGCAGGCCGGGCACAGGAGCGTGGCGCTCATGGCGGGTCCCTTGAGACTACTGCAAACCGCGCCCCGGATCACGGCGTTTGCGCGGCGAGCGCACCTGTGCGTTAATGATCCCGTGCGGGATTTACTGAGCGTCGTGCGCCTGGACCCGGACGACGCGATCACCTTCGTCAGCGAGGGCTGGATCGAGTCGGCGCGCGCGAGCGGCTCCCCGGAGCTGACCGAGGCCGCGGTTCTCGGCCGTCCCTCGGACTTCGTCGCCGATCCCGTGAGCGTCCAGCTCTACCGGCTCGTGTTCCGGCGCGCCCGGAGGACCGGGCAGGCCATCCGCGTGCCCTTCCGATGCGAAACTCCCAACGAGCGCTGGCACATGGAGATGGAAGTGCGACCGCTCGAAAACGGCGGCCTGGAATGCCGGAACCAGACCGTCCTGGTGGAGAACCGGGGGCGCGCCCATCCTCGCGAGGCCAACCCCCGCCCGAGGGATTTCCTGACCCTCTGTAGCTGGTGCAAGAAGGTGAAGCTGCCGGAAGGCGCCTGGGTCGAGGTCGAGGCAGCGGCTCAGCGGCTCGAGCTCTTCCTCGGAATCGCTCCCCAGCTGACCCACGGGGTCTGCCCCTCGTGCAAGACCGCGGTTCGGGGCAGCCTGGAGTTCGTGCGGTAGCCGTTCCTTTCGCACGCCGAAAGTCGGTCAGGCGATCGGACATGGGCCACGGGACGAGCCGATTCGTGCCGGGACCCAGCTCGGAATCCACTTGCCTGGGAATGACTTGGACAAAACGGCTGGCCCATCGCGATCGGCTCCCCCGAGGCGGCCCGGAACTTGCTTGACACTGCGCAGATGGCTCAGTCAGTACGGAACGACACCCTCAACCTCGCGCCGGGCGACGCCCAACGAGCCCGGGCGGCCCTTCGGCTTCTCGCTGACGCCAAAGTGGCGGTGGACCTTCGCCACGAGTGGCTCCTCGAGAGCCTGGTCGACCGCGGCAGGCAGCTCCGGCGCATGCCGATCGCCCCCCTCCCCTTCCGGATTGGCCGGATGCCGGGCCTCGACCTCGTGCTGCCGTCCCAGCTCGTCTCCAAGGAGCACGCCGAGATCTACGAGGCGAACGGAAGCCTGCGGCTGCGCGACCTCGGGAGCACGAACGGGACATTCGTGAACCGGCAGCCCGTGGACGACCTGCCCCTCTGCGAAGGCGACATCGTTCATTTCGCGGACTTCGAGTTCCGGGTCGGGCGGCTGGAGCGGGTCGCCGCGCCGACGGAGGGCGCTCTCGGCCACGGCACGGTCTCGATCGGCCCGGGGCTGCTCCCCCAGGGCTTCGCGGAGGGCACGCGGGAGCTGAGAGAGCTGCTGGAAGAGGGCGCGGTCACGGTCCTGTTCCAACCCATCGTCCGGCTGCCCGGCGGTCAGGTGGACGCCTACGAGGTGCTGGGAAGGGGCACGCACCCGAAGCTGCCGGAGAGCCCGATCGAGCTCTTCAAGATCGCGGCCGACATCGGCAAGGAGGGGGAGCTCAGCCGGCTCTTCCGCCGCAAGGCGGTGGAGATGGTCAAGGATCGCCACGGCCTGCCGACCCTGTTCCTGAACACCCACCCCGCGGAGATGGAGACGCCGGGGCTCCTGGAGTCCCTGGAGGAGCTGCGCCGCCTCGCCCCGCACCTCGACCTCGCCCTGGAGATCCACGAGAGCGCGCTCGCCCAGGCGCAGTTCATCGTCTGGCTGCGCACCAAGCTCTCCGAGATCAACGTGGGGATCGCCTACGACGACTTCGGGGCCGGCCAGGCGCGGCTGCTCGAGCTGGCGGAGGCGCCGCCCCATTTCCTCAAATTCGACCGCCGCTTCATCTCCGGCATCGACCAGGCGCCTGCCTCGCGTCGGCGGCTGCTGGCCTCGCTGGTGGCGGCGGCCCGCGAGCTGCTGGTCAAGACGGTGGCGGAAGGCGTCGAGACCCCGGCCGAGGCCGACATCTGCGCCAAGGTGGGCTTCACCCACGCTCAGGGCTACCACTTCGGCCGGCCCATGCCCCTGGATCGGATCGGCTAGTAGGCTGAGGCTAGCTCGAGCCCATCCGCTTCAGGGCTCGCCGGGCTTTCCTCACCCAGGGCTTGACGTTGCGCTGCAGGTAGCCGGGGACCAGATCGGCCTCCTCGACGATCCGGCGAAGCGACTGGGCCGCGGACTCGCGATCACCCAGGCGCGCCTGGACCTCGGCGAGGGCGTAGAGGATCTCGGGCCGGCCCGACCGGCCGGAGAGCTCCTCGAAATCCGCGCGCGCGCCCGGGAAGTCGCCGCTGGCCTTTTCCGCCTCGGCCAGCGCGAAGAGGGCGTCTCCCGTGTCGAAGAAGCGGTCCGTCGCGACGACCTCCCGGAGGTGGGGGACTGCGTCCGCCGGCCGGCCCGTCCCGAAGAGGGCCAGGCCCAGCTCGTAGCGGGCGTCCCGGCTCTTGGGGTCGCGTTCCAGCGCGTTCCCCGCCGCCTCCGCCGCCTTGGGGAACTCCTTGCGGACGCGCAGGAGCGAGGCCAGGTGGCCCCAGGTGGCCGCGGTGTCGAGGCGCTTCGCGTCGGCCTGGGCCCGGCGCACCTCGTCGGCGGTGACCTTGCGGCCGGCCGCCGCCCCCCAGCGCCAGGGATGGTCCAGGTACTCGGAGAAGAAATAGACGGCGGCCCCCAGGGGGCCGAAGAACAGGATGATCCAGAGCCAGCTTCCGGCCTGGCCGCGCCGCACCGCCTCCACCGCCATCCAGATCGTGAAGGCGGAGAGCAGGAGGTAGAAGGGCATCGCCTACTTGAGCCCGAACTCCCGGGCCCGGAGGGCCTTGACCCGGTCGCGGATCTCGGCCGCCTTCTCGAACTCCAGGGCCTTGGCCGCCTCGCGCATCTGCTTCTCGAGAGCCTTGACCTCGCGCTCCAGCTCCTCCAGGGACCGGTAGCGCTCCTCGGGCGTCTCCGCCACCTCGGGGATGACGGCGTAGTCGGCCTCGTAGATCGAGGACAGCAGCTCGCCGATGTTCTTCTTGATGCTCTCCGGGGTGATTCCGTTCTCGCGGTTGTAGGACTCCTGGAGGGCGCGACGGCGGCTGGTCTCCTCGAGGGCCGCCTTCATGGAGTCCGTCCGCTGGTCCGCGTAGAGGACGGCCGTTCCTTCGACGTTGCGGGCGGCCCGGCCCATGGTCTGGATCAGCGAGCCGGAGGAACGCAGGAAGCCCTCCTTGTCCGCGTCCAGGATGGCCACCAGCGACACCTCGGGCAGGTCGAGCCCCTCCCGCAGGAGGTTGATCCCCACCAGCACGTCGAACTCCCCCTTGCGCAGGTCGCGCAGGATGCGCACGCGCTCCAGGGTCTCGATGTCGGAGTGCAGGTAGCGCACGCGCACCCCGAGGTCGTGGTAGTACTCGGTGAGGTCCTCCGCCATGCGCTTGGTGAGGGTGGTGACGAGGACGCGCTCGTTGCGGGCGGCCCGCACCCGGATCTCGGCCAGGAGGTCGTCCACCTGGCCCTTGACCGGCCGGACCTCGACCTTCGGGTCCATGAGGCCGGTGGGCCGGATGACCTGCTCCACCACCACCCCTTCGGACTTGTGCAGCTCGTAGGGACCGGGGGTCGCGGAGACGTAGATCACCTGCCCCAGGCGGCCCTCGAACTCCTCGAAGTTCAGGGGCCGGTTGTCGAGGGCCGAGGGCATGCGAAAGCCGAACTCCACGAGCGTGCTCTTGCGCTGCCGGTCGCCGTGGTACATGCCCCGGACCTGCGGCACCGACTGGTGGCTCTCGTCAATCACCATCAGCGCGTCCTTGGGGAGGTAGTCGAGGAGGGTGGGGGGCGGCTCCCCGGGGGCGCGCCCCGAAAGGTGGCGCGAGTAGTTTTCGATGCCGTGGCAGTGGCCGGTCTCCCGGAGCATCTCCAGGTCGAACATCGTGCGCTGGTAGAGGCGCTGGGCCTCGAGCAGCTTCCCCTGCCGCTCCAGCTTCTCCTTCTCGACCAGCAGCTCCGCCTCGATGGTGCGAATGGCGTCGGTGAGGCGGGGCCGCGGGGTCACGTAGTGGCTGGAGGGGTAGATGGCCACCTGGGCCAGGCGCGCGGTGACCTTCCCGGTCAGGGGATCGAAGGCGCTGATCTGCTCCACCTCGTCCCCGAACAGCTCGATGCGGATCCCGGTCTCCTCGTAGGCGGGCACGATCTCCACCACGTCGCCCCGCACCCGGAAGGTCCCGCGCTTGAGGTCCATGTCGTTCCGGTCGTAGCGGGCCTCCACCAGCTTGGCCAGGAGTTCCCGGCGGTCGAGGGTCTCGCCCTGGCGGACGAACAGCAGCATCCCGTAATAGGCCTCGGGAGAGCCCAGGCCGTAGATGCAGGAGACGGAGGCCACGATCACGACGTCGCGCCGCTCGAAGAGGCTGCGGGTGGCGGAGAGGCGCATGCGGTCGATCTCCTCGTTGATGGTCGCCTCCTTCTCGATGTAGGTGTCGGACTGGGGGACGTATGCCTCGGGCTGGTAGTAGTCGTAGTAGGAGACGAAGTACTCCACCGCGTTCCCGGGGAAGAAGGTCTTGAACTCCTGGTAGAGCTGGGCGGCCAGGGTCTTGTTGTGGGCGAGGACCAGGGTCGGCCGGTTGATCCGGGCGAGGACGGAGGCGATGGTGAATGTCTTGCCGCTGCCCGTCACCCCCAGCAGGACCTGGTGCTTGTCCCCCCGCTCGAGCCCCGAGACCAGCTCCTCGATGGCCCGGGGTTGATCGCCCCGGGGCTCGAAGTCGCTGGTCAGGCCGAAACGGCTGTCCGCCGGGGCCGGGGTGAGGCGGGGCTCCTCGGCGCGCATCCGGCTCATAGTCGACTCCGTTCTTTCATCGACCCCCCACCCTATCGGTCATCGCCCCCTCTTCCTATCCTCCCCCGCGTAGGGGGGAGGGAACGCTCATCCTCGGATGGCTCCGGACCTTGTCACCATCGTAACAAAGCCGGCCGGGGTTGACTTCGCCGGAAGCCAGCCCTTATCCTCCTCGGCAACGGTCACTCTCCCCGGCTCCCTCCGGCTGGAGGTTTTGGATGCGGAAGACCTGCCTCGTTCTCGGTGCCTTCTTTGCCCTCGGATCCGTGGCTCACGCGCAGGACGCTTCCCAGGGACTCGCAGAGCTGCTGCTGCGGTTCTTCTCCCCCGCGAACCCGGTCGTGCTCAAGGCCAATCCGGTGCCGGCCTTCAGCCACGCCGCCCACTTCGTTTCGCAGCCCAGCGCCCAGGCGACCCTGAGCCAGCTCAACCGGGGCATCGCCTCCCAGATCTCCACTTTCCCCGTCGGATCTTCTTCGGGAGGCTTCACTTTCACCTTCGACTCCAGCCTGGGGGTCTACAACCGCACCACCGACTCCTTCGGGCCGCTGTTCGCGGAGCGGCCCCAGACCGCGGGCAAGGGGAAGTTCAGCTTCGGGGTCACGTTCCAGGACGCGACCTTCGACCGGTTCGAGGGGAAGGACCTCAAATCGGGAGACCTCGACCTCTTCCTCGTCCACATCCACGGGTTGGGAGACATCCTGTTCCGGGCCAAGTACCACTTCCTCTCGCGCTCCTCCCTGAACGTGGCGGGCGCCCTGGACCTGCGGGTCCCCAGCGGCAAGGAGAGCGACCTGCTCGGCTCGGGCGCCACCCAGGCCAAGCTCTACCTGGTGGCGGGCGGCCGCACGGGCCGATTCTCGCCCCGGGCCAACCTCGGCTACACGTTCTCGAGCGGGGGAAGCGACTTCTCCGGCGACCTGCCGAACGAGCTCAACTACACGGTCGGCTTCGACGCCGTGCCCCACCGCCGGGTGACGGTGGCCGCCGACCTCGTGGGCCGCACGCTCTTGAACACGGAGCGGCTGATCGAGACCCAGAAGGTCTACCAGTATCGGACGCGCCTCGACCCCACGATCCGGCAGACCACGCGCCCCGACCTGACCACCGAGAGCGGCAACTTGAACCTCCTCCTGGGGTCGGTGGGCCTCAAGGTCAACCCGGTGGGGAACCTGCTGCTCGTGGGCAACGTCCTGTTCTCGATCGGAACGGGCGGCCTGCAGGACAAGGTCACGCCGGTCTTCGGCATCGACTACACCTTCTAGCCGACCTCACTGGCCGATCGACTGGATCGACCAGGATCCGCCCTTCTGCACCAGGCGGAAGGTCTGCTGCTGCGGGCGCTGCGGCTTGCCGTTGATGGTGTCCCGGCGGGAGACCCGCACCATCGCCTTCGCGCCGTCGATCTCGACCGCGTCGATGGTGATCCCCACCTGCTGGGACTGGATCGCCTTGAACGCCTCCTGCAGGCGCTTCTCGTCTTCCGCCGAGAGGTCGGGCTTGATGGTCTTGAAGAGCCCGACGTCGTGGGTCTCGATGGCGCGGGCATAGTCGGCGATCACGCGCCGCACCGAGGACTCGGGGCCGGGGGCGGCCGGCGGAGCGGCTACCGGGACGGATAGAGGGTGTCCGGCCGGCGGCAGGGACGGCGCCTGCGACGGCGGGGCCAGGCTCGGAGCCGCGTTGGTGGGCGCGCTCGGGCGAGCCGAAGGGAGGGATTGGACGGCCGCCGCCCGGGCCGCGTTGGCCGCCGCCACCGCCGCCGCGACCTCCGCCGCCCGGCGGGCGCGGTCGAAGGCATCGCCCGCCTCGAGGAAGCGCTGGGTCGCCTCGCCGAATTGGCCCTTGCTCAGGAGGCCGTCGGCGGCGTCCGCGATGCGCGCCGCCTGTTGGAACTCGTCGTTCGATCGGGCGCGCGCCTGCTCGGCCTCGCCGCGAGCGCGCGCCATCCGGGCGCGGGCCTCCTCGGCCTGGGTCCGGAAGTGCTGGTTGAGGGCGGCGGTCAGCTCCCCCGCCACCGGATGGCGGGGGTCGATGGCAAGAACGCGCCCGAGGGCCCGGGTGGCGGCCGCGGTGTCGCCCCGGCGGAAGGCCTCGCGGGCCTCCCCGGCCGCCGCCTCGAGATCGTGAAGGGCGGCCTCGGCCCTGCGCAGGAGCTCCTGGGCCTCGGCGTTCCCCGCATCGAGCTCGAGCACGCGTCGGGCCTGGGCGATCGCCGCCGGGTAGTCCTTGTTGTCGAGCTCGCTCCGCGTCAGCTCGATCTGCCCGGCGATCAGGGTGTCCTTCAGGATCCCTTCCTGCTCCTGGGCGATCTCGGCCGCCGGCCGCGCGGGCTTCCTGGCCTGCCACGACCACGCCCAGAATCCCGCGGCCACCGCGACTCCCACCCCCACCACCGCGCCCATCTTGAGCCACCGCCTCGAGGGCCGGCCTTCCTCGCGGACGGCGATTCCCCGCACGGTCCGGTCGGGCCGAGCGGTGGCGAGCAGCTCGCTCTCCCCCAACTCGATCCGCGTGGGGTCGAGAGCAGTGGCGCCGGTCACCAGGGGATGCGGCTCCCGGCCCCCGATGGCCTGGATCCGGGGAGCGGTCGGGGACGAGCTCTCGACGAGGGTGGGGCTGTCCCGCCCCGTCAGCGTGGTCTCCGGGTCCTCGGCTCCCAGCGCCATGGCCGCCGCCCGCCCGGCGGCGATGGCGCGCCGCGCGGCCCCCAGCGCTTTCCGCAGCTCCCCCGCGCTCTGGAAGCGGCGAGCGGCGTCCTTGGCGAGCGCCTTGTCCACCACCTGCACCACGGGGATCGGCATTTCCGGGATCGACTTGCGGATGGGCTCCGGATCCTGGTCCAGCACCTGGTACAGGACGGTGTGCAGGCTGTCCGCCTCGAAGGGCTTGTGGCCGGCCAGGAGCTCGTAGGCGAGAGCCCCCACCGAGAACACGTCGGAGCGGGCGTCCACTTTTTCCCCCCGCACCTGCTCGGGAGACATGTAGTTCGGGGTCCCCATGACCGTGCCCGAGCGGGTCATGTCGGAGGCGCCCAGCCGCGCCAGCCCGAAATCCATGATCTTGACCTGGCCCTTGGCCAGGATGTGGATGTTCGCGGGCTTCAGGTCGCGATGGACCACGCCCTTGCGATGCGCGTAGGCCAGGCCGTCGCAGATCTGCTCGATGATCAGCAGCGCGTCGTCGAGGCGGGGCAGCGCGCGGCGGTGGATGAGATCCTTGAGGTCGGTCCCCTCGAGCAGCTCCATCACGAGGTACGTGATGCCCTGCTCCTCGCCGAACTCGAAGACGGTGACGATGTTGCGGTGGCTGAGGGCGGCCACGGACTGCGCCTCCCGGTGGAAGCGCTTGCGGAACTGCTCGTCGGCCGTGAGGGTCGCGGCCACGGTCTTGATGGCTACGAAGCGGTTCAGCACGGGGTCGTGGGCCTTGTACACCTCGCCCATGGCCCCCTCGCCGATCTTGTCGAGGATCTTGTATTTCCCGAGCTGCTCCAACTCATCGCCTCGAAGGCGGCGAGCGCCGCGGAAGCCTTTCCCCGGAGAGAAATGTGCGGAGATCGTATCACACGGGCACGATGCCGCCTGGGGAAGGCGCGCTATCGGCCGGTACGCTGGGCCCGCGCGAAGCGGACCCGGGCTCGCATGAACTCCCGGGCCGCGGCGGCGTACTTCTTGCCCCGGAACGCCGCCTCGCCATCCCGGAAGAGCGAGGCCCCCTCCTGAAAGCTGTCGACGCGGCTGGCCTGGGCCTTGTCCGCCGCCTGACGGGCTTTCGCGGCCTCGCCCTGCGCTTGCTCCGCACGCGCACGGAACGCCGCGTCGAGCCTTCCCGTCAGCTCCCCGGCCGCGGGGTGGTCGGGAGCCAGCTCCAGGAGCTTCCAATAGGCGCCCGCGGCGCGCGCCTTGTCGGCCTTGTCGACCGCGGTACGCGCGTCGCCCACCGCCTGCTCGATCTCGTCGATGGCCTTCTTGGCCTCGGCCAGGACCTTCTTCGCGCCCGGGTCGTCGGCCAGGCGGAGCGCTTTCTGGGCCTGCCGAGCGGCGTCCTCGTAGTCGCCGGCTTCCATCCGCCTCCGCGCCAGCTCGACCTGGGTCTCCACCACGGCCCGGGCCAGCTTGTCGACCTGCCGGTCGGTGGCGCTCCCGGTCGCGGGGGTTGGGGGCGCCGGCCCCGTGCGCGTCAGCAGGACCGCCCCCGCCGCGATCGCCGCCAAGAGGATGCCGCCCATCACGAGCGGGAGGGCTCCCGCGCGGGCCGGGCTCGGGGGAGCCGAAGCCGGCCGCGAGCCCGAGGGTCTGCCGCTGCCCGGGGCGCTGCGCGATCCCGATGGGGACCTGGAGCTGGCCGGCCCGGGGACCGCGGGGGCGTCCGACGGGGGCGGTGAAACCTCGAGCTCGGGAATCGTCGCGTCGCCGCGGCCGGCCGCGATCGCTTCCCGGACGAGCTGGACCGCCTTCAGGAACTCGCTGGCGTCCGGGAAGCGCGCCGCGGGCTCCCGCGCCAGGGACCGGTCGAGGAGCTGCTCGACTACCAGCGGCAGGTCGGGCACCAGCTCGCGGGGCGGGCGGGGTCGCGCCTGCATGACCATG
>WNGE01021839.1_pt1 | contig 11241 bp, 12 predicted proteins | sample 5400651 | NCBI WGS metagenome assembly WNGE01 (sample SAMN13153370, study PRJNA577476) | soil metagenome | isolation source: 60 cm soil or saprolite under grassland replicate 2 | place: USA:California | collected 2016-06-15 | reverse complement strand
CGTCGGGGTCGGGTTGAGGCACGGCAGCAGTTCGGGGAGAAGGTGGTGGTGCCGCCGGAGGTGCATCCTTCGGGGGCTCGGCCGCCGGTGATTCCGGCGGACTTGGTGCCGCGGCATGTGGCGATCGTGATGGATGGCAACGGGCGGTGGGCGAAGCAGCGGGGGCTGCCGCGGACCGAGGGGCACAAGGCGGGCGAGGCGTCGCTGCTGGATGTGATCAAGGGAGGGATCGAGATCGGGGTGAAGTACATCTCGGCGTACGCGTTCTCGACCGAGAACTGGGCGCGCTCGCCGGAAGAAGTGCGCTTCCTGATGGGGTTCAACCGCGAGGTGATCCACCGGCGGCGCGACGAACTGGACGCGATGGGCGTGCGGGTTGTGTGGTCAGGGCGCCGGCCGCGGTTGTGGAAGAGCGTGATCGACGAACTGGAGTATGCGCAGGAGCGGACCAAGCACAACGACACGATCACGCTGCAGTTCTGCGTGAACTACGGTGGTCGCGCTGAGCTGGCGGACGCGATGCGCTCGATCGCGCGGGATGTTGCCGCAGGCAAGCTAAATCCCGACCGGATCAACGAGCAGACCGTCGCGCGGCACCTCTACGCGCCGGACATCCCCGAGGTGGACCTGTTCGTCCGCTCGTCCGGCGAGCAGCGTACGTCGAACTTCCTCGTCTGGCAGCTGGCGTACGCCGAAATGGTCTTCCTCGACACACTCTGGCCCGACTTCGACCGCCGCGACCTGTGGCGCGCGATCGAGCTCTACGCCCGACGCGATCGCCGCTACGGCGGTGCAATCCCCAACCCCGTCGTCGCCGACGGATAAGCGCCCGTACGACGGTCAGTGGGAGCGGGGGTTCGGTATTAGGCCTCGCTCCATCGCGACCGTTACAGCGCGCGTGCGGTCGTCGACGTCCAGTTTGGTGAAGAGGCGTTGTAGGTGGGTCTTCACGGTTGCCTCGCCGATGTACAACTCGCGCCCGATCTCCGCGTTGCTCAACCCGCGCGCGACCGCCGCCAGTACCTCCAGCTCCCGCGGCGAAGGTTGAGCGGCCGGCGCCACAGACGGCGTACGCAGCTTGGACATCAACCGCGCCGCGACTGGAGGAGCGAGCACCGTCTCGCCGCGCGCCGCAGCACGGATGCCGTCCAGCAGTTCAGCGTGCGGCGTGTCCTTCAACAGATAGCCCGCGGCACCGGCCTCGACAGCGTGCAGGATGTCGGTATCCGTGTCGTAGGTGGTCAGCACGAGCACGCGTGTCGACGGGTACCCGGACACGATCGAACCCGTTGCGGAGACCCCGTCACGTCGCGGCATCCGCAGATCCATCAGTACGACGTCCGGCCGCGTCGACTCCACCAGTGCAACAGCCTCCGAACCATCGCCCGCCTCGCCGACCACCGTGATGTCGTCGGTCACCGCGAGCATGCCGATCAGGCCGGACCGCACCACCGGATGGTCGTCGACCACCAGAACCCGAATCAAGCGCCCTCCTCAGCGACAGCCGGTATCAACACCTGCACCCGCGTACCCCGGCCCGGCGCGCTCTCCACCTGCACCGAACCACCCGACTCCTCGACCCGCCCGCGCATCGCCGCCAACCCGAAACCACCCGCCGCCGAAGCAGGCGTGAACCCGGACCCGTCGTCCCGGATCTCGATCCACACGCCGCCGTCCGAGATGCCCAACGTGATCAGCACCTGCGTCGCGCCGGCGTGCTTGCGTACGTTGGCCAACGCCTCCTGAGCCGCCCGCAACAGCACCACCTGTTGCCCCTGCGGAAGCGCAGCCACTTCGTCATCAGGCAGGTCGAGCGACACCTGTACGCCGACGCCTGTCTCGGCCGCGAAGCGTTCGCCCTGCCGGCGCAACACCTCGGTCAAAGTTGCCTCCGACAACGCAACTGGGGTGAACGCGGCAACTAATGCGCGCGCCTCGGCCAGGTTCTCCCGCGCGGTGTCCTCGATCGCGGCCAGCCGGGCCGCGGCTCCGTCTTTACCGCCGCGCTCGAGCTCGACGGCGGCCGTCTGGGCGAGCATGACGATGCTCGTCATCCCTTGCGCGAGGGTGTCGTGCATCTCGCGTGCCATCCGTTCGCGTTCGGCCATCACGCCGGCGCTGTGGTGCGCCTCGGCGAGTTCGTCGCGAGTCGACTGGAGTTGCTCGATCAGTTCCGCGCGTTGCTGGCTCTGGTCGATCACCTTCTCGATCCAGATCCCGAACAGCAGGCTCACGACCAGGCTGACCAGCATCCACGGCAGGATCGACCAGAACGCATCCCAACCCCACCCGGCGCTCCACAGTTGCGCGGAACCCACTCCAACCACCAGCACCAGGCTGAACGCCGCGCCTTGACACGACCAGAGTCATAGCCAGCAATACCCAGAAGACCACGTGCCAGCCGATCAGCGTCCGCGTCCAGATCGGCTGGTCCACCCGCTTACTGCCAAGTTCCACAGCCACCATCCTCCACCACCCCCCGCCCGCCCGACGAACTGGTACGCCGCCCCAAGCACCAGAACGGCAGCCGTGTAGACAATCCGACGATCCGTGCCGAGGTCGCCGGAGAAGGACACGACCAGAGTCATAGCCAGCAATACCCAGAAGACCACGTGCCAGCCGATCAGCGTCCGCGTCCAGATCGGCTGGTCCACCCGCTTACTGCCAAGTTCCACAGCCACCATCCTCCACCACCCCCAGCCCGCCCCACGACGCCCAACCACACCAGTACGACGCCCAGCCGCATCGCCCGCACTGGTCCGATGATCGGCCACGGTGGCGGTCGTCGTGCTGGCAGACGTCGTACCGGCACACGGCGTACGGACAGGTGTCGTGCTGGGGCGGGTGTTCATCAGCTGGCGTCTCGGCGCGTCCAGCGGAAGACTCGGTGGGCGACGAGGAGGCCGATCACCAGCCAGGCGGAGAGCGCGAGCGCGCCCAGTCCCAATTGCCAGGATCCGCCTGGCTCGTTCGCCTCGAACCCGTCCGGCAGGAAGACGGACCGCATGCCCTGCGCGAGCCACTTCAGCGGGAAGAACTCGGCGACCGTCCGCATCCAGGCCGGCAGGCTGCTGTAGACGAAGTAGACGCCGGACATGAACTGCAACAGCAGTACGACCGGAGTCACGACCGCTGACGCGGCCTTACCTGACTTCGGTACGACGGAGAACGCGATCCCCAGCACCGAACCGGACGCCGTACCGAGCACGAAGATCCACACGAAGCGCAACCACTTCGACGGGCCGGTAGGAATGTCGACACCCAACAACAGACCGGCGATCGCGAGCAGCAACCCGAACTGCAGGACGGACGTGACCAGGACCAGGCCGATCTTGCCGATGAAGTACGACTGCGGGGACATCGGCGTACCGCGCAACCGCTTCAGCAAGTCCTCGTCGCGTTCCATCGCGATCGTGATGGCGAGCGACTGGAAGCTGGTCAGAAAGATGCCGGAGGCAATCATCCCGGGAGTGAAGTAGGTGGCGGCGTCGACGCCGCCGGAGAAGTCGGTGTCGCTGAACACGGCGGAGAAGATGCCGAGGAAGATGATCGGGAAGAAGAAGGTGAAGATCAGCTGCTCCCGCTCGCGGAAGAACTGCTTCACCTCGAGGCCGACCCGGGAGAGCCCGACCTTGACGGGCGACGGCAAGGCGGTGGTGGTGGCGACAGTGCTCATCGAACGGCTCCAACGGTGACAGGGGTGGGTTCGGCGACGGCCGGCGGGCCGATCAGTTCCAGGTTGATGTCTTCGAGGCTCGGGCGCCGTACCTCCAGCTCTGGGACCTCGCCGCCGTACTGCTCCATCAGCCGGGCGACCTCCGCCGTCGGCTCATCCGTGCGTACCTCCCGCATGCCGTCGGGAGACAGCCAGGAGACCCGCGCGGTCCGGGCGCCGCGCCCGCCGAGCGTCTCCGGCGTCGCGACCTCGACCATCCGGCCGCTGGCGATCACGCCCACGCGGTCGGCCAGGTGTTCGGCCTCGTCCAGGTAGTGGGTCGTGAGCAGGATGGTCGTGCCCTCGGTCCGCAGGTTCTCGATCAGCGTCCAGAACTGGCGGCGCGCTTCGGGGTCGAATCCGGTGGTCGGCTCGTCGAGGAACAGCAGCTCCGGGTTCCCGATCACGCCGAGCGCGACGTCGAGCCGGCGCCGCTGACCGCCGGAGAGTTTGCGGGTCCGCGTACGGCGTTTCTCCTCCAGCCCGACGGCCGCGATCACCTCGTCGGGATCGCGCGGCGCGGGGTAGTAGCCGGCGAAGTGGTTGACGAGCTCGGCGACGGACAGCTCAGCCTCGTCGCGTGACGTCTGCGCCACGATCCCGAGCCGCGCCCGCCACTGCCGATTGCCGCGCGCCGGATCGACGCCGAGCACGCTGACCTCACCCTCGTCGGCCCGGCGATACCCCTCCAGAATCTCCGTGGTCGTCGTCTTCCCGGCCCCGTTCGGCCCGAGCAGGGCGAACACCTCGCCCCGATGAATCTCCAGGTCGACCCCGTTCACAGCCACCTTGTCCGGGTACCGCTTGACCAGCCCCCGCACCCTCACTGCCTCATCTCTCTCCATGCCCCAACCCTCCCGTCCGTCCGCCGGCGCCCGGGAGCACCACCCGACGGACCCCCTGTCCCCCAACCGGTGGACAGTTCCGCAGCCCACCCCTCGACCTTGAGCACGGGCCAACCACGAATCGGCCGCTCAGATGGTTGGCCCGTGCTCAAGGTGACGCGTGGGGGACCATGTCCGTCCCCGCGCGATCTGGACGTTGTGCACGGTCCAACCACGAATCGGCGGCTTCGGTGGCTGGCCCGTGCTCAAGGTGAGCCGATCTCGGCGACGTTGTGCACCAGATCCGTACGGCGACGGCCGCGCCGTACGGATCTGATGCACAAAGTGGATCGAGAACCGAGCTTCGCCGCGGAGGCGTCGACGGCGATCGCGAGGCCGGGGCGGATGCCAGGCGCGGCGGGCGGCTGACGCAGCCGGGGCAGGTGACGGCGCGGGTGGTTCGCCGCTGCTCGTCGTACTGGCGGAAATGCGGCGCGCCAGGGGTGGTGACGGGGGAGTCGGGATGCGGTTAGGTTCGGGGGATGGGGCAGACGGTGCGTGGTGTGGTGGCGCGGGGCAAGGGGCAGCCGGTTTCGATTGAGGAGATCGCGGTTCCGGATCCTGGGCCGGGGGAGGCGGTGGTGAAGGTGCAGGCGTGCGGCGTCTGCCATACCGACCTGCACTACCGCGAAGGCGGCATCAACGACGACTTCCCGTTCCTGCTCGGCCATGAAGCGGCCGGGATCGTGGAGAGCGTCGGCGAAGGCGTGAGCGACGTACAGCCGGGTGACTTCGTCGTACTCAACTGGCGGGCCGTCTGTGGCAACTGTCGTGCCTGTCTCAGAGGTCGCCCGCGATACTGCTTCAACACGCACAACGCGAAGCAGAAGATGACCCTTGCCAACGGCACCGAACTCTCACCCCGCGCTTGGTATCGGCGCTTTCGCCGAGAAGACGCTGGTCGCGGCCGGTCAGTGCACCAAGGTCGACCCGGCCGCCAAGCCCGAGGTCGCCGGGCTCCTCGGCTGCGGCGTGATGGCCGGCCTGGGCGCAGCCATCAACACCGGCAACGTGGGCCGCGGTGACTCCGTGGCCGTGATCGGCTGCGGCGGCGTCGGTACGGCGGCCGTCGTCGGCGCCCGCCTCGCAGGAGCCGCGAAAGTCATCGCCATCGACATCGACGAACGCAAGCTCAAGCAGGCACAGGAACTCGGCGCGACCCACACGATCAACTCCAAGGACCTCGACCATGACGGCGTGGTCACCCAGGTCCAGGAACTGACCGGAGGGTTCGGCGCGGATGTGGTGATCGACGCGGTCGGCCGGCCGGAGACGTGGAAACAGGCGTTCTACGCCCGCGATCTGGCCGGCACCGTCGTCCTGGTCGGCGTACCGACGCCGGACATGACGCTGGAGCTGCCGCTGCTCGACGTGTTCGGCCGCGGCGGATCACTCAAGTCCAGTTGGTACGGCGACTGCCTGCCGACGCGCGACTTCCCGATGCTGATCGACCTGCATCTCCAGGGCCGGCTGCCGCTGGATCGCTTCGTCTCGGAGACGATCGCCCTCGACGAGGTCGAGGCAGCGTTCACCAAGATGCGCCACGGCGACGTCCTCCGCTCGGTCGTGGTGTTCTAAAAGGATATCCAGACGTCTGGAGGACTGTCGGGATCACCCGGGATCGGCCGCTTCTCCTCGGACCATGCGTCGCCGGACACCGAGGCGGCAACCCGGCGCCAGAAACGGACGGCCGTCGCATTGTTCTCCTGGAACGCGACGTCCCACCGCCCTGGATGCTGCGCGACGACTTCCTGTACGGCGCGCAGTCCGAAGCCCTGACGTCGTACCGGCCGGACGAGGAAGAAGCTGTTCAGCACCCGCACCGGCCGCGTGAGCGCCCGGACGAAAGCGAAACCGGCCGGACTCTCGGCACTGAAGAACAAATACCCCGCCCAGTCCGGATCGCCTGTCACAACCGACTCGAGCCAGTCACTTCGATAACTTCCGTCCGGCCGAGGCAACTGCCCCTGAAACTCCGACAGGTCGTGCCGGAACATCAGCCACAACCGTTCCAGCACAACCCGATCGGCGTCACCAGCACGCCGTACGACGAGATCGGACATCGGACTCCTCTACACCAGTCAATGAACGCAGAAAAGCCTCCCGCCGGAAGGCAGAAGGCTTACTGCGCAGCAGTTTATCAGCCCAGGGGCGCGGTGGTCCGTTCGACCCAGCTCATGTCCGGGTACCGCGTGCCGGCAGGCGTCAACCGAGACAGCGCCGCCACGTCCTCATCCGACAACACCAGGTCGAGCGCCCGAGCGTTCTCCACCAAGTACTTACGCCGCTTCGTCCCCGGGATCGGCGCCACGTCGTTGCCCTGAGCAAGCACCCAGGCCAGCGCGACCTGTCCAGGCGTCGCGTCGTACCGCGAAGCGACCGCGCGGATCTCCTCGACCAGCGCCAGGTTTGCGTCCTCGTTCTCCGCCGAGAACCGCGGCAACGTACGCCGGTAGTCGTCGGCCGCCAGCTCCGAAGTCCGCGGCACGGCGCCGGTCAGCATCCCGCGCCCGAGCGGCGAATAGGGCACGATCCCGATCCCCAACTCCCGGCACACAGGCAGCACCGACTCCTCGATGTCGCGGCTGAACAGCGACCACTCGGTCTGCACAGCCGTGATCGGATGTACGGCGTTCGCCCGCCGAATGGTGTCCGCCGACGCCTCCGACAACCCGAGATACCGAACCTTGCCCGCCTCGACAAGTGAAGCCATCGCCCCGACGGTTTCTTCGATCGGTACGGCGGGATCCGCGCGGTGCTGGTAGTACAGCTCGACGTGGTCGACCCCGAGCCGGCCCAGCGACGCGTCGATCGACGATCGCACGTACGCCGGTGAGCCGTTCACTCCACGCAACGTCGAGTCCCGCGGATCGCCGACGATGCCGAACTTCGTTGCCAGGAACACCTCGTCCCGACGGTCCTTGATCGTCCGTCCGATGAGTTCCTCGTTCGCGCCGAAGCCGTACATGTCGGCGGTGTCCAGGAACGTGATGCCGAGGTCGAGCGCCCGGTGCAGGGTCGCGATCGACTCGGCGTCGTCCGTCGACCCGTAAGCGAAACTCATCCCCATACAGCCCAAGCCCAGTCGGCTGACCTCGGCTCCAGTGCTCCCCAGTTTCATCTCTTCTCCCAAAGACAAGTTGGCATGGCTCCGCCCGCCGACGGACGAATAGCAGACCGTCGGTCGAGCACAACCAGATTTACGGTGTGGCGTTGCCGCCGTACGTGGTGATCTTGTAGTCGGTCACCGCCAGCGCCGCCTGCAGTTCGCGCAGCCGCCGCTGGATCATCGCCCGGTGCTCCTCCATCAGGGCGAGCCGCTGTGGCGCGGTCTGCTCACCCTGCTCGACCAGGTCGAGGTAGTGGCTGATCGTGCTGATCGGCATGTCCGAAAGCCGCAGCCGGGTGATGAACACGACCCGGGCCAGCGCCCGCCGGTCGTACGACCGATAGCCGGCATTGTCCCGTCCGACCTCGACCAGGCCGATCCGTTCGTAGTACCGCAAGGTGTGCGCGGTTAGCCCGGTGACTTCGGCGGCTTCGGCGATCGAGAGCCTCTCCGGCAGATCGTCGGGAAGGTCCAGCAGACGAAGCAGTTCCGGGTCGAGCGGTGACGGCAGAGGTGAGTTAGGCCACAGTCAGCTTGATTGCTGGCAGTCCTCGCAGGTGCCGAAGATCTCGAGGGTGTGGCTGATGTCGGCGTACCCGTGCTCGGCCGCGACCTTGTCGGCCCAGCGCTCGACCGCCGGCCCCTCGACCTCGACGGTACGGCCGCAGTTGCGGCAGACCAGGTGGTGGTGGTGTCCCCTCGAGCAGCGCCGGTACGCCGTCTCGCCGTCGGCCGTGCGTAGTACGTCGACCTCACGCGAGTCGGCGAGTGCCTGGAGGGTCCGGTAAACAGTGGTCAGGCCGACGGCCTCGCCCGAGGACCGGAGCTCCTGGTGGATCTCCTGGGCGGTCCGGAAGTCTTCGAGATTGTCGAGCGCGGACGCAACCGCCGCGCGCTGACGCGTCGAGCGTGTTCCGATGGCCACCGTTCCTCCTGTCATCCCGTCACCGTGATTTTCCCGGCAACGCGCTCAATTCTCTCAGAACTCAGCAACCTAATGCTCATCCCAGTGATCTCCGTGCGCCGCGTGCAGATGGCCGTCGTGGACGTAGTCGACATGATCGCCGTGCTCCACCTTCACGTGGCCGCACTGCGGGTCGTGCCTGTGCGGGTGCGTGGCGCTCACCACGTGCGGCTCCGGAACCGGTACGCCGACCTCCGGCTCCTCGTCCACCAGCGGTGCCACCCGACTGTGCCGCCGCCGGATCAATGACCCGACCGTCGCCGCCACCACGAACCCGGCCAGCGCCAGTACGACGATGGTCGCGCCCGGAGCCACATTCGCGTTGTACGACGTGACGATGCCGGCCAAACACGCGACGACGCCGATCACAGACGCCGACAGGAACGTACTGCGGAACGACCGCGTGAGCTGCTGCGCCGTCGCCACCGGCACAACCATGAGCGCACTCACCAGCAACAAGCCAACAGTCCGCATTGCCACCGTCACAGTGACAGCGGCCATGACCGCGATCACCAGGTTCAGCAGCTGCACCCGAAGCCCAGTTACCCGTGCGAACTCCTCGTCCTGGCACACCGCGAACAGCTGCGGCCCCAGCCCGATCGCCACCACGAGGACTGCGACAGCCAGTCCGACAACGACGTACAGGTCGCTGGACGACACAGTGGTGAGTGAGCCGAACAGATAGGTGTTGAGTGTCGCGGCACCTTGTCCGGCGAGGCCGATGAGCAGCACACCACCCGCGATACCGCCATAGAAGAGCAGTGCGAGTGCGACGTCGCCACTCGCCTTGCCGCGTGCCCGCACCAGTTCGATCGCGGTGGCGCCGGCGATCGACACGATGATCGCGGTGAGGACAGGTGCAGTGCCCGTGAGCAGGCCGAGGGCGACACCGGTGATCGCAATATGGCCGATACCGTCGCCCATCAGCGACAGCCGCCGCTGCACCAGGTACGTGCCGATCGCAGGAGCAGAGAGCCCCGTGAGCAGCCCGGCGATCAACGCCCGCTGCATGAACTCGAGCTGGAACATCGTCATTCGGACAACCACCCGGGTTCTTGGCCACCATGGGGATGGACGTGTGCGTGCGTCTGCGAGGCGTGCGGCGGGCCGTCGTACACGATCCGTCCACGACGCAGTACGACGGAACGGTCTATCAGCGCGTCCATCGGGCCGAGGTCGTGGCTGACCATCACCACGGTGGTGCCGCCGGCGACCCGTTCCCGGATCGCGTCCGCGAAGATCTGCTGGCTGGCCAGGTCGACCCCGGCCGTCGGCTCGTCGAGGATCAGCAAGTCCGGGTCGGACACGAGCGCCCGCGCGATGAGCACCCGCTGTTGCTGCCCACCGGACAGCTCGGCCACCGCGTCCTTGCGCCGGTCGTACATGTCCACAATTCGCAGCGCCTCGTCGATCGCATGCTTGTCGGCGGCCCGCAGCGGCGTGAACAGCCGTCGCTTCGACAACAGCCCGGACGACACCACCTCATGCACAGTTGCCGGTACGCCGCCTGCCGCGGTGATGCGCTGCGGGACGTACCCGACGCGTCGCCACTGGCGGAACCGTGGAACCGCCGTACCGAAGAGGCGGACCTCGCCACGGGCCGCAGGCAGCAGGCCGACCACGGTCCGGATAAGGGTGGACTTGCCGGAGCCGTTGGTACCGAGGATGGCGACCACCTCGCCCTGGCGGATCTGCAGATCGACGCCGCGCAGCACCAGACGACCGCCAAGGTCGACCGAGAGATCGGCGACCTGGACGGCCTTCGGGGAGGTTTCTTGTGATGTCACGCGCAGCTGTTCGCCTTCCGGAGCTCCTGAAGGTTCTCCTGCATCAGGGTCAGGTAGCTCTCTGTGGAGTTGGCGTCCGACAGGCCCTCGATCGGGCTCAGTACGGCGGTCTTGACGCCGACGTCACGGGCGATCGTCTCGGCCACCTTCGGGCTGACCAGCTCCTCGTAGAAGATCGTGGTCACGTGCTGGGCCTTCACGATGTCCTGGACCTCCTTGATGCGGGCGGGGGTCGGCTCGGTGTCCGGGGTGAACCCGGCGATGCCGACCATCGTCAGACCGTACCGCTTGGCGAGGTAGGCGAAGGCCTCGTGACTCGTCACGAACGTCTTGAGTTGGCAGTTCGCCAGGCCTGTCTTGTACTCGGTGTCGAGCTTTCCGACCTCGTCGAGCAGGGTCTTGGCGCGGGCCTTGTAGCCGTCGGCGTTGGCGCTGTCGGTGGCGACCAGCTTGTCGGTGACTGCGTTGATCACATCGGCGTACCGGACCGGGTCCAGCCAGAAGTGCGGGTCCAGTGCCTTGTCACCGGCCTGGGTGTAGGCGGCCGGTTGCGCCGTACTCCCCGGGGTCGCGGCACCCTCGTTCTCCTCGTGTTCCTCGAAGTTCGCGCCGGTCGCCTCCAGCTTGGCGGCGGGGACGACGTCGAAGCCGGCGTCCTTCGCGTTCTGCGCGACCGCCTCGTCGACCGCGGGCTGCAGGTCCTTCTCGTAGATCACCAGCTTCGCGCTCGCGATCGTGCCGACCTGCTTGGGGGTGAGCTCGAGATCGTGCGGCTCGACACC
>WNGE01008167.1_pt1 | contig 11242 bp, 11 predicted proteins | sample 5400651 | NCBI WGS metagenome assembly WNGE01 (sample SAMN13153370, study PRJNA577476) | soil metagenome | isolation source: 60 cm soil or saprolite under grassland replicate 2 | place: USA:California | collected 2016-06-15 | reverse complement strand
TAGCGCGGCTGATCCGCCAACGGCTCCAGCGCCGCCGCGGTCGGTTCGAGTGCGCCTGACTCAAGGCCGGCAACGATCTCGCGTGCGAGTCCGCGGGCCTCGCTCACCTGCTCGGCCTCGAGCACCGTATTGACGGCCGCGAGGTGGTTCCCGCCGACCAGCGTCAGCTCGATGTCGACCGTGTCGAGATCTCGCTTCGCGATGTAGGAATCCTCCGGCACACCGATCCAGACCCGCACCGACCGGCCGTCGGGCAGGGCTGCCGTCATCTCGATCGGTTCTCCTCGCAGGCTCACTCGGTGCGCATTCTTGCGGAACGCGCCGCCTGACCGTCCGACGTGCCCGCAATCCTTGTCGCGTGGTGCCCGAGCGGCTCGTCCGCTTTCCCGTGCGCACGATCCTGACCGTGCTCGGCACGATCATCGCCGTTGCCGTCGTGCTCGAGGTGATCATGATCGCGCGGCACGTGATCGTCTGGATCCTGATCTCGCTCTTCCTTGCGCTTGCGATGAACCCGGCGGTCGACTACTTCCAGCGGCACGGAATCCAGAGCCGCGGCCTGGCCTCGGGCTTGACCTTCTTGCTCGTGCTGGCCGGGTTCGCGGGGATCGGAGCGCTCTTCGTGCCGACGGTCGTGCACCAGGTGACCGAATTGGTCAACAAGATCCCCGACTACGTCCACGACATCAGCCAGGGCAAGGGCAGGTTCGGGTTCCTGGAGACGAAATATCATCTGCCCGAGCGGATCAAGGACGCGATTCAAAAGGGCGGCGCGACGAAGGTGCTCGGCCTCTCCGGCACGGCGCTCTCGATCACCAAGAGCGTGATCTCGATCGTCCTTGGAACGATCACGATCGCCTTCCTGACGTTCTTCATGCTGCTCGAAGGCCCGAAGTGGATGGAGCGCTTCTACGGGCTGCTCCCGCCTGAGTCACGCCCTCGCTGGGAGAACGTCTGCAACCAGATCTACCGCACGGTTGGCGGCTACGTGACCGGGAACCTGCTGATCAGCCTGATCGCGGGCGGCTCGACGACGATCGTGCTGATCATCATGGGCGTCCCGTTTGCCGTCGCGCTTGGCCTGGTTGTCGCGATCCTCGATCTGATTCCGCTCGCCGGGGCGACGATCGCCGCGATCCTGATCGGCACGGTCGCGTTCATCCACTCGATCGTTGCCGGAATCGTCGTGGTCGTCTTCTTCATCGTCTACCAGCAGATCGAAAATCACTTCTTGCAGCCGGTCGTCTACGGGCGCACCGTTCAGCTCTCGCCGCTGATCGTCCTGATCTCGGTTCTGATCGGCGCCGAGCTGGCGGGCATTCTCGGCGCGCTCGGGGCGATTCCTGTCGCCGGGGCGATCCAGGTTCTGATCGTCGACTGGCTTAGACACCGGCGTGACCGCAACAAGCCCGCGACGCCGGCTATCCCCCAAACGGGGGAGACTTGACTTGGGAGTACGGCCGATGTCTGAACCGTGCACCCGGTACTTGCAAGCCTCACGGCAGCAGCGATCGGCTTCGCACCCGCAAACCAGGCCGCGCAGCGCCCTCAGGCTCCGAAGCAGACTGCGAGCGTTTCGGCGGCGCGCGTGCATCTCTCCGCGCTCGAGTCGCAGTTGCTCAGTCAGATCAACCTGACGCGCGGGCGGCACGGCCTCCGCGCGCTTCGTCTCTCGGCAGCCCTGACGGCGGCGGCGGACCAGCACTCCCAGTCGATGGCGCAGAAGGGCTACTTCAGCCACGACTCGGCCAACGGCGGCTCGTTCTTCAAACGGATCGCGAGCTTCTACACCTATCGCGGCTACAGCAAGTGGTCGGCCGGCGAAAACCTGCTCTACTCGACGCCCGACATCGACCCGGCCCACGCGCTCAGACTTTGGCTGAACAGCCCCGAGCATCGGGCGAACCTGCTCAACTGGGGCTGGCGCGAGATCGGCCTTGGAGCCGTGCACTCCTCGAGCGCCCCAGGCGTGTACGACGGTGACGAGGTCACAATCGTCACGGCCGATTTCGGCTTCCGTGACCGATGAAAGTCCGGCCGCTGGAGCGGCCATGACGACTTTCATCGGCTACCCCTTCGCCTAGCCGTCGCTTACGCCGCAGCCGCGCATGTCGGCTGGGCGGCGGTACCGCCAAAACTCCTAGTCGTCATGGCCGCGAAGCGGCCGGACTTTTGCGAGGAGTGCGCCTGGGAGGATTCGAACCTCCGACCCACGGCTTAGAAGGCCGTCGCTCTTCCACTGAGCTACAGGCGCGCGGACCAAGGGTACCGCCGACACCTGGCGATTCCTCCGAAGTTTCCGCGCAGCAAGCCTGGGGGAAAACAATGCCATGGGAATCATTCTGAGCCTGATCCTGATCGCGGTTGGCGCAATCCTCACCTGGGGTGTCAACACGACCGGCGGGAGCGTCAATGTGGACGTCGTCGGCGTTGTTCTGATGGTCGTCGGCTTCGTCCTCTTCCTGATCTCGCTGGTGCTGTGGCGGACCTGGTGGGGCGCCGGTTTCTGGGGCTATGGGCCCGAGCCTTACGCGGACGGCCCCGTCGTTCGCCGACGCGCATACTGGCCGACCCGGCGGCGGACGACCTACGTCGAGGAAGATGCGCGGCCGCCCGGGCCGCCTGCCTAACCGCAAACCAAACGAGAAAACGAAGAAAGCGATCGAGAGCTAGCGCTCCAGTCGGGAAGCGGCCGGCTCGGCCGCAATCTAGAAGCGCCGCCGTTCGTCTAACTCTGCGTGCGACGGGTTCTCCTGCTGGCCGCGGTCGCCGCGACGGCGGGCTGCGGCGGCTCCGGCGCGCCCCACCTGACGGCGCTTCAGCAGCAAGGGCCGGTCGGCAGCGGCGAGAAGGAAGTGTGGTTCTATGCCGCCAAGGGCAAGCCGCGCTCGCTGGTGATATTCCTGCACGGCTACGGCGGCCCGGTCGAGGAGACGCCGAAGAACCACATCCCCTGGCTGAAACATCTCGCCGCCGAGGGCAGCGACGTCATCTACCCGCGCTACGAGGTGGGCGGAGACTCGGATCCGTACCCGAACATCGACGCCGCAGTGGACGAAGCGACGACCCGCCTTGGAAAGCCGCACGTGCCGGTGATCATCATCGGCTATTCGCGTGGTGGACGCGTCGCGGTCGATTACGCCGCAGTCCGAGCAGCGCGAGCCAAGGAGCCAAGCGCAGTGCTGGCGGTCTTCCCCGGCGAGCACTCTCAGTACGAGACGCTCGGACCGCTCAAGAAGCTCGACTCGAAGCTGAAGCTCGAGATCATGCTCGGCGACAAAGACACGAGCGTCGATGGCCGCGGCGCCAGGTTGATCCTCGCGCGCTTGGAGTTGGCCGGCTTTCCGGCCTCGCAGATCCAATTGGTTGGTGTCAAGTCGACGCCGTCGTTCAAAGCCGACCACTTCTCCGTGATGAAGACGACCCCAGGCGCGAAGGCGAAGATCTGGAAGCCGGCAGACGAGCTGATCGACTCAGTGCGATAAGTCGCCCCCGCCGACGTGCGCGGCGCGGCTTGCGGGCGCTTGCGGCGACATTGCCAGGGCGGCTGTCTTCACCCGGGTTGGGAAAGCCGCTTCCCCTGTTCTCTCGGGAAGGGTGGCGGACGGGACTCGAACCCGCGACCACCGGGACCACAACCCGGGGCTCTACCAACTGAGCTACCGCCACCTCGCAGCGGGGACAGAATAGCCGCGCCTTGAAGATCCTCGCCTCTCGCCGCTTTCCGGGACCGGCCTGGTCCAAGCTGCGCGATCTCGAGTATCTGTCAGGTCCTCTTCCGGAAAGCGCGGGCGGACCCCGAGACGACATCGAGGCGCTCGCCGTCGTCGGGGACCGGGTCGACGACGAGACGCTCGACCTGTTCCCGAACCTGAAGATCGTCGCGAACTACGGCGTCGGCTATGACTCGATCGACGTCGGCGCCTGCGCCGCGCGCCGCGTGGTCGTCACGAACACCCCCGGTGTGCTCACGGACGCGACGGCCGATCTGGCGTTCGCACTGCTGCTGGCGGTGAGACGACGCATCGTCGTCGGCGATCGCGCCGTGCGCGACGGCCGCTGGCGTGGGGGCTGGGCCGATCCCGACTTCCTCGGCCGCGACGTGAGCGGCGCGACGCTCGGAATCGTGGGCTTCGGCCGAATCGGCCAAGCGGTCGCGCACCGGGCCGAGGCCTTCGGTATGCGCGTGCTTCACAACTCACGCCGGCGAAGCGGCGAGGGTTCGCGTGAGCTCGACGAGTTGCTCGCCGAGGCTGACGCCGTCAGCGTGCACGTACCGCTCACGCCCGAGACGCGCGGCTTGCTCGATGCCTCGCGGCTGGCCCTTCTACGGGACGGTGCGTGCCTCGTCAACACGGCGCGCGGCCAGATCGTCGACGAGGACGCGCTCGTGCGCGAGCTCGTCTCCGGCCGCATCGAGGCGGGCCTCGACGTCTTCGCGTACGAGCCAGAGGTCCCGCGCGAGCTGGTCGGGCTGCCAAACGTCGTCCTGACCCCCCACGTCGGCAGCGCGACGGCGGAAACGCGCGAGGCGATGACGCGCGTCCTCGTCGACAACCTACTCGCGGTCGAGCGCGGCGAGCACCCGCCCAACCCGGTCTAAAGCCGGAGGGGCCGCTCGGGCGGCCCTCCGGTGGGCGTGGCAATGACGGCAATAGAACGGACTACGAAGAAGATACTAGGAATCGAATTTCGGTGACAAGAAGGTCAGCACGCAGGCGCGGCATACTGGCCGCAAGGCCCCGTAGCTCAGTGGATAGAGCGGCGGACTTCGAATCCGCGTGCGGAGGTTCGATTCCTCCCGGGGCCATTTCGACCGGCTTGGCTATGCCGAATCCGCCTGGTTGAGCGGGTCAGGCGTGACAGGGACGCCGCGAATGCTCGTGCGGTGCTTACCTGGGTGCCTACCTCGGAAAATTACCGGTTAGGGGGCAACGGGCCTAGCGGCCACGGACGATCCCGGAGACGTACTGCTCGAGGGGCCGGGTTGTTCGGCGTGCTAGCCGCCGCAGGCTCGTGAGCACTGGCCACGGGTCGCCGGCGGCAAAGACGGCGTGCGCGGTTCGGCGGTGAGGCAAGAGCCCCGTGCGGCCTCTCGCACGTTCCCGCCTGTCAGCGTCTTGATGAGCGCGCGCGGGTCGAGCTCCTCGCTTCGGTAGCGGGCACCGATGCGGTAGGCGCCGATCCGCGGGCGCCTCCCGAGCAGGAGGTCGGCCCAGATCGCGGTGTGGTTGTGGCCCGCCGCCTGCGCGAGGGCCAGCGACCCGTAGATCCGTGGATTGAGGTCGATGACTAAGTTCCTACCCTCACTTCGGAGGAGATCCACCTGGAAGATCCCTTCCCAATCCATGAGGCGCAGCATTCGTGCGATGCCGGCCTCGAGTTCGGGGTCGGCTGGAATGGTGACGGCGTACGAGATCAGGCCGCAGTCGCTCGGCCAGAGCCTGAGCGCGAGCATGTGGACTCCGCCGAGCATCTCGCCGTCCCACATCACGCCCGCGACGGCGGCAAGTCTTCCCGTGACGAACGGCTGAACGAGGCCGCGTTGATCGGGGAGCTCGTCGAGGACGGCCGAAAGCTCTGCCGACGTGCGAACGCAGCGTGCCCCGAAATGGCGGTAGCCGTTCTCGGTTCGCATCTCCGATCGCAGCGGCTTCACGACCGCGGGGAGCGTGTTACCGCCGAGCGCGCTGTCGCCGCCGCCCGACGTGAGCAGGAGCGTCGGGGGAGTCTCCAGGCCCGCTTCCCGGGCGAAGCCTTCGAGCGCGGCCTTGTCGGTCACCCGGTCGACCACCTCCGGCGAGGGAGCCCCGAGGGCGGTGTCGGCAGGCAGGTCGGCCGCTCGATCGGCCAGCACGACCAGGGCCACCTCCGTCCCTGGCAGGATCGCCCGCACGGCGAGATCGTCCGCGCTCTCGGCAACCCGCCGCACGAACGCCTGCGCGTCAGCGGCCGGATCCGGAACGGCGATCGTGCCCGCGGCTGCCCGCGAGCGGACGGTGTAGCCCCGGTCCGGCGTGCTCGGCGCCCACGGCTCGTAGCCGGCGGCACTCAGCGCGCGGACTGCAGCCAGGACGCCCACGTATTCGCCCCCAGTGACGAGGATCCGCTCGCCGGGCACAACTAGGCGACGTCGCTTAGTCGTACCCCCCGAGTCCAGCACACCTGCGGGCGCCAGGGATTCGCGGTCCACCCTGATGCGGTACGCAATCGCTCCCGTTTCGACGCCGCCCTTCATCCAATGGAGCGTGACCGCATGGCGCTCCTCACCGCAGTAGATTGCCCCGTTCGGGACGTAGAGACCCGCATATTTGTGACAGCGGACCGGGGTGGTGTTGATTGATGCTTCCGATTCGCAGCGCTACCGCGCAGCGCGGCCCTACGCCGGTGTTGTCAGGCGGGCGCGCGGTCGCGTCGATCGATAAGACGCTCGTCGGCGACTAATACGAGCAGCGCCGGCGAGTCCGGCTTCGCGACGACGAAGACGCGCAAGGCGCTTTGGATCGAGCTGCACCCGGCGCTCGCCGAGGCCCTCGAGGACATACTCGGCCCCCGCGAGGATCGCGACGGCGAGGCGCGTCTATTCGCCGGTAGTGGCGCCGACCCCTTGCGAACATCGATGGCCAAGGCCTGCAAGGCGGCCGGCGTTCCTTTGTTCAGCCCGCATGACTTGCGTCACCGGAGGATCAGCCCCTTGCACCTACGCGGCGATGCTGTACGCGCCCGCGCCGTGCCTACCCCCGTGCCATCCAGGCGGCAGAAAACCCTGAATTTCCAGGCCGCTTCGATCCCTCCCGGGGCCATCGGTTCAGCTTCTCAGCAGACCGTTAAGAGACGCGGCCGCGCATGTCGGCCGCGGCGGCGTTAGGTTGACGTCTCGCGTGTAAGGACTGACTCGACGGCGCGGAGGGCTACGCGAGTCTCTTCAAGGCGCGGCTCTCTCGTCGTTAGCCTTTGCAGACCCAGTCCAGGCAAGAGGAACGCGCGCGCGAGGCGTCTCTTTGAACTCTCGACGGCGAGCCAGAGCTCCATCGTCAGCGCGAGCGAGAGAATGACAACGGCGGCCGACGCGTAGACGGTCGGCGCGAAGGGCCAGACGCGCTGGAGCGCGAGCGCGATCGGGAAGACAAGGGCTGCGAAGTTGGTGCCGCACCTCGCCGCGAAGCGCGTCGGTCGCACGGCACCGCGCCAGGTCTCTGCGAGGTGGCGCTCCTCGGCGGCGGCGATCGCGCGGTGCTCGGCACCGTGGAGCGCGAGCGTCCGGCCGCGCAGGAGCCAAACGATGAGGCCGACGGTGACCACCAACCCGGCGATCAGCGAGAGGCGTTGCGGCAGGAACGCGAACAGGAGCGGAGCCGCGACCGCGATCGCGAGCAGCAATCGCTCGCGAGGCTTGGCGACCCCGCCGCGGCGAAAGAGTGGTGACACCGAGAGCCCAAGGCGGACGAGCCCCCGGACGAGTGGGACCTTTCCCAGGCGCTCGCGCGGCGCCGGCATCGCTCCTTCGCGCAGCGTCCCGTCGACGCCGGCGAAAGCCCAGAAGCGCTCGCTGACGATCGCGACGCCGTCGGGCCTCGCCATGCCTCCCAGCCGGGGGAGGGCCTGCACGCCGTCGAAGCTGGCAAGCACGGACTCCACCTACCCCACCTTGCCTGGCCTGAGGCCGCCCGGCAATGGGCCGGGCGGCCTAGATCACGAAGTGACGGGCCTACCACCTGCCGCGCGAGAAGAAGCCGAGCAGCGCGAGCACGAGAACGATGATCAGGATGATCCAGAGAATGCTCAGGGCAGTCACCTCCTTCGGGCGTCGTTTGCTACCAACGGGTTTCTGACGACGGAGGGAGCGTTAAACCTCGCGGCGTTTTTTCCGTCCCGCCGGTGGGCAAAGACAAGGGATGCCAAGGGCGATCTGGACGGGCTCGATCAGCTTCGGCCTCGTCAACGTGCCAGTGCGCCTGTACAGCGCGATCTCCGAGCACAAGCTGCACTTCCACCTCGTCCACGAGCCCGACCAGAGCCCGATCGGCTACCAGAAGCTTTGCAAGCTCGAGGACAAGCCCGTCCCCGACGACGAGGTGGTCAAGGCCTTCGAGTTCGACCCCGGCGAGTACGTCTTGATGGGGGACGAGGACTTCGAGGCAGCGCGCGCCGAGGGATATCGGACGATCGAGATCACCGACTTCGTTCCGTACGAGCAGGTCGACCCGATCTACTTCGCGCGCACGTACTACCTCGGTCCCGAGCAGAGGGGCGAGAAGGTCTACAGCCTGCTGCTGCGTGCGCTCGAGGATTCCGGCCTCGCCGGGATCTCGAAGTTCGTGATGCGCGACCGCCAGTATCTTGGTGCGCTTCGCGTCCGCGACGGCGTGATCACGCTCGAGCAGCTGTACTTCCACGACGAAATCAGGCCGGTCGACGAGATCAAGCCGCCGAAGACGAAGGTCACGAAGGAAGAGCTCGCGATGGCCGAGCAGTTGATCGACAACTTCGCCGGCGACTTCAAGCCCGAGAAGTACAAGGACACGTACCGGGACGCCCTGTGCGAGATCATCCGAGCGAAGCAGGCCGGCAAAGATGTCCGTCGTGCCCCGAAGACCGAGGAGGAGGCGCCGCCTGACCTGCTCGAGGCCCTCCGCGCGAGCATCGAGGCGGCCGGCGGTGGCCGCGGCGCGAGGTCCGATCTGTCGAATCTTTCGAAGGCGGAGCTCGACGAGCGCGCGCGCAAGGCGAAGGTTCCCGGCCGCTCGAAGATGTCGAAGGACGAGCTGATCGAGGCGTTGGCTGCCTGAGCAGAAGCACTTGAGCATCGTCCCGGATGTCGAGCAAGAGCTCGACCGGCTCTACGCTCTCCCGCTCGAAGAGTTCACGGCGGCGCGGAACGACCTCGCTCGGCGGCTCACCAAGGCTGGACGGGCAGACGCGGCGGGCGAGGTCAAGAAGCTCGCCAAGCCGAGCGTTCCGGTCTGGACGGCGAACCAGCTCGCACGGCGGGAGCCCGGTGAGTTGCGCGCGCTGCTCCGCTCCGCCGAGGAGCTTCGCAAGGCGCAGGAGCGCGCTCTCGGGGGAAAGGGCGTTTCCGATCTGCAAGATCGCCTCGCCGAGCAACGGCGGGCGGTGCGAGCACTGGCGCGGCTCGGGCGCGACATTCTCGCCGACGAGGGACGCTCGGCGAGCGACGCGATCGTCGAGCGAATTGCGAAGACGCTCGACGCGGCGGCGCTCGACGAAGGCGCGCGCTTCCAGCTACGCGCCGGCCGCCTCACCGAGGAGCTCGAGCCGCCCGGCTTCGAGGCGCTCGCCGGAATGACGCCGGCGCGGCCGCCGTCGAAGCGCGCGGGAACGGCGAAGCCGAAGCCCTCTGGTGTGTCCCAAGCGCGGCAGCGGGTGCAGGAGGCGAAACAAAAGGTTCGCGCCCGCGCACGCGAGGCCGTCGAGGCCGAACGCGAGGCCGACCGCGCCGAGATGACGGCGGCGGAGGCCCGCCGGACCGCCAACGCTGCGCGCGAACGCTCGGACGACGCGGAGCGCGCGCTCGCCGAGGCCGAGGCCGCCCTACGGAAGGCGCGGCGCCGTTAGGTCTCGTCTGCGGGAGGCTCGTTGACGACAGGATCGCTCGCGAGGCGCTCGGCGGCCTGCCGAGTCTCGTCTGCGACCTCTTCCTGCAGCTCCACGAACTTGTTCTCGTCCGTGAGTCGGCTCTCTCGCTCTCGATCTTGCTCGTCGGTCATTCCCTGCTCGTTCCCACGCGCTCTACTCTGTAACCGCGTTATGCGGGCGTGGCGGAATTGGCAAACGCGACGGGTTTAGGACCCGTTGGGCGAAAGCCCTTGGAGGTTCGAGTCCTCTCGCCCGCACTTGCGCTCGCCGTTCTGGTACTCGGGGCCTCAGCGTCGGCCGCGTCGAGCGCCCGGTGGCAGACCGCGACGCCGGTGCCCCTGGCGCGAACGGAGGTGGCTGCGGCGCGACTGGGCAAGGAGATCGCCGTTATCGGCGGCTTCCTCGCCGACGGGACGAGCACCGGGCGCGCCGACGCGTACTCGCCGCGCACCGACCGGTGGAGACGGCTCCCCGACCTGCCCGCGAAGGTCAATCACGCGATGGCCGCTTGGGCAGGCGGACGCCTCTATGTCGTCGGCGGGTACGGCAGCGAGCGCAGCGCCTTCGTTTTCTTCCGCGGGCGGTGGCACGGCCTGCGTCGCCTGCCGGCTCCACGCGCGGCAGCCGGTGCCGCGGTGGTCGGACATCGGCTCTACGTCGTCGGCGGGGTGGTGGCGCCGGGGAGGCTCGCGCCCCAAATGCTTGTGCTCGACCTTCGCTCCGGCCGCTGGTCGTTCGCGCCCGGGCCGAGCCCCCGCGAGCACCTGGCCGTAACCGCCGCCGGCGGCATGGTCTACGCCCTGGCGGGGCGTTCGGGCGGGACGAACTTCACGACCTTCGAGGCTTACTCGCCAGCGCGGCGCGACTGGCGGCCGCTGCCGCCGGTTCCGTATCCCCGCGGAGGAACGGGAGCAGCGGTCGTGGGCGGCCGAATCATCTCGGTCGGAGGGGAGGAGTCGGCCGGCACGATCCCATCGGTGTACGCGTACGGCATCGTGGCCAGGCGCTGGGCGCGCCTACCCGACATGCGGACGCCGCGGCACGGACTCGCGGTAGCCGCGTTCGGCAGCCGCATCTACGCGATCGCCGGCGGGCCGCAGCCGGGGTTGCACGTCAGCGCCGCGAACGAGTTTCTGACTCTCCGCTAGCGAGACGCTCGATCTCGTCGGCAGCCTTCGAGAGCGCGCCTTCGTCGAAGAGGAAAGGCGTCGCGTTCGGGATCGTATGCACGGGGCGGTCGAGGTCATCGGAGTCGCCGACGGTGTTGAGCGCGTAGCGGATCGGGATCTCGTGGCAGACGACGAGCACGCATTCGTACGGTCGCTCGAGGATCCGACGGTAGGCCTTGGCGTAGCGGCGGGCGGTCTCGTCCAGGCTCTCGCCGCCGGGGAATCGGTCGCCGCGGGTGTGCTCGCGCTTCCACGCGCGGTACTCGCCGACCGTCCAGCCCTCGAGCTCCCCGACGCGGACGTCGTCCAAGAGCTCTTCCTCGACCAGCGGTATCTGACGGCCCTCGAGTGCGATCTGCGCCGTCTCGAGTGTGCGGCCGAAACGCGTATGGAGGCAGGCGTCGAGCGGTAGGCCGCGGAGCTCGAGCCCGAGCCGTGCCGCCTCATCACGGCCGTGGTCGGTGAGAGGCGCGGGC
>WNGE01021774.1_pt1 | contig 11243 bp, 11 predicted proteins | sample 5400651 | NCBI WGS metagenome assembly WNGE01 (sample SAMN13153370, study PRJNA577476) | soil metagenome | isolation source: 60 cm soil or saprolite under grassland replicate 2 | place: USA:California | collected 2016-06-15 | reverse complement strand
GTGCCCGAAGCCCGTGTGATACGCGGCAGGGAAAAACGGTGTCAGCGGTGGCACCATGGCAATCGCGGCAAAACGGAAATTGCCCTGGCTGTGCTCCGTCGCTTGAAGTCTTTTCATCACGCGCGCTGCCGCGCCTACTGCGCCCCAGCGTACCCCGTCTTCCCCCGCGACGACGAGGCTGCCGTCCAAGGTCTTCGTGTTGACCAGAATCTCCGCCAGCAGGTCGGCCCACCCAGCCAAGTCGTTCGCATTCAGCATGGCCGGCCCAATCGCCGCAGCAAACTTTTCCTTCGCTGCCAGCGCGTCGTACTGCTTGAAGAACGCCACAACTTGTTCCGTTGTCAGGCCCAGGGTGTATTCCGGAAAAGGTTGCGTTGCGATGCGAATCGTCTGCACCTGGTACCCGCGCGATTCAAAAGTGGTTTGCGCGCGCCGCAGCATTTTCAAAGCGTCGGCCACCTGCTGCTGGTATTGCGCGCGGTCCAAATTGATAAACGCCGTAATCGCCCGAATCTTCGGCTTCGCTTCCTGCGCGGCGGGTTTTCCTTGCGCGCGCACAATCCCGCTGTAGGGAACAAGAATTATTAGCGCGGCTGCGAACGAATAACGCAGGACTCGCGTGACACGGTATCTGGATGGACGCATGGGACTTTGCTCCTGTATGGGCGCGGCACCCACAGCTTACAAGATTCAGCCCGACTCACGATGGTCGGATTCAAATTTGGTTCCGGAACGATAGCTCAGGGTTCCATCGAGATGCTGAGATTTCGGCGTGCCTTCATCGGCGGTGGCAAGTGCAAGCGTCTCCCGATAATCTAGCGCCGCGCCAAAGCAAATCTATTTGACTTAGTCTACAGACTTAGTCTATGATTGAAAGATGAAAATCAACATCCATCAGGCCAAAACGCACTTTTCCCGTCTTCTCCAACGTGTCGCCAGCGGAGAAGAGGTCACCATCGCGCGCGCCGGCGTTCCCGTGGCTCGCTTGGTGCCTCCCCTTGCGGACCAAACCGCGCGATCTATGGGCATGGATCGGGATGCCCTCAAAATCGCCGACGATTTTGACGCGCCCCTGCCGGCCGGCGTGTTGGCGCGCTTCCTCGGCGGCAGTGCCTCAAAGCCGAAGCGCAACATGAAAAAGCCGCCGCGGCGGGCATGAAGTACCTGCTGGATACATCGGTCTGGCTATGGAGCCTGGGACCTGTGGAAAGGATTAATCGCAAGGGCCGCGAGCTGCTCGCCGATGGCCGGCAGGAAATTTATCTGTCCGCTGCCAGCTCGTGGGAAATCAGCATCAAATTGTCGCTCGGAAAATTGCAGCTTCCGGACTCGCCCGAAGTCTACGTCCCCCGCCGCCTGGCCGAGCAGAGGATTCTCCCTCTCCCCATTTTTCACCACCATGCGTTGCGAGTCTCCTCGCTCCCCACGCACCATCAGGATCCCTTCGACCGCCTGCTGATCGCCCAGGCTCAAGCGGAAGAGATGGTCATTCTGACGGCAGATCGCGCCTTTGAAAAATATCAGGTGAAGCTCGTGTGGTGTGGAAATTGATGGTTACTGATTGCTGAAATCCCGCGGCGGGACCTCAGACAAACGCGGCGATGCCGGTGATGCGTTCGCCGATCACCAGCTTGTGAATGTCGTTCGTTCCCTCATAGGTGTACACGCTCTCGAGGTTGTTCATGTGCCGCATGACGCAGTAATCGTCCACGATGCCGTTCGCACCGAGAATATCGCGCGCCTTGCGCGCCGTGTCGAGCGCGATCGCCACATTGTTCATTTTCAGCATCGAGATATGCGATGGATCGACTTTGCCTTTATCTTTCAGCCGGCCCACGTGCAGCGCCAGCAATTGGCCCTTCACAATCTCCGTAATCATCCACGCCAGCTTTTCCTGCACCAGTTGGTGCGAAGCGATGGGCTTGTTCGCAAACTGTTTGCGCGTCTTCGCGTATTGCAGCGCCGTGTCGTAACACGCCATCGCCGCGCCCAGCGCGCCCCAGCCGATCCCGTAGCGCGCCTGATTCAGGCAACTCAACGGTCCCTTCAGGCCGGCGACGCCGGGCAGCAGATTTTCTTCCGGAATCTCGCAATCGGTGAACGCCAGTCCCGACGTCACCGAAGCGCGCAGCGACCACTTCCCGTGCACGTCCCAGGCCTTGAATCCCGGCGCGCCTTTTTCAACGAGAAAGCCGCGAATTTTGTCGTCCTCGCCCTTGGCCCAGACCACCGCCACGTCGGCGATGGACCCGCTGGTGATCCACATTTTTTCGCCGTTGAGGACATACTTGTGGCCCTTCTTCACCGCGCGCGTCAGCATCCCGCCCGGATTCGAGCCGAATTGCGGTTCCGTCAGGCCAAAGCAACCGATGTCCTTGCCTTGCTGCAGGAGCGGCAGCCAATTGTTTTTCTGCGCATCGCTACCGTAGGAATAAATTGGATACATCACCAGCGCGCCCTGCACGGAAACGAAACTGCGCAGCCCGGAGTCGCCGCGCTCCAGTTCCTGGGTCATCAAGCCATACGCGACGTTGGACATTCCCGCGCAGCCGTAACCGTGCAAGTTCGCGCCAAAAAATCCCAGCTCGCCGAATTGCGGGATCAAATGCTTTGGAAAAGTCGCCTCGCGGCTGTGTTTTTCGATGATCGGGACGACTTCGTTTTCGACGAATTGCCGCGCCGTCTGGCGCACCAGTTTTTCTTCGTCATTCAGTTGAGAATCAAAATCGATGAAGTCCACTCCACCGTATCCCGCCATACTTCTCTCCTTGCTTCTGCCGGCCCGGCCGGGTCGGGGCCAGCACCCGCAAGAAGGCACAGTGCCGTCTATGCCAGGCCATTCGCGATAAGTTCGCAGGGAAATGATCTGCAGCGGGCCCCGTTCCCAGGGTGCGCCCCGTTCGGCCATAATTCCAGCGGTGCGATTGTAGCAAGCCGCTTCTTGCCCCAGCAACCGGGCCGGCCGCACCTTGACGCGCGCGGCGCGGAGCGGCGACACTTTTCTTTTCAAGTATTGAAGAGTTTTTGCTCGACGAGGATCCGTGCCGAAAAAATCTTTGGCGCTCCCGAAGCGGGCGCCGCGCCGCCGCAAGCCACTGCCAACGCAGCCGCAAATCCTGATTTTTGATGTGGACGGCGTGCTCGTGGATGTAAGCGGCACGTATTGGCGCTCGGCGCTCGAAACGGTGCGCCATCTGACTGGCAAGCGGGCAACCTACGCGGAGCTGCACTGTTGGAAGAGCAAGCCGGGCTTCAACGATGATTGGGCCATGGTTTCCGCATGGGTGACTTCGCTCGGCCACCCAGCTTCCTACGAGGAGGCCCGCAAAGCGTTCGAGCGATTCTACTGGGGCACTGACGGCAAGCCCGGCAACGTTCGAAACGAAAAACTGATCGTCACGCCCCGGCAGATCGAGCGCTGGGCGCGGCGCTTCGAGGTGGATCTTTTTACCGGACGAACAAGGCAGGAGTTTTCCTTTACGTTCAAACGCTGGCCCGCCACGAAGTATTTCCGAACTATCATCACGATGGACGACGTACAAAACAAGAAGCCACATCCGGAAGGATTGCATAAAATTCTTGGGACGCGCGATCCTGCCAGCGCGCTTTATCTGGGGGATAACATTGACGATGCTCTCGCGGCGCGTGACGCCGGTGTCCCCTTCATGGCCATCATCGCCCCCGGCGAGCATCGCTATCGCGAGCGCGCCGCACGCTTCCGCGAACTCGGCGCGATAGCGCTTCTTCAGCGCGCCGCAGACCTCAACACCTGGCTTGAGTAAGTCTTCGGTGGGGGAAGCGCGTGGATTCCGCGGTGCCGCAACACTGATATTCGCGGCAGCAGGACTTCTCTGCGAAAAACCGCACGCACGCCGCGTTGACGGAAAGCCGCCACGGATGCTATAAAATAAAGTTTCGAAACGGCAGCTTCAGGCCCACCGTACGCTCCTACGGGGTGAGAGCGCGGCGCGGCTGCAACTTTGTTGGCCCCGATGCAGCGCCGGGCCACACGTAGCGAATTTTGGCGACACAATTCGATGCAATCCATCGGTCACCAACTTGGCGAACTGTTCCTCCAGGCTGTGCCCACAGTCCTGATCATCCTCTTTTTCTACTTCATCTTGCGAGCCGTCTTCTTCAAGCCGCTGCTGCAAGGCTGCCGAGGCGGCCCAGGCCGCCGCTGGAGACAAGGTCAAAGAGTATCAGAATGCCCTCAGACAGGCGCGCGCGCAGGTGTATGCCGAGCAGGAAGCGGCGCGGAAGAAAGTGCTCGACGAGCGCGCCGCTCAACTGAAGGACGCTCGGATGAAAGCGTCCGGCGAGGTCAGTGCTGCGAAAGAGCGTATTGCCGCGGAACTTGCGGCTGCTCGCCGCGAGGTGGAAGCGACGGTGGCGCTGCTCTCCGCCGAAATCGCGCGCCGCATTCTTCAAGCCCCGCCAGCCCCGCCCCGTCCGGGCCGGGGCGCTCCCGCAAGAGAGGCTCGATGACGCGAAATCGCCGCGTGTTTGCTCTCTCCAGCATTCTCTTTGTGTCCTTTTTCGCCGTGGTCACCGCGCGCGCCGCGGAGCAAGGTGGCAAGGCGACCGCGCAAACGGCCAATGAGATTTTCAATTGGATCAACTTCGCCATCGTTGCGAGCGTACTTCTCTGGCTGTGCTTGAAAAAGGCCCCCGGCTTCTTCGGCCGCCGCGCGGAGGCGATCAGCTCGGCGATCACCAAAGCCGGCAGCGCCAAAGCGGCAGCCGAGGCACAGCTTCGCGAAGCGGAAAACAAACTTGCCAACATCCAAAAAGAAATCGCGGAACTCCGCGCGGTCGCGGAACGCGAATCCGCCGCTGAGGTTGCGCGCATCCGCGCGGCCACGCAGACCGACGCGCAGAAGATCGCCGCCGCCGCGAACGTGGAAATCGAAGCAGCAGAACGCGCGGGACGCCTGGAGCTCAAAGCCCTTGCCGCACAGCTTGCCGTGGAAGGCGCAGAATCGCTCCTCGTCCAACTGCTGACCCCGAAGGCGCAGGAATCGCTGATCAGCAACTTTGTGAAAAGTCTCGAAGGGAGGCCGAATTGAGATCGGCGAGCCTTCAATACGCGAACGTGCTGGCCGACATTGCGCTCGAACAGGGCGCCGCGGAGCCGGCCGCCAAACAGCTCAGCGCTTTTGGCGCGGCGTACGCGGAATCCGCGGAGCTGCGCACGTTTCTGGCAAGTCCGGCGGTGACCGTGGAAGGGAAGCACGCGGTCATCGAGAAGATCATCGAAAAAAAAGAGCTGGCGGCAACCCTGGCTCGCCTGACGGGCAAGAAAATCGAAACAAGGTATTCGCTCGATCCGGCGTTGCTGGGCGGCGCGGTCGTGCGGATCGGGGACACGATTTATGATGGCTCGTTGCGAAGCCGTTTGAACGAGATGCGCGCACGGCTCGCAGCGGAATAGACAGGGATTTTCAGCCCCCAACGGCTCGGTACGGCTACAACGATCTTTGGCAGGAGCGACGGAGCAGGCATGGCCAACATCAAGGCAGACGAAATCAGCAAGATTCTGCGCGAGCAGATCGAAAACTACGAGCAGACCGTTTCGGTGGACGAAGTCGGCGCGATTATCAGCGTCGGCGACGGCATTGCGCGCATTCACGGCCTGGAAAAGGTCATGGCCGGCGAGATGCTGGCCTTTCCGCACGAGATCTACGGCATCGCGCTGAACCTCGAGGAAGAAGAGGTCGGCGTGGTGCTGCTCGGCGAATCGACGGAATTGAAGGAAGGCGACGTCGTCAAGCGCACGAACACGATTATGTCCGTGCCGGTCGGCGAAGCGCTGGTGGGCCGAGTTGTGAATCCGCTTGGCCAGCCGGTGGACGGTAAGGGCCCCATTTTGACAAAGCAGCGCAATCCGCTCGAGCGCATCGCTCCGGGCGTGCTCGACCGCCAGCCGGTTCGCGAGCCTCTCCAGACGGGCATCAAAGCAATCGACAGCATGATTCCGATCGGCCGCGGGCAGCGCGAGCTGATCATTGGCGACCGCCAGACGGGCAAAACCGCGGTCATCCTGGACACCATCATCAATCAAAAAGGCGGCGACGTCATTTGCATCTACTGTGGAATCGGGCAGAAGCGCTCGACGATCGCGCAGGTGGTGAAGACCCTGACGGACGCGGGGGCGATGGACTACACCATCGTGGTGGCGTCCTCGGCCGCTGAGCCCGCTTCGCTGCAGTACATTGCGCCCTACGCCGCGTGCGCCATGGGCGAGTACTTCCGCGATAACAAACGACACGCGGTGGCTTTTTACGACGACCTTTCGAAGCACGCGCAGGCCTACCGCGAAATTTCGCTGCTGCTTCGCCGGCCACCCGGGCGCGAAGCCTTCCCAGGCGACGTATTCTATCTGCACTCGCGCTTGCTGGAACGCGCGGCGAAGTTGAACGACAAACTGGGCGGCGGTTCGCTGACCGCTCTGCCGGTGATTGAAACGCAGGCTGGAGACGTTTCCGCGTACATTCCGACGAACGTCATTTCCATTACCGACGGCCAAATCTATCTCGAAGCCGACTTGTTCAATGCCGGCATACGTCCCGCGATTAACGTAGGTATCAGCGTCAGCCGCGTCGGCGGCAACGCGCAGATCAAAGCGATGCGGCAGGTTGCTGGCTCGCTGCGACTGGACATGGCGCAGTACCGCGAACTCGCGGCCTTCGCGCAATTTGGCTCCGACCAACTCGACAGGGTCACGCAGGCACAGCTTGCGCGCGGGCAGCGGCTCACCGAAATCCTGAAGCAGGACCAGTTCGTGCCGCTGTCAGCCGAAAAGCAGGTGTTGGGCATTTACGTGGCCACCAGCGGAGGGATCGACAATGTAACGGTTGCCGACGTGCGCCGCTTCGAGAGCGAGTTCCTGCAATTCGCCGAGACCAATTATCCTTCGGTGCTGAAGAACATCGCCGCGAAGAAGGCCCTGGACGACGGCATCAAAGGTGAAGTCAAGACTGCCGTCGATGCTTTCAAGGAGCGGTTCACCGCTGCCGCCGCTCCGGCTGCGAACTGAGGATTTCGCTTAGCGAATCACGATGCCCACACTGCTCGATTTCCGGCGCCGCATCCGCTCGGTGAAAAACACCCAGCAGATCACGCGCGCGATGAAATTCGTCGCGGCGGCCATGTTGCGACGGGCTCAGGAACGGGCTCTTGCCGCGCGTCCGTTCGCGAAGGAACTTGCACGCGTGCTGCGCTCGACGATGTCGCGCATCACCGAGCCTCAGCACCCGCTCCTGGCGCACCGTCCGGAAGAACGAATTTTGGTGATTGTCATGACGGGAGAACGTGGCCTCGCCGGCGCCTTCAACACCAACGTCCTGCGCAAGGCCAGCGATTTCTTCCGCGCCAATAAAAACAAGAAGATTTCGGTTATTCCGGTCGGCAAAAAGGGCCGGGATTCCCTGAAGAAGGCCGGTTTCAACATCATCGCGGAATACGTGAACGTGCTCGCTCGCGTTGATTTCGCGACCGCGAGGGAGATTTCTGCGCTGGTAACGGATCTCTATGCGGAGGAAAAGATCGACTCCGTCTATCTCGTATTCAGCGAATTCAAGACGGTCATGTCCGCGAATCTCGCGGCCGAAAAGCTTCTCCCCGTCGAAGCCATTCGCATCGAGGAGGAGTCCGCAGCGGAACAGGCTGCTTCAAAGGTGGATTACATCTATGAACAGGCCGCGGAGCAACTTTTGGACAAGCTGCTCCCGCGCTATGTCGAAACGCAGATGCTTCGCGCGATGCTGGAATCATCGGCGGCCGAGCACGGCGCGCGCATGACCGCCATGGAATCGGCGACCAAGAACGCGGGTGAAGTGATTGATGCGCTCACACTGCACATGAACAAAGTGCGCCAGGCAGCCATCACCAAGGAGATTATTGAGATTGTGAGCGGCGCTTCATCCACCGCTTAGGTGACTTGTGATTGGTGACTAGTGACTAGTGAAAATCAAAACCTATTTCGGATTGGAAGTTTGGAAGAAAGCACACGAACTGGTGTTGTTGGTCTTTCGGCTTACGGAAAAGTTCCCCAAGTCAGATCAATTTGGGATCGTTTCCCAAGTGCGCCGTTCATCGTCATCGATCGCGGCGAACATTGCTGAGGGCTTTGGGAGAGGAACGACTAAAGAGTTTTTACGCTCTTTGCAAATAGCGCGCGGTGAGCTGGAAGAGACACGCTATTTTATGTTGCTGAGTCGAGACTTAGGGAAGATATCGAAAGAAGAATTTGCCCAGGTTAGTGCCGACTGTGACTCGACCGGCCGGTTGATCAATGGTTTAGGGCGCTCTTTGCGGAGCAAACTGAGCGGCGGGAACCAGTCACCGGTCACTAGTCACCAGTCACGGCAAAGTTAGAGGAGCTTTTCATGGCATCAGAGGAATACGCAGCGATAGGCAAAGTGGTCCAGGTCATCGGGCCGGTGCTGGACGTGCAATTTGAAGCGGGCCACCTGCCCGCGATTTACAACGCCCTTCGCGTCACCAGCGATGGGTACAGCGTTCCCGAACCGATCGACGTGACCGCGGAAGTGCAGCAGCACCTCGGCGAAGGCCGCGTTCGCGCTGTGGCCATGGAGCCTACCGAGGGCCTCGTGCGCGGCATGAAGGCCTTTGACCTAGGCAAGGGCATCACTGTTCCCGTGGGGCGTTCCACGCTCGGACGCGTGATGAATGTTCTCGGCAAGCCCGTGGATCAGTTGGGCCCGCTCACAAGCGATACGCAATATCCGATTCACCGCCCGGCGCCGCTGCTTGACCAGCAGTCCACGACGCTGGAAATGTTTGAAACGGGCATCAAGGTTGTCGACCTCATCCAACCTTTCCTCAAGGGTGGAAAGATTGGTTTGTTCGGCGGCGCTGGTGTGGGCAAAACCGTTCTCATCCAGGAATTGATCCACAATGTTGCCATGCAGCACGGCGGCGTGTCAGTCTTCTCCGGGGTGGGCGAGCGCACCCGTGAGGGGAACGATCTCTGGATTGAGTTCCAGGAATCCGGCGTCGTGGTTCCCGGCAATTCGGAAAAATCCCGCGCGGCCCTGATTTATGGCCAGATGACGGAACCGCCCGGGGCGCGCCTCCGCGTCGGCCTCACCGGCCTCACAGTCGCCGAGTATTTCCGCGACCAGGAGCACCTGGACGTGCTGCTCTTTATCGACAATATTTTCCGATTTGTGCAGGCGGGTTCGGAAGTTTCCGCGCTTCTTGGACGCATGCCCTCGGCGGTCGGTTACCAGCCGAACCTGAACACGGAGATCGGCGAACTCCAGGAGCGCATTACTTCCACCAAGTCCGGCTCGATCACTTCTGTGCAGGCGATTTACGTGCCTGCTGACGACTACACCGACCCCGCACCGGCGGCGACCTTCACCCACCTGGACGCTTCCACGAATCTGAGCCGCCAAATCGTCGAGCGCGGCATTTATCCCGCCGTCGATCCGCTGGCCAGCTACTCACGCATTCTCGATGCGCGCATCGTTGGACAGGAGCATTACGCGGTGGCCCGCGCCGTGAAATCGATTTTGCAGCGCTACAAGGACCTGCAAGACATCATCGCGATTTTGGGGATCGAAGAGCTCTCCGACGAGGACAAGCGCACCGTGGCGCGCGCCAGGAAGATCGAGAAGTTTCTCTCGCAACCGATGTTCGTGGCCGCGCAGTTCACCGGCCTCGAAGGCAAGTACGTGAAGATCGAAGACACCGTGCGCAGCTTCAAGGAAATCGTCGAAGGGAAATACGACGACATTCCGGAGCAGGCCTTCTACATGGTGGGCACGATCGAAGAAGCTCTCGAGAAGGCCGAAAAGATGAAGGCGAGCGCGTAAAATACGAAGATGGCCGCGGAATCCATTGAGCTCGTTGTGGTCACCCCGGAGAAACAGTTGATTCGCCAGCGCGTCACGGAGGTGCAGCTTCCCGGCGCGAATGGTTATCTCGGCATTCTGCCTGGGCATGCGCCGCTCATGACCCAACTGGGCATCGGCGAGCTGAGTTTTCACGACACGAGCGGCAAGGAATCCGAGCATCTGGCCATCATTAGCGGGTTTGCTGAAGTGCTGCCGGATCGCGTTACGGTTCTCGCGGAGACCGCCGAGTTTGCCGCGGAAATCGATCTTGCGCGCGCGGAAGCGGCCAAGGCGCGCGCAGAAAAGCATCTTGTCTCCGGAGACACCAATATCGATTGGGACCGCGCCAGAGTTGCTCTTCAGCGCGCATTGATCCGCATCCAGGTCGCCCGCAAATACCGCGGCACGTCCGTAAATTCCCGTTGACCTAGACCCTCCCCCGAGGAGAAAGGGATTTGCGACAAGAAGCGGGCTTATCGCATCCAATTCACCAGGAACTGAAAATGTACCGGATCACGATTTATACGACTGCCTGGTGCCCGGACTGCTGGCGCACCACATCTTTTCTGAAAGAACGCGGAGTGGAGTATCGCGAAGTGAACATCGAAGAAGACGAGTCGGCAGAAGAGATCGTCATCAAGGCGAACGAGGGCAAGCGGAAAGTCCCAACGCTGGAAGTCGGCGGCCGTTATTTCACCTGCAGCCCTTTCGATCCGGAGCAGCTCGCCTCCGAACTTAAGATTCCCCTTAATCCCTGACCCACGCGCGGATTTCGTAGCTCCCTAATTCAATGCTACGCCGCGTGCCCAAACGTCCGCTACGTGCAATCCTTCGTCGAGCAACAAAATATCCGCATCGGCTCCTACACGCAGCGAGCCTTTCTTGAATTCGATCCCGAGCAGTGACGCCGGATTCAGGGTCAACATGCGCACGGCGTCCAGCAAGGATACGCCCAAGCCTACGATGTTTCGCAGCGCGCGGTCCAGTGTCAGCGTGCTGCCCGCGAGTTTCCCCTCGGCATTCCGGCACACTCCGCCGCTCACGGTTACTTCAAACGTCCCGAGCATGTATTTTCCATCGGGCATGCCGGTGGCAGAAATGCCGTCGCTGACCAAGATGACCCCGCTTGCGCCCTTGGCCTGAAGGAGCAGCTTCATGGCCGCTTCGTCGACGTGCACGCCGTCGGCAATCAGCTCCGCGGTGACTTCGGGGGAAGTCAGCACGGCCCCAATCACGCCGGTGTCGCGGTGCGAGAAAGGGCGCATGGCGTTGTAGACATGCACCGCATGCCGGGCGCCATGCGCAATTCCCGCGCGCGCCTGCTCGTAGGTGGCGTCGGTGTGGCCTAGCGCGACGACCAGGCCCGCCTTGCGCGCC
>WNGE01008164.1_pt1 | contig 11247 bp, 10 predicted proteins | sample 5400651 | NCBI WGS metagenome assembly WNGE01 (sample SAMN13153370, study PRJNA577476) | soil metagenome | isolation source: 60 cm soil or saprolite under grassland replicate 2 | place: USA:California | collected 2016-06-15 | reverse complement strand
TCGCCGACATCGAGGGCGGCGACGCCTCCTTCAAGCACGACGACGCCGAGCGCATCATGAACGGGCTCGACGTCAGCTTCACCCTTGACGGCACTCCGCTGCCGGCAACCCGCACGGCGATCAAGCGCTTCTTGAACCCCGGGCAATTCGGGCTTCAGGTGGCTTATTACTTCCAGCAAGGTCAGATAATGTCACCGGCCGATCTCAGTGCCGGCAGCCACCGGCTGGAAGTCACGATAGTAGACGCAACAGGTCAGCAAGACTTCCAAGACGGGATCACGTTCTTCATCGACGCACCTGGCACAGGAGCCTGCGTCTAACGCGCAGAACACCCAGATCCGCCGGTCAGAAGCACGAACGGCATGGGAGCCGGCTCCCGCACAGATCGGCGGCTCTGGTGCGCAAGCTGGTTGCAGGTGGCGCTCACAGTCCGTAACGGTACTGCGGAACTGGTGCCGAGATATCGGGCTCTCGGGTCAAGGCATGCAGGGTCACGCAGTGGTACCAGGCCTGGAGAACCCGGCCCTTCCTGGCCCGTCGCGACAGCACTGCGACAAGGCATGCCCAGCTAGCGTCAGTGCGGGCGAGCCGCAGAAGGTCCTGGCACTATGCGGCAGGCTGGCGGCCGGGCCGCCCTCAAGGCGGCTAAGCTGCCTGCAGGTGATCGGGGCGTGCGTGTACGCGAGTGACTTGGCGCCGGGAGCTGCGATGACCGCCGGATCCGGCAGGTCATCGGGGGGAACGTGCTGTCGGCTCCCCGGTACCCGGCATTATGTTCCTTGTGACCGAGGAACTTCCCGCCAGCGTTCTGGCCGCGCACGAGCGAGCCGCCAGCGCTGGTTTCCAGCTCGCCTGCGAGGTCGAAGTGGGCAGGCTCCTGGCGGCGCTGGCCGCAGCTGTACCTGGCGGTGGCCGGGTTCTGGAGATCGGCACCGGCGTCGGCGTCGGGCTTGCCTGGCTGGTCCATGGCCTGGGAGCGCGCCGGGACGTCGAGGTCGTCACAATCGAGCTCGATGATCAGGTGCAGCGGACGGCGCTGTCGGCGCCATGGCCGCCGTGGGTCCGCTTCGAGTCAGGTGACGGGGCGGAGGCCGTCGGCCGCCTCGGCCAGTTTGACCTGATATTCCCGGATGCGCCCGGCGGGAAGATCTTCAAGCTGCGCCGGACCGTGGCCGCGCTTCGCCACGGCGGCGTCCTCGTCGTTGACGACATGGACCTCGCGCGCCACGACGATGAGCAACTTCGGTCTGCCCTGGCCGTTGTCCGTCACCGTCTGCTCGGTAATGCTGAACTCGCCTGTGCCGAACTGAGCTTCAGCAGCGGCGTCATCGTGGCCGTCAAGCGCCGGTCGTGACCTTCGAGGCAGCGCACCAAAAGCTCGTTACGGAACGTGATAGCGCGAAAGGGTCGCTTGACAGCGCCTATCGCCGAATATGCGTGGCTTAGCGCTGCACTTGTTTGGTGCGTCGCAGTATACAGATCCGCCTGTTCTGGGCGCACTGAGTCTTTTAATTTCGGCTTCAGGTACAATTCCACAGCGTTTGTCCCTGATTCTCGATCCGGCTCAGTCCGAGTCGGCGCTCTGCCTCATTGGCCCCTTGTATCTCCGCATGCGTAAGGTGAACTTGATTCTCGGGATCTGTCACATATTGGATCCGGCCGATATGACGTGCGGCATACAGGTCGTGCCGGGGCCGCGGCGGGCAGCGCTCAATCTTCGCTGCCGATGACGGGTCGGAACCAGCGCCACCAGGCTGCGATGACGATGAAAGGCTGGTCATTTAGAGTTCCTGGTGATGGCCGGCGGCCGGGCGGCTGGGTGCCTGCATGTCTCCGGTTTCGCTAATGGGAAGCTGCTGGTGCAGCCTTGTCAGCCAGGCTGGTGCCCACCAGGTCCAGCGCCCCAGCAGCGCCATCAGTGACGGCACGAGCAGCGCCCGGACGATGAAGGCGTCGATGAGCACGGCGGCGGCGACGCCGACGCCGACTTCCTTGAGGAATACGAGCTTGGAGGTGGTGAAGACCCCAATGGCGACCGCGAGCAGGATCGCCGCTGAGGTGATGAGCTTGCCGGTACGCCGCATTCCGGTTGTGATGGCGTCGCGCTCGGGCACGCCCGGTGCTCGCGCTTCGCTGATTCGCGCGAGCAGGAACACGCCATAATCGGTCGAGAGGGCGAACGCGATGACGGCCACGATCAGGAAATCTGTTTCCTCGATGCCGCCCTGGCTGGTGTAGGCCAGCGGTCCGGTGAGCCGGCCGTCCTGGAAGATGAACACAAGGATGCCGGTTGCCGCGGCCGCGGTGAGGGCGTTCGTCAGCAGCGTGATGACCGGCAGTATCACCGAGCCTGTCATCAGCCACAGCACGAGCAGGGTCACCAGGACGAGGATTGTGATGGCGAGCGGGAGCGTGGCCGCGAGAGACGCTCCCTGGTCGGCGAAGTCGGCGGCTTGCCCGCCGACCAGGACCGGCACCGGCGGGTGGAGCGCTCGCACCGCGGTCAGGACTCGCTGGCCGGCTGGCGATATCGGGTCGCTCGGGCTGGCGAGGGTGAGCTCCCACGTGCCGGGTGCGGGCCGGACCGGGGCGCTGGCCCTGGCTATTCCGGGCAGTGTCGCCAGCTGGTCGCCGTAGCTGGCCAGCCTGGGCCGCACGTTGGCCGGTGCGGGCGCCACGACGAGCATCGTGTTGCTGCCGTTCGATGGCGGGAAGTCGCGGGCGATTGTGTCCGAGACGACCCGGGCGCTCTGGCTGGTGGGCAGGACGGTCGCGTCGATGCCGCTCCACCGCACGCCAAGCGCCGGAGCAGCGATCGCCAGCAGCAGCACCGTGGTGCCCGCGGCGACCAGCGCGGGCCGGCGCATCACGCCAGTAGCCAGCCGGTGCCAGGCACCCGAGTCCGCACGCGGCCTGGCTCGGCCGATGCGCCGGCTGAGCAGCACCAGCAGCGAGGGCACAATCAGCAGGGCACTGGCAGCGGCGATCAGCGCGACGAGCGCGCCGCCGAGCCCCATCGAGACCAGGAAGCGCTGCGGGAAGACGGTCAGGCTGGCCAGCGCTGCCGCGACCGTGGACGCGCTGAACACAATCGTCCGGCCGGTCGTGGCCAGCGTCGCCCGGAGCGCTTCATCCGTGCCGACCTGTCGCTGCAGTTCTTCGCGGAAACGCCAGACCAGGAACAGGCTGTAGTCGACCGCGAGCCCGAGACCCAGACCGATCACCACGTTCACCGCGAAGATCGACAACGGCAACGCCGCGTTCACCAGGCGCAGGACAAGCAACGTGGCCAGTATTGCTGTCCCGCCGACCGCAAGGGGCAGCAGCGCGGCGATCCCCCGGAAGATAAAGAAAGCGAGGATCGCCAGCAGCGGCAACGCTATCGCCTCGGCAAAGCCGAGGTCTGCCTCCGCCTGCTTGCCTGTCTGCACCCCGGCGACGTCCGCGCCCCCGAACAGTACGTCATGGCGCCCGCGCAGCGCAGCTTCGATATCAGAGACGACCGCGTCCGGGCTAGGCGCGGCGCGCAGCGTGGCGACTACCAGCGATGCACGGCCGTCGATCGAGATCAGGCCCGCGCCGTGACCCGCGGCGGGGGCTGTCACTGCGGCCACGCCGGGGACGGCCGCGATCGCACGGGCAACAGAGCTCACGGCGGGCGTACCTGGTGGCGCCGAGACCAGTGCCAGCACGGCGGGGCTCGCTTCCAGGCCGGTGGCATTCTCGATGGCCTGCTCTGCGCGAGCGCTGGCAGAGCTGGGGTCGCTGAACGGGTTCCGGGCGTTCAGCAAGCCGATGGCGGTGGCGCCGAACGCAGCCGAGATCAGGAACACCGCGAGCGCCAGCAGCAGCATCTGGCGCGGACGGCGGATCGCCAAACTCGCGAGCATGCTCAGCATGTCAGCCTCCCCGCAGGCCGTCAGCGTTTCTTCTTCCGGTGCCGTGGCCGCTAGCAGTATCGGGCGCGCATCGGTGACCCAGTCCACCTTCGCCTGCTCGTGGCGAAGGCCGAACATCGCCGCCGACCGTGAATGTGCCGTGCACGGCCACGGCGGTCGCGATGGAGGTGTTCCGCGGACTCCCGGAGACGACAATGTCGAGGATGTCAAAAGTAGCGCTCGGCATCAACCTGAAGCTCCGCTGCCACCACCGCCGAACGGCCTCGGTGGTGTGGCGCTCTCCCGACAGCGCGCTGTCTCCAAAGAAGTGATAGCTGAACCTCGGCGCCATCGCCTTGACCATCGGTTCCCAGTTTCCGCCGGTGATCTGCGCGAATGTGCCATGGACCTTTGACTTGACAAAGCGGTGATACATGACCGAGCCTCCAGCTCCATGGGTCGATGCTCATGGCGGCACCTTGCGCGGGCCGAACTGCCGCTCCATGTGGCCACCGATGACCTCGGCGATCAGCGTTAGGGCCGCGAGCGGACGGAAGAAGACAGCCAATTCCCCGACCAGGCCGTCGGACTGGCACGTAACGACGTTCAGGCCCTCGGCCCGTTGCCCGCGCAGCGAGGTCTTGAACCAGACGACGCTTGTGTCTCCCTCCACGATCTCCCCGCTGAGTTCAAAGGGCGTTAGCTCCAGGGTGCGGACGCCGAACAGGAAAGCTGCCGTGTCCTTGCCTTGCAATGGCTCGTCATGGACGGCGATCCGGATCGTGACGTCGTCGCTGAGCGAGGCCACGATCGACACCGGGTCGAACGCGGCCAGCGCCTGGCTGAAGCGGGAGCGGCCCGCGGTCACCGGCCCACCCACGTGCGCCTCGGCATGAAACGTCTGAGCATGCTCTTTCCTTTCCTCCTCGTCTCCTCAACAAGCGGTCATGGCGGACGTCATCAGTAGTGACCCGGCGATGTCAAGAATCATCCGGCACTGCGGAGCCGGGCCGGCGGCCGCCGGATCCGGCCGCGACCCGGTCAGGTCGCTGCGGTCCTCGTGGACCCCCGGTGAGGACCGTGGCGGCAAACGAACCCCCGCCAACCCCATATCGCCTCCTAATAAGTCTGCTCACGAGCCGGCGGCCACCGCCTGGCGCATGTACCTGCCCTCGGCGGCGCATTCGACCAGGAACCTGGCAAGGTCCGCGCGTACGACATGGCCCAGCCGCCCCCTTTCTCCTTCGCGGATCACTCGCACGTCACCGCGCGGCTTGCCGTCGGCAAACCGCGGCGGGCGCACCAGCGTCCAGTCCAGCCCGCTGCTCCGGGCCACGCGTTCCTGGGCCCGCTTGTCCGGCACCATCGGCGCAAGGAAACGGAGGATGACCTGCCTGTAAAAGACGGAGGTGTTGGCTGCGCTCTCCCCGATACCGAGCAGCGTTACGCAGACCAGGCGCCGGACACCAGCTTGAGCCATCGCATCGACAAGGTTCTGCGAGCCATCTCGCAGCAGCGTGCTCGGCCGCCTCGGGCTCGGGGTGCCAAGCGCGCAGATCACCGCATCGCTGTTGCCCACCGCCGCCGTCAGCGACGACGGATCGAGCACGTCGCCCCGGGCTATTTCCACATCAGCGGGAAAAGGAACCTCCGGGAGGCGGCGGGCCAGGGCAACCGTCACAAGGCCGCGCGCACACGCAGCAGCTACGACCTCCCGGCCGAGCCCGCCCGTTGCCCCGACCACCAGCAGCCTCATGCCGGCCGTTGCCCGATCATCTCAGCAATCCCAGCGCCGCATCGGCATGGTCCCACATTGTGGCTTCGAACGAGATCCTCCGCCATAAGACTGGGTGGTGCGGCCAGACCCGGGCAACGGCACGTGGCAGCCGCCGGCCCAGCTTCAGGCCTCAGATTCAGGCTCTGCGTCCGCGCCGCCTCAGTACTACGGCGCCCCAGCGGCCCGCTGGCACCGAAGACCAGAATCTTCATCCGGCACCTCCTTTAGCCGATCGCGAACCCGGCGCTGGCCAGCACGAACCCGGCCAGCAGCAGCCAGGACCGCAGGCCCTGGAAGAACTCCCACCGGTCGCGGACCTGCTTCCAGTTCTCCGGCGGATGGGCCGGGTCCCAGCGGCCGGTAGCCAGATTGACCGGGACATTGAAGATCACGGTCGAGGTCAGGGCCGCGATCCAGGCGCCCGCGGCGGCCCACCGCCACCCAGCCGGCCCGCCCAGGCCGGTTGAGACGCTCGCGTCGGCCACCCCCAGCGCCATGGTGGCCGTCATCGCCACCGGCATCACCCGGCCAAAAGTGCGCAGCAAGCCCTGTTCGACCTCGATGTGGTAGGCGGATGGGAGCCGGCGGATCACCGGGTGGACAAACGCGTACGAGCCGAACTCGGCGCAGGCGGTGAAGCCGCCAACCACCAAGGTCGCGAACCCCAAAACGTCCACGGCAGCCTCCGGTCCTGTTCCAAACCCCGAGGGTTCCGGCCCGTGACCCCAATAACAGCCTGGCGAACGGAAGTGGGCAAGGATGATCCATGATCGTTCCCATCACCGCAGGCAGCAGCGCCGCAGCCGTTAACCTTCGCGGCACACCCGGCGGTGATAGCTTCGGCCCATGACCACCGGAGCTGACACCAGCCAGCCGCGCCAGCGCGACCCCAGGGGAACCGGAGAACGGCTGCGTGATGAACTCATCGACGCCGCCGTCCGGGTGCTGGCCGCTCGCGGCGACACCGAACGGCTGTCGATCCGGGCGGTGGCCGCCGAAGCCCAGGTCAGCCCTCCGGCGGTATACCGGCACTTCCCCGACCGCCGGGGGCTGGTCCGCGCCGCCGTCGAAAGCTGCTTCGACCGCTTCCAGACCCAGCTCACCCAAGCCGAGCACGGCGCCGCCACCCCATTGGAGGCACTGCGCCGCCGGTGCCAGGCGTATGTCGCGTTCGGCACGGGCCAGCCCCACCTGTACCGGGTAATGTTCGGCGCCTGGTCGGCCGGACCCAAGGCCCTAGGCACCTACGGGCGCCGGCCCCACCCGGGCGCCACCGCCTTCACTGACCTCATCGCCTCGATCCAGCGCTGCCTCAACGCGGGGGCTCAAACCCGCCGCCCCAGCCCGTTCCTGGCCTTCCAGCTATGGGCACTACTGCACGGCATGACCGACCTGCGCGCCGGAAAGCCGGAGATGCCCTGGCCAGGCGCCGACGAAATGATCGACCACTACCTGGTCTGCCTGGGACTGCGCACTCCGCAGCGGCCCGGGGCCTGACCAGCCGGGGTGAGGCGCATGCCCGGGCACGGACGCGCACACACTCACTGTGGAGCCCGCCGGGCGTGCATTTGGCACGGGCGCTGCGGTTGGCGGCCGATAGTGCAAGGCCCTTAAGGCTGACCCCCGTCTGGGTGTCCCGCGCCAGGACCCGAGGCGTTCCGCGGGATGATCAGTGACCGGCAATAGTCGCCACCGAATGCTTCCCCAAGCGCGAGAACCAGCGCGCCGAATATCCGTTCACGCGCGACAGGGGTCGGTCATCCCTATCGACCTGATGCCGCGCCGAACGGCGGATACGGATCGTAAAGCGGCAACCGGCACCTACCACGGAGCGTAACGGACAGATGTCTCATCCCGGCGCGGATCGCCGGATCTGAGCATGGACGGGGCGGCTAACGGACCTGTCGCGACCACCGGGGGTTCCGGACCTTCGGGCAGCCATGGCAGCTTTGCCCTCCGCGCCAGCCGGGGGTCGATGACGCGCTTCCCGGCATCTGGCCCTCGCGATGGCGAGCACGCGGTCCTCAGCGTGCGCGAGCCCGGCCCCCGGTCGCGGCGCTCTATCGGGCTGCCCGATGTGCCGTGCCGCAGGCCGGCCCGGGATGGCACTGGCACGATCGCGTGCCGGGGAGCAGACTCGACGGATGACCGGGATTTACCGGCACCGGCCGCGCGGCGCCTTGCGGCACTACGCGGGACTGCTCGGGCCCGCCGGTGCCGTCGCTGGCCGGGTCGTCGTCGAGCGCGACCTGCCGCTGCGGGTGGCCCGGCTGAAGGACGCCGTCCGGTCGCGGCGGGCCCGTACCGAGCCGATGCGGGCACTGGTCGCGAGCGCCGGCGGGCGGCTGCGCTGGCGGCCGGCGAGGGCGCCGGGACGGCCCGTCCCGCTCGGCGCGAACGTCCGGCCGCTGGCGATGGCAACCTGCGATCTCGACCGGCCGTTGATGCTGGGCGCGACGCCGTTCCCGCTGCCACTGCAGCTCGGCCACGAATGCGTCGCCGAGGTGATCGCCGTTGGCGGCGAGGTGCGCACGGTCGTGCCGGGCCAGCGCGTCGTCGTCCCGTTTCAGATCAGTTGCGGCACCTGCCCGCCGTGCCTGGCCGGGCGCACCGGAAATTGCGCTGCGGTGCCGCCGGCGTCGATGTACGGGTTCGGCATCGCGGGCGGGCTGTGGGGCGGGGTCATCGCCGATCAGGTCGCGGTGCCGTTCGCCGACGCCATGCTCGTGCCGTTGCCGGACGGCATCGATGTCCTAGCCGCGGCCAGCGTTGCGGACAACGTCAGTGACGGCTATCGGCACGTCGCGCCCTACCTGCCCGCGCTGCTCGCCGAGGATGCCGCCGCGCAGGTCCTCATCGTCGGCGCGGCGAGCGAGCCCGCGGTGTTCACCAGCAGCGTCGGCTTGTACGCCGGACAGGTCGCCCGCGCGCTCGGCGCGAGGAACGTCGCACTTGCCGACGCCCGGCGCGCCGTGCGCGACCGGGCCGGGCAACTTGGTCTTGCCGCGGTAGCGCCGGACGAGGTGCGCGGCCTCAACGAGGCGCGGCTCGCCATCGACGTCAGCGCCTCGCGGGCAGGATTCAAGCTGGCCCTGACCCGCGCCGCGCCAGACGGCATCGTGAGCTGCGCGGGCGGGCTGTCCCGGTCGGTCCGCGTTCCGCTGCTGCGAAGCTTCGGCCGCAACGTGACCATCCACATCGGGCGGTCGAACGCACGCACCGTGATTCCCGAGGTGCTCGCGATGATCGCCGACGGGCGGCTGCAGCCGCACAGGGTCACCACGCTCATCGCGCCGCTGGACGACGCGGTCGGCGCGCTGCGAGAGCATTGCCGCGACGACGCGATCAAAACGATCCTCACCGCCTGACCCTACCCGGGTGATGCGCGAGCTTCCCGGCCGGTTACCCCTCCCGTGACACGACGTTGACCAATCCTCACCGGAGGAACCTCTTGCGGGAACGTGGCAGGCCAGAGGCTGTGCCCGGCCCGGAACGTCCCCTATGTGCTACCTCAGCGACCGATCGATGCTCCTATGTGTTGTCAAGGGACTTTCCGAGTGCGGGTTTCTGCGTGACGGCAGGCATGACTGGTCGCTTTCTTAGCGTTCCGGGGACGGTGCGCGGGCCGGGCTGCTGGGGTTGCGGACAGGACAGGGAGGGGCCGCTCCGTGCGGAGCGTGCAGGCTCTTATTAGGTCACGCGGCCAGCAGGCCGGGGTGGGGCCGGGGACGGCCGACGAATCGATCGCAGGCCAGCACGGATGCGGCAGCCGATTAGCGGGTCAGGCCCCCCCCGGAGTCTGGGGCGTTAGCCGTCGGCGGCGCGGAGGTGGCGGTAGACCTCGCGGGCGACGTAACGCTTCAGGCAGCGGATGATCTCTTTCTTCGACAGGCCTTCCGCAGTGCGCCGCTCGACGTAGACGCGAGTGCGGGGATGTGAGCTCATCCGGGTGATCACGACCCGCCACAGGGCATGGTTGGCCTCGCGGTTGCCGCCAGGGTTGAGCCGGCGGCGGGTGACTTTCCCCGACGATGCCGGGATCGGGGCGACAGCGTACAGGTGCGCCCAGGCGGCCTCCGACCGCAGGCGCTCGGGATGGTCGCCTGCGGCGATCAGGAGCAGCGCGGCAGTGTCCGGGCCGACGCCGTACAAGGCGAGCAGGCCGGGCGCACGGCCGGTCACCAGGGGGACGATGAGTTCATCCAGGCGCCCGAGCTGACCATCGGGGAACTCCGCCCGCCGTCCCAGCTCCCGCAGCGCGATGCGGGTGGCGTAGCCGACAACATCCCCAGGACGAGGACGTAGCGACGCCAGTTCGGTGACCAGGGCGGCGACCGCGTGCCGGGCGAACCGCGCGCGCAGGTCATCGGGCCCGGTCACGACCAGGGACCTGGCCTGGTTGATGGTCTGGGTCCGCTCGGAGCGGGCGCTGCGCTTGGCGACCATCAGCGCCCGGATCGCCTCCACCGCGCCGTCCCGGCCCTTCGGCGCGCCCCGGGCCCGGCCCGACTGGGCAGCCCGGGCCGCGCTGACCGCATCCAGCGGGTCGGACTTGCCCTGACGGCGGCGGTCCTGGCGGTCCGAGCGGTCCACCTCGACCACCCGGACGCCGGCCGCGGTGACGTGACGGGCCAGGCCCGCGCCGTAGCTGCCGGTCCCCTCGATGCCGACCAGGGCGACGGTCCCGAACCCGCCCAGCCAGTCGAGCAGGCGGACGTATCCGGCCGTCGTGGCCGGGAACTCCTCAACGCCGAGCAGTCCCCCGATGGGATCCAGCGCGGCGGCGACGTGCATGTCTGCGTGGGTGTCCACGCCGCCGGTGATGGCGCGCGTGTCTTCTACGATGGCCACTGCCATCCCTTTTCTCTGGTTGAAGGGGTGGCACGCACCCGCTGGCCGCCGGACCTGGGAACCCCGGCCTCTTGCACAGGACGGGCAGATCAGACCGGCACGCCGGCAGGTGCCACAAAAACCTGGGACCCGGCCGACGAATCGTTAGCAAGACAACCCGAGCGGGCGTCAGCCGATTCGGAGGTCAGGCCGGGACCCAGGCCACCGACCCTACGCCCACACCACCACAAAACCGCGCAGGCAGGGCCGGAAGCACAACCCACATCCTCCCTGCCGACTATGCCCTTGGACCTTTGACGAGCTTGTCGCCGCAGTCAGCGTGCCGATCGCCCAGTTCTGGACCACGTCTACGGACGGACGCGCGCCGGCAACCCGAATCGGGTGAGGTCGGCAGTGAGGAAGGCGACGATGTCTGACACGCGTCCGTCGAGCAGCGTGAGGACGTCGAGGCCGCCGGGAATGTACGCCCCGGCGGCGTCGTCCCAACGGTAGGTGCCGAACGCGATCTGGCCGTTGGCCCTGGTGGGCAGGAACCGCCAGCGCGATTGCAGCGGGTCGCGGAGCAAGAAGGCGCGGATCTCGTCCTGGCCCTGGTACCACTGGGGCAGCGGCGGCATCGAGTAGCGCGCGTCGTCGGCGAGCATGGCGACGATCGTGTTGACGTCGCCGGCCTGCCAGGCGTCGGCCCAGCGGGCGGCGATGTCATGGACGGCGGCGTCCCCGAGGTCGCGCAGCACCGTC
>WNGE01015472.1_pt1 | contig 11248 bp, 9 predicted proteins | sample 5400651 | NCBI WGS metagenome assembly WNGE01 (sample SAMN13153370, study PRJNA577476) | soil metagenome | isolation source: 60 cm soil or saprolite under grassland replicate 2 | place: USA:California | collected 2016-06-15 | reverse complement strand
GGCTTGTTCAATCGCGGCGCCGCATCCGCCCGCCAGGCGTGCCATCTGTGAACGGCCGGTGCCGCCAGCTGCCGCCAATCGACGTCCAGAACGCCGGTCAAGTGACGGTCAAATGATCTCCGTGGGGATCATACGAGAGCGGTAACAGCGCTCTGACCTGCGATTTTGCGTGGAGCTAAGGGGACTCGAACCCCTGGCCTCTTGCATGCCATCACCAGGCAGCACATCCACCCGCGTCCATCTGTGCAGGTCACCGTCCTACAGCATGCACCCGAGTCCGCAGCGTTCCGGGCCTGTTGCGGTACCTTCCTGCTGTACCCCGTCCGCCCTGACCAGTCCCGCGGCCGGCCTACGCACGACACACTGGGCACCCATAACGAGGCTACCGCGTCAACATCCCAGAACCATGGGAAGGGCCTGGTGCGGCCTGCTCGCCGTGAGGAAGATCCGGGCAGCGGACAGGGAAACCGTCCACTCCCCGAGTTGTACAATTTGAAGCATGAGCGAGATGCCGATCAGCGATGCCCGCGAACACCTCGGCGAGGTCGTCGGCCGCGCCCGCTACGCCGGCGAGGAAACCATCCTCACCCACTACGGCTCCCCCGCCGCCGTCGTCATCAGCTTCGAGGAATACCAGCGGCTCAAGCACGGCCGCGACGACAGCGGCGACTACCAGCTGCCCGCAGAGATCATCGCCCAGATCAGCGAAGCCCGCCAGCACCCTGAGCGCCGCCAGCCCCGCCCCCGCCGCGCCTCCCGCACCCGGCGCTGATGGCCACAATCGAGTTCGACCCACAGCCCCTGCAGGCATACGCCGCGCTGGAGAAAGCCGGATCAGGCCAGCTCCTGGACGCCATCGACGACGCGCTCGACGGCCTCGAAGCCGACCCCGGCAGCGCAACCGCTAGCCGACGCTCCTTCGGCGACGGGCTGTGGGGCATCCCCGTCCGCGACCGCACCGACGACTGGCTGATCATCTGGGAACACGACCCGGCCACCGCTGACCTGGTTGTCATCCGGTACCTAGGCGCGGACCCGTTCGCGTAACCACACCACCAACACCCACCCCACCCCGGGCGCCTCGGCGCATGAGGCCAGCCCCGGTGCCCAAAGCGCACCCAAAGATCCACGCCCAGCAGCTGCGCAGCCTCATTGGTCGCACTTCTGCCGATGAGCGAGTGGGTTGCCTCAAGCAACTCACTCCTTCTGACGTGCCGGCGAGCGCATGCCCTCGCCGCGCCGGCTGACAGCCACGTTCTCACTTGCGCAGTGCGCCAGGATAGCGTTTCACATGGGGTTGCGATGGCCGCCTGAGTCCGTACTGTCGGGCGACCAGGCCATTGGTGCCGGGGTACGGCGTTCCAGATCATGGTCATGAGCTGCGGGATAAGTGCCGCGATGGTCCGATAGCGGTCTTCTGGGCGACCGCTCGTCTCAGGCACGACGGGCCAAGCGTCGCTCCAGTAGGGACCGTAGACCGCTGCCAAACCGCGGGGCGCTGCACCTGCCCATGGGGGAGACCCCCACATGGGGAGCACTCCCCTTTCTTCCTGCCCCGTCACGGCGCATCCTGTGACCATGGCGCGGTGAGAGCGAGGCTCAAAGCGCTTTCGCCGGGGAGTCTTGGACGCGGTGTGGCGAGCGTTCGTTCGCAGCGGTCGCACCTCAGAGGTTTCTCGGCTGCCATGGTGCACATCGTGTCCGCTGGACGGGGGGCTTTCGTGAGACGCTTGATTCGCTGGCTGCTGTTCGGCTCTGTCATCGCGGCTGCGGTCTTGGCCACGGTCCTCGCCGTGCCAAGGGCCGCGAGCGCGCAGACCGGCGCCGAGCGGATCACCGACTACAACGCGAGGATCGCCATTCAGCGCGATGGGTCGATCCTGGTCACCGAGCAGATCGTCTACGATTTCGGCAGCGACCAGCGGCACGGCATCTTCCGCGAAATCCCGGTCCGGTTAAGGTACAACGGCCGCTATGACCGGATCTACTCGGTCGACGTGCGGTCGGTTGAGTCAGACGCCCCGGCCCAGTACACGGTCGACAACAACGGCTCATCGGCCAGCATCAGGATCGGTGACCCGGACCTGACCGTCACCGGCGCGCACACGTACACAATCACCTACCTGGTCCGTGGCAGCCTGAACGGGTTCGCCGATCACGACGAGCTTTACTGGAACGCGGTCGGCAACCAGTGGGACGTGCCAATCGGCCAGGCGACCGTGCGGGTGAGCGCGCCAGCGGCAGTGACCCGGGCGGTGTGCTTCTCCGGGCCATTGGGCTCTGCCGGTTCCTGCCAGCAGGCCGGTGTCGCGGACGGCGTCGCCAGCTTCAGCCAGGCTGGGCTCGGCCCGCACCAGGGCCTGACTGTTGTGGTGGCCATCCCCAAGGGCGTGGTCGCTTCGCCTCGTCCGGTGCTGCGGGAGCGGTGGAGCTTGCAGCAGGCGTTCGCGTTGACGGCTGTGTCTGGTGGCGCCTCCGGCGGCCTGCTGGCGGTCCTCGCGCTCCTCGGTGCCGTGGTGCTGGTCAGGGGCCGGGACCGCCGGTACGCCAGGTCCGCTGCCCATGTCGTGGGCGGGACGCCGGTGCAGGCCGATGAGGCGGCGCCGCTGTCCGGCCGCGATCAGCCGCCGATGCAGTCCGCGCCCCCGGAGGATGTACGGCCGGGGCAGGCCGGGACGCTGCTGGACGGCGTGGCCAACGCCCGCGACGTCGCGGGCACGATCGTTGACCTGGCGGTGCGCGGGTACCTGCGGATAGAGGATGTCTCAGAGTTGACGTCGCGCGACTGGTGGCTGGTCCGGCTCGGCAAGACCGGCGGCCTGCTGGCTTACGAGCAGATACTGCTGGATGGCCTGTTCGAGGGCGCGATGACGGGCTCTGGCCCGGCAACGACGCGGCTGTCCGATCTCAGCCCGGCCTTCGCCGGGTCGCTCAAGCTGGCGCAAGACGCTCTCTATGCGGATGTGGCCAAGCGAGGCTGGTTCACCGCCCGCCCCGACCGGGTCCGCCGTCGGTGGCTCATCATCGGCGGAGCGCTGTTTGCCGCTGGGGCGGCGGCGATTGCCGCGATGGCGGCTTTCAGCCACCTCGCGCTCGTACCGGTCCCGTTGGCCCTGGCCGGGCTGGCGCTGATCGGCTGCGCCCGCTGGATGCCGGTGCGCACGGCGACGGGAGCCGACCTCGCCCGGACGCTGCTCGGGTTCCGCGGGTACCTCACGACCGCGGCGGCCGGGCATACCGACGCCGCCGGGCAAGTTGACCTGCTCGGCGAGTATCTGCCCTACGCGATCGTGTTCGGCTGCACCAAGGAGTGGGCCGATGTGACCGCCGAACTAAAGGAGGCAGCGCGGGCGCCGTCATGGTACCGGAGCAGCCGGCCATTCTCGCCGGGCGCTTTGTCCTCACTGTCGGGGTCCGGCCACTACTTCTCCCCCATGCACCGGTTCGCCACGAACACGAGCAACTGGATCGCGAGCCACGCATCCAGCTCAGGCGGAAGCGGATCCAGCGGCTTCTCCGGCGGCGGCTTCTCCGGCGGCGGAGGCGGCGGAGGCGGCGGCGGATCATGGTGACCGGCGCCGCGCACGCCCCAAAGGTGCTGGCGAGCCATGTACCGCACGGTTGCTGAACACGGCCTAGTGCGGCGGCAACGATCGAATCGGCGAGTGCGGTCCCATCTGGCTGCGGCGGCCTGGCGCTGTGCGGGGCCGCGATATCTGGTGTCATCGCCACGAGCATCCGGGTGCCGGGACCGGACCGTCCGCTCTTGCCGCGATCAGGTACGTCTGGGACAAGCCGCGCTCCACCAGAATCCAGTTGCGGGACCACAAGCCGACAACGTACCCAGGCCCGATCACTGTGGTCTTGGCATCCCCGTGCGGAGACGTGGCGCATCCTTCAGGAGACGCCGGTCACGTAGGGTGACTGGCTTGTCCAGACGGCGCGCGACTAACCGCCGTTCGGCGCGGACAGCGAATCGCTGGTACCCCGTTGACGCGACACGCAGATCAGGTTGCTCTGCGCTGTCCGCCTCTACGAAGCGGGCGGAAGTTCCTGCTCGAACTGATGGCCGACGGCACACGGATGACGCCGGCTTCGGGGGCCGTGGGTGCGCCGGCCGTGGCGGCTGGCCACGTGCGGATACCGGCACCGCCAGTGCCGCTGCTGCGGTCCGGGGCGGCGTGACGCGTCACGCCATTGACACGGCGGTCAGTGCCCGGCGGGTTCCTTGATCGTCGTCTTTTGCTGCACCGCGCTAATCGCGGGCGGGGGCGAGAAAGTCGCAGAAACGATCCGGTGTCATTCTTGAGCTGTGGATGCCCGCAGTTTTGGCGTCGAAGAAGAGCTTTTGCTCGTCGAACCGGGCACCGGCCGGGCCCGCGCCGTCGCCGGTGCGGTCATGCGCGCGGCGGAGCGTCAGTTCACCGTGCCCGCGGGTGGCAACGGCGCGGGCGGCGGCGAGACGGCATCGGACGTGCTGGGCTTCGAGTTGAAGCTGGAGCAGCTGGAAATAAACACCAAGCCATGCTGTTCGCTTGATGAACTCGGCCGCGAGGTGCGGCGCTGCCGGGCAATGGCAGCCGAGGCCGCTGGCAGGGCCGGCGTGCGGGTGGCGGCTGTGGGCACCTCGCCCGTGCCGGTCGAACCGTCTCTTACCAGCACGCCAAGGTACCGGCGGATGGCCGAGGCGTTCGGTCTCACCGCCCGCGAACAGCTCACCTGCGGATGTCATGTGCACGTCCAGATCGCGTCCGACGAGGAAGGAGTCGCGGTTCTGGACCGGATCCAGCCCTGGCTCGGACCCCTGCTTGCGCTGAGTGCGAATTCCCCGTTCTGGCAAGGCCGCGACAGCGGCTATGCCAGCTTCAGATATCAGGTATGGGGACGATGGCCTTGTTCCGGGCCGACGGCGTGGTTCGGCTCCGCACAGGCGTACCACGACACGGTGCAGGCGATGGTTGGCACCAACACCGTTCTTGATCCAGGGATGGTGTACTTCAACGCGCGGCTTTCGCATCACTATCCGACCATCGAGGTAAGGATCGCGGATGTCTGCCTTGCGCCCGATGACGCGGTGCTCATCGCTGCGCTGGTGCGCGGCTTGGTCGAGACCGAGGCACGCGCGTGGCGGGCCAGCCGGCCGGCGCACGTGGTCCGGACCGAGTTGCTGCAACTCGCAGCCTGGCGGGCCAGCAGGTACGGCGTCGAGAACGAGCTCATACACCCGCTCTCAGGCCGCCCCACGCCGGTTAGGGCGGTGACGGGAGCGCTGCTTGACCACGTGCGTCCCGTCCTGGCCGAAACCGGGGACCTGGCGGTGGCCGCGGGCCTGATCGACGCCGTGCTGGCGCGCGGCAACGGGGCGGCCTTCCAGCGGCGGATCCACCGCACGGCGGGCAATGTTCTGGACGTCATTCTTGGTGCCGTCGACCGGACATGCGGCTGACGCTGCGGCGCCGTTAGCAGTGAAGCTCTTGTGGCTACTAGAAAATCTTGGTGAGCGGCCGCTCGCCACGCTGGTGTCTGTGCTCGGCATGATGAACAGGTCGATCGTGCCGGCCTTGTGCGCTTCGGCCGCCAGGTTTGCTGCCGGTACCGCCCCGATCGAGACGGCCGCCAGCAAGGGCCGCCGACGATGGGGCAACGCCAGCCGCAGTGATCATTCTGCCCGCGTGGGTCATGGCGCTCGTAACGGCGAATAGGTCGCGGCCGGGCAGATCGGCGCGGACTGGTTACGGCAGCTGGAAATGGCGGCCCGGAATGGCCTTGTTTATGACATTACGGTAGTTTCCCACGCACGCCGAGCACCAGCGCCTTAGCCCAGGTTGCGCAGGCGCGGCCAGATCGCCGTCCAGGGATGGCGGAGCGTTGAGCAGAGCCAGACCGGGGCGCCTTGCTCGTCGTCGTTGACCCCGAGGTGGTTGTTCAGGTGCGCCGCGAGCCGGAGCGTGCCGCATACCGGGGTGAGCGTTGGCCGGCCAAAACCGACGGCGACCGCGGCTGTGGCCGATGCCGGTGGCGGTCCCCAGTACCAGTAGGCGTTGTGGACGCCGTAGGCGGCTGGCAATCCGTAGGGCCGGCCGAGGTGGTCCACGGCACCGGCCTCGCCGTAGTTGCTGCCAACCACGATGGTCTTCGAGCGCTGCGCCGCAGGCAGTGACCAGTACACCGCCGCGATCTGGCGCAGGTAGGCCGGCCAGCCGATCGTCTCTCCCGCGTCATAGTTCACCGCCACGATCGACGTGCGGTGCAGATCAGCGACGGGGACGGCAGGCAGTGCCACGGGGATCGTGATCAAGGGGGTGAGAATCAGCGCCGCCACGAGCAGCCCGGTCCGCGGCCGCGCCCGCCCCCGGCGCGCCCAGTCCACGGCGGGCTGCGCACCGGCCGCCAGCAGGACGGGGAACATGGCGCCGAGGTAGTACGGCTTGCCACCGGTGACGGTCAAGACGATCACAAGGACGATAAAGGTGACGCCGAAAGCGCGGCACCAGCGCAGCGCCTGGCCCCGCAGGAGCCGCACCACGCCGGCCACCCAGACCGGTGAAAGCGCCACACCTGCCAGCAGCAGCTGGTACGGCAGCAGCGTCCAGCGCGGAGCCGATGTCCCCGAGCCGCCGCCCGCGATCGACTGGGCGACCGCCACCTGGGGCCATCCGTGGCTGGCCTGCCAGGCGAGGTAGGGCGCCCACATCGCAACAGCGATCGCACCGCCGGCATACAGCCAGGATGAGCCGAACGGCCGCCGCGGCCCGGTGACCGCCAGCCCGGCGATGACCGCGAACAGCAGGAACGCGATCAGGTCGCTGGCGAGTAAGCCCGCCCCGGTGACGACGCCGGCCACCAGCCACAGCCGGTCGTTGCCCGTCCGCAGGATGCGAAGGATCAGCCACGACGCCAGCGCCCAGGCCGGCAGGTCAAATGTGGTCGTGCTGAGCAGATGGCCCGCGCCGATGACCAGCGGGCCGGCGGCGACGCAGATCGCCGCCAGCGCCTGGGCCACGCGCTCCGCGCCGAGTTCGCGGGCGATCAGCCCGGTCAGCAGCACCAGGGCGGCCGATGCGACCGCGGACGGCAGCCTGAGCACCATCAGCGACGCCGGCGCAAGATCGGACATCAGCCGGGCGAGCAGCGGCACCAGCGGCGGCTGGTCGGGGTAACCCCACGCCAGGTGGCGCCCGGCCGCCAGGAAGTACAGCTCATCGCGGTGATAGCCATAGCGCCCGGAGAACGCGACCGTGGCATCCATCAGGCCAATAGTGACCGAAAACAGCCAGACCCGTCACACGGGCCCTGCCCCAAGGCCGGCCACCGGACACATCGACAGCATCACACCAAGTGACGAGGAAATATGGGGGAATGCGTCAGAACCGCCTAATTCGACAGCTCTTGAACGTTGAGCCGGTTAGGTCATTACCGTACATAACGGGGCGATCTGGCACGCCGATGCCAATCGGTGCAGCTTGACGTGCACTATCGTGCCCAGCGAGCTGTGGGGCCAGGCGGCGTTAGGTGATGGTGATGGTGACGGCGGCCGATGCAGCACTGTTGCCAGCGTTGTCGGTGGCCACCGCCGTGATTGTGTGGGTTCCGCTGGAAACCGGTCGTGTGTTCCAGCGGAACTGGTAGGGGCTGGTGGTGATGGTGGCCAACTTGGTCGTCCCGTCCCGGTAGAACGTGACACCGGCGACACCCGAAGGGCTGCCCGGACCGGTTCCCGCGTCCGTTGCCGTCGCGGACACGGTGATCTTTGTTCCGTGCCGGAACGAAGAGCCGTTGGCGGGGCTGGTCAGGGCCACTGTGGGAGCGGCCCCGTCGATGCTGATCAGCTGGGATTTCACCGATTCGGCGTGGCCGGCCTGGTCAACGGAGAAGAATTTTACGGTGGAGGTGGCTGTCACCTGGAAGGGGCCAGTGTAAAGCTGGCTGGATGAGGTGGGCGTGGACCCGTCTGTTGTGTAGTAGGTCGCTGCCACCGGCGAGCCGCCGGGACCGGGGGCCGCGGTGAGGGTGACCTGGACAGAGGTTCGATACCAGGACGTCGAACAGGTGGCCCCGTCGCAGCTGATCTGAGTGGTGGGCGCCGACGTCGGTGGCGGGCCGATCGTTTGACCGACCGTTTGGACCACAGCTCCTGCCGGCGCCCCGCCCGTCTGGCCCGCAGCCGCCATCCAGTCCAGGAAGCCGTTCAAGGTGTCCAGTTCCATGGGCCGCCATGAGTTGAGGCAGTCGCTGTAGTCGGCCGGATCGTATGTCTGTGAGCACACTCGGTGGATCACGATCTGAACCCAGCCCCCGCCGTTGCTAGCAGCCGCGTTCACAACGGCTTGCATGTCTGAGAGCTGGATCGGAGACGTCGACGGTGTTGGTGCAGTCCAGGTGCGTGTCGCATAGACGTCGAGGGGGGGAATGGTCTCCGCGTAGACGGGGCCGCTGGCCGAGACTCCGCCTGCGGCCCGGGCACTTGAGTACCCGCAATTGCGAACGATGTCCTCCGCCGTCTGATCGTATGCGCCTTCGGGATACGCGAAGCTCATGCCATCCAGACCATGCTGAAGCAGCGCCTGACGATCGTCGCACACCTCGTGGACCTTCTGGTCGTAGGTAAGCGTGGACCCCGTGAGGTTCACGTGGTCGACCGTGTGCCCCCCGATCTCGTTCCCTGCTGTGAATAGAGTCGACAACTGGTCCCACGTCATGTAGCCGGGACCGCTCCCGATCTTGCCACTAGGAACGAAATACGTAACGTTCATGCCATGGGCAGCGATGGCTCGCTGCCAGGCGAGGGTGTACTGACTGATCGTGCCGTCGTCGAAGGTCAGGCTGACGATCGTGGGGTTCGCGGCGGCGGCGGCCGGCGTGCCCCCTGCCAGCCCCCTGCCAGACTGGTGGCCAGAACGGTGGCGCTACTCGCGATCGTCAGCGACGTGTACACAAACCATCGTGTGTGGCGACAGTGATCCTTCACCCGTGTCATATTTCCCCCTATCTGTGGGGACTGACCGCAATGTCGCCTCGTTGCTAGATGCAGCATGGCGGCGGGTTCCCCAGATTGCGGTCGCGCAGGGCACCACCGAGGCCGAGGGGTTCACCGTGATATCAGTGACGTGTAATCGCCGGTGGCACCGGGTGCAGTTCGGTCTGCGTCTCGGGTCTGGCACGTTCCAGCCCGGCAAAGCGACGCTAATTGCTCAGTTTCTTGTGTTCAATGTCGAAACCGGAGACCCGGCCGCAGCCCACGAGCACACCACCGTTGTCATACATCGCGATCGGACCTAAGCCGCAGTCCCAGGCAACACGTGAACACGGGTTCCGGTGCTGACCCTAGTGCGCCGGTAACGGGTGGTGTCATCGCCGTGGTTGATGTGGGTCAGCCTGCGGGTTGAGCCTGTGGCATTTCGGACCCACGTCATGCCGCCGGAGGGCTTGTTCTTCAGCCGGCGATCAGTTCGCAGTGGAACTGATCAATGACTTCCCGGGACTCAGCCAGTTGATGACGATGCGTAGTCAAGACCTCGCGCCAGAAGGGGCGCATCCCCGCCGTTCGGCGCGCCGATACGAGCAGGTCATACAGCCGCCGTTGTCGCGCCCGAATGGGAGTTCTGTGCCGGCGTTGGAGGTGGCCTGTTCCCTTTCGGTGCCGTCGGCGGGGCAACCGCTCACGTGCTGAGCCGAGCTGGCGCATCCTCGCCACGTTGTCCTCTACCCCGAACGCGCCCGCCAGCTTCCCGCCGCTCACCCGGAAGATGTAGATCTCATTGACATTCTGGAAACGCCGGCCAGTCGGCGGATAGCCCGTCCATTCCCCCAGGTGGGTCACCGAGCACCGGAAATGCGCGGCCACTTTCTCGCCGTCGGCGACCAGGTCGGCGATCTCCATCCTGAAGTCGGGGAAGGAGTCCCGGAAGGGCCCGATCCAGCGGCGCACGGCCACCGCAAACTCCCCCTCGGCCACGTCGTCCAGCACATCCGGGTTGCCCGGATTGACCGCCTCCTCAACCAGGCGCTGGACCAGCAGCTTGTTCTGTTCGGCCGTCATTGGCAACCCTCATTTCGGCGTGCGCGGTACTGCCATCATCCAGGCTCCGCTCGGCAGGGATTGCCGCAGCGGTGATGACTGGTTCGGCCGGGGGCGGCCGCCGCGGCCCGCGGGCAGCCCTACCGGCTGGTCTTGGCGCCACAGCACGTGCTGGAGGCGCGGGCGGTGGTCCGGCTGTATAAGGGCCTGGCCGATGAGCGCGGCGCCTGGCATCAGCGGATCGCTGCCGCCTTGTTCCACCAGGGCGTGCCGACGGGGATCGGCAGCATGTGCACCGCCGAGGGGGGCCGCGGTCGCCGGCGTGGACCTGTCGGTGGCCGGGCGGCAGGCGGTGGAGACCGGGCTGCGCCAGATCGACCGGCTGACCGCCGAACCCGGCCCCTCGCGCCGCCAGCTGGGCATGCTGTCGCGCCGCCGGCCCGGCTGCGCCGGGTTGCGCGCCGCCTGCTTCGGCGTCGGGCCGGTGACCTCGGTGGCGATCTGGGCCGAACTCGGCGACGTGCGCCGGTTCGCCAGCTCCGAGCATATGGTCCGGCGCACCGGGCTGGACATCACCGTGTACTCCTCCGGCACCAAGCGCTCCGCCGGGCACCTGTCCCGGCAAGGCCCGCCGCTGCTGCGCTGGGCGCTGTATGCGGCGGCCAAATCCGCCGCCAAACCCGCCAGCCCCGACCACCGCTACCACAGCGCGGCCCGCAGCCGGCGCACCGCCGGGCTGGCCACCTTGCCGGTAGCCCGCAAACTCGCCCGCCGCTGCTACCACACCCTGCGCGGCCTGGGACAGGAGGCGCTCGCCCCCGCCGCATAAGCGCCCGGCCCCCGCACCCCGGCCGCCGCGCCCGCACACCGATGAAGCTGCGGCCAGCTTCGCCGCGAGCTGCCCAGCCGATCCGCTGCTCACCCATTCGTGACCGCGCTGCGCGGGGTTTCCCAACGACGTTGCTCCAGCCGACCGACTGGCTGAAGAACTTCAGCCGCAGGCTGAAGCCTTCCGGGCGACAGCCGGACCCTCGACGGCGCCGACCATGCCAGCCAGAAAGAAGAGGGCAGCATGATCCGCCGGTGCATCATCTGGCGTGACAACCACGCCTGCGACGAACGGCTCCGCCGCATCATCGGCCGGGCAAACGTAGCCTGACGCGGCACTAGCCTTGATCATTCACGCTGACCGGTCGGTGGCCGGTGGTATCTGCTGAACCATGTAGTCGA
>WNGE01015525.1_pt1 | contig 11251 bp, 7 predicted proteins | sample 5400651 | NCBI WGS metagenome assembly WNGE01 (sample SAMN13153370, study PRJNA577476) | soil metagenome | isolation source: 60 cm soil or saprolite under grassland replicate 2 | place: USA:California | collected 2016-06-15 | reverse complement strand
GCCTGGGGAACGCGTACGCCTCCCGGCCGAGCTGCTCGGTGACCTGGTCCACGTGGTTGCGGTAGATGTGGCAGTCGCCGCCGACCCAGACGAAGTCGCCCGGCACGAGGCCGACCTGGGCCGCGACGAGCTGGGTGAGCAACGCATAGCTGGCGATGTTGAACGGCACGCCGAGGAAGAGGTCGGCGCTGCGCTGGTAGAGCTGGCAGGACAGCTTCCCGCCGACGACATAGAATTGGAAGAATGCGTGGCACGGCGGCAGCTTCATGCGCGGGATATCGCCCACATTCCAGGCCGACACGATCAGCCGGCGCGAATCCGGATTGCTGCGAATCTGCGCCAGTACCTGCGCCAGCTGATCGATGTGCCGGCCGTCCGGCGAGGGCCAAGAACGCCATTGGTAGCCGTAGATCGGCCCCAGGTCGCCGTTCTCGTCCGCCCACTCGTCCCAGATGGTGACGCCGTTGTCTCGCAGGTAACGCACGTTCGTGTCACCGGCGATAAACCATAGCAGCTCATGAATGATCGACTTGGTGTGCAGCTTCTTGGTCGTGAGCAGAGGAAATCCGGCGGCGAGGTCGAAGCGCATCTGGTAGCCGAAGACCGACAGCGTTCCGGTGCCCGTACGATCGTCCTTGCGCTGACCGTGGTCGCGCACGTGGCGCATGAAATCGAGGTATTCGCGCATCAGGTAGAGGGCAGTTACTCGCGCTATTCTAGCTGAAGCCAAAGTCCACGCACCGTCGCGGACGAGTTAAGCGGAGCTTGCCGGACAGGCGCGGCATGCGGCTTCCGGAGGTCTTGACAAGCCGCAGGAAAGGGTTAAAAGTAACATAACTATGTCACTAGTTATTTAGATATGATTACCCGGCGAGCAGCGGTGGGGCAATGAGGCGTGCCTACGCGCGCGCAATCCCCGCCCCGTGGCGGCGAATCGCGCGCATCTTCGTCGCGCTCGGCGACCCTCATCGGCAGCGTATCCTGCTCATGTTCGAGCCGGGAGAGCGGCTGAACATCGGTCAGATCGTCGCGGGGTCGACCCTTTCGCGCACGGCGGTGGCGCATCATCTGCGCGTGTTGGGCGAGTCAGGCGTGCTCAAGCGCGAGAAGACCGGCAGGGAGGTTTATTTCTGGCCCGACGTGACGACGGTGCATGCCGCGCTGGCGGCGGTGCAGGACTATCTGGCGGAGCACCGTTAAGCTCGAGGCCTGCGGTTGGATTCCAGATGATCGCCACGCATCGCTGATCGAGGAGCTCCGATGGCCGAACACAGCCAGTTCCAACTGCTGCGCGAGCGCCGCTTCGCGCCATTCTTCTGGACCCAGTTCCTCGGCGCGGCCAACGACAACGTCTACAAGAACGCCCTGGTGATCTTCGTCGCGTTCCAGGCCGCGACGTTGACGGCGATGTCGGCAAACGACCTGGTCAATATCGCCGCGGCCGTTTTCATCGCACCGTTCGTCCTCTTCTCGGCGACCGCGGGCCAGCTCGCGGACAAGTACGAGAAGTCGCGGTTGATCCGCTTCATCAAGCTCTTCGAGATCGCGATCATGGCGATCGGCGCGATCGGTTTCTATCGCCGCGACCTCGTCCTGCTGTTCACCGCGCTCGCGTTGATGGGCGTGCACTCGACGCTGTTCGGGCCGGTCAAGTACGCGATTCTGCCGCAGCATCTCAAGAGCGATGAGCTGATCGGCGGCAACGGCCTGGTCGAGATGGGAACGTTCGTCGCGATCCTGCTGGGAGAAATCGTCGGCGGCGTAGTCATCGCGATCAAGCCCGACGGCCCGGTTCTTGCAGGAGCGACCGCGATCGCGATCGCCATCGCTGGCTATCTCGTGAGCCGCGGGATTCCCACGACGCCCGCGGCCGCTCACGATCTGAAGATCAACTGGAACCCCTTGACCGAAACGAGCCGCAATCTGCGCTTCGCGTACGGCAATCGCGTGGTCTGGCTGTCGATGCTGGGCATTTCCTGGTTCTGGTTCTACGGGGCGACGTATCTCACGCAATTCGCGACGTACACCAAGGACGTCCTGGGCGGCGATGAGCACGTCGCTACGCTATTGCTCGCGATATTTTCGGTGGGCATCGGCATCGGGTCGCTGTTGTGCGAGCGCCTGTCGGGACACAAGGTCGAGGTGGGGCTGGTGCCGTTCGGCTCGATCGGACTGTCCGTGTTCGCGGTCGATCTCTACTTTGCGAGCCGCGGGCTGCAACCTCAGGGTCTTGCCGGCGTCGAGCACTTCCTCACCCTCCACGCGCACTGGCGCGTCCTTGGCGACCTGGTGCTTCTGGGCCTGTTCGGCGGCTTCTACATCGTGCCGCTGTACGCGCTGATCCAGGAGCGCTCGGACCCGGCGTACCGGTCGCGCATCATCGCGGCGAACAATATCCTGAACGCGTTGTTCATGGTGGCGTCGGCGGGCATCGCGCTGGGCCTGCTCAAGGCGGGCCTGTCGATCCCTGAGCTTTTTCTCGCGACCGGACTCATGAACGCGGTCGTCGCGCTCTACATCTACTCGCTAGTGCCCGAGTTCCTGATGCGGTTCCTGGCATGGCTCCTGATCCACAGCGTCTACCGGGTCGACAAGCAGGGGCTGGAGCAGGTCCCGGAGAAGGGCGCCTGCGTGATCGTCTGCAACCACGTTAGCTTCGTCGATGCCATCGTGATCGCGGCCTGCGTGCCGCGTCCGGTTCGCTTCGTGATGGACCACCGCATCTTCGCGATTCCCTTGCTCAGATTCATCTTTCGCACCATGCGCGCCATTCCGATCGCGTCCGCCAAGGAAGACCCCGCGCTCAAGGAGCGCGCCTTCGTCGAGGCGGCCAACGCGCTCAAGGCGGGAGAAATCGTGTGTATCTTCCCCGAGGGCAAGATTACCGATACGGGCGAAATGAGCCGATTCCGCCCCGGATTACAGCGCATTCTCGAACAGACGCCCGCACCCGTAGTCCCGATGGCGTTGCGCGGGCTGTGGGGCAGCTTTTTCAGCCGCTCGTCTCGGGGCAAGGCGATGCGCCGGCTGCGCGGTCTGTTCTCCAGGATTGCGCTGGTCGTGGGGCCGCCGCTCGCGCCCGAACTGGCCACTCCGGAAGCGTTGCAGGAAAAGGTCCTGTCTTTGCGCGGCGATTGGCGCTAGGCAGGCGGCGATGCCCTGGATCGGGTTTCTGCTCGGTGCGCTGATCGGCGCATACCTGCACGGCTTCAAAGGCTTCATCGCCGGCGCCGCCGTCGGTCTCGTCATCGGGGTGGTTCTGCGCAAGTCACCGCTCGCGGGCGAGCCGGCGAACTCGAGACGCATCGTTGCATTGGAACTGCGGGTCGCCGCGCTCGAGGCCGAGCTCGCGCGCTCCCCGGCTCCACCGACCGCGGCGACGGCGGGCAGCAGCGCGCCGGCCGCCGGCGTGGCGCGGGGCGAAACACCGGTCGCGGAGCTTGCTGTAGCTCCGATCGCCGGTGCGCCGTCCGACGTCGTGGCGGCGGCGCGATCGCCGGTGCGCAAAGGCGGCGCGGGCGCGCCCGGCGCCGTCGGCGTGGCGCATGCCGCGAGCAGCGTGTCGCGACCCGCGAGCGCGGCAGCACCATCGCTGTGGTCCTGGTTCACCGACGGCAACGCCATGGTCCGCATCGGTATCGTCGTCCTTTTCTTCGGCGTTGCTTTCCTGCTCTCGTACTTCGCCGAGCACGTCACGATTCCGATCGAGCTGCAGTTTTCCGGCGTCGCGCTCGTCGGCGCTGCGATGATCGGCGCCGGCGCCTGGCTCTCCAATGCACGCCGGGCTTACGCGCTGGCGTTGGTTGGCGGGGGCCTGGGCGTGCTGTACCTGACGACGTTCGCGGCATTGCAGCTCGTGCCGCTGCTCTCGCCTTCGAGCGCGTTCGCGCTCCTCGCTGCGATCGCGGTACTGGCGGTCATGCTGTCGCTCGCGTTCGATGCGCAGGCGCTCGCCGCGCTGGCGACGCTGGGCGGCTTGCTCGCCCCGGTGCTGGTCGAAACCGTAAGCGAGCCCCTCCCGCTGTTCGCTTATGTCGCCGCGGTCAACGGGGTGATCCTGGGCATCGCCTGGTTCCGCGCCTGGCGCGCGCTCGATCTCGTCGGCTTCGCCGGCACCTTCGTGCTCGGCCTGTGGTGGGGATACGAGTTTTACGACCCGGCGTATTTCCGGATTATCGAGCCGTTCCTGGCCGCTTTTTTTCTGGCGTACGTGGCCGTGCCCATCGTTCATGCCTTGCGCGGCGCCGGCGAGCGCCGGATCGACGCGATGCTCATCTTCGGTGTCCCGATGGTGGGACTCGCGCTGCAGGCGCTGCTCGTACAGGACACGCGTTACGCCTTGGCGTGGACCGCTGCGATCATCGCGGCGATGTACGCCCTTCTCTGGCGCGCGCTGCGGCAGACGAAGTATATGGCAACGGTGACGCTTGCCGCCGCGTTCGGCGCGCTTGCGCTGATCTTTGCGACGCTGACGGTGCCGCTTGCCGTCGACGCCCGCTGGACGAGCGCGATATGGGCAGTCGAAGCGGCCGGCGTGTACTGGATCGGGTGTCGCGAGGATCGCGTGGTCGCACGCGGCTTCGCGCTGGCGTTGCAGTTCGCGACGGGCATCGTCTTTCTCGTCGGCGGTTTCACGGAATTCGCCGCGCCGGCTTTCGCGAATCGTCAGTTCCTGGGCAGCGTCGCCATCGCCCTGTCGGCGTTCGCAAGCGTGCGCTTCGGCGACAACCGCGGGAAGACGCTTCCCGCGGGCGAGCGCTCGCTGCTGCACCTGTTGTTCGGATGGGGTTGCGTCTGGTGGCTGGGCGGCGGCCTGGTCGAAATCGCACGCCATGTCGCAACACGACCGGAAGCGCATGCCATGCTGGCGTGGATCGCCGGCAGCGTGGCGGTCGCGGCACTGCTGGCGCGGCCCCTGCGCTGGCCACGGCTCGACAGCACAGCGGTCGTCCTTTTGCCGGCGCTCGCGCTCTCGCTCGCCCACGACGTCGCGCACGGGCGAACGAGCGTGACCGAGTACGGCTGGGCCGTCTATCCGTTGGCGTGGGCGCTGCACTTTGCGTTGCTCCACCACAACGAAACACGAGCGGCGGCTGAGCCTGCAGCGACCGGTGCGAAGGAGACCGTTGGGCTCCGCCCATGGCTTGCCGCCGCACATGCGATCGGCGCCTTGTTGCTGCTCGGGCAGGTGGCGTGGGAAGCGGGCGAGTGGACCGCGCGCGTCGCCCCGCGAGGCTCGGTATGGGCGGCGTGCGCGCATCTTGTGCCGCTCGCGTCGTATCTGCTGGCCGTGACGCTTGCCGAGCGCGCCGCGAAGGGGCAGCAACTACAATGGCCGCTGCGCACGTCCCGGGATGCATACGCGGTCACCGCCGGATCGGTCGTTTCGGTCGCGCTCGGAGTGGGCTTTGCGGCGCTGGCCGTGCTCAGTCCCGGCGATCCGCGACCGCTGCCTTACCTTCCACTGGCTAACCCGTTGGACCTGACGCTGATGGTCGCGCTGGCGGCATTATTTCTCTGGGCAAACCGCCATGCGGGTGCGACCGCGCCGACGATCTATCGCTGGCTGGGTGTGGGCGCGTTCATCGTGCTCAATGGTGTTGTGGTGCGGACCGTGCATCACTGGCTGGGCGTCCCCTGGCAGTTGCACGCGCTCATTGCCTCGCGGCCGCTGCAGGCGGCGCTGACGCTGACTTGGACCGTTGCCGCGCTCGCGGCAATGGTGGTGGCGACCAAGCGGCAGCTGCGCATGCTCTGGCTCATCGGCGCCGGCTTGCTCGCCGCGGTGATCGTCAAGTTGTTCGCGATCGACCTTGCGGCCCTGTCGGGGCTTACCCGCGTGGTTGCCTTTCTTGGCGTCGGCGCACTGCTGCTGGTCATAGGCTACGTCGCGCCCCTTCCGCCGACAGCAAAGGCTGGCGCCGATACGTAGGCATTCCTCACCGCAGTGCCAGGCGCGGGAAGTCGTCGCGGCACTTCAATCGAGCGCGGCGAGCAGCGCGGGCAGGACAACACCCGCCGCGCCGCGGAGTACGTAATCCGCGGTGGCCGAGAGCGGCGTCGCGTTCGGGTTGATTTCGACGATGATGGCCCCGGAGCGCCGCGCGAGCGCCGGCAACGCGGCGGCGGGGTAGACCTCGGCCGACGTGCCTACGACCAGCAAGACGTTGCAACGCCGGGCTGCATCGTCGGCGGCGGCAAGCGCCTGCTCGGGGAGCATTTCCTCGAACCAAACGACATCGGGCCGCAACAGCGCGCCGCAGTTCGCGCAGTGCGGTACTGCATCGGGCGGCGCGTCCCAATGCCCGACGATCGCGCCTTCGCGCGAGCATTTCACGCGCGTGATATTGCCGTGGAGCTCGATCGGGCTGCGGCTGCCGGCACGCTGGTGGAGTCCATCGACGTTTTGCGTGATGAGCGCAAATTCCGGCACGCGCTGTTCCAGCTCGGCGAGCGCGAGGTGGGCGGCATTGGGACGAGCCGCGGCGACGTGCTCGCGGCGCCATGCGTACCAGTCCCAGACGAGCTTGGGATTGCGCGCGAACGCCGACGGCGTCGCAAGCTCCCGCGGATCGAACCGCGCCCAGAGCCCGGTTTGCGCATCGCGAAACGTCGCCAGCCCCGACTCGGCAGATATGCCCGCGCCCGTAAGCACGGCAATAAAACGCGCGCCGCGAAGCGCGGCGATTAGATCGCCATCAAACTCGAAAGAGGAAGGCGTCGCCATGCGGATCCCCCGCGCAGTTACGCGACGTGCATCCCACCGGAAGCCGGTTCTGCACATGCTAAACTCGCTCGATACCCATCGTTGCACTTGTCGCCATGTCCGGCAACACGTTCGGCACGCTGTTCTGCGTCACCTCGTTCGGCGAATCGCACGGGCCAGCGATCGGTTGCGTCGTCGACGGCTGTCCGCCAGGCATGGCGCTCGCCGCCGGCGAGATCCAGCGCGATCTCGACCGCCGCAAACCGGGCACGTCGCGGCATGTGACGCAGCGGCGCGAGTCGGATTCGGTCGAGATCCTCTCCGGCGTGTTCGAGGGCCGCACCACGGGCACGCCGATCGCGCTCTTGATCCGCAACGAAGATCCGCGCAGCAAGGATTACTCCAGCATCGCCGACACGTTTCGGCCGGGGCACGCGGACTATACGTACTGGCAGAAATACGGTATCCGTGATTATCGTGGCGGCGGCCGGCAATCTGCGCGCGAGACCGCCGTGCGAGTCGCCGCCGGAGCGATTGCGAGGAAATGGCTGCGCGAGCGCTACGGCGTGACCATTCGCGGGCATCTGACCCAGCTCGGCCCCAAACCGATCCCACGGCGATCGCGGAGGGCGTGCCGGTCGGTTGGGGCGAGCCCGTATACGCCAAGCTCGATGCCGATCTCGCGGGCGCGATGATGGGAATCAACGCCGTGAAGGGCGTCGAAATCGGCGCCGGTTTCGGCAGTATTGCCCAAAGCGGCACCGAGCATTCGGACGAGATGACGCCACAGGGCTTCGTGTCCAATCATGCCGGCGGGATCCTCGGCGGCATCTCGACCGGCCAGGATATCGTCGTATCGATCGCGGTCAAGCCAACGTCGTCGATCCGCCTCGACCGACGCAGCATCGACAAGGCGGGCAATCCCGTCGTGGTCAATACGCACGGGAGGCACGATCCCTGTGTCGGCATCCGCGCGACGCCGATCGCCGAAGCCATGCTGGCGCTCGTACTGATGGATCACGCGCTGCGGCACCGCGCGCAGAATGGCGACGTCGTCTGCGTCACTCCGAAAATTGCGGCGCAGGCGCCGGCCGATGTCGTTGCCAGGTTGCGAAGCTTGAGCGCGATCGACGATCCGGATCCGGACGAGGCTTAGGTTCCTTATCCTTAGCCGCGATTCGCTGCGCTGTCACTTCGGTATCTTGCGCGTGACCTGCGCGTCCGCGCCGCCGCGGGCAAAGCGCAATGTCAGCGGTTGGCCGACGGCGGTTTGCGCCACATCCTGGACAATGCTCCCAGTGGCGGTCGTCACAATACTGTACCCGCGATCGAGCACGCCTTGCGGTCCCAGGTGCTTCAGGCCCAGGTCGAGCCCCGCAAGGCGTCGCGCCAGTGCGGCGACGCGTTCGCTTCCGCCGCGCTGCCAACGCTCCTCGATGCGATCGAGCGCGGCGCGTTGTCGCGACGAAGCCCGCAGGAGACGCACGAGCGTCTGGCCGCAGAGTGTGAGCTCGCGCTGGCGCAGTGCCTGGCTCGCCGCCGCCGCGCGCGTTAGGCGCTGCGCCAAAGAACCGACGCGCTCGCTTTGCGCCCCGAGCCGCGCGGAGGGATGCACGAGGCGCCGCGACGCGGTGTCGAGCCGCTGCATGTAGACTTCAAGGCTGCGCTCCACGGTGCGCCGCCAGCGCGCGCACAGCGTCGCCGCTGCGGTGAGCAGCGCGGTGCGCTCGAGGACGACCAGCGCCGCAGCGCCTGTTGGCGTCGGTGCGCGCCCATCGGCGACGAAGTCGCAAATCGTGAAGTCGGTCTCGTGGCCGACGCCGCTGATGACGGGGATCCTGGAATCGAGCACGGCGCGCGCGACGATCTCCTCGTTGAACGCCCACAGATCCTCGATCGAACCGCCGCCGCGGCAGACGATCAGCACGTCGACCTCGGCGCGCGTGTTCGCCGCCGCAATCGCGGCGGCGATCTCGACGGCCGCACCGCTACCCTGAACGGAGGCCGGATAGAGGATCACCGGCAGCGACGGCATTCTTCGAGCGAGTGTCGTCAGCACATCGGAGAGCGCGGCGGCACCACGCGAGGTGATGATGCCGACTGCGCGCGGAAACCGGGGCAGGGCGCGCTTGCGTGCCGGCGCGAACCAGCCCGCGGCTTCGAGTCGGGCCTTGAGCCGAGCGAACTGTTCGTAGAGCGCGCCGAGACCGGACACTCGCGCCGTCTCGACATTGAGCTGAAATTCGCCGCGCGCCTCGTAGATCGTCGGTGTCGCGCGCACCTCGACGCGCAAACCATCCTTGAGGGCAAAGCCAAGGAGCTGCGCCTTCTGTCTGAACAGGACACAGCGAACCTGGGCTTGCTCGTCCTTGAGCAGGAAGTAAACGTGGCCGGATGGTGCCCGCGAAAGGTTCGAAACCTCGCCGCTGATCCATGCCAGGCCGAGGTGGCGCTCGATGAGTAGGCGGGCGGAGCTCACAAGCAGTGAAACCGGCAGCACTGGCCAGGGCGAAGACGTCTCGTTCATGTGGACGAATCCATAACCAAGGTTCGACAACCGTTTTTCTGTGAGCGATATGTCTAGGACGAAATATGATGCGATACGCACCGATTCATGCGAAAACCAATTTCGACGACCGATTTCGCGATACCTTGGAGAACTGCGGGCTGATCGATCAACTCGATGAACTGTATGATAAAAATGACGACGCGGATTTAGGCACGTCAGAGAATATCCTACACTGCGCACTACTTAGCGACCGAATTTACAAGATATGCACATAATTATCCACAGATATTGTGGAAAACGTCACCCAGTTGTTGTGAGCCGTGGCTTGCAAAGCCTTATTGGATGCGGTTTGCGACGCATGTGTCTCATGCCTCTGGCATGCTGCTCGATGACGCCTGCGACCTCTGCGACTAGAATGGCTGATGACCACTGTTTGTTCATGAACAAAGCGTGACGACTGCTGCAGTGCCGCAAACGGAGACTGCACCAAGCTCTAACTTTCTCCGGCAAATCATTGCCGAGGATCTTCGCGCCCGTAAGTACGGCGGCCGAGTCATTACTCGCTTTCCCCCGGAGCCCAATGGCTACCTGCATATCGGTCACGCGAAGTCGATCTGTCTCAATTTCGGACTCGCCGCGGAGAACTGCGGCGTGTGCCACTTGCGCTTCGACGACACGAACCCCGTGAAGGAGGACGTGGAGTACGAGGAATCGATCAAGGATGCGGTGCACTGGCTGGGTTACGACTGGGGACCGCATCTTTACCACGCCTCCGACTATTTCGAGCGGCTCTACGAATTCGCGCGGCACTTCATCAAGGCAGGCCTGGCCTATGTCGACAGCTCGAGCCCGGAGGAGATGCGGCGTCTGCGCGGAACGCTGACCGAACCCGGCCAGCCGAGCATTTACCGCGAGCGGTCGATCGAAGAGAACCTGGACCTCTTCCGGCGGATGAAAGAGGGCGAATTTCCCGACGGCGCGCATGTGCTTCGCCTCAACATCGACTTGGCCAACCCGAACATCAACCTGCGCGACCCGGCGATCTACCGTATCCGGCACACGCCGCATCATCGCACCGGAGACAAGTGGTGCGTATATCCGCTCTACGACTACACTCACTGCATCTCCGACGCGCTTGAATGCATCACGCATTCACTGTGCACGCTCGAGTTCCAGGATCACCGGCCGCTCTACGACTGGGTGATCGAGAAGCTCGCGGAAGCGGGATTGCTGCAGCGCCCCCTGCCGCACCAGTACGAGTTCGCTCGGCTCAATCTCACCTACACGGTGATGAGCAAGCGCAAATTGATCGAGCTCGTCGAAGGCGAGTACGTCGACGGCTGGGACGATCCACGCATGCCGACGCTCGTCGGTCTGCGCCGGCGCGGGTACACGCCCGAAGCCATCCGGCTTTTCGCCGAACGCATCGGCGTATCCAAGGCGCATCAATGGATCGATATCGGCATGCTCGAGGACTGCCTGCGCGAAGATTTGAATGTCCGCGCCGAGCGGCGTATCGCGGTGCTCGATCCGATCAAGCTCGTCATCGACAACTATCCGGCCGACCGCGAGGAGGAGTGCATCGCGCCCAATCATCCTCAGAAACCCGAGCTGGGCCGGCGCTCACTCCCCTTCGCCCGCGAGCTCTGGATCGAGCGCGACGATTATGAGGAAGCCCCGCCCAAAGGCTACTTCCGCCTCTCGCCGGGCGCGGAAGTTCGCCTGCGCTACGGCTACATCGTCAAATGCCTTGGCGCCGAGCGCGACGTCGAAGACAACGTGGTCGCCGTGCATTGCACGTACGATCCGGACACGAGGAGCGGCACCCCGGGTGCCGAAAGACGCAAGGTGAAGGGAAACATTCATTGGCTTGCCGTGCGCAGCGCGCAATCGGCAGAAGTCCGCCTGTACGATCGGCTGTTCATCGTGCCGCAGCCGGGACGGGCAACGCAGCCCAATGAAGCCGGCGCGAACAGCGGCGGGCCGGCCCGCGTGGCCAGCACGGGACCGGACACGATCTTCGATGACCACGTGCC
>WNGE01016033.1_pt1 | contig 11252 bp, 9 predicted proteins | sample 5400651 | NCBI WGS metagenome assembly WNGE01 (sample SAMN13153370, study PRJNA577476) | soil metagenome | isolation source: 60 cm soil or saprolite under grassland replicate 2 | place: USA:California | collected 2016-06-15 | reverse complement strand
CGTGTCCCGCGCGCAACGCCTCGTCCAGCATGCGTTCTCCCGCTTCGGGATCCGAGGTGAGGACTCGGGGGATCGTGAGGTGCGGTGCGATGGCTTCGAGCCTCGCGGCGCGCTCCTCGAGCGGCGTGTCGAGCAAGTCCTCGCCGTCCACGTGCAGCAGGTCGAAGAGGAACGTCACGATCCCCTCCGGCGCCGCCGCGCGGTCGATTCGCGAGACGGTGTCCTGGAACGCGGCCGGGCCGTCCTCGCCCATCCACAGCGCCTCGCCGTCGAACACCGCTTGCCTCACGGGGAGGCCACGCACCGCCTGCGCGATCCCCGGCAGCGCGGGCGTGATCTCGTTGAGGTTGCGCGTGTAGATGCGGACCTCGTCGCCGCGGCGGTGGATCTGGATGCGGATTCCGTCGAGCTTCCACTCGACCGACGCGCGGTCGAAGCTCGCCACCGCGGTGCGCGCGCTCTCGGCGGTGGAGGCGAGCATCGGCAGGATGGGCTGGAAGATCTCGAAGCCGACGCCGCGGAGTCCTTCGTCGCCGCTCGCCATCGCGATCTCGGCTGTGCGGGTGAGATCGCCGGAGAGCATCAGGGCGCGGCGAGCGATCTCTCCGGAGACACCGGCTGCCTTCGCGATCGCGTCGACCATCAACCCGGCGAGCGCGCCCTGCCTCAGCTCACCCGTGAAGAGGCGCTTGACGAAGTCGACCTCTTGCTCGGTGGCCCGGCCGAGGAGCTCACGCAGGACCTCCCTGCGCTTGCCCGCGGATCCGCTACCCGTCGTCTCCTGGACCAGGGCGATCGCGCGATCGAGCTCGGCGATGGTGAGGGACGGGTCCCGAGCAGGCGTGCACTCGATGCCGTAGATCGTCGAGTAGCCCACGCCGACGCGGCCCTGGCGGGGCGCGCCCGCGAGGAAGCCGACTGCGAGCGGGACCTCGCTCGGGTCGAGCCGCCGCAAGAGCTCGGCGAGGGTCGCGACCTTTCGCGAGCGCGAGCTCGTGTCGGCCACGTCCTTCGAAGCGCTGACGACGTCGGCGAGCAGCGTCATGGCTCAGCAGTAGCAAAGCAGGACGCGGCGGGAGCTTTAGTGACGTAACCGGCAACATGGCCATGGTCCCTGGCCCCTGGCCCGTCGCCGGCTACGTCACTAGGCATAGGCTTTTCGTCCCGGAGGATGGATGGAGCGATACGAGCCGCAGTGGATCGAGGAGAAGTGGCAGCGCAGGTGGGCCGAGGCGAGGGCGTTCAACGTGCCGAACCCCGACTCCGCCGATCGCGCCGCGCGCCGCAACACCTACGTGCTCGAGATGCTCCCCTACCCGTCCGGCGAGCTCCACATGGGGCACGTCCGCAACTACATGCTCGGCGAGGTCGTCACCCACTTCCGCCGCCGCCACGGCGAGGCGGTGCTGCGGCCGATGGGCTTCGACTCGTTCGGTCTGCCCGCCGAGAACGCGGCGATCAAGGAGGGCGGCCATCCGCGCGACGTGACCGAGCGCAACATCGCCGCGATCCGGCGCCAGATGGAGCGGATCGGCTGGGCGATCGACTGGGACCGGGTGCTCGCGTCACACACGCCCGAGTACTACCGCTGGACGCAGTGGCTGTTCCTGAAGTTCTACGAGCAGGAGCTCGCCTATCGGAAAGAGGTACCGGTCAAGTGGTGCCCCAACGACCAGACCGTGCTCGCGAACGAGCAGGTGGTCGACGGGCGCTGCGAGCGGTGCGGCGCAGAGGTCGAGGCGAAGAACCTCGAGCAGTGGTTGTTCCGGATCACCGCGTACGCCGACCGGCTCCTCGACGAGATGGAGTTGCTCGAGTCGTGGCCCGAGCGGGTGCTGACCATGCAGCGGAACTGGATCGGCCGCTCGGAGGGAGCCGAGGTCATCTTCCGCGTAGAGGACGGCGAGATCGACATCCCGGTGTTCACCACCCGCCCGGACACGCTCTTCGGGGCGACCTTCTTCGTGCTCGCGCCCGAGCACCCGCTCGTCGGGAAACTCGTGACGGGGACGCCGAACGAGCAGGAGGTGCTCGACTACGCCCGCCATGCCGCCACCCGCTCGACGGCCGAGCGGGAGACGAAGGAGAAGGACGGCGTCTTCACCGGCAGGTTCGTCGTCAACCCGGTGAACGAGGCGCGCATCCCGATCTGGGTCTCCGACTACGTGCTGATGGAGTACGGGACGGGCGCGATCATGGCCGTACCGGCGCACGACCACCGCGACTTCGAGTTCGCGGAGCGCTTCGAGCTGCCGGTCGTCCAGGTCGTCGCGCCGGCGGAGGGCGAGGCGCCGGAGCAGGGCGCGTTCGCCGCCCACACCGAGAACGAGGTGCTCGTCAACTCGGCGCAGTTCTCCGGGATGCCGGCGCCCGACGGCAAGCGGGCGATCGTGGAGTGGCTGGCCGAGCGCGGCCGCGGCCGAGCCGCCGTCAGCTTCCGGCTGCGCGACTGGCTGCTCTCGCGCCAGCGCTACTGGGGCTGTCCGATCCCGGTCGTCCACTGCGAGCGCTGCGGGATCGTCCCGGTGCCCGAGGAGGACCTGCCCGTCCTGCTGCCCGAGGTCGACGACTACCTGCCACGGGGCCGCTCACCCCTCGCGGCGGCAGAGGACTGGGTCCGAACGACGTGCCCTGCGTGCAACGGCGAGGCGCGCCGCGAGACGGACACGATGGACACCTTCGTCGACTCGTCGTGGTATTTCCTGCGCTACTGCGACGCCCAGAACGACCACGCGCCCTTCGACCGCGAGCTCGTCGACTACTGGCTGGATCGACCAGTACATCGGCGGCGTCGAGCACGCGATCCTGCACCTGCTGTACGCGCGCTTCTTCGTCAAGGTGATGAACGACATCGGGCTCCTCGGCTTCCGCGAGCCGTTCGCCCGCTTGTTCACGCAGGGGATGCTTTACCACCGCGGCGCCAAGATGTCGAAGTCGAAGGGCAATACGATCTCGCCCGACGAGTACATCGAGCGCCACGGCGCCGACGCCGTCCGCCTCTACCTGCCCTTCCTCGGCCCGGTCGACCAGGACGCCGAGTGGCAGGACGCGGGCTTCGAAGGGATGGTGCGCTTCCTGCACCGGCTCTGGCGCGTCGGGCTTGACGCCGTCGACCGGGCGGGCGACGTCACCACGGCAACGCCGCTCGCACGAAAGGCGCATGCGACGGTCGCCAAGGTGAGCGACGACATCGGCCGCCGCTTCGCGATGAACACGCCGATCGCCGCGGTGATGGAGCTCCTGAACGAGATCTCGCGGCACCCCGACGATCCGGCCGGGCGCTTCGCCGTCGAGACGGCGGTGTCGTTGATCCAGCCGTACGCGCCGCACATCGCCGAGGAGTTGTGGCAGAAGCTCGGACACGAGCGGCTCTGGGAGCGGCCGTGGCCCGAGGCCGAGCCCTCAGAGCTGGAGCGCGAGACCTTCGAACTGGTCGTCCAGGTGAACGGAAAGGTGCGCGACCGTTTCGAAGTCGACGCCGATCTGGCCGAGGCGGAGCTCGTGGCGCGCGCGAAGGCCTCGCCGAGGGTGCAGGCGCACCTGGACGGGCTTGAGATCCGCAGGGCGATCGTCGTGCCGCGGAAGCTCGTGAACCTCGTCGTCGGCTGAGCGTGCCCGTGTCGCGCCTTGGGCGCGAAGACGCGACATACCCGCCCGTTACTCCGTGTCGAGGAGTTGCAGGACGGTGGCGAGCTGCGCTCTCGCCTCCAACATCGTCGCTCGACTGGCGGCGAGCTCCGCCTCGAGCGTCTCGATTCGGCGTTCGCACTCCCGCATCGCAAGAGCCTGCGCATCGATCGAGTCGGCGAAGCTTCGCGCCTGGGCTGCGAGATCGAACTCGGCTTCGCGCTCGTTCGGCGGGCTCGCGGCGGGCGCCGGCGGCGCCGCGACGATGGACGGTGCCTCGTCGGCTGGCGCGGACGAAGCGCTCCTGTTCCTCCGTCGGCTCGCCACCGAACGCAAGGAGGTCGATGCCGCCATCCAGCGCCGTCTTCGGCACGACGACGACGACCGTGTCCTCGCCGATGCGGCGGCGAAGCTCGGCGAGTCGCTCCTCCGTCGGCTCTGCGACGGCGACCATCACCTGGTCGCCCTCGATGCGGACGGGCAGAGCCTCGAGCAGCAGGGCATCCTCGCGCGACAGGCGCATGAGCGCGCTCGGATCGAACCAGATGGAGGCACGGTCGAGGTAGTCGAGCCCCGCCTGCTCGGCGAGGAGTCGGGCGACGTCGTCTTCGGTTGCCCAGCCATGGCGCACGACCGCTTCGCCGAGGCGCTCACCCGTCTCGCCGCACTCGCGTACGGCGTCGTCGACCTGCCACTGCTCGAGCAAGCCGGCCTCGAGGAGCAACGTGCCGATCGGCTCGCGGGCCCGCGAAAGCGGCTCGCCTTCCGTACCGTCTGCGTCGATCGATTTCGTGATGAATGGGGTCACGCGCTTCAGCCTCTCCGAGAGGCGTTATCGGCTTCCGGCCCCTTCAGCTTGAGACCCACTGCCTTGTCCCACGGCGGAGGCAGGTCGCGGCCGACCGCAGTCCACTTCGCCAGGTCGAAGTCGGCCTCTGAGAAGCTCGTGATCCGGGGCGCGATGCTGCGGTGAGGTTCCGTCTCGGCGAACCGGCGGACGGCTTCGTCGCTCTCCCAGGCCGACAGTGTCCAGTAGTCCGACCGAAACGGCCTGGCAAGCAGCGAGTATCCGACCAGGCCGTCCGAGCTGTTGAGCTGCTTCACGATCTTTCGCACGTTCGACCAGAACTCGGGGAGCTTGACGACGTGCCTCACCGGGATGTAGGTCGCGACGACGACGTACTCGCGATCGGGATCGGTCTCAGCGAGCCTCTTGCACGGAAGCGCCGGCACCGCGCCATGCTAATAGCCGCATGGACCGAGCCGCCGCCGAAGCCTGGATCCGCGAGCACGTCGAGCCCGTCGGCGCGATCGAAACCGAGCACGAGCAGCCCTGGGCGACGGTGCTGTGGGTGCCGCTCGCCGACGGCGTCGCCTGGTTCAAAGCGTGCGCCCCGGTGCAGGCATTCGAGCCTCGGCTCACGGCAGAGCTCTTCGCGAGATGGCCCGACCGCGTCGGCAAGGTACTCGGCCACGACGAGGAGCGAGCGTGGCTCCTCCTCGCCGACGCCGGCACGCCGATCGGCGCGTACGGCAACTCGCCGGAGGCGTGGCTCGTCGCGTTGCCGCTGTACGCCGAGCTCCAGCGCGGCGAGAGCGCACACGCGCACGAGCACCTGAGGCACCACGTCCCGGACCTGCGGGTCGCGACACTGCCGGCGCGCTACGACGACCTCATACAGCAGGAGCTGCCGCTCGAGCGCAACGAGGTCGGCCGGCTGCGGCGGTTTGCTGCGCGCTTCGCGGAGCTTTGCAGCGAGCTAGCCGCACATGGCGTCCCGGAGACGGTTCAGCACGACGACCTCCACATGGCGAACGTCTACGCGCAGGGCGAGCGGCTGCGCCTGCTCGATTGGGGCGACGCGTCGATCTCGCACCCCTTCGCGTCGCTCGTCGTCACGTTCCGGTTCCTCGAGGAGATCAACAAGCTGCCGCCGCGCGACGCGTGGTTCGCGCGTCTGCGCGACGCCTATCTGGAGCCCTGGGGTAGCGGTCTCGCCGCCACGTTCGCGCTCGCGACCCGCGTCGGCACGTTCGCGCACGCGTTTGCATGGATGCGCCAGCGGGACGCGCTGCCGCCGGAGGCGCGCCCCGAGTTCGACAGGTCGTTCCCGATCGTGCTGCGGCGCGCCGTCGCTCAGACGGTCGAATAGGGCGCCGCTAGGACACCGAAACGGCCCCCAGGCACTCGCGCCGCGCCTGCTCGAGTGACGCGCGCCACCGATCGCGCCTGAGCGTCCAGCGACGCGTGGTGTCCTGCACGAGAACCGCCTCGCGGTAGAAGTCCGGCTCGTCTGCCTCGATACCGAGAGCGCCGAGGTACTCGAGGAGCATCGCTCGCGTGAACCGGTCTCGAATGCGGCGCGTCTTGTACGCGTCGACGTCCTCGAACAGCTGCGTGGTCCCCCATGTCTCGAACTCCCATCGTCCGCTGTCGAACACGCCGGCGTCGATGGTACGCACGTACATCAGCGGGGCTTCGCCCTCCGGCCCGAGTAGGTGGAACTGCGTTGCCGGGAGCGAGGACTGCTCCGGTGGAATGTGCGTCGCGACGACTCCGTGTGCGTCATCGCGTGCGAGGTAGCTCGTCGGCGGCCACGGATCGCCTCCGCCTCGGCTGTTGTCGAAGATCGCCGTCCACCGACCGCTCGTGCCCACGAGGAGGCGGCGCGTGTACGGCATCTCGAACGGGAGCAGTTGATGCAGGGCGTCGACGATCGGCAGCCGACCGAGCTCGTTGAACGCGGCTCCCAGGCCCCACGCGCGATATCGCGCATAGGTCTCGCTCAGTGGCCGCTCGACGAACCCGACAGACCACCCGAGAGGCCACAGGCCGCCGCCGAAGACGAGCTTCATGTCCGGCGGTCGGCGAGTACTTCCGCCATCCATCGGCGAGCCTCGCGGACGAGCACGGGATTCGTCTCGAGCGTGTAGTAGGACAGAGCGCCCAGCGCCTGCGAGAGCGCCCAGCCGCGGCCGCGCGCCCAAGTCGCCTCGTCGACCGAGAGCTCGGCCCGGAAGATGTCGCGGGTGTCCGCGGAGAGAACCTTCCATGCGACCATCACGTCGCACGCAGGGTCGCCCACCCCAAGGCACCCGAAGTCGATGACTGCGGTGAGCCGTCCCTGTTCGACGAGCAGGTTTCGTGAGTCCAGATCGCCGTGGATCCATACGGGCTCGCGCCGCCACTCCGATGCCTGGAGAGCTGCTTCCCACGCCGAGGTCACCGCCGCGACGTCGATCGTGCCCGCAAGTGAGGCGATCGCGGCACGGGTCGACTCGTCGAGCGTCGCCAGCGGTACACCACGAAACGAGTTGTGCGTCCCCGGTGGCGGCCCGTCTGTGGGATCGACTCTCTGCAAGGCGGCAACGAATTGCGCCAAGTCGGTCGCCGCCCGGCCGAGATCGACAAGGCGTTCGGTGCTCGCCGGCTCGCCTCCAAGCCACGAGTAGACGGACCACGTGAACGGATAGCCCTCGGCAGGCTCACCTACTGCAAGCGGAACGGGGACGGCGAGCGGTAGGACCGGAGCCAGTCTCGGCAGCCAACGACGCTCCTTTTCCAGGCGTTCCCTGTCCACTTGGCGGCGGGGCAGCCGCACGACCATGTCGTCGCCGAGCCGATAGAGAGCGTTGTCCGTCCCTCGGGGAGAGACGGCCTCAACAGGAAGATCCGTCCATTGCGAAAGCTGCCCGGCGAGCAACCGGCCCACGAGAGCGGGGTCAGTATCTACCTCGTCCTCGTGCATCTTCGTCCCTCGGTTCATGGCTGCCGCAGGTAGGCAAGGACGGCGAGCACGCGGCGGTTGTCCTCGGGCGCCTCTCGGATCCCGAGTTTTGCGAAGGCGCCTCTGATGTGCGTCTCGACCGTCTTCGGGCTGAGCCAGAGTGTGTGACAGATGCCTTGGTTCGAGCGGCCTTCGGCCATCAGCGCGAGGACTTCCCGCTCGCGTGGCGTGAGCTCTGCGATCGGATCGATCTGGCGGCGTCGTGCGAGGAGCTCGTCGACGACGGTTCTGTCGATGACGCACTCACCGGCTGCGACCCGTTGCACGGCGTCGAGCAAATGCTCGACGCGGCCGACGCGTTCTTTCATCAGGTAGCCGACGCGTTCGGGCTTCTCGTCGAGCAGCTGCAGCGCGTAGTCGGGCTCGAGGTGTTGCGAGAGGACGAGAACGGCGGTGTCGGGGTAGCGCGTACGAATTTCGCGGGCTGCGCGCAGTCCTTCGTTCGTGTGCGTCGGAGGCATCCGGATGTCGACGAGGGCGACGTCCGGCCGCAGGTCACGGACGCTCGTGAGGAGCGCATCGGCGTCGCCGACCTGGTCGACGACGTCGACCCCGTTCTCCGTGAGTAGGCGAGCGACTCCCTCGCGGATGAGCGGTGCGTCGTCGGCGATTACGACCCGCACGGGAAGGTGGCGCAGACGGTCGTACCCTGTGCCGGCTCGCTCTCGATAGCGAGCGTCGCGTCGAGTGCGTCGAGTCGGTCCCGGAGGCCGGCCAGGCCCGAGTCAGGCGTAATGCGTACGCCGCCGACTCCGTCATCTGCCACCGTCACGCTGAGTACGCTCGGGTCCCGCTCGAGCAGCACCGATGCCACAGTCGCAGAGGCGTGCTTCGCGACATTCGTCAGGGCCTCCGCGACGACGAAGTAGGCGGCGAGCTCGACGGGATCTGGCAGACGATCGGTAACCGCGCCCCGCACCGTCACCGGCAACGGCGTCCGTCGTGCGAGCGCCTCGACGGCGGTTTGGAGGCCCTCGTCGCGGAGAAGGGTCGGGTGGATTCCCCTGGCGAGCTCGCGTAGTTCGGCGATTGTCCGCTCGAGCTCGTCCTGTGCGCGTGAGAGGACGTCCGCTGAGGCGGCGTCAGCGCGGGAGGCTTCGAGGCCGAGCGCGAGAGAGAGTGTTACGAGCCGCTGCTGTGCCCCGTCGTGGAGGTTCCGCTCGATCCGGCGACGCTCGGCGTCGGCTGCCGCGACGATTCGGCCGCGCGAAGCCCGCACCTCTGCGAGCTGAGCACGCACCTCTGCCGCAAGGCGCTCGTTTTCGAGGACGAGCCCGGCTGTTGCACGAACCGATTCGACGATGGCCGGTTCGTCGAGCAACGCCGGATCGTGAACGAGTGCAGCGATCTCTTCGCCGCCGGCGGTCACTATCGTGACGGCGCGGTCGCCTCCCTGCGGCAGCGCAACCGGCAGGCCCGTTGCGTCGACGTAACGACCAACTCCGAGTCGATACGCAATGTCGAGCTTCGGGTCACCGAGTGTCCGCGCGAGCCGCTCGCGCAGACTGGTCGCCGGCTCGGTTCGCAGCTCGACGACGAGCTCGGACGCCTGCGGTCGACGCAACCGCGCCCACGCGATCCCCGCGACGAGCCCGAGTGGGACGAATACGGCGACAGCTCGATTGATCGTCTCGAGTGTGGATGTGCCTGCGCCGGTCGCGATCACCCAAGCCAGCCACACGACGCTCGTGGGGACCACGACCACCGCCGCGACAAGAAGTGGCCCCTGCGTGCGGCGTGCGGGACCACGCAACACGCGTAGACGTTGCGCGATGAGGCAGAGCACGACCAGAGCGACGGCAAGCGCAGAGATCTCCTGCGCTCGGTCGATCGTGTGGGCGACAGCCACATGCGGCGCGACGGACAGGAGATCGCGCGCGTCCGGATCCACGAAGGCGCCCACGAGTTGCCCGCCGAATGTCACCGCGTAGGCGCCGACGATCGCAACCGCGGCCACGCGCGAGCGGGGACGCCCTTCCGGAAAGGTCAGCACGACCTGAACGAGAGTCGCCGCCCACAACGCCTCGAGCAGCAAGCCGAGCGTCCACAACGCGTGCCACCTCGCCCACTCGAGATCGGCGCCCAACAAGGTGAAGGCCGTCGCGGCGAGCAGCAACCGCGCCCGACGCCAACGCGGCCGATCCAGGACGACGAGCGACGCGCCCACCAGAGCCCACGAAAGCGCGACGTCCGCAGCTATCCGCGACCCGGAGATTCCCTCGTGAGCGCCCAGCCAACCGACCGCAAGGCCGGCTGCGACGACCACCGGCAACTGCAGCACAGGATCACGGAGCACCTCTCGGCTCGGAGACGCCGTGACAGCGGTAGACGTCATCACTCGAGAAGGGCGGCGAACGCCGCCGCCGAGAGCTTCGACTTCGCGATGAACCCCCTCGCCCCGCACGCCGCAACCCGCTTTCCGTAGTCGTCCGCGTCGCGCGATGAGATCAGCACCACCGCAGGCCCGCCTGCAGCTACGAGCGTCGCCGCGAAACCGCTGGTGATCGTCGACGATCAAGACACGCTCGTGCACACGTGCAATCGTCGCACACCTCTCGCGCACCGGCTCAGGGTTTTCCCTGGAATGGCACGCATTCGGTGCATGACCGTTCGTCTCACGGCAGGACAGTCGCCTCGAGCAGCCGCCAGCGTCCGCTGTAACCGTCGCGGAACGCCGTGACGAACATGCCGAGCCGGTCGCCGACCTCGGCATCCCCGGGGGGCTGTATGCGACCACGAAGAGGCGGTGCAGGCCCACGTCGCGCCGATCGAACGCTGGGCGGGGCCAGGCTTTGAGCGCGACGAGCGTCGCATGCGGAACGGTGCGCACCCACCAGCCCACGACTTCGGCCGGATCGTCGAACGACGGCCGCGCGCGGGTGCCGGGCGCCAAGACCCGTAGGAACAACGGCTGCGACCTGAAGGGAGTCGCGCCGGCGCCGGTGCGGAGCTCGATCGGGTAGACGCCGTGAAGGGCCGGTGCCGGCAGGGTGCCGAGCCAGGCGCCGTCGACCAGACGGAGCGACCGCCACGGGAGTGGTCTTCCGGATGTGTCCGTTGCGCCGGCGAGAAGCACCTCGAGCGACCGGGCGTGAATCCCAGAGACGACGATGGTCGGTCGTTCGCGGAGTCTCGCGACCGCCGGCTGCAGCTCGACCCTGGGCGCCAGATTGGCCGTGACGATCGGCGTGAGCGCCGTCTTCGGTGTTTGGCCGGTCACGACCAGAGGTCGCACCGCAGCGGCTGCAAACACATGGGCGAACACGACTCCGATCGCGATCGACACGAGAAGAACGAGGCGACGCATGAGCTGACTCCTTTCGGGGCGGTTCTCGGGACTTGCACGAGGAGGCCCGATCGAACCACCGGCCGTCGCTCGGCTCTTCGGGGATCGCCCTGAAGTGCTGCTATTTCAGGGAGAACCCTGAGCCCAGTGAAGCTGCCTCGTTCGGTCGTACCGTTGAGTTGCGGCCGCCGGCACGCACGTGGCTGACGACGAGCAACTTGGCGAGGGTCGACTCTACGATGTCGACGTGGGGGAGGTTCTCTCCAAGGAGGAGCTCGAGGCCGTGCACTGCTGGGAGGCCGAAGACCATGTGCCGCGGCGACCGGAGCTGACCGCGTTCCGTCGGAGGCTGCGCTACCACCAGGCACAGTGGCGCGAGGCCAACGGGTACCCCATCGGCTCGCAGCCGATCGCACCGCGACCCGACGGTGGGCCGGCTCGACTGGTCGGGAGCCGCCTTCCGCTCGCCTACGCCATAGAGACCGGCGTGAACCTCCTCACCGCACACGCACTCGACATGGCGAGAGCCCGAACGTCCATCATCGAACGTC
>WNGE01008158.1_pt1 | contig 11252 bp, 12 predicted proteins | sample 5400651 | NCBI WGS metagenome assembly WNGE01 (sample SAMN13153370, study PRJNA577476) | soil metagenome | isolation source: 60 cm soil or saprolite under grassland replicate 2 | place: USA:California | collected 2016-06-15 | reverse complement strand
GACGCCGTCCCGAGCTCGTCGAGATAGGCGCTGGTCGCCAGTCGCGGCTCCTGCTGAAGCGCCTGCTCGAGCGCGACCGCCGCCTCCTCGGCCTCCTCGACACCCTCGGGCGCCTCGGTCTCGCGGAGCTCGGCGAGCCGGGCGCGCAGCGCGCGCAGGTCGCCGCCGCCGGCCGTCTCCTCGGCGACCTCGCACAGCGCCGCGAGGGAGGCGGCCTCGCGTACGAGCCGCCGGCTCGCGACCGGCCGTGCCTCTTCGTCGAGCGCGAGCCACGACTGACCGTCACCCGACCCGTACGCGCACAGGTAGACCCGGCCCGCCTCCAGGGGCTCGGCGGCGACGATGCCGGTAATGGTCTCCCCCGGCGCGGCGTATGCGGCCGCCTCCGCGGCGATGCGCTCGAGGTCGTCGCTCAGCGCCACGGCGCCAGAATAGACTCGCGCCGGAATAGACTCGCTCGATTGGCCGGGCTCTCCGCGAAGACGCAGCACGCGCGCGAACTGTTCGCGCCGCTGGCGCCGAGCTACGACCGCTACGCGCGGCTGCTCTCGTTCGGCCGTGACCCCCGCTGGCGCGCGTTCCTCGTGTCGCGCGTGCCGGCTGAGGCGGCGCGCGTGCTCGACGTCGCGACCGGCACGGGCGCCGTCGCGATCGAGCTCGCCCGCGGCGCAGGCGGGCGGACGGTCGTCGGCGTCGACCAGAGCCCCGACATGCTGGCCGCCGGCCGCGCTCGTGTCGAGCGTGCCGGGCTCGCCGACCGGGTCGAGCTGCGCGAGGCGCGCGCCGAGGCGCTGCCCTTCGCCGACGCCGAGTTCGACGCGCTCACCTTCACCTACCTGCTCCGCTATGTCGACGATCCAGCCGCGACGCTGCGCGAGCTCACCCGCGTCGTGCGGCCCGGCGGCACGGTGGCGATGCTCGAGTTCGGGTTGCCGCGAGGCGTCTGGCGACCGCTGTGGGAGCTGTACGTGCGCGTCGGTCTGCCGCTCGCCGGGGCGGCCGTGTCGCCCGGCTGGCGCGACGTGGGGCGGTTCCTCGGCCCGAGTATCCGCGGCTTCTACGAGCGCCTGCCCGTGCCGTTGCTGCTCGAGCGGTGGCGCGCCGCCGGCGTCGCCGACGTGCGTGTCCGGCGCCTCAGCCTCGGCGGAGGGCTCGTGGTCTGGGGGACACGCACATGAACAGTGACGCCAATGCGCGGCCCGCGTTTTATGCGCTGAGGCCGGGTGGCTGGCGCGATTACGTGACGCTGCTGCACCCGCCGTACACGCTCTGGCATCTCTCGTACGTCGCGCTCGGCGCCGCGCTCGCGCCGGACATGAAGTGGAGCCTCCTCGGCTGGACGACGCTGGCCTTCCTGCTCGCGCTCGGCGTCGGCGCACACGCGCTCGACGAGCTGCGCGGCCGGCCGCTGGGCACGCGGATCCCGGGGACGGCCCTGGTCGCCCTCGCAGCGGGCTCGCTCGCGGCCGCCTGCGCGACCGGAATCGTCGTCGCCGCGACCTCGACGTGGTGGCTGCTGGCGTTCGTCGCCTTCGGCGCCTTTGCCGTCGTCGCGTACAACCTCGAGCTGCTCGGCGGTGTCTTCCACTCCGACCTCTGGTTCGCCGCGGCCTGGGGCGCCTTCCCTGCCCTGACGGCCTACTTCGCGTCGGCGGAGCGAATCCGCGGCGCAGCCGTAGCCGCAGCAGCGTTCGCCTTGCTCTCGAGCCTGGCGCAGCGCCGCCTCTCGACGCAGGTGCGGCTCGTGCGACGGCGCGTCGCGACCGTGAGCGGCCGTGCGACCCTCACCGACGGGACGGCCATTGCCGTGGATGCCGAGCTGCTGGCCCGGGCGCCCGAGCAGGCGTTGCAGCTGATGGCCCTCGCGATGCCCCTGCTCGCCGGGGCGCTCCTTCTTGTCCGCGCCGTACCATGAGGCGGCAGTGCTGACGACCGTGTTCGACATCGTCTTCGCGGTGGCCGTGGTCGTTGCGGCCGCGACGCTCGTCGGCGCGGCCTCCCGACGCGCTCGGAAGCGGCAGCTCGAGCTCGTGACCGCCGTGCTCGCAGTCGCCGCGGTCGCCACATGGGTGCTCTTCGCGCTGCGGCACGACCGTGACCTTGCCCTGGACGCCGGAGGCCTCACCGGCTGCACGGTCGCGGCGGCGGGCTCGTTCCTGCTGGTGCGGGCTCTCGCACGCGCAGGCGCGATGGGCGCGCATCTCGTCGAGGCGGAGGCGCGGCTGGCGGAGCTCGTGCAGCTCGAGGGGGCGAAGCGGGTCGTCGAGCTCGAGCACACGCTCGTGCGGGCACGTGCCGACTCGATCTCGCTGCTGGGCGAGGAGGAGCGGCGGATCGCAGAGGAGCGGCGGCGAGAGTTCGCCGAGCGCGAACGGGAGCTGACGAGGTCGCTGATGGAGACGCTGACGGCGACGCAGGCGCAGGTGGAGCTGCGCCTGGCCGGCTGGGCGCAGGACCTCGACCGAGCAGCCGACGGGGTCAAGGCGCGGATCGCCGATCTGACTCGCCGGCAGAAGCAAGTCCTGTCAGAGGTCGAGCTGCGGCTCGCCGCCGACGCGGATCGACTCTCCGCCGAGAGCGAGGAGCAGCGCGCAGCCCTCGCGCGGCTGCGCTCCGAGCACGACCGGTCGCTCCAGGAAGCGCTCGCCATGTCCGGCTCCGAGGTCGAGACGCATGCGGCCGAGCGGCGCCGCGCGCTGCAGGAGCTCGACGAGCGGATGCGCCGCCGCGAGCGAGAGCTGCTCGAGCGGATCGAGCGCGAGGAGGCGGAGTCGGCGCAGCGGATCCGTGCCGGCTTCGAGGACGTGGAACGGCGGCAGCTCGAGCAGATGCAGCGGATCGTCGAGCGGGCGGCGGCGCGATACTCAGAGGAGGCGGGGCAGCAGTTCGCGGCGCTCGTGAAGTCCGGGCGAGAAGACGCCGCGCGCAGGCTCTCCCGCGAGCTCGACCGGGCGGTCGAGGTATTCGCGCGCGAGGCCGAGTCCGTGCTCGCCGAGCGCCTTTCCCACGTCGGCGACGCGGGCGCGCAGCGCCTGGAGCGACGGCTCGCCGAAGCCGCGAACACCCTCGAGCGCCAGCGCGACGACTGGATGGCCGCCTTCGACAGCCGGATTGCAGGTCTCGAGGCCGACGTTCGCCGCCGGATCGAGGATCTCGGAGCCGACGCCGAGGCCGAGCGCGCGGTGCTCGAGGCCCGCCTACAGGAGCTCGCACGCCGGGTCGAGGCGGCCGCGGGCGTGCGCAGCGCCTCCTGAACGGTCTGCCGGGGCCAACAAAGGGGGGCAGGGTTCGTCCAATGAAGCACGAACCCACGGGCCTATGAGCAAGATGACCGAAATCGCAGAGCCGGAGATGAGCGAGCGCTCGAAGGTCGAGAGCTGGCGGCTCCACGTGCTCATCGAGGCCGGCTATCCGCTCACGCTGGCGGAGCGCTTGGCCGTGAGCGAGGCGGATCTTCACCTCGCGGTCGAGCTCGTGAGCCACGGGTGCGCGCACGTGACGGCGGCCGAGATCCTCATCTAGGCGGACTTCTCTAGAAGGGCCGTTCCGGACGGTCGTGGCGGCCGCCGCCGGCGAGTACGCTGGCGGGAGTGAGCAGCAGCAAAGTCCAGCCGCTCCCGTACGAGGAGCGCACGGTCTACTCGGTCGGCGCGTTCAACCGCGGCATCGCACAGTGGCTCGGCCGCCTGCCGACGGTGTGGGTCGAAGGCGAGGTGACGGAGCTGCGCCGCCATGCCCGCTGGGCGAGCGTCTTCTTCACCCTCAAGGACCCCGGCGACGGCTCGTGCATCGGCGTGACCATGCCGCGCGGGCGTTTCGACGCGCTGCGTCTCGACCTCGCTGACGGCGAGCGGGTGCACGTGTACGGCCGCCCCGAGCTCTACGAGCAGCGCGGCGATTTCCGCCTACGCGCGCTCACGGTCGAGCGCTTCGGCGTCGGCGCGCACCTGGCCGCGCTCGAGCGCCTAAAGGCGGTGCTCGCAGTCGAGGGACTGTTCGCGACCGAGCGCAAGCGCCCGCTGCCCTTGCTGCCGCGGCGCATCGGCCTCGTGACCGGCAACGACGCCGCCGCGAAGCGAGACGTCCTCACGACGATCCAGAGCCGCTTCCCGGCGGCCAACGTGCTCGTCGCCGAGACGTACGTCCAGGGCCCACGTGCGGCACTGGAGATCGTCGCGGCGCTCCGGACGCTGTGCGACCAGCCCGACGTCGACGTGATCGTGCTCGCGCGCGGCGGCGGCAGCTTCGAGGATCTGCTCCCGTTCAGCGACGAGCGGCTGGTGCGGGCCGTCGCGACCTGCCCGGTGCCGATCGTGTCGGCCGTCGGACACGAGCAGGACACGCCGCTCTGCGACCTCGCCGCGGACGTTCGGGCCTCCACACCGACGACGGCGGGCAAGCTCGTCGTCCCCGAGCTCTCAATTGTGCTGGGAAGGCTCGACCGCGCGCGTGAGTCGCTCGCGCGAAGCGTCGGGCGGGCGCTCGAGCGGGACGCGCAGCGGCTGGACAGAGCGGTGGAACGGCTTCGCGTCGCACCGCGCCGCGCTCTCGGGCACGAGAGCCTGCGCGTCGAGCGCGCGCACGAACGCCTCCGTCGGGCGCCGGCGCTCGCGGTCGAGCGGAAACGGGCGGCGCTCGAGGCCGCCGCCGGGACGCTGCGTGCGTTGTCGCCGAAGGCAACATTGACGAGAGGGTACGCGATCGTCCGGACGGAGGCCCGCGTCGTCGTCTCGGGAGGCGACGTCGCGCCGGGGACGCACGTCGACGTCGAGCTCGCGGAGGGCGGCTTCGGCGCGCGCGTGGAAGACGTGCGCGGTGGGTGAGCCGGAGCCGACGTTCGAGCAGGCGCAAACGGAGCTCGAGCAGATCGTCGAGCGGCTCGAAGAGGGCCGGGCGTCGCTCGACGAGGCGCTGGCACTCTGGGAGCGAGGCGAGCAGCTGTACGCCTTCTGCCGCGAGAAGCTCGACGCCGCGCAGGGGAAGGTCGAGGAGCTAGCCCGCCGCGTCGAGCAGTCGCGCCCCGAGCCGCACGCCTAGCTCGACGAGGTCGGCGCGGGCGCGCGCCGGATCGCCGGAGAGCGCGACGGTCTCCACACCGGCTAGCGGCTCGACGACGACGCCTCCGAAGACGACGCACGGCACCCCCGCCTCGACGCAGCGGCGAGCGACCTCCGCCGGGGCCTTGCCTTCCGCCGTCGTGGCATCGACGCGGCCCTCGCCGGTGACCACGAGGTCGACGCCGCGCGGCTCGAAGCCCAGGAGGTCGAGGATCGTCGCAGCGCCCGGCAGGAGCTTCGCGCCCAGCGACGCGAGCGCCGCGCCGAGCCCACCGGCGGCGCCGGAGCCCGGCAGCGCCGCATACGGCGCGAGCTCGCGCCGCGAGCGAAGCCGAGCCTCGAGCTCCGCGACCTGTTCTGCCGTCGCTCCCTTCTGGGGCCCGAACAGCCGCGGCGCGTCGTGGAGCGTCGTCTGCACGTCGCACAGCGCGGTCGTCGGAGCCGGGAGCGCGGCGAGCGCCTCGAGCAGCCCGGCCCCGCCGTCCATGTTCGCGGTTCCCCCGAGCCCGACCAGGAGCTCGTCCGCCTCGAGCCGTGCCAGCAGCTCGCCCAGGCCGCGGCTCGAGGCGGACATCACGTCGAGCCGCTGCGGATCGAACGGGATCGCCTCAGCAGCCTCGACGACGACCGTGCCGGCGCGCCTGCCGACGCGCGCCGTGCGCAGCCGGCCGAACGCGTCCTGGACCGGGTAGCCGGCGAGCTCGTTGCCGCAGAGCGCGTCGACGGTGCCCTCTCCCCCGTCCGCGACGGGCAGGCGCCGCCACTCGACACCGGCCCGCGCAAGCCCGGCACCAAGCGCATCGGCGGCCTCCGTCGCCGCGAGCACCCCCTTTAGAGCCGCGGGCGCAACGAGCACCCTCACGGTTACGTCACTACGTCGGCACGCGGGCGCGCCGGGAGCGGACATTCGACTCGGGCTCCTCCTCCCCTTCGCCGAGCTCGGCCTGGGCCGCGGTCGGCATCACGCGCAGCATCGCGAACGAGAGGCCCTCGCGCGCGAGGAACAACAGCCCGACTCCGATGCCCACCGACGCCTCGATCGCCTGCAGGCCGAAGCCGTACGCGACGCCGAGCGCGGCGGCAACCCCGTAGCTCGCCGACAGGGGAGCTGCGATCGCGAGCTGCACGGCGCCGACGTTGCCGGGCCAGAACGGGAAGAGCGTGACGACGTTCATCACGAGCAGCACCACGGCCGCAGCGGGCAGCGGCGCGTGAATGTCGAAGGCGCGCATGGCGGTGTAGACGGCGAAGATCTGGCAGACCCAGCCTCCGATCTGCAGGGCGACGGCGAGCGCCATCCCGAGCGGCGTCCGCATCACGCCTAGCCCCTGCCGCGCCATCGTCACCACCCGGCGCGCCGCGCCGAGGCCATCGAGCCGCGTCGTCTCGTGGGTGCGCGCGCTGACGAACGCGAATGTGAACAGTCCGACGCCGACGCCGACGATGCCGAGCAGGATCGTGATCGCCCACGCGGGCACCTTCGCGGCGACGACGACGTAGAGGATGAGCAGCAGCACCGGCACGAGGTCGAAGACGCGGTGGGCGAGCACCGTGCCGACGAGGGTCGCCCAGAGCCCCTTGCGCTTCGGCAGCTTGCGGGTGAGGACGGCGACGCGCGCGAGCTCGCCGATTCTCCCCGGCAGCACCGCGTTCGCGAACAGCCCCACCGAGAACGCGGAGAAGACGGTGAGCGGCGCCGGATAGGGCGGCGGCATCGCCTGGCGAATCACCGTCCTCCATGCGAGCGCGCGCACGACGACCGAGAGCAGGTTGAGACCGACGGCGATCGCGACCCACCGCCACTCGACGGCCGTGAAGGCGTCGCCGATCGCGTTGACGCTCGGTCCGCGCCACCAGAACAGCGCGAAGGCACCGCCCATGACGATGAGCGCGAGCGCGGCGCGGCCGGCGAGCGACCGGGGCGGATGGACGCGGCTCACGCCGCGGCGGCCTCGTAGATGCCCACGAGCCGCCGGGCGATGGTCTCCCACGAATAGCGTTCCTGAGCGACGCGCCGCCCGGCGGCCCCCATCGCCTGCCGGCGTGGCTCGTCGGCGAGGAGCGCCTCGACCGCCTCGATGAGCGCCGTCTCGTCCCCCGCCGGAAACGCAAGCGACGTCTCCGGAGTCATGACGTCACGGTAACCGGAGATGTCCGACGCGACCACTGGAGTCGCGCACGCCAGAGCGCGCGTCAGCACCATGCCGAAGCTCTCGCCGCCCAGCGACGGGGCCACGAGCGCCTTCGCAGCGAGCAACTCCCCCGTGAAGCGCTCCTGATCGAGGAAGCCGAGCACCTCGATCCCGTCGTCGGCGACGCGGAGCCGCGCCAGCAGCAGCCGCACCCGCAACGGATCGGCGCCGATCACGCGGAGGCTCGCGCCGGTGCGGCGGCGGATCTCCGGCCACGCGTTGAGGAGCACGTGCAGCCCCTTGCGTGCCTCGTGGCGGCCCGCGAAGACGATCCGGTGCTCGCGGTCGCCGGGATCCGCGACGGGCGGGATGAGCACGCCGTTCGGAACGATCTCGTATTCGCCGGGCAACCACCGCCGGGCGGAGGCGCGCGCCATTTCGGAGACGGCGATCCGGCGGTCGAGCCGATCGGCCAGGAAGCCCCAGGCCCGCGTCGCGATCCGCATCCAGCCGAGCTCGCCGCTCGCATGGAACGTGCCCACCATCGGACCCCGGAACGACGCGAGCGTGGCGATGCACGGCGTCGGCGTCATCGGCTCGTGCAGGTGGACGAGGTCGAAACGCTCGCGCTCGAGCGCCTGGCGGGTGCGGACCACCGAGCGCGGGCTGAGGATGATGTTCGGCAGCGTGCCGTTGGCCGGGACGATCACGGAGCGGCCGATCGGGATCACGTCAGGCGGCGGCATGCCGTGGCGGCCGTGCCGGGGGTGCAGGACCCGCGTGAACTGGCCGGGCGGATCGTTGCCCATGATCGTCTTCACCTCGCAGCCCAGTTTGCGGAGGGCCTCGGCCTGCAGCTCCGCGTGCTCGACGACCGCTCCCCAGAAGGACCACGAGTAGGGGACGACGAGCCCGACCTTCACCGCGTCCATTATCGTCGGCGCTCGTGCGCCTGCTGGAGCGGCTGCGCTCGCCGCATGACCGCGAGATTCTTCGCCTCGCGCTTCCGGCGCTCGGCGCACTCGCCGCCGAGCCGCTGTACATCCTCGTGGACACCGCAATCGTCGGCCACCTGGGCCGGCCCCAGATCGCAGCGCTCGGGCTCGCCGGCACAGTGCTCTCGGGCGCGTTCACGATCTTCAACTTCCTCACCTACGGGACAACGGCGGTCGTCGCGCGGGCGTCGGGCGCGGGCCAGCATGAGCGGGCGGCGAGGCTCGCGGCGCAGGCGCTGTGGGTGGCGCTCGCGATCGGCGCGGCCCTCCTCGTCGTGTCGGAGACGGCGGCGGGCCCGCTGCTGCGCGGGCTCGGAGGTCACGGACGCTCCGGCCATTTCGCGCTCCTCTACTTCCGGATTGCGGCGCTGGGCCTGCCTGCGGCGCTCATCGCGCTGGCGGGTCAGGGCTATCTACGCGGCGTGGCGAACCTGCGCCGCCCGCTCGTGATCGTCGTCGTCTCGAACGTCGTCAACATCGTGCTCGAGGTCGTGTTCGTCTACGGGCTCGGCTGGGGGATCGCGGGGTCGGCCGCGGGAACGGCGCTTGCGCAGCTGGGGATGGGCGTCGCGTTCGTCGTGGAGCTGCTGCGGCCACAAGCGTCCTCGCGGCGACCAAGCATCCGAGAGATGCGCCCGATGGTGCGCGTCGGGCGCCAGATCTTCGTCCGCACCACGGCGCTCTTCGCATCCTTCCTCGTCGCGGCATCGGTGCTCGCCCGGATGGGCGACGCGGAGCTCGGTGCCCACCAGATCGCGTTCCAGCTGTTCATCTTCCTGGCACTCGTCCTCGACGCGGTCGCGATCGCCGGGCAGGTGATCGTCGGCCGGAGGCTCGGCGCGGGCGACGCCGACGGCGCCTACGCCGCAGCGATGCGGATGATCGGCTGGTCTGTCGCTCTCGGCGCGATCTTCGCGGTCGTGCTGTTGCCCCTGTCGCACGCCTTGCCGCGCGCCTTCACCGGCGACACCGCGGTGCTCGCGCAGGCTGCGACGCTGTGGCCGCTGTTCGCGCTGATGCAACCGCTCGGCGGGGCGGTGTTCGCGCTCGACGGGATCCTGATCGGAGCCGGCGACACCGCCTACCTGATGTGGTCGATGCTGGCTGCGAGCGCGCTCTTCGCCGCGATCGCAGCCCTCGCGCTCGCGCTCGACTGGGGGATTCTCGGCGTGTGGGCGGGCCTCGACGTGCTCATCGGGGCCCGGCTCGTCCTGCTCGGCGTCCGCTTCGCCGGGCGTCGCTGGGCCGTCCTCGGCTGGGGTTAGACTTTTTCGATGGACGGGCTGGCCGAGCTGCACACCCATCTCGGCGGCTCGGTCTCGTCCGACATCCTCTGGACGCTCGCGCACGAGCAGGGCATCGCGCTGCCGGTCAAGGACTACTGGGACTTCGACCGCCTGGTGACCGTGAGCGACCCACGCGGCGTGCCGGACCTCGACGCGCTCGACCAGATCTACCACTGGACCGAGTTGATCCAGTCGAGCCCCCTCGCGGTCGAGGTCTCGGTGCACGGCGCGATCGGCGGCGCCTATCGCTCTCAGGGGATCACGACGCTCGAGCTGCGCTTCAACCCGATGAAGCGGAACCGCGGCGGCGAGCGCGACCTCGACCACATCATCCTCGCCGCGATCCGCGGCCTCGACCGCGCCAATCTCGAGTACCCCCAGGTCAGCGCGGGATTGATCCTGATGATGGACCGGACGTTCTCGTCGCGGCAGAACGAGGTGATCGTCGAGAAGGCGATCCGCTGGGCCTCGCGTGGGATCGTCGGCGTCGACATCGCCGGCCCCCGTCCGCGGCACGAGCGCTTCGACTACCGCAGCGTGCTGCCGATGGTCGAGGAGGCACGCGCGGCGGGGCTCGGCGTGACGATCCACGTCGGCGAGGAGGGCGGCGACTACGGCCGCGAGGAGGTCGGCGAGGTGCTCGAGGTGCTGCGTCCAGACCGGATCGGCCACGGGATCCTGGCCGTGGGCGACGAGGAGCTGATGCGCGAGCTGCGCGACGCCGAGGTCGTGCTCGAGATCTGCCCCACCTCGAACCTCCTGACGAAGGCGCTGCCCGACGAGGCTGCGGTGCGTGACGTCTTCCGCACGTTCGTCGAGCACGGGGTGCGCTTCACGATCGCCACGGATGGGCCTGAGATGATGCGGACACACCTCCGCGACGAGTTCGACCTGCTGCTCAGAACGGGCGCGCTCACGCAGGAGGAGCTCGACGAGGCGAACGTCCGGGGCCACGATGCGAGCTTCGTGCGCGGCGGCTTTCGCGCGGCACGGGTCTAGCACCTAAACATCCGCGAATACTCCCTTCGGCCGATGGTCGCCGGTCACGGGGCGACATAGCCTCGCCTTATGACGAGCACTCCCAGCGAAGCGCCCATCGGACTCACCGAGCGTCAGCTCCAGGTCGTCGAGCTGATCGCCCGTGGTTGCTCCAACCAGGAGGTCGGGCTGCAGCTCGGCATCTCGCCGCGGACGGCGAAGGCGCACTGTGACGTATTGCGCCAGAAGCTCGGCGTCCCGAGGCGGCGGCAGATCCCGGCCGCCTTCAAGACGCTCACGGGACGAGACCCCCTGTCCCGGGAGCTCGCGCCGGCCTCGTCCGGCGCCGGGGGCTGACGGCAACCGCGCCCGGCGCACCTGCCCCGGGCGCGGCCCCCCTCTTGCGAAACGGCACCGTTCGTGAGAGCCAATGGAGAGATAATGCAGAGGTAGCGGGTAAGGCAGGCGTCGGCCCCGCGGCAGGCCATGCAGGACAGCACTGTCATCACGCAGTCGAGGGCGCGGAGCTTCATCATCAAGCGCCCGCGGCTGACCGCGCTCCTGGACAGCTCAGGGGCACGAGTCATCCTGCTCGTCGCTCCCGCCGGCTACGGCAAGACGACCCTCGCTCGGGAGTGGCTGGCCGCGCGCCGCCGCCCGCTCGCCTGGTACCGCGCATCTCCGGCCTCGGAAGACGTCGCTGCTCTCGCCAGTGGGCTCGCCGCGGACCTCGACGCGGCAGTGGCCGACGGGGAAACGGTCTCGTCTGCGCGCGTCGCCGAGCTCACGGCGGTTCATCAGCGA
>WNGE01023653.1_pt1 | contig 11254 bp, 12 predicted proteins | sample 5400651 | NCBI WGS metagenome assembly WNGE01 (sample SAMN13153370, study PRJNA577476) | soil metagenome | isolation source: 60 cm soil or saprolite under grassland replicate 2 | place: USA:California | collected 2016-06-15 | reverse complement strand
TTCCTGCCAGCGCGGAGCCGACCGAATGGTCTCGGCCGAGCGGATGGCACCGTCAGGTCCCGGCAACCAAAGCTGGTGCCGTCGTGGTCGTACGGCGGCTCTCCGGCCCGTCACCACAACGGTCGCCTGCCTTGCGGCGAGCAAGCCTTCGCCGGTCCCCAAGCCGGTCCAGGAATTGCTCTCCACCTCCAGCCGGGCCTCACTCCCCGGCCAGGAACCGACCGAGATCAGCACCGCACCTCGCGTCCGCAGGCGAGCGGCGAGCCGGGACGCCTCCCCCGGTGTCACCTCACCCGGTGGACGGACGACCACCACCGTCAGAGCGTCGACCAGCGCGGCGACGACGTTGAGCCAGTCGTGCACGGGATCCGGCACCAGAACCAACCGGTCGAGGTCCACCCCGAGCCCGCGGGCCGCCTCCGCGCCGAACGACGGCAGCCCGACCACCCCGCACCACGCGCCCTCCGCGGACGGACCGGCCATCATCGCCATCACCAACGCGGTCGAACCCCGCACCGAGTACACCGAACCACCGCGCAAACCGACCCCGGCCAACAGCTCGGAGACCGCCGGTAGTGTCGGCAGCACCCGATCCACACTCGCCGTGTCCAGCGCCTGCTGCACCCGCGTCTCGGTGGTCCGCGGAGCTGGCACCACCCGCCTCAACCCCACCGGTTCAGCGGTCTCGTCCAGTTCCTGGGCCTGTGCGACCTTCTGCGCCTTGGCCCTGGCGAGCAGCATCCGCGCCTGATCCAGCGCCGTGACCTGTGGCCCCGGTCGCGCTCGATCAACTGCGGAAGTCCCCGTCATAACCCCATGTTCGAACACCTGTTCGAACATGTCAATGCGGTCGTCCACAGCCCGCCCGAACACTAGAGTCCAGGCATTCGACGGGGTCGATCATCCGCGGTTGATCACCGCACTCCGGCAGGTCGAGGACAGTATCGACGACGCCTGGCGACAGTTCTGCGCACGCCATCCGGGTCTCCTCTGCCGTGGCCCGCACCAGGCACCGCTACTCACCACGAGCCCGCGCCGGCTACGAACTCGTCCTGCCCGACCTGCTCGACGGCACACTCCCGACGACTCCGCAGGCACAGCGGACGAAGGACCTGATCAACCAGCTCACCGATGACGAGCTTGAACGCCTCATCACCATCGCGGACCTGCAACGCTGAACAACCGTTCGGGGCCAACATAGGGTGGGGTCATGCCGAGGACTATCGCTACCAACACCAAGGTCGATCTCGACGGACTGCTGGAGTTCGTCAGGCCGCGTCACCACATGCTGCTGATCACCACCCGCGCGAACGGTACGCCGCAGGCGTCGCCGGTGTCGGGTGGAGTCGATCCCGAGGGACGCATCGTCATCTCGTCGTACCCGGAGCGGGCCAAGAGCACCAACGTGAAGCGCGATCCGCGGACCAGTGTCGTGGTGCTGTCGGACGAGTGGAACGGCCCGTTTGTGCAGGTGGACGGCAGTGGCGAGGTGATCGAGCTGCCGGACGCGGTGGAGCCGTTGGTGGAGTACTACCGGTCCATCGCCGGCGAGCACCCGGACTGGGACGAGTACCGCGAGGCGATGCGCGCGCAGGGCAAGTGCCTGATCCGCATCACCCCGGAGCGCTGGGGTCCCGTGGCGACAGGCGGCTTCCCTGCCCGGCTGGCTGACTGAGTGCGCACTGCCCTCGTAGTGCAGGCGCACCCGGACGGCGAGGTGTTCGCCACAGGGGCTGCCACCTGTGTGCTGAGCGATGCGGGGTGGCGGGTCGTGATGCGGGTCGCCACTGCAGGAGTGGGAGCTGCTGCGAATCGCCTGGACGCGTCCTGCGACCTACTCGGGATCCACGACTGGGACTGGCTGGGCGGCGAAGGCAGATGGGTCGACGACGGCGGATCGAGTGGACCAAGATCCCTAGCCAGTGCCCAGCTAACTGACATCGCCGAAGAGGTCGAGAGAAGCATCAGCGAGCTACAACCCAAGCTGGTACTCACGGTCGGCCGCGACGGCCTCACCGGTCACCCGGACCACATAGCCATCGCCGACGCAGTGCAACGAGCAGTGCAAGCCCAGCCCTGCCTAGCGTTGGGAGCTCGCCTGCAAGCGCAGGACGTGCAGGCCGGCCACCAACTCCTCCAGCAACTCCTGCCGGGTGAGCAGGTCGGCTCGGGCCGCGTCACCGGATGCACTACCGCCTTGCAAGAGATCGTCGGCGCACCGGGGGTCGGCGTACGACGTCGCAAGGCACTCGACCTGTACTACGACGGACTCGGCACCCAAGACATCGCCGAACTCCTCCCAACGTACGGGCGACGCGGGGACTCGCTCCTGCTTCGGGCGGTGTTCGACGCATCCACCTGGAACCGGGACCGGTTCGAGGTCCTCAGTTCTTCTGGTAGCGCCGTTCCATCGTTTCCGTGATGCGCTGCATCGCGCCTTCGAGGTGTTCGCGCAACGCCGCTTCGGCGCCGGCCTCGTCATGCGCGACGCAGGCGTCCAGGATGGCCTGGTGCTCACGCCGGGTCTGCTCGATCCGCGCCCTGGTCTGGCGCGAACCGAACCGGTAGCGCTCACTGTTCTGCCACACGGGCTCGATCGCGCGCGGCAGCCAGCGCGAGCCGCCGGCCCGGTAGATCGCGAAGTGGAACTCGGTGTGCGCCTGCCGGGAAGCGATGTTGTCGCCCGCCTTCGACAACCGGACGTGCTCGGCCAGCGCAGCCCGAGCCGTTGCGGCGTCCGACCCGGCGAACCGTGTAGCAGCAGCCCGTACGGCGAGGGACTCCAGCGCCAGCCGCGTTTCGTGGGTGTCGCGCAGGTCCTCCATCGACAGCTCGCGGACCCATGCGCCCTTGTGCGGCACGATCTCCACCAGCCCGAGCGCCTGCATCCGGCGCAGTCCCTCCCGGATCGGCATCTGGCTCATGTCCAGTCGCTTGGCGAGCTCCTCGAGACGCAGCGCCGTACCACTCGGGAGCTCGCCGGACAGGATGAGTTCGTGCAGCTCGGCGGCAGCTTCCTCTGCGAGCGTACGGCGGCCTGTCGGTCCCCCAGGCGTAAGCTCGAGTCGTCGGGTCATAGGGCGCGGGTTGCCTCTCTCCTTCACTGCACACAACTCTAGGGAGGTAACCGTAGCGGCCGACCGGGCATCTGCGGCGCTCCGACAACGGATTGACTGCCGGAAAGTCAACTAGAGCTGACTGGTCTAGGCCGGGCAAGCGCCAGCAGGCAGTCAGTTCAGGGTCGTCAGGTCCAGCAATAGCTGGCGATGCGTGGCCCCGAGAGCCAGCCGGTCCAGGGCATCACCGACGCGATCCGCGGGCAGTAGCTCAACGTCCGGACGCAGCTGCGCGGGTGCGATGTCGTTCAGCGCCTGGAACACCGTGTCCGGCTCGAGAGCCGTGCGTTGCACGTTCACCGGCAGCACCCGCAGATCCCTGCCGATCAGCTGACGCAGGTCGATCGTGGTGAACGCACCTGCGCCATAACCCAGTACGGCGACCCGTCCGCCCGGAGTGATGTGTCCAAGCACCCCACTGATTACCGGACCGCCCACCGTGTCGATCGCGGCGTCACACCACGGCAACTCACGACCGACCTGTCCCAGCTCGTCCACTCGAACGATCTGGTCGACCAACGCAGTCACGGCATCGACAGGTTCGCCGACCCGCGCAAGCCCGATCACCTTCGCCGCACCGGCCGCCCGCGCCGCTGCCGCGCACAGCCGTCCGATCAACCCGGTGATGCCGGTGACCACAACGGTCTCGCCTTCCAGCACGCGACCAACCCGTCGTACTGCGGTGTGGGCGGTCAGCGCGGAAGACACGAGCGCCAGCGCAGTAGCGGGCTCCAGCGAGGACGGCAGTCGATGTACGGCGGCATCCGGCACGACGGCGTACCGACCCCACAGGCCGGACCGGGTCAGTCCGACGCCCTCACCACGGATCACCACCGGCGTCCCGGGCTCCAGCGAAGAGGAGCTGACCACGAGCCCGGCACCTTCGGAGCCGGGGACGAACGGCTGTGAGGGCTGTTGGCCGGTGAGTACCGACCGGTCGTGCTGGGTGACCGCGGCGAACCGCATCTCGACCAGCGCCTCGCCAGGTCCGGCGACAAGCTCGATCTCCTCGGCCTTCAACTCCTGGTCGGGCCCGTAACTACGCAGCACAGTTCCTTTGCGCGAACTCATCCACTCACCCCCTCGAGTGCCACGATTTGATATCTGATCACGTCTATGTCCTGACGAAAAGTGTGTCTCACGGCGCGACGACCTCCTTCGCCAGCGGCCGGGTCAGTGCCTCGGCGGTCGCGGACCGCGCGGCGGACACGGACTCGCTGCCCATCGGGAACGGCCAGTCGCTTCCTGCCAGTACCCGATCCGGTCCAAAAGTCTTCACGAGAAGTTCCAGTACGGCGTCGTCGTGCACCAGATCGTCGACGTAGAACCGGTGCAACGCCTCCGGCACCGACAGCGAAGGTGGCTCGATCCCCGGCCGTGCCGTGTCGATCCCCCGCTGCCATCTGCCGGCCACAGCCGCAGTCACCCCACCCCCATGACACAAACAGAAACTGATCCCAGGAAACCGCCCAGGCACATCCGCGAAGACCAGCGACGCCGCGGCCAACCCGGTCTCGTACGGATTGCCCAGGAGGTTCGCTAGATAGAACGACTCAAGCCGCTTGTCGTCACTATGACCCGGATGGATCAGCGTGAACGCCTCCAACTCGTGCAGCACCTGCCACACCGCGTCCAGCCCCGCATAGCTCGGCGTACCGATGGCAAAGCCGCTGAACACACCTTCATGAGCAAGAGAGGCCGCAACGGTCGCCGCCGCGCCATCCAGCAGTGGTAAGTGGCCCAGCACGCGCAGCTGAGGAGTAGCCAGCTCACGAAGACCTTGGTTCACCAGGTCGGCCCACTCCGGACCAGCGTCGTACCGGAACAGTGCGGGAGGCACAGAGACCACAGCACCATCGAGATCCTGCTCGTCGATCCAGTGCAGCAGTGCGGCCGGGTCAGCCAAGCGTTGAAGCGGCAGCCGCTCCCGGCCGTCGACAACCAGCGAACCGCTGTCGACAGCCAGACCGAAGGCACCCTTGTGTGCTGCCGTGAGCACAGTGGGCGGGATCAGGTGGGTGTGGACGTCCCAGCCGGCCACGTCAGCGGGCGTCCTCGTCGTTGTCGTAGTACGACGGACGCTCCGGGTAGTGCGGCCCGTCGTACACCTCCAACAGGATGGAGGTCTCCTCGGCGAGAGTCGGCCCGTGCGCGCAGCCCTTGGGATTCCAGTAGAAGCTGCCCTTGGTCAGGGTGGTCCCGGTCGGCAGGTACACGTACCGCCCGGACAGGCAGAACATGAACTGGTTCGACGCGTGCTGGTGCTCCGACGGGATCCCCGACCCCTTCTCGAACCGCACCAGAGCGATCGACGCCTCGGTCTCCGGGTCACGCCACAGCATCTTGTGGGAGAGCCCCGCCAGCGACTTCTCCACCCACTCCAGTCCCGCGGTACAGGCCGGCCGGTGATCTGGGTGTACAGCTCCTCCGCCGCACCAGCCTTCAGCGGAGCCACAGCGGCGATGTGCCCGTCCGGCCGAACCAGTACGACGGTCTCCGGTGGTACGCCGTACCTGTTCGTGGCGATGCTTCCCGGGTCGAACAGGGCACGGTCGCGCAGCCCGGAGTCGTGCGGCGCGTCCCACCGCGAGATGGCGTAGTGCTTCAACGCCGGCGAGTCGTTGACGGGGATGTCCGGCCTCCGTCGTACGTCGGTGAAGTACAACGCGGCGAACGACTCCCGGCACAGGTCATGGATCGTCACCCGACCCGCTGGACCGTGCAGCGCAAGGTCAGGCGCCCGGTCACCAGCCCGTACGGCGGGTGGTTCGGCAGTGGTGGCCACCATCGACCAGTCCCCTTCGCCCGCCACGTCCAACCGCACACTGAGCAGGGTCCGCGTGTACGCCGTCGCCCAGTCGCTGCCGGAAGCGGTGACAGCACCTCTCTGGTGCGACATGTACTTGCGAGCCGCCTCGGCCATCTCACCGGAGCCATTGATCGCCACCGGCCGCTGCTCCTGCTCATACCCGTCCAGCAACGACGGATCCGCCCAGCCCCGCAGCACCCAGGCCAGCCGCCACGGCAGGTTCGACGCGTCAAGCGCACCAGTGTTCAGGCCCAGTGCCCACATCGGCGTGATCAGGTGGGCCGCGTCGCCCATGAGGAACACCTTGCGGTCGACCGCCCACTGGTCCGCGACCCGGTGGTGCACGTTGTAGACAACCGAGCCGAGCAATTCGATCCGGTCTACCTCACCGATGAACTGCTTGACCTTCACCAGCAGGTCTTCGTCGCTTGGCGGCTCGGCGCCAGGGCCGAGTGGGAACAAGAAGCGCCAGTTGTCCGGCTGCCGGATCAGCACCATCCACTCGGACCGGTCCGCGAAGTACGCGAGGTACGGGTAGTCGCGCGCGTTGCTGACGTCCAGGTCCACCGCAACATCGATCAGCATGTACCGCTCGGGCAGGGTCTCCCCCACCACTGTCACACCGAGCGCGTCACGCACCTTGCTCCGGCCACCGTCACACGCGAGTAGGTGCGACGCCTCGATGTCACACGGCCCGTCCGGCGTCTCCACGTGCAGCAGAACCCGGTCGTCCAGTACGTCGAACGACACCAGCCGGTGCTCGGTCAACACCTGCTGGTCGAGCGCGGCGGCAAGGATCGGCTCCATCTTCTGCTGCGGCAGGTTGATGACGAACGGGAACTGCGTGTCGTTGACCAGTTCGGCCAACTGCACCGAGGCCCTCGGCGTGTTGGTGGCCCGGTCGATGTCGCCGATCTCGTCGATCCGCAGTGCGGCCGCCAGGATCTCCTCGACCACGCCGTACCGGTTCCAGATCTCCAGCGTGCGGCTGAGCGTCGTACCGGCCTTGGTGTCGGAGGACAGTACGGCGTCCTCCTCGAGCAGCACGAACGGTACGCCGTAGTGCGCCAGGCCGAGCGCCGTTGTCAGGCCGATCGGCCCGGCGCCCACCACCGCGACGGGCAGCTGGTCAGCAGTCACTCATCACTCCGTGAAGGTCGCTAGCTTGGCAAAGGCACGCTCACGGGTCAGCACAGACCCGGTCATCGCGGCCGCGTCGGACAGCAGGAACAGCAATGGTCCGACCACGTCCTCGGGGTCGCCGATCCCTATGGTCTCGCTCCAGTGCTGCCGGTCCGCACCGGCGTTCGCACTGCGGAACTGCTCGGTGTCGATCACCCCTGGCGCCACCACGTTCACCCGCACGCGGTGCTCGGCCACCTCCGCTGCCAGCGACTTCGCGAAGGCGACCAGCGCGGCCTTGCTCGACGCGTACGCCGACGCACCGGCGTACCCAGTGACAGCCATACCCGACGTGAACACGACCACTGAGCCGGACCGGCGAGACACCATGTGCGGTACGACGGCCTGACACGCCCACACCACGCCGTCGAGATTCACCTGCAGAGTCCGGGTCCACTCGGCCGGATCCATCTCCAGCACCGTCGACCGAGGCTGCACAGCGGCTCCCGCGACCAGTCCGTCGATCCGCCCATATCGCAAGAGCACAGAGGCGACAGCAGACTTCACCGAAGACCGGTCCGCAACGTCCACTTCGACGTACTCGACAGCAGGATCTGCAGGCTTCAGTACGTCGAATACCACTGCCGTACCGCCGCAGGCCGTCACAGCCCTTGCCAGCGCCGCTCCGATCCCCTGAGCACCACCTGTGATCACCACGACCTCACCGGTCGCGTCGAAGCTCACCTTCATGACGTATCCTCCTGCTTCGACGTCATCGTCTCGGTGATCCGCTGGAACGCGCCAGTGAGGTGGTTGCGCAACGCCTGCTCAGCCGCCTCCGGGTCACGCGCCGCACACGCGTCCAGGATTGCTTGGTGCTCCTGCCGGTTCCGCTCGATCAGGAACGCCGTAGGCCGGCTGCCGAACCGGTACCGCTCACTGTTCTGCCACACCGGCTCGATCGCTCGCGCGAGCCACTGCGAACCGCCGGCGCGGTAGATAGCGAAGTGGAAGTCGGCATGCGCCTGCCGAGCACCCACCGAGTCCTCGGCCCGCGACAGCTGCAGGTGGTCGGCCAGGGCGGCCGCTGCCTTCTCGTAGTCCTCGTCGTCGAAGCGCTCCGCAGCTGCACGCACTGCCAGGCTCTCCAGCGCCAGCCGCGTCTCATGGGTGTCCCGGAGGTCCTCGACCGACAGGTCACGGACCCACGCACCGCGATGCGGGATGATCTCGACCAGCCCGAGCGCCTCCAGCCGCCGGAGCCCTTCGCGTACTGGCATCTGACTCATCTCGAGCCGACTTGCCAGCTCCACCAGCCGTAACGGCGTACCACTGGGAAGCTCTCCGGACAGGATGAGCTGGTGCAACTCAGCCGCAGCATGCTCAGCGAGAGTACGACGCCCTCCGCGACCCCCACCCGGCAGCAACTCCATCAGAACCACTCGACGCCACGCATCGGCTCACCCCCGGTCACGAGACCACCACCGCGATCGCGTTGATCTCGATCAGGTAGTCGGGGTGCGCCAGCTTGCTGACCTCGACCATCGTCGAGGCCGGCAGCGGTTCGGAGAAGTACTGCGCGCGGACCTCGTGGATCTTGGCGAAGTCCTCCATGTTGCGCACGTACACATCGACCCGACAGACATCCGCGAGCGCCCCACCGGCCTCCTCGACCGCGGTCCGCACGTTTTCGCATACCTGCCGCGTCTGCGCGCGGATGTCGCCGACGCCGGCGATGCTGCCGTCCGGCCGGCGCGCGGTCATCCCGGAGACGAACACGAACCGCCCGGTCGCCTCGATCGTCGTGGCCTGCGAGAACACGCCGCTCGGGCTGTGCAATGCGGTCGTGGAGATCTGTGTCTTCGGCATCAGTTCAGCACCCCTCCCGCCGGAACGACAGCGCCCACCGCCCGCGCCGCCGCCAGCAACCCGTCCAGTCCCGACCTTTCGATCAGTACGCCGTGACGCCGCTGATGGGCAGCACGTTCAGCCTCGATCTCGCCCGGCAGGTACAGCCGGTTGACCCCGGGTGCCGTCGCACTGTCGCGGACCCGCGCGGCCAATCCGGAAGAGCGACGCCGGAAGTTCTCCACCCCGCCCAGCAGTTCCGGATCGATCGCCAGGAACAGGTGGGCGCAGTCGTTCGGCTGGTCCGGCTCCCGGTACAGCGGCCGCACCTGGTCACCCCAACCGCCACCACTCAGTACGCCGGTCAGTATGTCGATCATCAGCGCCAGCCCGAAGCCCTTGTGCCCGGCGGCCGGCAGCAGCATGCCGAGCACGGCCTCCTCCGGATCCGTGGTCGGCGTCCCGGACGGGTCGGTCGCCCAGGTGTCGGGAATCGCTCGCCCGGCCGACGCCGCCAGCCGAATCTTGCCCAGGGCAACGGCCGACAGGGCCATGTCGAGCACGATCTCCACACCGGCCGAGGTCGGCACCGCGATCGCGAGCGGATTGTTGCCCACGATCCGCTCGGCACCGCCGGGCGCCGGCATCAGCGGGGTGGTGTTGGACATCGCGACGCCGATACAGCCCGCCTGCCCGGCCTGCATGGCCCAGCGGCTGGCCGCACCGAAGTGGTGCGCGTTGCGAACCGACACCAGTCCGATCCCGTACCGGCCGGACCGCTCGATCGCGTAGCCCATCGCCTGTGGGCTGGACAGTTGGCCCATGCCTCCACGCGCGTCCACGACCAGCGCGGCTCCGGCGTCGTACAGGATGTCGAGCTCGCGTTCCCTGGTGACGCCGCCGGCGTTGAGGCGTTCGACGTACATCGGGACGAGCATGACGCCGTGCGAACTCACTCCGCGTAAGTCCGCCTCGACGAGTGCGGCGGCGATCTTCGCGGAGTCGGCCGGGTCGAACCCGAGCGCGGTGAAGACAGCCGAGACGGTCGCTGGGCCCGATGACCACGCCGGCGCCGAAGGCCCGGCCAAAAGCACAGTCATCGGGCACTCACCGTGTTTCCTGTGCCCAGGGCAACAACAGGTGTTCGAGCAGGACCAGCCCGTAGAACAAGACGATGCTCATGATGCTGAGCAGCGTGATCGCGGCGAACGCCAGCGCGGTGTCGGCACTCGCGCCGGACTGCTGGATCACGTAACCGAGTCCCTGGGTGGCGCCGACGAACTCGGCGATCACGGAACCGATCACGGCCAGCGAGATCGCCACCTTGAGACCGGTGAAGATCTGCGGCATCGCATAGCGCAGGCGCAGCTTGAAGAACTCCTGCACCCGGCTCGCGTTCAGCGACCGGAGCAGCTCGACCAGTTCGACCGGGGTCGACTTCATCCCCTGCGCGGTCGAGATCACGATCGGGAAGAAGCAGACCAGCAGCACCATGATGACCTTCGGCCACTGCCCGAACCCCATCCAGACCACCAGCAGCGGCGCGATCGCGATCTTCGGGATCGCGTTCACCATCAACAGCAGCGGATAGACCAGCCGCTCCAGGATCACCGAGCGGACGATCAGCAGCGCGATCGGCACCCCGAGCACGATCGCGAGCAGGAAGCCTTCGACCGTCTCCAGGAACGACGTACCGGTCTCCTTCAGCAGGTACGACGGTTGGCCGAGGAAGGTCGAGACCACATCGCCCGGACTCGGCAGCAGATACGACTGGATCGAGAACACGATCGTCGCCAGCCACCACAACGCGATCGCGCCGACCAGGCCGACGATCGGCAGCAGCACCGCCGCGGTCGGCGAGCTGGTCGACCAGGAGCGTTTCTTCATCGCGGCCGCACCTCGTCGACCGGACGCGTCTCTTTCTCTGCCAGCAATCCGTGCAGCAGACCGCTGATCTGTGCCACCTCGGCCAGGTGCGCGTTCTGGCCCAGGCTGCGCGGCCGCGGGATGTCGATGTCGACGACCTCGCGCAGCCGACCCGGCCGCGGCGTCAGCACGACCACCCGATCAGCCAGTACGACGGCCTCCTCGATCGAGTGGGTGACGAAGACGATGGTCGTGGACAGCTCCATCTTGATCCGCTGCAACTCCTCGGACAGCTCGGTCCGGGTCAGCGCGTCGAGTGCGGAGAACGGCTCGTCCATCAGCATCACCTGCGGGTCGCGGATCAGCGAGCGGCACAACGACACCCGCTGCTGCATCCCGCCGGACAGCTCGTGCGGGAGCCGCCGCTCGAACCCCTTCAGGCCGACCAGCTCCAGCAACTCGTGGGCCCGGGCCCGGTACGCGGCTCGAGACC